>Ga0137395_10001001_pt1 | contig 12700 bp, 8 predicted proteins | sample czobulk216metaG_FD_108283 | JGI IMG/M metagenome (GOLD analysis project Ga0137395, IMG submission 108283) | Vadose zone soil microbial communities from Angelo Coast Range Reserve, California, USA - czobulk2.16 metaG | ecosystem: Environmental > Terrestrial > Soil > Vadose zone | place: USA...
CGACGTGACCCAACGCGTGGTAGTTGATTTCGAAGTCAGAGGCATACAAACCACTCTCGATCGACTCGCCAAGCTCGCGAAGCGTGTAGTCGTCGAATGAGCGCTTTGGCGCGGCCGAGCACGTGCTGCTCAGCGTCGAGACCGTCGGGGTTGCGTTGGCGGGACAGCCACTCGCGAACCAGGGGTCGCTCGCCGTCTGGCCGGTGTTCGGTTTCCACCAACTGGGAATTGTAGCAACGCCCGAGCGCGAGAAAGCAGCAATCACAGGTAATCCGAGGACCTGTGCAACCGTCTCGGTCCGGAGAACGAAAAACGCCGCAACGAATTGAGCGTTCGTACCCCTGCCCCGCGACTGGGTCGTGAGGTCGTATTCCCCTTCCGTTGCGGTTGCCAGACCTAAAGCGCTGAGGTCGAGCGTGACCACGTCGTGGCGGGTCGAGAACGCACTCTTCGGCGACGCTGGGTGCGCCCTGGCCACAACAACCTGGCTCGCCGTGCAGTCCGACACCCACGGGGTGGCTGGATCCCAGTAGGGGACCGGAGGATAGCCGAAATATGTGCGCCACTTATTGAACAAATCGAGCTGGCTTCGATGCCACGACAGGAAGAGATCGCCGCGACGCGTCGATGCGTAGGCAAACATGTACACAGCATGCCAGTTGTTATGTCTCTCCATGAGAAGGTCGCCGGAATAGTACTTCTCAGGTTTCGGACCCCGCACGACTTGAAAACTGACCTGTGCAGACACTGGCACTCCTCCTACATTTGCCGTCGCCTGGACTGCATTCGGTGCTGTCGTGACGTCCTTCCAGAGGAAATGAATCGAGCTGCTTGCGAAATCGCCCGCTGTCATCAGTACCGGGACAGCATCAGCCGTATTCCAATCGCGCACTTGAGTACCGGTAATGCTCCAAACCCCGTTCGTGACCGTCGTGCCCGCAACACTGGCGCGCATTGCGAGGCGCACGTGCTCGCCGACATTGACTGTTTGAACCCCGGTTAGAACGATGCCCCTATCATTGGTGATTTGTAGCGTCTGGGCCGGAAGTACGCTGGACATGACCGCACAGAGTATGGGAAACGGCAGTTCCAATCGCATGCTCACCCTCGGTTTTCCAGGAGAAGCTCGTTCATGTGGTGCATCCAGTCGATACACCGGCCGTCGTCGCAAAGGCAGCGAGATGTCGCGCGGAGCAACAGCCGACTATGACCCGCAAGTCAGGGGGCAGGTGAGCGCGCCTGCTCGTTGGCACGCGGCAATGTGATGATGGCCGGTGACACCACGCTGGGATTCCAGAGCCGCAGAAGAAAATGTGCAATCCCTGCCATGCCCAGCATCAGGTTGGGCGTCTCTCCCCCTCCACTCACTCCGCTTGGCCACGGAGCCCTAACCTCCTCATACGCTTCGATCCCCGCGAGGCCGATACCTTCTGCGGCGGCCCGGCAGTCAGGATCATCCATGGTCGCGCTCGCTTGGAGCAGCGTTTCAGCCCATCCGGCAGCGCCATGGCACAAGGAGTAGTCGCTGAGTCTCGCAGTGCCAGATCCACGTAGCGCGTTCAAGGTCGTCCGAACCGCCGCCATCGCCTCATCTCTGATCGTGAGGTCACCCAAGATCTGATACGCCCGCAAGCGCGAGAGACCGACGCCTGGAGCACCGTGGCACCAAGCCATCGGGTAAACGGCTCTCGCCACGGGGCCTTGCTCGCCGGCTCCGAAGTCGCGAAAGTCTGGCCAGTTTTGCTCGACCTCGCTAAACCAATGGCGCTCGTAGCGGAAAGCATCCAGTGCGGTCGCGACAAACCGTTCTTCATTCGTGGCCGCGTACAGCTCGAGCAGTGCCCACCCGATGCCAGCACTACCATGGGCGAACCCTAACAGGTCGTGCTTCGTGCGCATTGCGAATGTGGACCACGAGGCACCAAACTCAGTTCGCTTCGCTGTACGGAGAATCTCATCACCAAAGGTGATCGCGGTATCTAAGAGTTCGTCGGAAGCATGCCGACTGTGCACGCTCAGGAGCGCGGCCACCGTACCCGCGCATCCCCCAATCACGTCCATTTCAACGCCGCTACGAACGCCGTGGCCAAGATGTTGAAGAACCTCCGTGCCTTCAACGACCATCCCTTCATCACCGAAAATGTCACCGGCAACCACGATCGTGTACCCGATGCCGGCGGCACCTGAAAACAGAGATGCTCGCACCGAGGCGGGAATGGTGTCGATTCGTAAGATTGCCTTACGCAGACATGCCTCAGCGGTTTTCCGATAGACGCCTTCCCCTGTTGCGCCAAACAGCTCCGCAAGAAGGAGCGCGATACCACTCGTGCCGCTGTAGAGATCCGGTCCCAGCGCTCGATGCACGACTTTCCACTCGGAGCCGATCGTCTCCATTGAGGCCCCGATCCAATTGCATTCTTCGCCAGCCCACAACGCATCGCGACAAATGCGGGCACCGACGGCAGCTGCCGTATTCAAGAACACCACGTTCGGCTGAACCATGTAGGTCACTCTCTCAACCACGCCCAGTCGTAGACATCAGTCGATCGAGCGTTCAGGTAAGGGTGCTCGACGTCGACACCGCTCTGCGCGAAGTTGGCCATGACTCGCCGAAGGCGACCGTGTTCAGAGTTGTCACCCTCTTTGAAGGCGGCCCACATACCCTCAGCCACGAGCCGGCAACGATGCATTCCGAAGCTTTCGCCTGTGCGCGGCTCCTCTGCGAGTCCAAGACCAAGTGCCAGTCGCTTGGTGAACAAGGGTGTTTCCGGGCGCATGTGTTGCGTGACACGTTGCCACACGCCCGCGAGCAGCTCGCCGACCAAGTGACAGTATCGCCTACTCACGAAGAGCACCGCTGCATCGGTACGAACGTACGCCGCCGGAAGCGCTTGGCACTTGAAGCGGAATGGGATCTCGAAGCGATTGAGCACCTGAGTGATTTGACGAAGGAGGACTGGTGCGCCTGCACTCTCGATGTCCCAGTAAAAGCGTACCAAGTCGTGGTCGTCCTGCTCATCGGTTATGGCTTCGCCAAAGGCATAGTAGTAACCTGCCTGGACTGTCCACGATTCCCTCGACGCGAGAATGTTGATGGCAGTGCCAATGGCAGGCGGCATGCCCCGAGTTCCAGGCGCAGTGAACTCTCCGGGCCAAAGCGTTCGCATCGCCTCGCCCTTTCGCGCTAGAACCCGCCCTCCTGGCAGAAGAGACTCGATGTGCCAACCAGGCTCCATCCTGTCGTGTCCAAGATTGGCGTCCGACAACAGGCGGCCGAATCCCTCCGCTCCGTCGCTATTCAGTACATAGTCCGGGACCATGGAATCGAACGGGCGAGAGTAGCAATGTTGATAGACGTCTACCTGAAGCTGGCCAACGAGCGGTATTGCGTGTGGCTTGAAGCCAGGAAAGTGCCCACCGCTCTCCGCACCGACGGAAGAAAGGCGGCCCCCGAGATTATATGAGCTCGCAGACACGACGACAACGGAGTGGATAAGCATCTCCAACTGCACCACGTGCGGGTTGGACGATGGGGCTAGTACGTTTTTAGACTCCCAAGAGCTCACTGATAGCGACACCGGGTTTCTCCAGGATGTTTGCGCTCAGCTGAAGCAGCAACACGGCATGGGGCGTTATCGTCGGGGAAAAGGTGAGCGACTCGTACGCCGTTTGGATCATGCGGGCCGCCGCGTATCGCACGCTACGCTCCAGCAGTTGATCAACCTGCCCACGGTTGGCGCCGCTCGTCTCCGTGTAGGCGGCCCAAAAGGCACGCATGGCGGGCTGCATCGTTTTCAGTTGATAAGGTGCCAGTTCTACGAACTCTCTCGGTGGAGCACTGTCTTTGATCGGCATTGAGAACAGCCAGCACGTAAGATAGGACTGGAACACACCGCCCACATCCCAACACTGGTCGCCTACGTCGGCCAACTCCCAGTCAACAATCTTCAGGCTAGCAAGACTGTTACTGTCTGCGTTGGTTAGAATGCAATTGTCCCATTTGATATCACCATGCACGAGTGTAGTGGATTGCCACTCTTGGCGCAGACGACCTAGCTCATCCCGAATTCCAACCTGTTCTTGCACGATCCCCGACAGCTGGCCGAACGCGCCGTGCTTCCACTCCTCTGGCATAGCGCCCGTGCCTGATTCGGAGAGGATCCAAGGCAGGCGTCGTGGAAACGTGGCGTGGTTCGAGACGTTTCCCTGCGTGAGATCCACTTGATAGTGACACGCGCCTAAAGCGTGTCCAAGCCTGACGCCAACTTCGATTGGGAAGATGCCGCGTCGCCGATGGTACTCGGTTAGGCTCTCGCCGTGCGTGAGCAACTCCACGACCAGTATGTGCCTACCGGGATCGTATGCGTGGTACTTCGGGAGGAGTGACGTGATTGGGGAAAGTGCACCTTCGTCTTGTGCTAGTAGGTAACACTCTGCTTCACGCTGAAGGGTCTCGACGCCTTGCGGCTCCCACGTTCCAACCTGCTTGACGAAATATCCTGATCCCGTAGAGCTGTTAGTCACGACTCTGAAATTTCGATTGCGCCGGGACTCGTCAATTACACGAAGGTCACCAGCGACGAGCGACTCAAGAGACACGAGCCCCACGTCGACTAGATGCAAAGCGACTGTTCGCGGACTAAGAAACATGTCGGCTGTGCCCGAGAAAGTGGCCGCGAGCCTCGCGGCTCGCGGCCATGCGTTCAGAGCCGGGACACTCGATTGTCCCGCTTTCAGCCCGGCCGAGCGCCCTTCCCTAGATCACCGGGCCTAATCCCCCCCCAGGAGTCCCTCCGCACGCGATCCCCGACGGGCAGACGGCCGTTGGGCAGATCGGGTGACTTGGGCAAGCGAGCGTCGGGCAGATGACGTGGCTCGGGCACCCGACCAGCGTCGGAACGCAGTACGGTTGCCTTGTCGGGCATACGATTGTTGGGCACCCGAGGTGCGTCGGGCACACAATCGTTGGACACAAGAAGTGCGTTGGGCAAACCAGAGTAGGTGGGGGGCACCCGAAGTGCGTCGGGCATCCAAAGCGCGTCGGGCAAGCCAGGGTCGGAGGGGGGCACCCAAGCGTTGGACAAAAACCGATGGTGGGCACGGGCCACGGCCATCCACCCCCCAAGTCAGGTACCTGGGCGGCCTGAGCCGACCCCATGTACGCTTGTGTGATCCGGCCTTCTAGGAACGATGCTTTGTATCGGTCCGGGCCAGCTCTTCCATGCAAGACCGCCGCGTCGCGAGCGATCCAGACGTACTTGGCTCCTAGAGAGGGTCCCTCCCCTGAGGCCTCTTCAGCGTGAAGAATTGCGTCGTTCGGCACCTCGACGTAGTCCGTTAGCTCGGCGTTGAGGTACAGCCGAGTGTGTCCTTCCTCGGAGGAGCGGCCTAAGAACCCAACGACAAGGGTTGTCTCAGGAGGAGCTTTAGGATCTTTGACTATCTTTGAGACGAAGTCGGCGAAGCCGGCTTGTTTGCTTTCCGCCATCGGACGGTGCCTCCCGGAACAGGCCGCTTCAACGCTTCAAAAGCCCGCGCGCGTGACGTTCTAACGCGACTGCGCAAGCTGCCGACGCTATGTATTGATTCAGCAACGTCGGGCCGCGGCTGCGTATGGCTGCGGCGTTAACCGCTCCCCTGACTCACCCGGCCAAGGAGCAACCAATAAAGCCGGACGCACTGGTGCCGAACCAACGTCCCTGATTTGCGCCGTCAATCATGCGAGGGGAACAAGCGAGAGAGAATGGACCTGATGAACTAATTTCGGATCAGATGATGGCCATACCCAGGATTGGGAACCAAGATAGAGAGCGACCTAGATCGAAGGGCTCAGCTGAGGCTGTGATCGAGGTCGAGAATGGCAAACGCACTACGTCGAGGCACGCCCTCCCCCGCAACGCTAGCCAGGTTGTCCGGTCACCCGCCAATGCGAACCGCCACGCATTCGGGCGGCCGCCTCACCGCGGCGATGCACCTTTAGCTTTTCCAAGATGCTGTGCACGTGGTTCTTCACGGTTGCTGCCTCGATGTGAAGCTCCCGAGCGATATCCTTGTTAGAAAGGCCACGGTCCACAAACCTAAGAATCTCCCGCTCGCGCGCCGTAAGCGGCTCCGACATGTCGCCACCGTGGTTCCCGACCGCAAGCGCGGCGAGGCGGCGCATCAGAGTGGCCACGATGCGCGGGGAGCACAGCGCCTCACCACGGACCGCACGATCCAACGCAGCCAACAGATCCTCGATTGACGCCTCGCGCGTGACGTATGCCGCGACACCGGCTTCGGCGCACGCGAGGACATCCTGCTCGAGTTCCGCCACGCTGAGCGCAACCACTTTCACGCTGGGAGCGGTTTCCCGCAATGCCCGCATCGTCCCTACTCCGTCGCGCATCGCAGCATCTAGCAAAATGATGTCCGGTTGGGCCTTAGATACGCCGGCGAGCGCGTCCTCTAGCGTCGCGGCAGACGCGACGACCTCAATGGTGTCGCGCCGCCCGAGGAGCTGACTCAAGCCTTCCCGGTAGAGTCGAACGTCGGAGACCACGACAACGCGGATCATTAGGGGGCGCACCCAGTCGCCGCACGGTGTTGAGCCAGACCGCCTGCGCTGACCACCGAGGGTTGCCCGAACACCCTCGCCGCCACACTGTCTAGGATCGGTGTCTAAGATCAGGCGCGCTAGGGCGTTTTTGCGGCACCGTAAGGCGCTTTTGCGACATGGGCCTTCTGTACCACGGCTCGCCAACGGGTGCTCGCTACCGCGTGCCTCGGCGACGTATGTGCAAAGTCGTACCCAGACCGAAAGGTCTAGCTCAGTCCGTGTAACCTTTTTGATCTGGTCGGTCTATTCCGTCTTCGCTGACACTCCTCACGTTAGTTGGGTCCTGATCGCCGCATGGCACAAGTCCTTGCGCGGGTCACAGGGCAGGTGCGACAGGGAACCCTCACGGTAAGGCGAGCGTACGCCCCTCGCCCTCAACTCGGTTCGTCATGCGCTCGCGGCCGCATCGCTTACATCTGAACGTGACGGAGCGTTGCAATCTCCGGTGCCTGCACTGCTATTGGGAGGAATACGGCCGAAACCCTGAGCCTGACCTCGACACGATTGATCGGATCCTGGGAGAGTTCAAGAAGCTCTGCCGCTCGTACCACGAAGATGGCTGCCACGTGCTTACACTTGGTGGCGGCGAGCCAACTGTACGGCCGGATCTCGAAGAGGTCGTTGCCCTCGGAGTCAAGCGTGGCTTCAAGGTACGGCTCGTCACAAACGGCGTATTCGTGGATGACGAGCGCGCTCGTGCACTAGCCCTCTCGGGCGTCAAGGCGGTCCAGGTCAGCCTCGATGGCGCGCACAAGGAGACGCACGAGCGCGTGCGCGGCCGAGGCACGTGGGATCGCGCGCTGCGTGGAATACGCTCGTTCAAGCGCGCGCACACTTTGGTGGTGTTGAGCTACGTCCTACTGCCCGGCATCAACGTCGACGAAGCCCCTGCATTCCTCGACCTTGTTCGGCAACTGGGTGTGGCGGGCGCCAAGTTCGCGCGCCCTCTTTTCGAAGGGCAGGCGCGCGCGAACCGCCTGGCCGTCGACGGCGCGTACTGGGACGTGTTCCAGCGTATCCTCGGACACGCTCAGTTGATTCGATATCGGCGTCTCCTCCTCTTTTTTGACCCGCTGGCCCACAACCTACCGCTCGACGCGGCTCGACAGACGCGCGGCGTCTGGGGCCTCGCGACGGATCTCTGTCAATGCAACAACACTGAGCTCGTCGAGATCAACGGCGGGACGGGGGACGTGTACTACTGCCGGGTGCGCACCGTCCTCGGCAACATTTGGCGCGAGAACCTAACGGACCTGTGGCATAACCACCCACTCCTCACCGGAATTCGTCGCAAGGTTCCTGTTGGCGCGTGCTCTGGGTGCCAGGCATGGGCTGGCTGCAGGGGTGGATGCCCCGCGGTGGTGCATTCCGTCACCGGCGATCCGATGGTGCAAGACCAGGACTGCCATCGGGTCAAGAGGCAGCAGCTGCCCCTGCTTCATTTTCCCGCCACCGGCTGCTCCAACGCCCGGTCCTATACGACGTCCGAGGCACTGCGCCTCGCCGGCCGTCGGCTCCGCGATCTCGTCTACTGGGCCGCACTTCGCTAGGAGGACAGCATGTTCACGCTGAGCACGGGCATTGGTGGCGAGCGGTACCTGCCGAACGTCGCAAGCATGCCATACCTCGATCAGGGCTCCGCAAATGCTTGCGGGACGACGTGCCTCGCAATGGCGATGACGTATCTGGGCGTTCCGCGGACTCACGAGCAGGTCGATTCGGCCATTCGCCGATGGGACATCTTCAGCTCTCCCCGCGATCTCATCCACTACGCGAGGACCGGTGGCCTCAAGGCGGAAGGCTACAACCGCGGCACGTGGCAGGACGTCAAGGCCCACATCGACCAAGGCCACCCGTGCATCTGTGTGATCGAAGCCGACTACACGTATCCGCCGCCACAGAGCGGCACGTTGAACGGCCTCCATTACGTCGTCATCAGCGGGTACGGACGCAATCCAAAGACCGACGCTGAGTTCGCCGTCTTCCACGATCCCAACGTGGGGAACGACGCGGAAACGGGCACCGGCGGCTACGACATGGAAGCCTACCTCTCGGATTTTCGTGGACTGTGGGACGGCGTCGGTTGGGGTTTTCACAACTACTACCTCGCACTGGCCGGTCCAAGGTCAGAGCTCCCTCCCGGTAACGATGACGGGATTCAAGGCCAGCTCGGCGCGCTGGAGGGCGTAGCGAACATCGCGAACGGCCTCGATCGGATGTGGACCATTGACCCGCGCGGAATAGTTCGAGGTCTACTGGAGTTCGCTGGGGGCGTGGTTCAAGTCGTCGTGTGCGGCGTGGGTGCGCTGCTTCAGCTCGGCGGACAGTGGCTGAAGAATGTGGTGCACGACGTTCCCGTGGTACGGAACATTGTTCAGCCCATCGGGGACATTCTGAACGGGATCGGGGCTGTGCTGGCGGATCTGGGGAACGCCGTTGGGAACGTACTCGACGACGCCGGGCAGTTTGTGAGCGATCTATTCTCGGGGAATCTTGGCGGGGCGGCAACCGATGTAGGGAACGCGATCTCGGACGCTGCCTCGGGTATAGCGAACGCGGTGTCCGACGCCGCCAGCGCAGTGGGTAACGCGGTGAGCGATTTCTTCAGCGGCTGGTAGCCGGGTCAGCGCGGAGACGCATTCTGACCCTGGCTTACCGGCCCGAGATCGGGAAACATCGCAGTAGGAGGGAGGCGACAGGGCGAGGAACCCAGGGGCCAGCACCACTCCAGCAGACGTCGCGAACCTGTTTTACGGGTCGTCGAGCGCGGCCCTGCCGGTCGACATCACAGGAATTGTCTACACGGGCGTCGTCGGCTCGATTCGCGTAGACGTCACTTATACCCATCAGTAAGAGTCGTGATGAGACGATTTGCTGTCTTTTTCAGTGTTTTGATAATCTCGTTCTGCCCTAAGGCGATTTAGTCTAGTAAGAGACAATGGGACCCGCGTGCCCGCGGGTCCCTGGTTACCTTCAAAATGGCGCAGTGGCGTTTCAGCCCAACCCGAGCCAGTTCCGCCTCCTGCGCATTTGGAAACCTTGTTCATCTTTCGCAGTTGAGACCTTCCTCGCTGGGCGTTCTCGCACGAGTCCAGCGCGATACGGTTGAGGGGGAAGGTGTAGTTGCCTCGGAAGGGCGAGGGACACTGAGTGCGCATCCCGTCTGGCAAACATTCCGCCAAAGCGCCTCGGAATCTCAGGCCCTAACGAGACTTAGAGCCGCGCCACGGACTCGCAGTCCGCGGTCCGTGAAGGATGCAGCGAGCCCCAGTCGGGAGAAGCTGCCGCGGAAAGGGACTGCGGCGTGTTGATCAGCTCAGGAATGTGACGGTGGCACGGCGCGCGCCTTAGCCTGCGACCTTTGCTAAGCGACCCAAGAGCGGATACATCTTGTCCTCCCACGTAGCCCACCTTGTGGGCTCAAGGAGATCCCGAGGCATGAACGGCGGATCGAGCTCTTGCCCTTCCGTTGTTACAACTTGCACTCCCAGGTTCAGAGCGCCCAACAATCGGGTGCGGACGCCCAGAACCCCCCGCACATGCTCAACAAAAGTCGCCCTGTCTACGCCAACCGATGGATCGTCTATACGCGACCTGGGTTGCTTCGCGAGCGCCATGAAATACCCATCCACCATAGTCGTCAGGGCACGCTCCACGATCAGCAGGTACCGCTCGACGTTCTTCCGAAAATTGTACCACACTCGCCAATCCATGGATTCGGGAATCGACTCGATGCCCTGGAGTGCGCGTTCAGTTTGAGCACGAACCGTACTCACGATCGCCAGTGCGATGTGCATGAAATTCGTGATCCCGGCTCCTGAAGCCCGCTCGCAGTGTCGCTTAAGCCGTGCAAGGTGGCGCTCCGCAAACCCAATGACCGCGTCGTGAAGCGTCTCGTAGTCTCGTATGTGCCGTGTACCAACAGTCCTCCAGTGTCCAGGCGGGGCCCACGGCCCGCGCGCGTGGGGAACCCTAAAGCGCCCGGCGAGAACCAAAGGGATATCACAGTGGGTGAGGAACGCCTTCAATTGGTCGGTCTCTCCTTGCTTGAGCAGCTCGTCGAGCACAAGGACGAATTGCGCGGCACCTCGTTGAGCTGTCCGAACCCTTCGTTGCAGCCTGCCAGTGCCTCCGGTCTCCACGTCCAGGAGGTTAGCGAGAAAGAGCTTGTTGGATTGTCGCGCTGGTTGACCGGCTTCGAGTAGCTCGAGGGCGATCGTTGCGGCCCCTTCATTGCAGCGGCGTGTTAAGGGGGTCGGTAATCGCGCCTCGAGGGATGTGCCTTGCGCGGCGAGCGGGACCCGGCTTTCGTGACCGTCAGCGAATTCCAGCGCGGCGGTGAGCTTGGCACCTCCGAGCGGCTGAGCGATTCCCGCGGCACGGCATGTCAAGGCGTCTTCATCAAGCGTTGCCTCGAGCAGCTGGATCGGCGCCGGCTCAATTACTGGCAGCGACTCGCGTGTCCCCGTGCGAAGATCGCGTACATGCTGTATCGGGTAAGATACGTTCTGGGGATCGAAGAGCCTTCTAACGTCGTTGGCTCGGAACAGTTCCGCGTCCGACACGAGCGCGACTTCCAGATTACCGGCACTCGCAGCGCTGAAGAGCCCTGCCCGACTGAAATTTGCACTTCCGAACGCCAATCTTGTCATCTTGGGTGATACGAACGCGATTGCCTTTGCATGGAGAGGCTGATGATACTCACCGTCGGCGATAGAGAGCGACCTCACCTCGACGCGCTTCCTATACGCCTTTGGCAAGTCGAACCAAGCCGGCGTCATTGTGGTGACGTCATTCTCTGTCCAAAGAACAACCTGGCCTGGACCTACATCATCAAACACACGCTCGAGAATGTGCGGTTCCGCGTCAAAGTAGCGGGACAACACGTGAACTTCGCTAATGTTCTTCGGTAGGTTATTGCAGAGATTGTCCCACAACGCCTCATTGAGGTTGTGAATGAGTCGTGGTGACCCATCCTGTTGTGTCTTATCCCACTTCAGCCAATCTGCATCACTCTCCAGTTCGTCCAAACGTTCGAAGAGGTCATCGCTCGGCCATCGCTTGGCGAGAGTTTGAAGGAACCCCAGGGCCTGTTGAAACAGCGCGCGATTCTCTGTGGTCTTGTTTCGCTGGTAGCGATAGACACCAACAAGTTCGGCGTTTGTTCCTAACCCCGATCGCGTAAAGTTCCCGCTTCCGATCACCAGAAGCCCCTTATCCTTCGAGGCGAGCAGGAAGACCTTGGCGTGAAACACTCCATGGACAGCCACCGGATGGAGCAGATAACGCAGATTGGCGAGCCGAGGCCTCTGCGAGGCATCGAGAATGGTCAGGGAAGAATAGGTCCGCGCATCGGTGATGACGGTCACGGAGGTGCCTTCCCCGAGTGCACGAAAGTGCTCGAGGCAAAAGTCCTCGAAGAAGCTGGGTTCAAAGGTGAACGTACAGATAAAGGCATGCCTAAACGACTCACGCTCCAACAGACCAGAGAGATCCACGCGAGCCACTATTCGTCCTTCATGGCACGTACGAGGACGGATTCACCATGAGGCGTCACCGTGAACGTGGCCTCACCTCCAGATCCATCGATGTTAAGAAGTCCGAGATCTGCCAGGATGAAAGCAGCCTGCCTCAGCCGCGGAGCGCGGCGGTAGGTTTCGTAATCCTGGGCGCGGCGATAACGCCCAGCATCATACTCAAGCCAGCAGCTTTCGAGACGACCCTTTTCGTACATGACGCGATCATGCGACTGGATGATCAACCGGCCCAGCTGCAGGATGGCACCCTGCCAGTCGCAACTGCGATCGAGCCAGCCATCCAGCACCGGCAGGACGCGTGGAGCGCTAAGTTCAGCACCACCACCGCGGCTCACTGCGAGGTAGCCTTCGTCGCTCGCCTCGCCGCGCCATTTGCTGTACAGTAGCGCCAACAAGACCGCAGCTTTCGCCGCACGTTCCCCGGCCGTTGTAACCCGGCGCTGATGGATCCCCTCCTTCAATTGGTGATCGGCGTTGAACTTCCTGCGAAGTGCACGACAAGAATGTTCATCGGGCACAGAACGAAGATGTAGAAGCTCGAGCAATTCGAGAGGCGTTTCACACA
>Ga0137395_10001003_pt1 | contig 12684 bp, 12 predicted proteins | sample czobulk216metaG_FD_108283 | JGI IMG/M metagenome (GOLD analysis project Ga0137395, IMG submission 108283) | Vadose zone soil microbial communities from Angelo Coast Range Reserve, California, USA - czobulk2.16 metaG | ecosystem: Environmental > Terrestrial > Soil > Vadose zone | place: USA...
ACCGTTCATACAATTTCTTCTACAGGCACGGTTTCCACGCAGATGGTCGCGTGCAGCGGCTGCCAATGAGGCTGATGTGACCGGTATAGAGCCGGCGTGACTTGTTCGACATGACGTAAACCCAGAATTGCTTCATGAGGCGGCGGCATTTTACCGCCTCATGCGCAGCGGAGCCGATTCCTCAGCCTCACGGAAAGGGCATGAAAGATTGCAGCGTCATTCAGTATTCGGCCTCGGAATGGCGGGGGTTAGGGTTGGGACAGGGACGGCAGCAATCTGGTGACAGAAGCAGTGAGTGGAATTCGGCTTTGCTCCGCGCGCAAGAAGGATTTGGCATCTTGCTACTCCCTCTGCGGTCCGCCATCCCGAGCCGGAGCATGTATTCTCAAAAGGTTGATGCGGCGGCGAGGGATCTGCTCCGCTGCTCTTAACGGGCCACCTTCTTCCATTTGATTCTCGGACGCGCCTCCGGTTCAAGCTTCCAGCCAGGATCTTCCTGCCACTCCGAGCTGAGGTCAGCCCAGTCGGGATTCTCGGGTAGAATCAACGCGACCTTCTTTTCTTTGCGCCATCCCTTAATCTGAAGCTCCCGCGCTCTGGCGCTCGAGAAAGTCGGATGCTCTTCATACCAGACGAGCGTGTCGTAACAGTAGCGTGCAGTGAAGCTGTCAGGGTAGAGCTTGAGCTTGTGCTCGATAACGCGAGCAGCAAGATCGCTCGTCAGGCCGGTATAGAGCCGGCGTGACTTGTTCGACATGATGTAAACCCAGAACTGCTTCATGATGCGGGCGGCATTTTACCACCTGATGCGCAGCGGAGCCGATTCCTCGTCCTCACGGAAAGGGTATGAGAGATTGCAGCGGTATTGAAGTGTTCGGCCTCGGAATGGCGGGGGTTAGGGTTTGGGCAGGGTTACCCGGGGTGCCACACGAACTTGGGCTGGGTCAATGTACTGATTCACGGGCGCGGGGGAGCGGGCAATCTGGGCTGGGCCGCCGGGAGAAGATTGGACATGGCCGGGTGCGTGTGCGACCTCTCAGCCGAAGGAAAAAGTACGATGATCGGTTTCTCACTTTATTCTTGGGCGAACATTGAGCTAAAGTATGATTGTGGAAGTCTGCCCAAAAATCGGAAGAATTGCTTTCTCTGCGCGGAAGGCTCAGTGGAAAGCGGAAAGAAGATGCGCGCATGCCTTGCGGAATCGTGAACGGTAAACCATTGACGGACAAGGAAAACCGAGAATGTCAACAGCAGGAAACCACCCCACCGAGCCAAGAGCAGGCTCGTCGGGGGCCCCGGGAACTTGAGCAACAGGAGGGGATACAGGATCGGGCGGAGGCTCTGGCGCTCAGGCTGGCGCAGACCTATGAGGAACTGACGAGGCTGCTGGAACGGAATCCGGGGGTGAAGCGGCAGATAACGGAGGGCGAGGCCAAGGAAGACAAGGTTTACCAGAAACTGAAACAGAGGCTGAAGCTGGCGGACATGGCTCCGCGCTGCCGGTGGGTCAGGCAGGACGGGACGAGCTGCCGGTCACCGCAGATGAAGCAGCACATCTACTGCTTTGCCCACATACAGATGGCGGAAGCCAGAACGCTGATGCTGATGCTGCCGCCGCCGGAAGACGCCAATGCGATCCAGGTTGGGCTGATGCGGATACAGAAGGCGCTGATTGAAGACACGATCTCAACGAAGAAGGCCGGGCTGCTGCTGTATTCCATGCAGCTGGCGCTGACGAATGTGGGGCAGACGACGTTTGGACAGGCGAAGGACGAAGAGCTGGTGACGGAGACGGTGGATGAGGAAGAAGCATTCAGCGAAGAAGCACTCAGTGGTCAGCACTCAGCAGTCAGCCAGAACCAAAACCCTTTTACCACAGAGGGCACAGAGGGCACGGAGGAAGAAAAGGGCTTACCGCGGATGTACGCGGATGAGCGCGGATTGGAGGACGGGGAAAAGCAGATTGAATGGAAGCCTACGCCGGATATGTACAGGATTGACACCCCGGAAGCGAGAGAGGCTTACGAGACGAGCTTTCGGCTGAAGATCGCACCGCGACTTGGCGGAGAGCGAAGGCCGCCGCAGCCGGAGATCCCACCTAATGATCGTGCTGAAACCTACGCCAATCTGGGATGACCTGGGATGATGTGGGATAGATGGGGAGGGGGTAGGGGATAAGATTACCAAAATTGCCATAATCGGGTAATTGCCAAAATTGGAACCCCGGGGATGAATCGACTAATCCTTTTGAATCCTAATTGAAGGGGAGGGATGGTTCAGGGGGATACAAACCGGACACATCCCTGACAGATTAGACCGGGCACATATCTGACACTGCGAACGGTGGTACAGAGCGGGCGAATCCCTGACCGAATAAACCGGCGGATGGCTAGATAGTGCGAGATGACCGGGTGCGGAGTTTCCACTAGTATGGGTAGAAATTCAACTGAGGGGTCTCCTAAAGATGAAGATGATTTCGCAGTTGTTGTTATGTGGCGCGCTGGCGCTTACCGCTTCTAGTCTGCGCGCGCAGGAGCAGGACGCTGAAGGATGCAGAGATTCACCCATTATCACCCGCATGCCGGGGAGCACGATTCATTCTTGCGAGAACAAAGAGTTCGAGCAGGGCAAGTTCCCGTTAGGCGTGGATTCCGAAGGCACGGCAAAAGAAAAGACGGCGGAGGGCGAGTATCACTATTGGGAATACGGCACGCGCGAGGGGATGGGGGAGCTCCAGGTATTCCGCAACTTTGAAACAGCGCTGAAGAGGGCGGGTTTTACCATCGATTACGAGCAGTCACCGGGAGAGATCACCGCGCACAAAGGGACAACATGGTACTACCTGGACAACAAAGGAAGCTTCTACTACCAAATGATCGTTACGGAAAAGCAGATGGAGCAGGAGGTAACGGCCGATGCTTCGAGCCTGTCTGATGAGCTCAACAAAGCAGGGCATGTCGCGGTTTATGGCATTCAGTTTGATACCGGGAAGGCGACTATTCAGCCGGGGTCGGCGAATGTTCTGGGGGAGATTGTGAAACTTCTGCAGCAGAACGCCGACCTGAAGCTACGCGTGGAAGGCCACACCGACAACCAGGGCAATGCGGCGGCAAATCAGGCACTTTCAGAGAAGCGCGCCCAAGCCGTGGTGGCGTGGCTGACGGGCAAGGGAATCAGCGCGTCGCGCCTGACGTCGAAGGGATTTGGCGCCACAAAACCGGTGATGGACAACAGCACGGAAGATGGTCGGGCGAAGAACAGAAGAGTGGAGCTGGCAAAAATGTAGGCTTCAGCGAACTTGGTAATTTACGCACCGGCGCGCTCACCGGTCGCGCCTTGTTTCTTTTGAATAGCTCGGCTGCATTTGAGACGCTTACTGCATCTGTCGCCGCTCGGCTTGCTGGCTGGGCAGCACTTGCTCGGCCTGGCGTGCGGAGATCATCGGGCCAGGGACGCGTATCCCAAGATAGACTCTGGCCGCGAGCACGCCACCTAACATTGGAGCAACGATGAAAAGCCAGAGCTGGTCAAGCGCCCATCCGCGGACCCAAATCGCGGGGCCAATGCTGCGCGCAGGATTGAACGAGCCGTTGGTGATGGGGATTCCGGCCAGGATTATGGTCGTCAAAATGAGGCCGATCGGGATGCCGGCAAAGCCCGCGGGCGCACGGTCATCGGTCGCACCCAGAACGGTAATTACGAGCAGCATGGTCAGAAACATTTCCGCGACAAAGCAAGCCCACATGGTGTAGTTGCCCGGAGAGTGATCGGCATAGCCGTTGGCGGCGCCGGCCAGAGAAGCCAGCGATCCGCCGGGAGCGTGAGTAGCAATGAACAACACAACGCCCGAAGCGATGATGCCCCCGACGCATTGAGCTATCCAGTAGCCCACAGCTTCTTTGGCGCTCATACGCCGCGCCACCAGCATTCCCAGAGTGACGGCGGGGTTGATGTGGCATCCGGAGATGGGACCAAGCGCGTAGGCCATTGCCAGAAGCGAGAGGCCAAATGCCATGGCTACACCGACATTATGGACCTGGGCCCCGGCGATCACGGCGGTGGTCAGCCCGGCAAAGACCAGAACGAATGTGCCAAACAGCTCGGCGGCGTATTTCATGACCATTTCACCTCGAATTTTCTAGACTGAGTAGCGACAAACCATCCCAGAGGAGCCTCTGCGCGAAACAGAGGCGCAAAGGATTGCGGCGGTTCTGGTTGTGGTGTCAGCGGGCAATTCTACATGGCAGTTTTTGTTTTGGCACGTACATGTCTAGGTTCCGGAACTCGCGCGGCCAAGGAACCTCTGGAGTCGAGGTAAAGACCCAAGAGTTTATGTGGGTCAGAAATAGGCCATGGCACTAATGGCATCTATTCGGGCGGTCAGCGGCCTTTATATATTGCAGAGACCAGGCGCAGCCTGTAAAACCCGTAAGCTTCTGGAAACACACAAGCTTACGCCCCCCCATGCGCAGGGATCTCAATTCCCCGGAGCTCGGCCATTGATCAAAGTAAACGCCAAGATTTTTAAGATTATCTACCGGCTCACTCTTCCTGGCAGCTTATTGATTGTAATCTCCGCCTTGTTGATCCGGGTGGGAGTCCTGGCCGACCCGCAATCGCCCATGGTGCAGTTCTTTCCTGCGGTGGTATTTGGCACTGGCCTGGTGCTGAGCGCGTTCTTCCGTCGCAGCCGGCTGTTCTTCGCCCTGCTGGCGTTAGCGTTGGCGCAGACGATCTTCACCTGGGTTCTTCCGCACCTGGCTTCGCGGACTGCACACATTACGGCAAATGCGGTTGCGCTCTTGCTTCCACTCGACCTGCTGTTGCTGGCGTTCGTGAAGGAGCGCGGCATCATTTCGCCGACAGGGCGCAAGCGCCTGGCGATCGTGGCCGGGCAGATCCTTGCCGTCTGGATCTTGTGCATACCTGCTCTGGCGCAGGCAGCCACGCAGATCGGCCGGGCATTCGCGCCACTGGCGCTTTCGAATTGGAGTGGGCTTTCCCAGCCTGCGCTGCTGGCATTTGTGCTGGCCGCTGCTGTAATCACGGTTCCTCTGGTGCGGCGATACAAAGCGGTTGAGAGCAGCTTGCTGTGGAGCTTGATTGCGGCGTTTATCGCGCTGCGCACCGCGGCGGCCACCCATCTGGATGGCGTGTTCTTTGCCGCGGGCGGCTTGGCGCTGATCGTGGCGCTGATTGAGACTTCATACGCCATGGCGTACCTGGATGAGCTGACGCAGTTGCCCAGCCGCCGGTCGCTCAATGAGGCGTTACTCAAACTCGGCGATACATACACCATCGCCATGATGGATGTGGACCATTTCAAGAAATTTAACGATAGCTACGGCCACGAAGCCGGCGACCAGGCTCTGCGAATGGTCGCTTCGCGGCTGGCGCACATCACCGGCGGCGGACGCGCTTATCGCTATGGCGGTGAAGAATTCGCTGTGGTGTTTCCGGGTAAAGCGTCAGAAGAAGTGTTCGTTTTTCTCGACCGCATGCGGCGCGTGATTGAGCAGTCTGTCTTCACCGTGCGCGGCAAAGACCGGCGCAGAAAAGGGAAGACAGGAATTGGCCGCGGCAGCAAGAAGCAAACCAATGTTACGGTCAGCGTTGGATTGGCGTCATGCCAGGGCGACCATCTGGCGCCCGCTGAAGTCATGCGCATGGCTGACCAGGCGCTGTACAGAGCTAAGGCCAAAGGCCGCAATTGCACCGTTACCGCCAAACTGGGCAAGGCTGCCGGATCGGTGCGCGAGCTACGGACCGCCATGAGTATCTGAGCCCGGTTAGTTCATCTGCAACCCAGCTTCGCGCATACGCTGCGCGTGATTGGAGTAAGAGATCGCCTGAATGCGGTCGCGATCCAGACCCAGCGGGTTGGGCGTGAAGATGAAATCCGTCCGGCGAGGAATGTTCGCAGCTTCACGCATGAACAGCTCGCGTACCGGCGCGACATACTCAGGATGCTGTTCCAGTTGTTCGCGGAGATAGTCCATGCCGTGCACCAGATGGCGGCCTTCGTCCGAGCGGATCAACTTGATGCCTTCAAGAAGCCTGGGAAACATGCCGGTTTTTGCCAGCAGGTCTTCAAAAAACTCATATCCCGTCAGCGCCATTGTCCCTTCCACCACGGCCATGTAATGGCACGCGAAAAGCGTTAAAGCCAGTTGCAGCTCGCCGTTCTGGCCGCTGGTAAGGGCTTTGCCGATGGTCTCTCCGCGCTGGCGCAGTTCATCCAGCAGTACGCCTTTGTATTCCGGCACCAGGTAGGCCGCCGTATCCACCTTGCCGCAGACTTCCTGGAAGTAGCGCTCAAAGAACTCCGCGTGCTTCACCTCTTCAAATATCTGGGTGGAGAGAAACATCCGCCGGTCAAGATCAGGCATGGCCAGCATGAACCAGGCCAGCGTGTCAGAGACGCTTACTTCGCCTTCATAAAACAGGGCGCAGGTCTTGATGAGCTGCTCGCGCTGGTCTGCATTCAGCATCTGCCAGTGCGCCTTGTCTTCCGTGAGATCGATTTTTGCCGGGTCCCAGACGCCCAGGCTCTTGGCGATGGAATAAAGTTGGCGGGGCGATTTGGTGCTGTGCGCGGTCGTGGACAAACTACACCTCCGAACCTGCTTACGGTATCAGAAGCCGTGGCGGAATACGAATAAAACAGCAACGGAGTGCGGCAAACATTTTGTGCCGGAAAGTGAGTACAATCATCCGATTGACGATGTTTCAAGGAGGCCATTATGGCAGCACAGCCGCAAGCAATCCCGCAGGAGAGCAAGACAATCAGCCAGACCATCCTGCCCGAGTTCGACCACGAGATGGCGAACACTCGCAAGTCGCTGGAGCGCATACCGGACGACAAGCTGAGTTTCAAGCCGCACGCCAAGTCGATGTCGCTGGGAGCACTGGCCACGCACCTGGCCACCATCAATCAGTGGCTTGAGGCCATCCTTGGCGTGGATTCATTCGACGCCGGCACGGTCCCGCCGAATCCTGAGTTGAAGTCTCGCGGGGAAGTTCTGGCGGCATTTGACCAGCACGCCGCGTCCGGCCGCAAGGCCATTGCCGGCGCCACTGACGCGCATCTGGCAAAGCCTTGGGCGCTGCTCTTCAAGGGCCAGACCATCTTCACGCTGCCGCGGGTCGCCGTGCTCCGCAGCTTCATTCTGAACCACACCATTCATCATCGCGCGCAGCTGGGTGTTTATCTCCGGCTGAATGATGTGCCTGTGCCTTCCATCTATGGGCCGTCCGCCGATGAAGGGAACATGTAAACGGGAAGCTGGCGGAAAAAACTAAAGGCCTCGGCGTTTACCGAGGCCTTCATAAGAGCCCTTCTGACCGGGTGCTTTCCCCCGAAACCACCAGTCAGATTCTTATTGCACAATCATCATCGCAGGCCCGCCTGGTTGCGACAAGAGTACTGAGGTAACAGGCGGGAACTCTTACTCTGCGCACCCAGCATTATTCCCCGCCAACCGCGCAGAATGCGGCGATCTTTGGACTCAGGCTCAGCAATTAACCCTAGCAGGCTTCGCGACAGCAAGTTCCCGTCATGCTGTGACCATCTTCACCGGTGACCCCTTGGCCGGCCAGCTCTTTACGAATGTTCCGAAGCGGTCAAGCGCCCTGGAGAAAGAAAAATTGTCTCCGACGGCGGCAAAGCCCAACCGGAAATGCGAGGGCGCATCGAAGCAATCGCCGGGAGCCAGCAGGATTCCACGCTCGGTGGCGGCCTGGCAGAACGGGCGGTCGTTCTCTCCGCTCACCAGCCAGGGAAACGCGGTCATGCCGCCTTGCGGCGGAATCCAGCCGAGCACGTCACGATGGTCCGCCATGAAGCGCTCCAGGAGCTTGAGGTTTCGGGTGGCGACTTGCTGGGTCTTGCCGAGCACGACGTCACGTTTGCGGATTGCGATTTCCGAAAGAATTTCTCCGGTGGTGGTGTTGGAGATCGAGAAGTAGGCGCGTGCGGTCCAGTATTGCCGGCGGCGCCGGGCGTCGTGCTCGATCATCCATCCCGTGCGCACACCGGGAATCGAAAATGCCTTCGACAGGTCGGCGATGACGGTGGCGTGCGGCAGGCGCGCCGCCGATTTCGTTTGCCTTCCGTGGTAGATGGGATGGTAGACCTCGTCACTCACCAGTTGGATTCCGCGCTCGGCGGTGAAGTCGTGCAGGACTTCCATTTCGCCGTCGCCGATGGTCGCGCCCGTGGGGTTGTGCGGGCTGTTGACCAGGATGAGCTTGGTCTTCGAGTCGGCGAGCCGCTTGATCTCGTCGGGGTCGATGCGGAAGCCGTTCTCGCGGCGCACGCGATAGAAGCGGGTTTCCAGGCCAAGAGATTCCGGGAGCGCCGAGAAAGTAGTGAATCCAGGCAGCGGAATAATTACGTTCGCGCCGGGCTCGGCGGCCAGCCACATCAGGGCCACGAGCGCCTCGGAGGCGCCTGTCGTGACTTGGACGGCCTCTACCGGGACACGCTGCATTTCAGCGATCGCCTCACGCAAACTGTCGGCGCCGGCGGGGCGGCTGTAGACCAGCTTGTGGTTCAGGAAGCGGTGGCGCGTTTCGTCGTCGGCGAGGGCCAGAATGTCGTTTACGGTCCAGGTCGGTCCGGTGCTCGCACCGAGGTTGAATTCTATGTCGTGTTCGTACTGGTCGAGCCAGGCATCGAGCAGGAAGGGCTTGAGTTGCATGCGAGCACCTCAGAAGGAGAAGTTGGTTCCCGTTATTGATTCTGCGAGTCGGCGCACGGATGTTTTTTAGTTTACGAGCGATGAGAATCTAGGTCGGCTCTGTTCCTGATCCGCGTTCATCAGCGTGAATCAGCGGTAAGAGCTTCCTAATCCCACGATCTGCGCTCATCTGCGCCGATCTGCGGCAAACCGCGCTCTTCTCCGTGCCTCCGTGTCTCAGTGGTAGGTTTTCTTCCGCTGTCGCCAAAAACGTGCACCAAATCGCAACTCTTAGTAAGCTAGTAGGGCATGGCAACGGAAAACTCATTCGATATCGTCAGCAAAGTGGATCTGCAGGAGGTCTCCAACGCGATCCAGAACGCGCTCAAGGAGGTCCACACGCGCTTTGACCTGAAAGACTCAAAGTCTGACATTCAACTGGAAGGCAAAGAGGCCCTGATTTTGAGTTCGGTGGATGAATACAAGTTGAAGGCCGTGACCGACATTCTCCAGGGCAAGCTGGTGAAGCGCGGCGTGCCCATCAAAGCGCTGACGTATGGCGCCGTGGAGCCGGCGGCGGGTTCGAGCGTACGGCAGAAAGTTACGATGCAGCAGGGCATCCCGATTGAGAAAGCGCGCGAAATTGTGAAAGTAATCAAGGATTCCAAAAAGAAAGTTCAGGCTTCCATCCAGGGCGACACCGTGCGCGTAAGCGGCAAAGATCGCGACGCGCTGCAAGAGATCATTGCGCTGCTGCGCGGACACGATTTCGGCATCGACATGCAGTTCACGAATTACAGGAATAACTAAAGGGGAAGATTGAGCTCACCCGCAACCACGTCCGCCAAAGAAGTCTTTGAGTTGCTGCGCGACGACCTGGCCGCCATTGAACGTGAGTTCGGCCGGGACACCGTTTCCAGCGTGCGCGCCATCACCGATATCGGCGAGCACCTGCGCGCCGGCGGAGGCAAACGCATACGCCCCGTGCTGCTGCTGCTTTCAGCCAAACTCTTTCCCCACGATGAGAAGAGCGCCATCAGACTGGGAGCTGTTGTGGAGCTTTTGCACACAGCCACGCTCGTTCACGATGACATTATCGACGAAGCCAAGACGCGGCGCGGGCGTCCCGCCGCCAACACGCAGTGGGGCAACGCAAAATGCGTGCTCGCCGGCGACTGGCTCTACATGCAGGCTTTCAAGATCGCCGTCCAGGAACGCAATTTCCGCGTGCTTGACGTCCTGATCGATCTCACCCAGCAAATGGTTGAAGGCGAATTGCTACAGATGGACAAGCTGGGCAAATGCATTTCTCTGGAAGAACATTTTGATTTGATTTTCCGCAAGACTGCTTGCCTGTTTTCGGTTTCTACGCGGCTGGGCGCCATTATCGGCAAGGCGACGGACGAACAAGAGACGCGCCTGGGTGAATACGGACGCAACCTCGGCCTGGCTTTTCAGATCGTGGACGACGTGCTGGATCTCACCGCCTCAGAAGAAGTTCTGGGCAAGCCCGTGGCCAGTGACCTGCGCGAAGGCAAGGTCACCATGGCCGTGATCCATGCGCTGCAGCAATGCACTCCGGCCGAGCGCAAGCTGGTTGAAGCTGTGCTGGAAGAGCGCGCCTTCGTCAGCGTGAAGCATGAGCAGATTCTGGAGATTTTGAACCGCTACGGCTCCATCGGCTACGCTTACGATGAAGCTGCCAAGCACGCCGAACTCGCGCGCAAAGCCATCTGCTCATTTTCCGCGTCGGACATCAAACGCGCTCTGCTCTCGATCCCCGATTTTATCGTGGAGAGAAGCAGCTAGAGCTTATTGCGCCACCTGCTTCAGCCTACCCCGCAAATATTCCTGCTCGACCTTGTTCGTCGCCAGGTTCAAGGCTGCAGAATATGCCTGCGCCGACTCCGTCTTTCTGCCCAGCCGCCGCAGGATGTCCGCTCGTGCGGCGTGAAAAAGATAGTAACGTTCCAGACTTCCTGTCGCGCCAACCTGATCTATCTGCTCGAGGCCGCGCTCCAGCCCGTCGCTCATGGCCACCGCAACGGCGTGGTTCAGCGCGACAATCGGCGAAGGCGAAACTCGCATCAGCTCGCGGTAGAGCGCGGCAATTTCGTGCCAATCGGTTTCGGTCGGCGAAGCCGCCTCTGCATGGATGGCAGAGATCGCGGCCTGCAACTGATATGGCCCAGCCTGTCGCATGCGCAGAGCTTTGTTGAGCAGCGCTATGCCTTCGCGGATACGCTCCTGGTCCCACAGCGAGCGGTCCTGCTCTTCCAGCGTCACCAGCCTGCTTTGCTTGTCCATGCGCGCGTCGCGCCGAGAGTCGTGCAGAAGCATGAGCGCCAGCAGACCCAGGTTTTCCGACTCATCCGGCAGTAGCTCGCACAGCGTTCGGCACAGCCGTATCGCTTCGGCGCACAATTCGCGGCGGATCAGCGAATCTCCCGCCGTCGCCGAATATCCTTCATTGAACACCAGATAGATGACGGCCCGCACCGAGTCGAGCCGTTCCGGGAGTTGTGTCCGCGGAGGAACTTCGTAAGGAATGCGCGCTTCGCTGATCTTGCGTTTGGCCCGCACCAGCCGCTGCGCCAGCGTTGGTTCCGGCAAAAGAAACGCGCGCGCGATTTCCGGGGTGGTCAATCCGCCCAGCGTGCGCAGCGTGAGCGCGACCTGCGCCTCCTGATGCAGCGCCGGATGGCAACAGGTGAAGATCAGCCGCAGGCGATCGTCAGGAAATATCATTGCGTCGGCTTCACCCATATTCGTTTCCGGCTGATACGTTGTTGGCGTTTCGTACAGCAGCGGTTCTTGTTTTTCCCGCCGCGTCCGCTCGCGCCGGCCATGGTCGACCAGCTTTCGATGCGCGACCGAAGTAATCCACGCTCCCGGATTGTCGGGAACGCCCTTCTCCGGCCAGTTTGCCACCGCAGCCGCAAAAGCTTCTTGCATGGCTTCTTCCGCCAGGTCAAAAGATCCGGCAATGCGGATCAGAGTGGCAATGATCCGCCCTGATTCCTGCCGGAACACAGACTCGATCGTGCCGCCAACCTTATCCATTGTTGCCGGTTGCGCTCAGCGCAGGTTCCTGAATCTTTGCGCTTACCGGGACCGCCTGCAGTGGGCGAATCTCCACACAGCCTTGCAGTCCGCCACATGCCGTGGGAATCTTCGCTGCCCAGGTAATTGCTTCGTCCAGATCTTTGCAATCAAGAATGTAGTAGCCGGCCAGCTGCTCTTTGGTCTCCGCAAACGGCCCGTCGGAAATCATCGGGCTGCCGTTTTGCAGGCGGACAGTGGTTGCTGTGCTTGTGTTGGCCAGCGGCTCGGCGGCCTCCAGCACGCCCCTGGCGCGCGCTTCGCGCATGACTGTCCCGTGACCGTTCATGACCTGCTGCATCTCTTCCTGTGAACTGCGGGCAATCGCGTCTTCCCGCGTGTAAATCAAAAGCATGTAACGCATAGGTTTTCTCCTCGGCAAAAGAAATCGGTGCAGGGAAGCGCGCTCGGCCGGTGGACCAGGCGCGCTTCACAAAGACATGCGCTCACTATCATTTTACGCGGTGATATTCAATGTTTTGCACGAACTTAGGCCTGCCGTTTTCCTGGAAAGTCCAGTTGGCGGAGAATGCGTCTGCGCTGGCGAATTTGAATGCCACGTTGTGCATGTGACCGGCGTTCAGATCGCTCAGGTTGCCGCCGCCGGCAAAGTTGAACACCAGTTGATTGCTCGCCGAATCATAGGCTTCGGCTTGCATATGCGGCTGATTGCCCGCGGTGCAGTAATGCGTCAGCACCAGACGGTTGCCGTCAAGATGATAGACCGTCAGCATTTCCTCCTCGCCCGGGACTTTCACGTGCTCCACCAGAGCGCTGCCGTTCGAAATCACTTCATAAGAACTCGTCACCTTACCCCGTTGACTGGTTGCTTCCCAGCTTCCCGCCAGGGTTTTGAGTTTCGCGAAAGCCTCGCTGGCGTTCGTTTCTTGCTTGCCCGCCG
>Ga0137395_10001005_pt1 | contig 12671 bp, 6 predicted proteins | sample czobulk216metaG_FD_108283 | JGI IMG/M metagenome (GOLD analysis project Ga0137395, IMG submission 108283) | Vadose zone soil microbial communities from Angelo Coast Range Reserve, California, USA - czobulk2.16 metaG | ecosystem: Environmental > Terrestrial > Soil > Vadose zone | place: USA...
AACCAGAACGCCCTTCATGTCCTCGAATCCGGCGCGCCGTGCGCGATCGGTTCCGAGGTCTTCGACACGCAACCCGAATTCAACCGGGGTCGGCCCGTTCTCGTTATTGCCGCCATTCGCCGTACGGTCCGGGAAAATCTTGGTGCGATCCGCGACCGTCAAGCTGGCTTCATGCTCTTTCTTATCGCGAACGTACGTAACACGTATGCTGCCGCCAACCGCAGTCGAGGCGATGGGATTTACGAGGTCACTTCCGGTATGGACAGGCTTGCCATTGACGCTGGTGATGACGTCGCCTGATTGCAAACCAGCTTTTTCCGCGGGACTGCCTGCCTCGACGCGTTGCAACACAATTCCGTAGGGAGCGCCCAGCTCCTTGAGAACGATCGGATTGCTTCCCTGCGTCTCCGTGTAGCTGACGCCGATGGAGCCGCGCGTCACTTTGCCGTTGGCGATGAGCTGGTTATAAACACCGATCGCTGTGTTCGAGGGAAGTGCAAATCCCACGCCTTCGTTTCCATGGCCGCCCGTAATGATGGCCGTGTTGATGCCGATCACTTGCCCGGACATATTTACCAGCGGGCCTCCGGAATTTCCCGGATTGATTGCGGCATCGGTCTGCAGAAATCTTTGGAATTGCTGGCCTACATTGCCGCGATCCTTGGCGCTGATAATTCCGGCCGTCACGCTGCCCTGCAGGAATCCGAATGGATTACCGATCGCAAGCGCCCAATCGCCAACCTGTACGGCATCGGAATTGCCCAGCTTGGCAGCGGGCAGTTCATGACCTACTTCAATCTTGATGACGGCAAGGTCAGTCTCTTCATCCGTGCCAATGACTTTCGCCGTGTAAGGCGTTTGTTCGCCATTCAGGGTCACCTGGACCTTGGTAGCCTGGTCCACGACGTGATTATTGGTGAGGATGTATCCCTTTTTGTCGACAATCACGCCCGAGCCCAAACTGCGTTCGGCGGTGGGTCCCTGATCGGGGAAATCAAAGAAGCGGTTAAAAAAATCCTGAAATGGCTGCTGGTCCTGATCGTCACCCGGACCTTGCGGGCCTTGTGGCATTTGTCCGCGGCCGCGGGGAACGGCCTTTCCCGGGCCGCGCCGCTCGATAACCTGCGTCGTTGAAATATTGACGACGGCAGGCTGAACTCTTGTCACGATGGAAGCGAAGGCGCTCGATAGTTGCACCGGATCCGGAATCACCAGCGGAGTGGCGTCGGTACCCGCTGCCGCGGGATGCGATGCGCCCACCCGCCCGGAGGCCACGGTGCCGATTACGATGCCGATGGCCAATGTCACTGTTACCAGAAGGGTCGCTAGAACTTTACGATTTCGCGCCCAGGCAGCAAATTCGCTTAGCTGCATGCCCATGTTATTCACTCCTCCGTCCAGATCGTACGGGTGCGGGCTCTGCTTGGAGCCCGCCCAAAACTACGGTGCGGGCTCCACTTGGAACTCGCCCAGAACTTCGGGTGCGGGCTCCGCTTGGAGCCTGCCGAGAACTTGACGACTCGCTGTGATTATAGCACCGTCTGCCGCTCGTGCATGCTTTTGAGAGGTGGCGATGATTCGAGTGAGCCACCTTGGAGCAGGCGGGCAAGTTGCGAAATTTCCCCACCCTGCTAAACTAGGATGCATAAAAATGAATCCACGAACAATGTATCGCAAGATTTGGGATGCTCACGTCGTCCACGAGGCGCCGGGAGAGCCTTCACTCATCTATATTGACCGCCACCTGGTCCACGAGGGCACTTCTCCGCAGGCCTTTGCCGGACTTAAGGAAGCGGGCCGAAAAGTAAGGCGGCCTGACCTGGCGTTCGCCGTCATGGACCATTCCGTCCCCACGAAGAATCGCAATTTGCCGATCCTCGACGAAGCTGCGATGGGACAATTTTCGGCGCTCGAGCGCAATTGCCGCGAGGCGGGGATCACTCTTTTCGACATGTTCAGCCACAACCAGGGCATCGTGCACGTGATTGGTCCCGAGCTGGGCATTACGCAGCCTGGGCAGACGATTGTGTGCGGCGATAGCCACACCTCGACGCACGGCGCGTTCGGGACTCTGGCATTCGGCATTGGCACGAGCGAGGTCGAGCATGTGCTCGCGACCCAGTGCCTCTCCCAATACTCGTCCAAGACGATGCACATCGTCGTGAATGGGCAGCGCACCAAGGGTGTTTCGGCAAAAGACATCATTCTCGCCATCATCGGAAAAATCGGCATTGCCGGCGGCACGAGCCGTGTTGTGGAATATTCTGGCAAGGCCATTCGCGCGCTCTCGATGGACGGCCGCATGACCGTCTGCAATATGTCCATCGAAGGCGGCGCTCGCGCAGGAATGATCGCGCCGGATGATACAACTTTCGCCTATATGGAGGGCCGACCCTACGTGCCGCGCGGGAAAGCGTTTCAGGAAGCCGTTGAGCGATGGAAAGCTTTGGCCACGGATCCCGGAGCGGAATTCGATGCCACGGTTACTCTCGATGCGGCGAAAATTTCGCCGCAGGTGACTTGGGGAACGAATCCGGGCATGGTGACTGGCGTGACTGAGCGCGTCCCCGACCCTGCATCGTTCCACGAAGCCGACGATCAGAAAGCGGCCGCTCGTGCGCTCGAATACATGGGCCTCAAGGCCGGAACGCTCGTGGTCGATATTCCTGTGGACCGCGTATTCATCGGATCGTGCACCAATTCGCGCTTGAACGATTTGCGCGCAGCCGCCCGCGTCGTTGCCGGCAAGCACGTTTCCAAGACTCTCAAGGAAGCGCTCGTCGTTCCCGGTTCGATGAGCATCAAGGCCAAGGCGGAAGCCGAGGGCCTGGATAAGATTTTCCGTGATGCGGGATTTGAATGGCGCGATGCGGGATGCAGCATGTGCATTGCGATGAATCCCGATGTCCTTCCTCCCGGCGAGCGTGCCGCCAGCACATCGAATCGCAATTTTGAAGGTCGGCAAGGTAAAGATAGCCGCACGCATCTAGTGAGTCCCGTAATGGCGGCCGCGGCTGCGATTGCCGGTCATTTTGTGGACATCCGCGACTGGAACGTGGACGCGACGGAGTAACATAAGCGGAGAAATCAATGCAACCGTTTTCAACTCATACCGGATTGGTTCTGCCGCTCGATCGTATCAACGTCGATACCGATCAGATGGTGCCGAAGCAGTTCCTGAAACTGCAGACCAAGCAGGGCTTCGGACGAGTCTTGTTTTATGACTGGCGCTATCTTCCCGGCGAAAAGCCGAATCCCGGTTTTATTCTGAATCAGCCGCGATATAAAGGCGCCTCGGTGATGTTGGCTCGCGCAAACTTTGGTTGCGGCTCAAGCCGGGAACATGCGCCGTGGGCCGTTGCCGATTACGGTTTCCGCGTCCTGATTGCTCCAAGCTACGCCGACATTTTCTACAACAATTGTTTCAAAAACGGGATTCTGCCAGTCACGCTTCCCGAGGAAAAGATCGAGGAACTTTTCAAACGCGCCGAAAAAGAATCGGGCTATTCACTCACGGCGGACCTGCTCAATCAGACCATCAGTGATGCGCACGGCCTGAATTTGAAATTTGAAATTGATAATTTCAGAAAGCACGTTCTCTTAGAAGGCCTTGACGATATCGGCCTGACACTAAAGCACGAAGCCGCGATAACCGCGTTTGAACAAGCGCAACATCCGAGCGCCACAATGTACGAGCCCGTGGACGCGAAGTATTCCCCCAAACAGCCATAAGACGCAATTCGCGTCTGCTTTCCGAAATTCCAGGCGGTATCCCATTCAGGGCCATTTCTCCCCTTTTGAAACACATCCTCTCGCAATCCAGCGCCAGGCCCACTTAATAGAATCGGAATCCCTGTGGGATGATGACTTTACGGGAACGCGTTTCCCACGTGTTGGCCACCAGTTTGCATTGAATTTGGGAAACCAAACCCATTCATAAAATCAAGTCTTCTCGCTAACGGCTGCTGGAGGATCCACGAATGACGGTTCGCCGAAAGACTCTTTTCATTATCGCCATCACCTGTCTGGGATTGGTGATCGTGTTATACGCAGCCTCGCGTACTTTGCTCCTGGGAGGCTTCGTTAAGCTGGAACAAACGGTTGCCCAAGCAAACGTACAACGAGTTTTAAAGGCGCTCGACCAGGATATGGGCGCGGCGGACCGGTTCACCTACGATCGCGCCGCGACGGATGAGATGTACAAATATATGGCCAGTCCGACCGGTGATTATATTCAATCGGTGTTCGGAAAGGATGGATCGGGGACACCCGCAACGCGCCGATACAACTTCATCGTATTGATGGATACTTCCGGACACATCGTACTCTCACGAGGCCGGGATATAGCGACGAACACCATCATCGATATTCCTGAAAGCCTTCAGGCTCACCTTTCCGTGACCGATCCTCTTTTTCGCTACGCCGCGACGAACAGCAAGGTCAGCGGCGTGTTGCTGCTTCCAGAAGGGGCATTACTTGTCAACTCCCACCCTGTGATAAAGACCAATAACGAAGGTCCTATCCGGGGCTCCCTGCTGGCGGCGCGCTATCTGGACGGCGGCGGGGACCTGCGTTCACTGGAGAATACGACTAATTTCGCGCTGTCCTTCCACAGGCTCGATGGCGAAAGCCTTCCTGTCGACTTTGAAGAAGCGCGCACACATCTGAACGCACCTGAAGCAATCTATGTCCGCCCGATGAACGAAGAACTACTGGGCGGCTATACGCTGCTCAACGATATTTACGGTAAGCCGGCTTTAATTCTCAGGGCGGAAATACCGCGAGTCATCTATCAGCAGGGCCGCCTGAGCCAGTTGTATTTCGTGGGAGCGCTGCTCATCTCGGGACTTGTATTCGGCGGTGTGGTTCTGCTGCTGCTTGAAAAGTCGGTCATCTCGCGCCTCAGGTCGTTGAACAAGAATGTAAGAAGCATTGCGAATAGCGGCGATGCTTCGGCCCGTGTCCAATGTGAAGGCCGCGACGAAATTGCCGATTTGAGCGCTGTCATCAACCGCATGCTGGGATCGCTGCAGCTTGCCCAAAAACAGAAACAAGTTGTGGAGGAACGGTACCGGACTTTCATGAACAACATCCCCGCGATTGCTCTGATCAAGGATAGTCAGGGCCGCATCCTCTATGTGAATGAACCCATGACCACAGCGTATAAGATCAGACCGGAAGACATTCTAGGAAAAATGGCAACCGGCTGGCTTCCTCAAGAAACGGCGAAGAAATTCCATCTTCTGGACAAGGAAGTCATTTCTACCAAACGCCCGCTGCGGTTCGAGGACGTCTTCCCTACTCCCGACGGCGTCCCGCATCACTGGCTCACTTTCAAATTTCCTTTGGAGGGACCGGAAGGAGATTTACTGGTCGGAACGGTGCGTATCGATATCACGGAGCAAAAGCAGGCGGAAGCCGCACTGCAAGGCGCGAAAGAGATGGCGGAGACCGCCAACCGGGCAAAGAGCGAATTTCTAGCCAACATGAGCCACGAAATCCGCACGCCGCTGAACGGCGTGGTGGGGATGACCGATCTGGCGTTAGGGACGGACCTCACGCCAGAGCAACGAGAGTACCTGGAAACCGTGAAGTTGTCGGCCGACTCACTGCTGACAGTGATCAACGACATTCTGGATTTCTCCAAAATCGAAGCGGGAAAGATTGACCTGGAAATGATGGATTTCAATGTGCGCGACCATTTGGAAGCCACGCTGAAAACGCTCGCTTTTCGGAGCGACGAGAAAGGGTTGGAACTCTTGTGCGAGGTGGCCGCCGAGGTGCCGGAGATGGCCCGCGGCGATTCTAACCGGCTGCGCCAAATTGTCGTGAACCTCGTGGGCAACGCGATTAAGTTTACCGATGCGGGAGAAGTAGCCTTGAAGGTTCGAGTCGAAGCGGACGAAGGCGCCGGCTGCTTGCTGCATTTAATGGTCTCTGACACAGGAGTCGGGATCGCTCCGGAGAAACAAAAATTGATCTTCGAACCTTTCTCGCAGGCCGATTCTTCAACGACCAGGAAATACGGGGGAACCGGCCTGGGCCTGACGATTTCCACGCGCCTGGTGGAGATGATGGGTGGAAGGATGTGGGTCGAAAGCGAAGTGGGGCGCGGATCCGAGTTTCACTTCACCGTGCGGCTGGCAAGCTCGGAAACGGCAGTGGAAATGGGAACAATCGCCCCTGCCGAGCTCTTGCGAGGCGTCAAGGTTCTAGTGGCAGACGACAACCGAACAAATCGCCGGATTCTTGAAGGAATGTTGAAGCGCTGGGAGATGGCTTCGACATCGGTGGAGGAAGGAGAAATGGCACTAGCAGCGCTATCCTCCGCCTTGGACGCTGGAGAGCCCTTCGGGCTGATCCTGACCGACATGCACATGCCGAAGATGGACGGCTTCGCACTGATCGAGCGAATTCGCGAAAGGCCTGAATTATCGACCGCCACAATCATGATGCTCACCTCGGCGGGCCATCGAGGCGATGCCGCACGATGCCAGGAGCTCGGAGTAGCGGCATACTTGTTGAAGCCCATTCGGCAATCCGAACTGCGGGAAGCTATCGCTCGGGTACTCGGCGCGAGAGAACAGAAGGGACCCATTCCGCTGATCACTCGCTACTCCCTCGGGGATGCGCTTGAGCCTGCGGCAGTGTTGCGCGTGCTTGTTGCGGAAGACAATGCGGTCAATCAGCGGCTGGCATCGCGGTTGCTTGAGAAACGGGGACACCGCGTCACGGTGATGGTCAATGGCCGCAATGCACTGGAAGCTCTTGCAAATCAAACCTTCGACTTGGTCTTGATGGACCTGCAGATGCCCGAAATGGATGGATTTGAGGCCACAGCGGCGGTCCGCGAAAGAGAAAAGGACAACGGCGGCCACATACCGATTATCGCTTTGACTGCACATGCCATGAAAGGTGACATGGAACGCTGTTTGGCCGCTGGAATGGACGGCTATCTGTCCAAGCCGATTCGCCCACAGGAACTCGACGATCTATTGGAAAAGTATTTGGCCCGGCGGACTGAAACGGTGCCAGTGCCCGAAACCGCGGATCAATCGAAATGAGTTTGGGACTGAGTCAGTTGCACGCAGAACTTACGCAGGACCCTTTAACTCCGCAACCAGAATCCCCCCGAGGATGAGTCCTGCACCGACAAGCGCTCTGGCTCCGAGCCGTTCGTGGAGGACGATGTAGGAAGTGACGGCTGCAAATACCGGTTCTCCTGCGAGAATCAGAGCCGTGTTGGCCGCGCTTGTGTGGCTCTGTCCCCAAACCAGGAGCGGATAGGCAATTGCCGTCGTAAACACAGCCGTGATGATGACTGCAAAAATCAGTCCCGAAGTGAGATGAAACCGGAATGGCTCCAGATGCGTGAAGGAAAGTAGAGGGACAGCGCCCAGGGAAAATACCGCTGTCACGGCGACCTGCAGAAAGCTGAGTCCGGCTAATGAATGCTGCGCGCTGTAGCGTTCGATGAAAATAATCTGAAAGGCGTAGCACACGGCGCAGCCTGTCACGAGCAAATCACCGCGATTGAGATCGGCGATTCCCTCGCGCGGAACGGTCAGGAAGTAAAGCCCCGCCAAAGAAGCGAAAGCCCCGGCCCAGGCCCACGCGCTGATGCGGCGCCGCCAAACAAGCGCCATTAACACTGGAACCAGAACGACGCTGAAGCCGGTGATAAAGGCGGCCTTCGACGGAGTCGTTTCAGCCAGCCCGGCGGTCTGAAAAGCGTAGCCGCCAAACATCAGAATGCCGATGCGCACGCCAGCCCAAAAATCGGCGGCCGAAAGTTTGTGAAGATCTGCGCGATAAAACCACACCAGTGGCGGGATTGCTAAAGTAAAGCGAGCGGCCAGATAAGCAAAGACGGAGGAATCGGTTAATGCATCTTTCACAACGACAAACGTGACGCCCCAAAAAAACGCGCAAAGTAGCAATGCCAAGTGAGCTTTAAATCGCAGGCTCACGACTTATGTGTCGCCCCGCGCAAAGAATTAGATAGTTTGCGAAACCGTGGTTGCGCCATCGAGCGTCTCATGGAGTGTTCGAGTTTAGTGGCACCGCAAAACAAAGGCAACCTGCCGGGTAAGGATCGAATCGCAACCTTGATGGCTTTTGGGATGAGATTTTCCGCCGGCTTTCGAATAAGTGCTGCAATGCGCCTTATGCTGATTTGCTTCGTTGACAGAGGGTGAAGCGCTTGCTACATCTAACAGCGGTGCCTGCCTACCGCCATCTTCGCGCAATTTCCCTATGGCTCTTCTTGCCTTTACTCGCCGGAACTCTATCCCCTGCTGCACGCTCCGCCGACAAGAAAAACGAGAAGGTTGAACCCTGGGTAGAAATTCGTACGCCGCACTTCGTCGTGATGAGCGATGGTGGCGAAAAAACGGCGCGCCGCGTCGCTGACCAGTTCGATCAGGTCCGCCGGGTGTTCCAGGCGACCATGCCCAACGCGCATTTCGATACTGGAGTTCCCATCCAGATACTGGCCGCAAAGGATGGAAAATCTTTCGCCACACTGATTCCCGAATATCCTTTCGACAAACGGCATCCTCAGCCGGAGGGGCTATTCGTTGGAGGCGCGGAGAAAAATTACATCGTTTTGCGCACCAACGTTTCCGGACCAATACCCTACGAGGATATTTACCACAATTATGCGCGGCTGATTCTGAGGCTGAGTTACCACAGCCTGCCTCCGTGGCTGGAAGAGGGTTACGCGAACGTATACGGCGGCATGGCGCTGACGGATAAGGGCGCTAAAATTGGCAAGCCGGATCCGGAAGACCTGAGCGCCTTGTGGGAAAGCCCGCTTCTTCCTCTTGACCTCGTGATCCACGTCGATCGCGCGTCGCCCTATTACCACCCTACCGGCCCGGCGACTGTGTACTCCGCCGAGTCGCGCGCGCTGGTGCATTATCTTCTGACCCAGGCCCAGCCTTCGGGGATCAAGTCTCTGGAACAATATATTGCCAAGGTTGAAAGCGGCAGCGACGCTTTAGAAGCGGCCCGCCAAGCCTTTGGCGACTTGAATCAATTGCAAAGCAAGCTCGAGGGCTACATCAAACAGAGTTCCACAGTGCCCACTGAAATTCAGGCCGCCGGTGGCAGCGATTCCATTTCCGCCGCGCGCACATTGACGCCCGCCGAAACCGAGGCGCGCATTGGTGACCTGGATCTGGGCCGCGGCAGGCGCGACGATGCCCAAACCAAGCTTGAAGACGCACTGAAACTCGATCCTTCTCTCGCAAGCGCTGAAGAGAGCCTGGGGTTTTATTTGCTTCAAGTGTCTCAGCTCGAGGAAGCCGAAAAACATTTCATGCGCGCCGCGGAGATCGATCCGAAATTGCCTCTCGCCTATTACGGACAAGGCATGGTGGCGATGTCGCGCGGCGGATTTGTGGGCGTACCGGTGGGCGCAATCGTGGCGTTTGAAAAAACAGTCGAGCTGAGTCCCGCCTTTGCGCCCGCCTGGTACAACCTGGCCTCGATTTACACATTGCGGCATGAAACGTTGCAGAAGGCATTGGACGCCGCACAACGTGCTGCGTCACTTGTGCCGGGCGACGCCGGATATCAATATCAGGTTGCCGTGATTCTCGAAAACCTGGGACGAACCGAAGAGGCGCGAAAAGCCGCCGAGCGAATTCGCAATTCGTCGAGCGATCTCAGGGCCGCCGATAAGGCCACCGACCTGATCGCGCAAATTTCTCAGCCACACTCTTCCGCGTCTTCTCCAACTAAACCCGCCCCAGCGCCGGCAGCATCCACCGACGACCGCCAGGTCCACCTGGAGCGAAAGACAGAACCTGATGACAGACCCGCGGCGACAGCCTCGAGCAGGACTGCTGAAACAAATGCGCCACCTTCCGCGGCCGCTCCGCTCCCTGCAGCGCCTGTTGTGGCTCGTGTCTATTCGATGGTGGGAACCATCACGGATGTGAGTTGCACGGATGCTCCGCAAGTGCAGATCACGCTGAAAGCGCAGCCCATCGTGATCCATCTGCACGCCGCCGACATAGCGCATTTAACGATTAAGCCCACGCCTGGGAAAAATTCGGTTTGCCAGGGACTTCGGGGGCGCAGCGCGCGCGTCACGTATCAACTCGTGTCGGAACAAAAATGGGATGGAGAAATTCAGGCCGTGGAACTTCGAGACACGCCTTGATAAATATCAGGGCGTAGCAATGAAACCCTCGCAATAGAGACAGCGCACCCGAAACTCCCCGCACTTGACACCTGCCAACCTGCCGCGATACTCATTCCGCAATGTCACCTAGCCGGTATGCACGCGCTCTCTCGGCCTTTGTTATCGCAGTGCTCGCCGCTGTCGTTGCGTGGAGTAAACCGTTCCCGGCGGAAAAGCCCGAAATATGGACCGAGGTCCAGACTCCACATTTTATTGTTGCCAGCAACGATGGCGAGAACACCGCGCGCCGCATCGCCGACCAATTTGAGCAGATCCGTTTTCTGTATTCCAAAGCTCTTAATCCCGGCTTAAAACTGGATCCGGGAATTCCGATTCTGATTTTTGCCGTGAGAAATGAAAAATCACTTTCGCAACTCATTCCCGAATACTGGATGCAGAAGGGTCACACGCACCCGGCGGGTCTCTTCGTTCCGGGGCCCGAAAAAAATTACATCGCGCTAAGAACGGAAGTGGAATCGGAATTCCCTTACCTGGCGATCTATCACGAATACGTGCACCTGATCATCAACCTCAACTATCAGCATTTTCCCGTATGGCTCAATGAAGGATTTGCCGATTTTCTGGGCTCCGCAACGCTCACAGGCAAGGGCGGAAAACTTGGGCAGCCCAGTTCGTGGGACCTCGATCTGCTGCAACAAACGAAGCTGTTGCCACTCGAAACTTTATTCAAAGTGGACCACCAGTCGCCTTACTACAATGAGGCGAACAAAACGACCATCTTTTACGCGGAATCCTGGGCGCTGGTTCACTACCTGATGGTCGATCCGGAAAAACAGAAAAATCAGGCGTTGAGCAAATATATTTCATTCGTCGAAAGTGGCGCCGACGCGGTGGAAGCGGCGACTCGTGCATTTGGGGACCTCGCGCAACTTCAGAAGGCCCTTCAGTCCTATATCAACAGAACGTCTTACATGGAGTACAGCGTGGCGCTCGCGGCAAAAACGGGCGCTAAAGACTATTCCGTTCGCACGATTTCCGCCGCCGAGGCGCAAGCGAGACTGGGAGACTTCGATCTGTATCGCGGGCAATTGGATGGAGCGCGCAAAAAGCTGGAAGAGGCGATTCGCCTCGATCCGAATCTTGCAGCCGCGCAGGAAAGCATGGGCCTGGTGCTATTCCGCCAGGATGAACGCTACGGAGCGGAAAAGTATTTTGCGCACGCCGTTGCGCTCGATTCAAAAAGCGCTCTGGCGTATTTCTATCACGCGATGCTCCTGACGTCTGAGGGATCAGACGAAGAGCAAATAGCGGAGGCCAGGACAGCGCTCGAAAAAGCTGTCGCTCTCAATCCTGGACTAGGTTCGGCGTGGTCTAATCTCGCGCTCTTGTACGCCAATGCCGGCGCGCTCGACAACGCGCTGAAGGCCGCGACGCGTGCGGTAGACACCATGCCCGGCGATCCCCATTTTCAATATAATCTCGCCGTCGTTCTGGCGCGCATGGAACGATACGATGAAGCACGAGCTGTAGCGCTGAAACTCCAAACCTCCGGAAACTCTGACGTCGCTTCTGTCGCGGGTAAATTTCTGACGCAGCTTGATCAAGCGCAGCAGTATGCCGCGTACAAAAAGATGAACGAATCCGATTCCGCAGCCGCGACGGCTATCAATCACGAAGCGAAATCGGGCGCGGAATATCCCGGACCGGTTTTGAGACGAAAGACGCAAAGTACCGCAGATCCGGCGCCGGAAGAAGACACCGCCCCAACGGCGGCAACAGACGCATCACCGGCCGCCGCAGGGACCCGCGCCTATTCGATGGTCGGAACGATCACGGATGTAAATTGCGCGTCGACGCCACAAATGCGGATGACTTTGAAAGCGCAGACCATCGTTATGCATCTCCACTCGGGAGACTTTTCCCAGGTTGCGGTCAAATCCGGCGGCACGAATTCAGACACTAAAAATACCGGGTGCGCATCGCTTCGCGGACGAAAGGCCCACGTAAGTTATCGATTGGTTTCGGAAAAAGATTGGGACGGCGAGATTGTTTCGATTGAATTCCGCGACGCGCCTTGAATACGTGAAAACGCGCGATGGCTGCGTGGCGATCGAGATTACGGTTCGAGACCTGCTACGGCGAGCACCGTCAAGGCCACGCGCTGCAAACCCAATTCGCGGTTCGTGGGCTCGTACCATTCCTCGAGTGTATGGGCGCCGCCGCTGCGGCCGCCGGCACCAAGAGAAATCGCCGGTATACCGACCGACAAGGGAATGTTCGCGTCCGTGGAGGAACGTTCGCGCCGCGAGCGATTTCCGAGCCGCGTATCGGCCGCAAGCACGGCGGCCAACAAGGGTGAATTCTCAGGCAATTCTCCGGCGGGCCGCACGCCCAGCACATTAATCTTCAGGTCGAGCATGCTCGCGTTGCCGGCCATACCGCGATCGCGAGCCGCCGACATTTCTTCATCTATTCCAGATTGGATGGATTCACGCAAGAAACTTTCGAGCTTGGCAAG
>Ga0137395_10001006_pt1 | contig 12665 bp, 12 predicted proteins | sample czobulk216metaG_FD_108283 | JGI IMG/M metagenome (GOLD analysis project Ga0137395, IMG submission 108283) | Vadose zone soil microbial communities from Angelo Coast Range Reserve, California, USA - czobulk2.16 metaG | ecosystem: Environmental > Terrestrial > Soil > Vadose zone | place: USA...
ATTGAGCAATAGCGCGCCTTGGTCAGGGGCAATGCGCGGTGCAGTTTAAGAACGAACTTTTTCCATGATCTGTTCCCTGCTGCTCACGGCAGCAGCCCGTAAACTGTCAAAGCCTTTCTTCCGGCGATGTATACCTTCCCATTCGCGATCGTTGGAAGAGCAAAAGAGGTTGTCGCATCGGGGGTATCGCGCGTACCCGCCTGGTTGCTGTTGTAAAACTCGACCGCGACATTGCCGGCGTCGAATGCCCGCAATACGGCGGGTGAACCTGAATTGTTTTGTATGGCCCAGACGATGCCGTTGGTTGAGGCATTAGAGCTGATGGATGGCGTTGCGCCGGGAAAGCCAAAGACGCTGGATGCCTTTGCAACCGGAGTTGAGGAAAGCAATCCATTGGTCACGGAAAAAGTTTTGAGCACGTCATTCATGGCAACCAAGTACAACTTTCCATTCCAATAGGCCGCCATGCTGCGGATCTTATTGGTGTTGTCACCAATTTGGCGCGAAAAAGATTGCACAATCTGTGTATTACCACTGGACTTGTAATGGCCTAAATTGTCACGGTCCAGAACGTAGATGGTTCCCGCCGGGTCTTTTCCGTAAGTAACCAACTCATGAGTGTGGGTGGTACCGGTTTGATCGGGCAAAAGCAATGTCCCACCGGCACCCAAGTCAAAATCAGTGGTGTTCAGATAACTTTGGTTGGCGGGTGCAAACCAGTCTAGGACGGAGAGGTTCGCGCTTAGCTTAAGGACGGTTTCGCCGTATGCATCGCCACCGGTGTCGGCAGTAAAGTCGCCATTTCCGGTGGTAACGTAAAGATTGCCGGCGTCATCCACCCCCGGCGCGGCGCCGCTCATCCAGATGCCAGCGCCGTACCCCCTGACCGTTGGGTGTCACGCAATAAGTCGCCTTCTTATTCAGGGTGGTTGCGTCGTAGGCAAAGATCCAACCGTGGTAAGGCTGGTGATCGTAATGTGCCGCGAAGGCGACGTACACCTTGCCGTTCGCAAGCGCCAAGCCGGATCGTTGCACATGCTGGTGCGGATCAAACGGAAGGTTGCCGAATCCATCCGACCCGGCCCCGACCCCTTTTACCGATCCCTGAATGATCTTTCGGGCAACCTTATGGAGACCTGAGGTTAAGTCAAGCGCATGGAGACTTTGCACGTGGAGACTATTTTCGCGGGTTGCCGCTACCACATAAAGGGTCGGAGCTAGAGGATCAATGACCGGAGTACTGGTAATTCCGATTTCCGGGCCAAACAAATTGCCTACAGCCGTGCCGGGAAAGTCAGAGGCGGGGATGGCTGTAACTCCGGCGCTCCGGAAACTTGTCATCCACAGCGGTGTCGAGCTCTTCCCATCGGCATCGAAGGCGTAGACGGTATCGTGGGCGGTGACAATGTAAACAACATTGTGCGCACCTTTCCCGGGGATATTGACATTCGCAACGTAGAGTGGCTGGGCATAAACGTAACCATCCACGGCAAACGAGAACAGCTTTCCGAATTGACTCTGGTTCACATTAGAAGGTGCAAGGGCAATCTCTTCGCGGTTCGCACCATTGCGGTTGGGACTGTTGTGATAAGTGAACATGCCGGTATAAGTGGAAATGAACGCAGTTCCGCTGGCGCTCTTAGTAGAATCGGCGATGCTCCGGGCGGTAATCGTGTGCTTTCCCCCCAGTGGCCGGGGGAGTGTAGAGGCCGGTGGAAGAAATGGTGCCCACCGTGGAGTTTCCACCCGCGATGCCGTCCACCGACCAATTTACTGCGGTGTTGGTGGTACCGGTGACGGTGGCCTGATACTGCTGGGTTTGGGTAAAAGTGAGTGAGGTGGTTCGCGGACTTAGCGACACGCTCACTCCGCCACCCGAAGAAAAGTAAGTGAAGCCGCCACTTTTTTGCAGGAAGGTGTCGTCAAAGCGGGCTTCGGCAGTGACCGTGTTGTTGAACACTTCAGGATAAAAAAGCAGGAACGCTTTGCCGGCCGGAACCGTGTATGTACCTTGCTGGAAGGTCCAGGTTAGGCCGGTGACGTTGCTGGGAGTGGTGGTGCGGTAATTGGGATTCGCCTTGTTGGCGTCGGTGATCGCAATGCTATAGCGCGCTAGTCCATCGCCCGCCACGCGGGAAGCCCATCCGCCGAAGGTAATTACATCGCCGGGGGTCACGGGGAAGTAGAGGGCCGTGCCGGTGGAATTCGCGGCGAAGAATACGGGATGCGTGCCCGCGGTAGCTTTCAAATCTGCGAAGTTATTTCCGCTGTGGGCATTGCCGGCGGCAGTCTGAACATTCGCTGAACCAGAGCCGTTCCATTTCCAGAACGAAGCGCCGGATTCGAAGCCCGGATTCGACAGCAGATTGGCGGAGGAGAGCGTGGCGCTGGAGCCATCGGGATTGGTCACCTTTACGGGTACGGTGCCGGCCGCCATGGGCGGAGTAGTTGCGGTGATGGTGGTGCTGCTGACCACGGTCACGCCGGTAGCGGCGATCCCGCCGAAAGCCACCGTTGCGCCGGAGACGAAATTGGCGCCGGTGATGGTCACACTGGTGCCGCCGGTAGTAGGACCGGATGTGGGGGAAATCGAGGAAACAGTCGGCGCCGCCATGGACATCAGCGAGAGACACACCAGTAGCACAACCAGCACTGATACTGAACAAAGCGACTTCATCGGAAGCTCCTGATTACAACTTTCCCGCCCGTGCGGGATGCGAAAAACCCTTGACTCGAGGGAGTCGGAACGCGATCAGGAATCGGTGGGGGGAGGAGAACGCAATCTGCCGGTGGATAGGGAACTTTCAAGAACGACAGCAAAATTTAGAAAAAGGGAAGAATGCGGCTGGATGTTGGAAGCCAGAGAATCGAGGAAAGGAACGCGCAAAGACAGGAGCTCCAATCCGGAGGTATTCACTGGGAGTTGCACCCTTACTCGAAGTGAATTGATGTTTACATGAGCATTATTGATGATCTCGTGCTGCAGGATACGCTTTTGGCGGGGAATGGATGAACACAACAATGCCAGAATCGCTACCGCATAGACGGAATTTAATGGCACATTAAGCCGTCCCTTGGAGGAGGCGTGGCGGAACCGGCCCAATAACAGCAGACAGGCGAGGGGTAGCCAACCGAAGTAGAACTCACTTTTCATTATGAGTGCAGGGACCGGCCCCCGCGCTGTTGGTTTTAAGTCGCCAACCGGAAAATAGTTTGTGCTCAGTTGCCCTGAAAATCAAGATGAAACGATTTGCGACTTTCGAAGAGCAGTTACATGCCAGAAAAACATGTTCCAGATTAGAAAGGTCTAATGGTCAAAGAGAGCGCAACTAAGATTATGAGGATAAGAGACGGATGAGTTGCCACAGCCCGCGAAGGACAATGGACCATTGCCGGAATGATGGACTTACCCCGTAGGCCGCAGACAGCCTCACAAACAATGCCGAAATAAAATGGTTTTCGCCGGGTGAACTGTCCGAATGCCCTTACCATTTACACTGTTGACAATCATTTTGGGATTCGGAATGTTTCGCAAAATTCTAGCGATAGTCTCGCTCGCTGCGCTCCTAAGCTCTCCGGCTTTCGGGTTTGACACCCTATGGCACGCAGATGCCAACCAGAAAGTTGCCGACGCGTTCGGATTCAATTCGTACGCGCGAGACATCATGCAACTGGGAAATTTTGCCCCGGATTTCTTTGGACCGGTTGCCGAATACGCCGCAGGGCATCTGCCCAAGCCGCTTGAAATCATGAATCAGGAAGGACTAAACAATTTGCAAGTGCGTCAGTTTGCTATCTTCCTGCACTTCGATAATCTGAATTCGGAATTGGACAGCAACTCTAAATTTGACCACATCTTTAACCAACTCCTGCACACTACTCAAAGCCTGCTGGCCAATTACAACAAGCAACACGATTTGGATGAGCGCACGAGAAAAATATTAGTGTTGGTGACATTGGGTGCGTCGCTACACGTGGTGCAGGATTTCTACAGCCATTCGGACTGGGTCCACAATGACTTCGATAAGACTGCAGCGAAGATGGTGCGACTGCCTTCGGGCGACTACCGCGCACCCACTTGGTTTGAGTTTCGCGACAAAGCCCACGATCCGGACAGGTGGCCGTTTCAAGTGAAGACGGGAATTTATCCGCCGGTTCCGGGCGTGCTCAACACGCACACTCACATGAATCACGATAACTCGCGCCTCATCTACAAAGAGTATGAGGAGCCGGGACAGCCGCTCCAATCGCAGGCGCCGTATCACACCCTTGGTCCAGTTCCAGCCAGTGAACAAGACGCCGGCGCCGTCTTGAAACATCAGCAATTGGCAGTGAATAGCGCGATCGCGGCCAGCATTGAGTGGGTGAAAAAGGTGGAGGAAAATGGCGGTGCCAAATCGGCCATCGACTCCGCCAAGAACTGGGACTTGGGAAAGGACAGTTCCAAACTAACCAAGGAACTCGAAGCTGGCATGGCAGTCGAGATGGCGCTCTCGTGCGCGGCAGGAAGATGGGACGGAGAAAATCCTCCGCTCGATAAGGACGCCGCCTGCCGATCTGTGCTGGCCAGCAGAATCGACCCTACAGGAAAGGGTTCGCTCTCGGGATGGAAAGCGAAAGTCGTCGCCGCGATCGCAGGATTAGGTTTGCCCGTGGCTCTGAATTACACCGGGAGATTCTGGTCCATTTATGGTCAATACAGTATTCTGGACCAACTGGCCAGTGGCATCGGCTCTAATGCCGGGCATTACACCTTCTCTAACAAATAAGCCAATGCTGCGGAAACAGTAAGAGCGCGATGCCGCCAGCTTCTTATCGGGTTTCCAGTCGATCCGGTGATTTCCCCCCAGGGTGGGCCCTCGATAACCGAACGCAGCTTGAAAGGAATAGTGCGGATCATCGTCAAAGTACCAGAGCCAGGTGGCACGCTAGTACGCGTAAATTTTGAGGAACACGAAGACAATCACGCCAGTAATCGAAACGTAAAGCCAGATGGGGAATGTGACCCGTGCGACACGTCGGTGCATGGCAAACCGGCCGCTGAGTGAGAAGAAGACCGTCGTTAGTACCAGAGGCAGTGCGACAACTGAAAGAAAGATGTGGCTGGCCAAAACGGAGAGATACACGGCCCGAACCGTTCCGTGACCCGGGAAATGGGTGTCGCCATGCAGTGCGTGGTTGACGATATAGCTAATTAGGAATAGCGAAGAGAATCCAAATGCCAACAGCATGCTCGTGCGGGGCGCCCGCCAATTGTTATGCTTGATGAAGTACAGGCCGATACATAGAGCGATGGCGCTTAAACCATTCAGAAATGCGTTGAGGGCTGGAAGAAAAACCCAGCGACCCTCAAATTGAGCCGAGGCCTGATGTACGTAGAGCAGCCATAGCAGGAATAAGATTGCAGTGGCGCTCACCGCAATAATCGCGCTCAGGATAGCGCGCGGGTCTGTCCGTCCTTGCTCCATAGGGTCATTAAAACATAAAAAACTGCGGCGAAGTGATAGCCCAGCCCCACAGCTGTTGGTCCCATAGTAGGGCGCCGATCCCGATTACGTCCCTAGTTGATCCTGGCTTCCACAAATAAGAACGCTCGCAGATTTCTGCATGTCTTTTCCTGCATTATATTTGTTGCAGACATGCCAAAGTGCCCATTGATGTTGAGTTTTGGCCAAAGCCGCGGTCTCCGGGCTCAATTGCTCGTCTGCGTCACGCTGGTGCTGTCCTCGTGCTCAGGGCGCCACCTGCCGGGGCCTCTGGCGCAAATCTCCAGGGCACAAGTTGCGTCGTTCGATCATGTGTTCGTGGTTGTAGAAGAGAACGAGAATTACGCCGATGTAATTGGCAACACCAAAGACATGCCTTATCTCAACATCTTGGCTGCAAGATATGGGCTTGCGACCAATTATTACGCAAACACACATCCCTCCATCAACAATTACTTCTTTCTTACTGCGGGAAGAATTGGCACTCGATCGCCTTGGATCTGGGATTTGAGTGACGAATACCCACTCGGAGTGGGAGGAGAAAATATTGCGAGCGTTCTGAGGTCGAACCGGAAAACTTGGAAGTCATACGCGGAGAGTCTGCCCCGCATCGGGTACATCGGCGATGATCGCTTTCCTTATGTTAAGAGGCACAATCCCTTCGCATATTTCGCAACTGTGCGGAGTGATCGCTCTCAACGTGACAATATTGTTCCCTTCGACCGTTTTCACCATGACTTGCAGCGCGACGCGCTGCCTAATTATTCGTTCATCGTGCCCAACATATATAACGACGGGCATCACGACCCTGTGACCAAGCGCCAGGCGCACTGCGGAGATCATCGCGCCCTGCACAATGCTGATAACTGGCTAAGAGAGAACATCAATCCGCTGATTGAATCCCCGACATTCCAGCGCAGCGGCCTTCTGATTATCGTATTCGACGAGGCGTGTGAGCGCGGGCCGAAAGCGGATTGGGCCTTCGACCCGAAAAGGCCCGAAGTCAAAGGAGGTGGGCACATTGCCGCCGTCATTATTAGCTCGCGGACTCCTCCCGGAACGACATCGGATCAGCTCTATCATCACGAGAGCGTTCTCCGACTTAGCCTCAGGGCGCTTGGAGTAGAGCAGCTTCCCGGGCTGGCGACCAGCAGCGCTGACATGGACACATTTTTCTCTGAGAAGCATTGACGCAGAATGTAACGGAACTCATCCGTAAGACCGGAGCAGCAAATAAGCTAATTTGTGTCCATTGACCGCCTTCGCTATGCCGGGCAGAAGTCGTTGTCAATGAGCAACGGTGCACTCTTTGCAGATCTGATCGGATGGGGATTACTGCGCAGCAAAAGCTATCAGTGCGAACCCGCGGAGACGACCACTGAAGTAGCCTTTAGCTTCAACAATGCGGATTGGGTTTTCCTCCAGGTTCGCGGCTTTATGGAAAGATTCGCTGGCCCACTGGCAAAAAACTCCGAGATGTTGGTTTTCAGTGCAGGGGTCAGATGAGAGAAATGGTGTTTAGCAAGCCCCAGCACCAGTTCACTATAGGTCTTGTCGGCCAGCGAGTAACGGCCGGCACGCGTGAGCTCGCCGGTGTCGAGGTTGCGATTCGCAGGTGTTAACTGGCCTGCGTTCACCTGCAGCAGCAGTTTGCGATACTCCTCGACCACTTTGTCCATGCTCTTGAAGTAGATGTCTTCTGTCTTTGGGGTAGGATCCCGATACTCCAAGGCCCGAAAGGCGCCGAACTTCGGAATCACCTTCAACAGGAATGCCACGAATCTTGCAAATAAACCCGGACGACGGTATTTCGATCCGAACTCTTTTTCATAGTCAGCGCGGGAAAGGTTGTAGAGGAACAGCCGTCGTGCTGCGTCGGGCTTTTCATTCACGACTTTTGGTTTGCGGGTTGCCAAGGCGACTTGCGTCATTTCGGGGATGACTCGGCTGACCGCGAAACGATATGTGGCGAGAGTCAGATCATCAACGTGCAGAAAGTCATCGAGATCCTCTCCGTAAGTGTCACGGAAGGCCCGTTCCAGCAACGACTCCGATACTTTGAATCCAATGAAGTCGTGGTACTGCTTCGCAATGTAGCGGTGTTTTGCGACTTGCACCACGTCAAAACTAAACTCGGTTTTCAGGTGGGCCTCGGGATTATCTTCGTACGTAACCATGTTCCCGTATTTAGCGCGCAAATTGGGATACTCAATGGCCACTCCTGCATTCACTGCAGGATGCCCCCACGTATCCGCAGCGTAGTGGCTGACCGCACCCAAGGCAAAGGCAAGTTCGTTAATATCCCGAGCATCGCGGATCAGGAACCCAACAAAATCCCCGGTGCGCACGTAGTGCAGCAAATTAGTGAACTGCTTACTTCCGAATGGGTAATACCCCAAGTCCTGGATCACCGATCCCCCATACGCATAGGCGTGCGCCTCCTGGAGTTCCTCGCCTTTAGCATTGGGAAATCGCTTGAGGAGCGCGGGACGAATGTCGGACGCCCATGCTATGTCAATCAATTCCTCATGGGAAAGAACGGAATAGGCGCAAAGGGGAGGAGCGAACATTGCAGCCAGCAAGCAGTAGGCCAGGAATCTGCATGGGACCGGGTTCCACCGAGTATTCCGTTTCGCTGTCATTTGCTGCTCACACAACATCAGCACTTCAAATCGAAAAAGACAAATTAATTCATTCTAGATGAAGAAAATAAAGAGCAATGCTCACGCATATGACATTACGTTCATGTTCTCACCCATTGCTGAGCTCAGAACGCCAAATCTACACCTCTATCATTCGTCGCAAAAAAAGACCCCCGATCCGTTGATCGGGGGTTCAATCCTCTGAGAGGAGGACGTCGGGGCCGATAGAAAGCGGCCGGAGTCAATCGCTAATCAATCGCGGTCACGTGCGCGTTCGTTATGATCGCGACGGAATTGGTCGTGGTCACGGTTATCGCGATCCCGGTATTGGCTATGTCCCCGGTCGTCACGGTCGCCATCGCGATCACGGTAGCTATCATTTCGGCTATGGTTACGGGTGTAATTCCGATCATGCTCGTAGCGTTGTGCGTATACGCGGTTGCCATTGTCTCGGAAATTCCCCCCGCGTTGCTCTTCGGCGAAAGCACCGCCTGTAACGCCGATCATCAGCGCTGCCGTTGCAAGAATCCATTTCCAGCGTTCCATAAGATCCTCCGATCCCTTTTTGCCAACCACATTCTTGCTTGTTTGATAGTTTGATTCGGCAGTGGGCCGGGCGAACGTTGTGATTTGTAAAAATTGGGTAAAAAGATGTACAGGTCACAGCTGGTTCCGACCGGTGTGCGGTAGGCTTTGTCAAAAGAGCGCTGATTCTAATGGTCGGATTTCGGTGACGTTGGTTACGTTTAAGTTCTGCTGCCAGGGACTGATAATGGGTTTGCGGGCTGGAGACTGCGGACCGCGAAGCCTCCGGGAAAGTGGCTATCGTGGCGGTGCTGGGTCATCCGGCCCTCATAATTTATACGAGATAGTCAGTTGCAATACTTTATTGACTGCTACTGATGGTGGATATGACTGGCAGTAAAGAATAGAAGACACCAAGAACTGCGGCTGATTTAACTCTTTGGCCTTGAACTAAGGAGATGAGTACAATTTACGCTGGATGTCACGCTCTCCCTTTCGGTTTCCGCAGGTAACCCCACGGACGTGCTGAGCTTCCCCTCCAACTTTCTGTGGGGCGTGTCATCGGCAGCCCACCAAGTGGAGGGCGGCAATGGCAATAGCCAATGGGCGTCCTGGGAAGCCGCTGGTCGGATCAAGTCTGGAGACCAATGCGGTCTGGCTTGTGACTGGTGGAAAAATGCGGAGCAGGACTTTGATCTTGCATGCGGATTAGGACTGAACGCGGTCCGACTTTCGGTGGACTGGAGCCGCATTGAGCCTGAACCCGACGTTTGGGACGATGCTGCCTTGAACCGCTATTGGGCCATGCTGATGGCACTTCGGGATCGGGGACTGCGTCCTTTTCTTACTCTTCACCACTTCAGCCATCCTGTGTGGTTCGAACAGCGAGGAGGATTTCTTTCCTCAGACGCGGCCGCATTATTCCTGCGTTTCGCGCGGCGGGTTGTAAACGCCCTGGGCGACCTTTGTCAGGATTGGGTAACCTTCAATGAACCCAACGTGTATGCCGCATTGGGCTATGTGCTGGGGGAATTCCCGCCCGGTGAAAAAGGGAAACTCATTACCGCGGTGCGAATTCTCACGGCGATGGCCCGAGCCCATGCGGCAACTTACCATGCCATCCACGAAATTCAGCCTGCCGCTCGGGTCGGGTGGGCACATAATTACGTCGTCTTCCAGCCTGCGCGAGCAAAATCTGAACTGGACGGTTTAGTCACGGGGTTAGTAAATGAGCTGTTCAACGAGAGTTTTCTTCGACTGATTGAGGATGGTCGGCTGTCATTCCCTTTAAGACTGGCGGACGGAAATACGCAGCAGGTTCGAGGCACTTGCGACTTTGTTGGGCTAAATGTGTATAGCCGCTTTAATGTGCAGTTCGATCTGCGACATGGATCCCAGTTGTTCGGCCGGGTATTCGTGCCTGGGCATGTTCCTCAGGGTGACTCTGGGGTTGATCAACCTTATGGTGAAGCTTTCCCGCAAGCCGTCAGAGTTGCTGTGGAACGAGTGTCAGTGATGGGGAAGCCAATCTACATCCTGGAAAATGGAGTACCCGACGCCGAGGATCGGATTCGCCCATGGCTCATGGTGAATGCCGTGAAAGAGCTCCAGGCGCTCATTCAGGAGGGTCACGATATTCGTGGTTATTTTCACTGGGCGCTCACGGATAATTTCGAGTGGAGTGAAGGCTGGAAGCTCCGTTTTGGCTTGTATGCGCTTGATCCAGCAACCCAAGAACGAACGGCGCGAGGAAGTGCGGAGATATACAGATCGATTGCGCAACACAATGGTCTCTCGCCAGAGTTGGCGGCGACCTATGCCCACTATCCTGCGCATCGGTAAATTCAGGCTTCTGAATGCCAATACTTGTGATCTCGTAAAAAGAAACCGTTGTTCCAGGTGTTTAAGGCTGTCCTCAAAAACAGGCGCACTATCGGCAAATGCCCCATTTTCTTGAATCGGCGATTGGTGGTATTCACGCAACCGCGAACAATGCCGAATCGGTTCCGCGCCACTTCCTTACTCAGCATGTAATCTTCGGCGAATAGCGCCTCTTCGTTGAACCCTCCAAGTGTGTCGAAGCAAGTTTTGTCAAACAGCATGAACATGCCGGTGCTGAAGGGTCGGTAAAGTCGCGACAGGCGCTGCATCAAGTTATTGCCGGAGTAAAGCACTCGGTCAGTCAATGTGCCTTGCGGGCAAGATATGTTAGTGGTCACACAATGCAGTCGCTTGCGTTTCATCAATCCCACCGAACGGCGGACCAATGTGGGGTCGGCGAGCTCGATATCGGCATCAATGAACAATACATAAGGTGTAAGTGCACATCGGGCGCCATTATTGCGTCCCACTGCAGGCAGGCCGCCGGGGATTACCTGGACATCGAGCCGGTGCTTGAAACTTTTCGCGATCGCCGGCGTGCCATCAGTTGAGTTGGCATCAGCCAGATACACTTTCGTACTCCGCATCTGCGGGTAATCCTGCCTGGTCAGCGAAGTCAGCAAGAAGGAAATCAGCTTGGCCTCGTTCTTCGCCGGAATCACAATCGTCAAATCGCTCAACGTATTCATGAAGTTTCACTCCTTCGTGGTCGACAGTGATGTAAGTCGCTTTTGCTTGCGTCCAGCAACCAGTGTTGAAGTATTCAATCCCATCTCGCTCAACCGACATCGCCTCATGCGTGTGCCCGCAAAACACTCGCTGTATATTTCCCGCCTTGGCGTGGGCCACGGCCCCGGCTGACACCTTGACGGAAAGCCGTAGCCATTTCGTGTCCACGCGTTCCAATAGGCGCGCCAGACGTTGATGCTTGGTCTGCAGTTTCTGAAAATTGAGGAAAGCCGTCGTTAGTAGCCGACCAAGCGCGATGTTATGAATGGAAAAGTGGTCGAATTGATGTCCGTGGATCGCCAGGTGTCGAAGACCATTGAAAGTCCATTCGTATTCTTGAAAAACTCGGATACCGACCAAATGGGACATTACCGCAGAGAGTCCTTCATCGTGATTGCCCTCCACCCAAATTACTTCCACATTTCGCTTGGGGTTAGAAAGTTTCCGGATGTAGGACAGAAATCGCCAGTGTTCTTTTTTCAGGCGACGGAAATTAAGGTCACAAAAAATGTCGCCCAAAAGAATCAGGCGACTGAAAGTATTCTCTTTCAGCATTCGCAGCGCGGCTTTTGCACGGCTCACTTCCGAACCCAGGTGCAGGTCCGAAATAATTACCGTGTCATAGCACGGCTTAATCACAACTTACTTATATACAACTGGTGTTACAGGATGATGAATTTGGTGAGTTACTTTGGTTCGGCACAAACAGTAATGAAATATTTACAAGCTTGTAACAATTCCGCAACAATGTGTGGATAAGCTAAAGAAGGCTGGGCTTACTGTCTTATGAGCACGTCAGAACATTCGGTTATTCCCAAGGCCGTCTGCCAAGTGGCCGCGGTGTGTTACCGGAAAAGGAGTCCCGTAACTGAATTTCTATTGGTAAACACCAACAAAGGCAAATGGACGTTTCCGAAGGGGTGCATGGAGCCCCATATCTCACATAGCGAGGCAGCAGCACTGGAGGCCTTCCAGGAAGCCGGCGCAGCCGGTTATGTCGAGAAGAAGTCTTTTCACGTTTATCTTTCCTCGAAGGGAGTTTTTTGGCGCAAACCAGGAATACGTGAGTTCGGGGTCAAAGCTTTTCTGTTGGAAGTGCACTGGCAACAAAACCCTCAGGAAGAGTTTCGCAATCCCACCTGGTTTCGTCCTGCCGAAGCAAAAGAGGTATTGTCCCAAGGCCGCGAGATCAAGTATCGAGATGCGCTAATTGAAGTTATCGACAAGGCGCTCGAAAGAATTCGCGCGCGGGAATACAATTTTCTGCAGGCGCAATCATCGCATAAGCCAGTGCGAAGAAATGCGTCTAATGGACAATCGTCCTTATAAATCATTGTAAAGAATTTTCCGCTCTTCTTCCAGAACTGGCTAATCGTGGCCACTCTTTAACTTGATACCCATC
>Ga0137395_10001007_pt1 | contig 12661 bp, 12 predicted proteins | sample czobulk216metaG_FD_108283 | JGI IMG/M metagenome (GOLD analysis project Ga0137395, IMG submission 108283) | Vadose zone soil microbial communities from Angelo Coast Range Reserve, California, USA - czobulk2.16 metaG | ecosystem: Environmental > Terrestrial > Soil > Vadose zone | place: USA...
ATGGCAGCCGCGGGGCTGACGGATGATGATAAGGCGGCGCTGAAAAGCGGCTTTCCCGCCCTTATCCACGCAAGGCTCTCTGGACTGTCCGTCCAGGACGCGTTCAAGATCACACTACGTCCACCCGTCAGCCCACAGCAGTTTGTATTCCCAGTGCAGCTGCCGCCGCAGTTCATCCAGCAGTTGCCGCCGCAGTTCATCCACCAGCTGCCGCCGCAGTTCATCTACCAGCTGCCGCCGCAGTTCGTCCACCAGCTACCGCCGCAGTTCGTCCACCAGCTGCCGCCGCAGTTCATCCACCAGCTGCCGCCGCAGTTCATCTACCAGATGCCGCCGCAGTTCGTCCACCAGATGCCGCCGCAGCTGCCGCCCCTCTACTGGAGATGAGCGACTCTAGCGTCGTAACCCGAGGGGCTTCAAGAGTGACAGCTATGCCAAGGCACGCTAAGAGCGGCGGAGAGGGTGAGTCGCAGTCCCGGGGCGCCTCGCCGGCGCCCCGGAAACAAAGATCGGGATCACTTGTTGTCGTCGGTACCGGTATCAAGACAACCGGACAACTGACCTCCGAGGCGATCGCTTGGATGGGGGAGGCGGACTCTCTCCTCTACGTGGTCGGCGACCCGGTCGCGGAGGCCGTGATTCAGCGTCTGAACCCTCGAGGGGCCGAGTCAATGGCTGGCTACTATGAGGAGGGCCAGTCGCGGATGTACGCCTACAACGCGATGGTGGAGCACATACTGGGGTGCGTTCGTGGGGGAGATAAGACGGTGGCTGCTTTCTACGGTCACCCCGGCGTATTCGCGTACCCGTCGCACGAGTCGATCAGGAGAGCGAGGCGCGAGGGCTTTTCGGCGCAGATGCTGCCGGGCGTGTCTTCTGAAGACTGTCTCTTCGCGGATCTCGGGGTCGACCCTGCGGTGGGTGGATGTCAGTCTTATGAAGCGACCGACTTTCTACTGAATGCCTTGCTCATCGATTCATCCAGCCAGCTCATCCTTTGGCAAATAGGGACGCTGGGAGACTGGACGTATAAGACACATATGTATGACATAAGGGCTATGCCCTTGCTCGTTCAGAAACTCACGCGGTTCTACCCACCATCCCATCTTGTGACTGTCTACGAGGCTGCCATGTTCCCGGGAACGCAGCCTATGATCGCCCAGGTTCCCCTGCACTCGCTCAACGACTTCCCAATAACCGCGGCGATGACCCTGTACGTGCCACCCGCGCGCGCAAGAGTGCCCGACCCCGAGATGTTGGGTTTGTTCTCCCTCAGCACTCCCTACGGAGCCGTCCCAACCACACTGCAACCTAACGCAACGGAGCAAGGCTCTGGGAAATAGCTGTGCCGGCCTTCAGACGTTGCGAGCACATTGTAGCATCGAGAACCGAAGCCTTTGGGGACAGACGGTGGAGGTAGCCGATGCGTGACCCGCTGCTTGTAATCGATTCTCTAGAATCACGCTATCTCCTCCATGAAGAAATTGGGTGTGGAGGCCGAGCGCCCCCGCGTGTGTGCGCCCGATGCCATGGTCGATATACCGCGTGACTGCGCTATCTAGACGAGCTCCTTCTGGAAACCGAGTGTGAGCATGCGATTGGAACTGACGTTCCCCATACTCTCTGCGATCATGGCCGGTGTCCTTCCGGCCCAGACGTTGCAAATCACCAACGATCGGGGTGTCGTTCTGGCCGGGACTCAAACAGTCAGTGTCGCCGAGCACGTGCGCCTGACAATGCGAGCCAGTGTTGCAGGGACCCCAGTCACGAACGGGGTTTGGAGTATTACCGGAACTCGTGTGCACGATTGGAATGCGTCTGATGGTGTACCGGTAGCCATGACGACGGGCGACTACGCTGGTAGCTCGATTCATTTCGTTTGGAAGGACGTGACGACAACACCGAATACGGTCTCGGCGACGGCAAACGTGGGAGGCGTGCCCATGTCTGCACAGGTCAGTTTTCAGGTGGTGCGTGGTCCGAAACCTGAGAAGTACTATTCCAATGACCTTCTCATGGAGAGACATAACAACTGGCATGCCGTGTATAGGTTCCTTTACGCATCAACGCGTCGCGGCGATCTGTTCCTATCCTGGCATCGAAGCCAGCTGGACTTGTTCAACAAGTGGCGCATGTATTTCGGCTATCCTCTAATCCCGTACTGGGATCCAGCGACTCCGTGGGTCTCGGACTGCACATCTAGCCAGGATGTCATGGCCAGGGTGCATCCCGCATCGCCGAAGAGTGCGTTTTCGACGCGCCACGATGTTGTAACGCTCGATCTCAGCGCTTCGGGTCTGGCAACTGCAACAGAAGGGGAATACGACCTCACGACCCAGTCCCAGGGGAGGGGTACGAACGCTCAATTCGTTTCGTCGTTTTTTGTTCTGCGGTCCGAGACAGTTGCGCAGCTCCTCGGATTGCCCGCGATTGCTGCCTATTCGCGCTCGGGCGTTGCTACAATTCCCGGTTGGTGGGAGCCGAACACTGGCCAGTCGGCCAGCGACCCCTGGTTCGGGAGTGGCTGTCTCGCTAACGCGAGCCCGACCGCTGCGACGCTGAGCAGCACGTGCTCCGCCGCGCTAAAACGCTCATTCGACGACTACACTCTTCGTGAGCTTGGTGAGTCGATCGAAAGTGGTTGGTATGCCCCCGACTTCCAGGTGAACTACCATGCGTTGGGTCACGTGGCAACTAGCGGAGACATGTTTGACCCGTCGACGTCGATGCGCGATCCCATCTTCTGGGCGTGGCACAGCGCGATCGACTCGATCCTGACGCGCTGGCAGAACACCCAGGGTGTCGAGGGAAGGCCTCCTCTGACGATTGTTGGTACTCCTCAGTTCGACCCAACGTGGAGCACGTTGCGCGTGGCATTCTCGCACCGGCTGGTCACGGATTTCGTGCTCCCCTCTCAAGTCACAGTGAGCGGGTCACCCGCGACGGCCGTCCAGGACGTCTCCCTTACTGGGACGGGCTACATTTTCGAGTTCTCAGGGTTCGCCGTTCCACCTTCGGGTCCTGTGGAACTAGTAGTCCGGCGGGAGGTCAACACAGGGGTCCGTACCAGCCCCACACAGGCTCGTCCGGCACCGGCGCTGATCTTCAGTACGTTCGGGAACATAGTGACACCGGCAGTGAGCACGTTCTCCTACACAAGGCCCTGATAGTCGAGGTTGTGACCCATGTGGCTGAAGCCTCACCAGTATTTGGCCTCGACACTCGTGCTCACGGCATTACCAGCGTGGAGCGCGAGTCAAGTGATAACTGCGTCGGAGGTCGTTGAACAGGCTCGAGCGATTGCACTCGAGACTGCACACAATCTCGATTCAATATCGCCGAGCGCGTTCCGCATCTCGGCTGCGTCGGCAGAACGTGTTGCCACCCTCCGGCGCGGCGGACTCAGAGCTCAAGTAATCCTCAGAAGTGCGATGACGTCACCCGAGAGCAGCTATGTCACCCGATCAGCTTCCGCCTATGCTCTATTCCTGTTGCGCGCTGCCCGAATCGACACGGTGATCGCGGTGTTAATGGGTCAAATGAGGCGGACGGCGTTCGCCAATGTGAGACTCGCGCAGTCTCTGATCCTCGCGATCGGCGAGCCGGCAGTTCCTAGGTTGGCCCGGGAGGCCGCCGATCCGATGGTGCTTAGCCTCCTGGGCATGATGGGCCGGAAAGCTCACGCCGCCGTGCCCACGCTCCGTGGGATGCTTGGAACCTCGAACCTGGAGGTCGCAGCGACTCTAGTAGCCATCGGAACGCCGGAAGGAGTTCGGGCAGCGAGGCCGGTCCTCCTTCGCGCACTGAGGGGTCGAGAAGAGCCAGACAGGAAAACGGCGGTAATTGCTCTCGGCCAACTCGGGCCTCGAGCTAGCGACTTGGCGCCTCAAATTCGGGCTGGATTGGGGCACGGCTCGCCCGAACTACAGATGTTCACCGCAATCGCGCTTCTCGACGTTGGCGACACGGCGGGCGGTGCATCGGCGCTAGGAAAGCTGCTCTCGGATCGCGGACTCGACAACCGTTATCCTGCCATCACCATTCTCGGGTCACTCGGTCCGGCAGGACGAGACGCTCTTGGCGACTTGCTGCGAGCCCTGAACGACACGAGTGACAGACGGTTTGGCGAACGTGCCGACGTCGCCGTAGCGCTGCAACGCATCGCCCCGAGCGACCCTCGTGTCAGCGAGGCATTGCGGCTGGCGGCCCGCGATCCGGATCTGCGCGCGGCGCTTAGAAGCCGTGGAGTGGAAGGGCCGTAGGCCCTCAACAGCGAAGGAGGAATCACGATTTCTGCCGCGCGGCGGCTCCGCCAGCGACCACACTTTCTGGACCAGCGGCAGCCCGATCGACATCGGCGAACCTGAGCCCGTATCCTGAAGCGCACGTCAGTCGCGGGTGTGCCGCGGGGAGGCAAAGAGCACGGGGGGCCACGATCCCCCTCAAGCGCGGCGCAGGATAACACGATCCCCCTCAAGCGCGGCGCAGGATAAACAGTTCGTTGTCGTCAGACCGGAGGCCGGTCGCCAGATCCGTACATGTACACCTCCGAATTGACTGACCCCGTTCGACGTTGCTTCGTCAGCGGTGGAGGTATGACAGAGTTTCAAGCTACGATCCGCTTAGTTGGGTTCGCCTGGTTGCTTGCGATGGCGGCCCTCCTTGCGGTTGGCATGCTTGGGAATACGGTAAAGACCCGCGGCCTTGTCTACCACAAGACTGCTCACGGCCTGGGCGAGCTGAGTCCCGGGCGCGTGCAACTCCTTCTCGTCACCCTGGCAACAGCAACTGGCTATCTCGTGCAGGTCCTGAGGAGTGCCGATGCGAGGGGGCCTCCGGCGCTGCCGATCGGTTGGACCGCCCTCGTCGCCGCGAGCAACGGGATCTATCTGGCCGGCAAGGCCGTCAAAGCGTTCAGAGCCCGAGGAAAGAAGAACACCCCTAAGCCCTAGATCCAAGGAGGCTTGGTATGGACCTGTTACGACTCGCGGTCGGGTGGGTGGCTGTCGTGGTCGTCACGCTGCTCGGATTTTCCGTCCTGTTCCTCGTATTTAAGGGCAGGATCGACCTTAAGTACCTCATCGGCGACGTTAATGGGGACGCTAGCATGTCTCGCTTCCAGCTCCTCATCTTCACGTTCGTCATTGCCCTTTCGTTCCTGTACCTGGTCACGTCACCGCAAGCGAAAGGGTTTCCCGAGGTTCCAGCGAACGTGTTGATCTTAATGGGCATCAGCGGGAGCTCTTACCTGGTGAGCAAGGGAATCGACAGGCCTAACGGCACCGACAAGCCCGCCGACACCCCTGACCACCCTCGATCGGCGAACGGTCCGGGCGCGTCCTAGACGTCGAGCCCGAGGAGGAAGGCACCATGAATCGGAGACTCACGTCAGCCGCCGCCGCGTTGCCACTGGCTCTGGGCATTGCTGCGAACGTTGCAGCGCCCCGCTCCTCATTGCCAGAGAATGGCTCCGCCCTCGTGACGAAGAACGCCGTGTTGTGGTCGGGACCACCGCCCAACGGGACGCGGCTTGGACAGTTGGCAGAAGGGGAGACGGTATCCGTGCTCAGTGCGGATTATTACCATGTTCAGAAGCACGACGGGACTACAGGGTGGATTTACAGTCGCGACCTCACGGCAGTTAGCGCGACCGCGCCCGGAGGGCCAACGCCCACCGAAGGCGGATCGGAAGCCGGAGCGAACCCGGAGTGTCCAGCTGTGGGTACGCACAAGGTCAACGGGCAGGCGAAGCCGTATGCCGGGAACAGCGACGCTGGACTACGCAACATTGCGAAACGTCATATCCCGGCAGTGGGTAAGCCAACGGCCCTCACTCTGGCTGACTTCGCCGCGCTTCAGAGCGACATCGACAGCGCCTTTAACGATGCGTCGACGACCAAGACGGCTTTCGCCCCGACCCGAGATGCGCTGCGCGATCTGACGCTCTCCTCGGGCAGCATCGGTGAGGGTGATCTCGTGCAGCTCGCCGCCTATGTGACGATCGTCCGCCCGCAGGGACCTGAGAGCGTTAATTGCGGCGGCCTGGATGGTACTGACATTCACATCAACGTGGGTGACCATGGTGCTAGTGAATTCGCCGGTGTCGTCGTGGAGATGATCCCGCAATTGCCTCGGCCGGTCGGATGGGATCCTGCAACGTTGAATCGTATTCATGCCGCGACCCTGCCCGTCCTCGTCGTCGGCAGTCTCACCTACGATAATGAGCACTTGGTCAACCAGGACTCAAAGCACTCGAAGTCCGGTCAGCCTAAACGGATATCCCTTTGGGAGATCCATCCCATCACCGAGTTCTACGTCTGCACAAGTCTGAGCGGGTGCGATCCGGCGCAGCATGACCAGTGGATGACGCTCGCCGATTGGGCGGCCGCTCATCCTCAGTGAGAACTGACGCCGGTTGAGACGCCTGGTGTTAGCGCCATATGGTCGCCGGGAGCCGTCCCTAAGTAGTCGTCGAGGACCGAGGAAAGAGAGCACGACATAGACACAATGTCAAAGAACATCGTCATCTGCTGCGATGGCACGGGCAATCAGTTTGGCAAGCAGAACTCTAACGTGGTGAAGCTTTATCAGGCGCTGATTCAAAACACGACTCAGATCGCCTTCTATCATCCGGGCGTCGGCACGACGGGGGCGCGGAATGCGCTCAGCGGAATTGGCAAGTGGTGGACGCGCCTGATCGGCCTCGCGTTCGGGTACGGCATTTCGGACAACGTGGCAGACGCATACCAGTTCCTGATGAGGGAATTCGCTCCGGAAGACCGGGTTTATGTCTTTGGTTTCAGCCGCGGGGCCTACACCGCTCGTGCTCTCTGTGGGATGCTGCACGCGGTGGGTCTGCTGACCCAGGGTAACGAGGCCTTGATCCCCTATGCCATCCGCATGATCAAGCGTAAGAAGATCGACTTCGCGGTCGCGGCCGCCTTCAAGAAGACCTTCTCACGCGAGTGCAAACCGCATTTCGTCGGGGTCTGGGATACTGTGAGCTCCGTTGGGTGGGTCTACGACGCTGTTCACTTTCCGTTCACGAGGGCCACGAAGAACCCAGACCTCAATATCGTTCGCCATGCAGTTTCTATAGACGAGCGGCGCGCGTTCTTTCGCCAGAACTCGGTCGGGGCGCCGAATTCCAGCCATCAGGACATCCAGGAGGTTTGGTTTGCCGGCGTGCACTCAGATGTGGGGGGCAGCTACCCAGATTCTGAGAGCCAGCTTTCGCAGATTGCCCTTCGGTGGATGTTATGTGAGGCCAGGCTTGCTGGCCTAGAGATCGAGCCGCGACGTGAAGCCGACCTTCTTGGCGGCAAGCCACCCAACGTGGTGCCGGACCCGGCAACGAAGAACCAGCACAAGTCCCTTCATGGGTGGTGGTGGATCGCTGAATTCTGGCCCAAGGTTATTCAGGTGCAGACACGGCCGGACATGTGGCACAGCGAGATCCACTGGAATCTCGGTCGGCGGCGGCTCGTCCCGCTGAATTCGCTCGTCCACGAATCCGTGGAGCAGCGACTTGCGAGTGCAGAAATAGCATACAGGCCCGGCAACTTGCCCCAGCAGCGCCAAATCATTAGAGACCGTTGTCCCGTGGCTGGGATCGCGGGACCTGACGGACAGATACTTTCTGCCTCGCCCATGTGGCCCGAGGAGCCGGCCGCTTTACACCACGAGGACGGTGAGTTATGAGACAGGACAAGACTGAGAATAAGAAGAGCGATGGGAGCAAGTCCCGCAAAGCCGACCTGAGTAAGGCCAAGCAAACTGTTGATAGAATCCGGCATGCTGATGCCCCTAAGGTATCCACGACCACCAAGAGGAGTGCGGCTGGCCTGCCGTCAGGTGAGTTCAAGCCGAGGCAAAGGAGCCCTAAGACCAAGGAGCCGCCGGTGCCGAGATCGCGGAAATAGTCCGCACAATGCTCGAGAAACCGATGAGATTGCAGGTCACAGGCTTATGGAAGAGGCCCACGCCCGGCGTGTTGAGGAGCTTGGTTCTTCCCATCCTCGCTATCGATCTCTGCGCCGGCTTTGTACGCCTCAAAGAAGAGCTATTCCCCCTCAGCATGACATATTGGCGGCACGCCGGGTGGATAGCGGACACTCTTGCGGCGTCGACGGGGTCTCCTCTGGACGGTGACTATTATCGCTTACGTCGCGGTTCCCCTTTTCAAGAGAACACCAGTAAGAATTCCCGAACTCTCGATGGGTGCTACTTCCGACGCGCTTGCTCTGATTGGCGATCAGCGGAAACCCTACGTCGCGAATCGTTGGCCCAGTTCCTGAGGACCAGATCCGAGTATTTAGCGCGACGAACGTCCAGGAGAATTGGCACAATCCGCCTAGATGTCCTCGCTGACAGGTCTCCCACTGAACATTTCGACAGCCTAGCTCAAGGGAGGCGAACTATGAAGCCTGATGAGCTCTTTACGCCGACGAACATCGCGAGCCTTGCGGCAGCGAGCGCTGCAGTCACCGTGGTCGGGAACGCACTCTACAAGGTTGCGGGCTGGGACCCGAGATGGACGGCGTTCGTTGCCGCCCTCGCGATCGCGTATTTGGTTTTGATCATGAAGGCAAATCGAGAGTGGTACGAGTGGGTGCTCGCCTTTTTCAACGCGTGTTTGTTGTACTGCAGCGCGCTAGGCATCAACGAAACCGGCGTTGCGGTCTCTACCAAGCCCGGCGCGGGATTCGCTCGCCCGGCGCCGTTCTTTGCTACGTGGATTCGCAGTCACTCGTAGCGACCTGATGCACTTGCCCCCTGGTTGAAACGCGATGATTTGAGATGGAGACAGCCATGCGAACGCGCACAGCTGAATTGCCTCCGTCGGCGGCTCACATCGTTCTGCGCCAACAAGAGTATCCAATTGAGCGAGACAGGGCGATGCAGCTCTTCCGGCTCCTCGGGTCAACGAGCGAGCACGCTGGTTTCGAGACTCTGATCGATAGCGGTATCCTAGCGATAGGTGAGATCGGACAACACAAGCCCGACATTCGGACAGTTCGCACTGCTGGGAACGGGTCGGCCATCGAGTTCTGTTCCGGGATGATGGACTTCGTATACTCGGTGAGTCGGGCTTTGGCAGGGGCTATAAACGAGTATGCGGATGGTGGACGCGTGAATACGGCACTTCTCGACGTTGGCGGCATCGCTCCATACGCTGCCCAGACATTGGCCGAATGGGGAAAGCGGTGGGGCCTCTTTGGGTGGTTGCCGTGGAATCGGCGTCGGATCAAGCCACCGGTGCTGGCAATCACGAAGTCGGTTGGTGAAACAGCGGAAGAACTAGCAAAACAGGCAGCACTGTTCATGTTGGCGCACGAGCTTGGGCACGTCGCTGAGCAGCAGGGAATGGGACCTCATGTGGAGGCGAACCCCGAGTCCAAGGCGGATGCGCTCGGTCTCGCGCTTGTCTTGAATGCGCACGAAGGACTCTCTCAGCGCATGCCTTACGCGGGCGCAGTCTTCGCTGTGCGAGTATTGAAGGCGCTCGAGAACCGTCACGTTCGGTTCTCAGACCAATATCCTCCGGCGACGGAGAGGTTGAGCGTTTTGAGGACGGTCTTGCATAAGAGCTGTCCGTCCACGCAAGCCTACCACGAGGTGTCAACTATAGCTGTAGCCTATATGGGCTTGATGGACGAAGTCGATTATATACTCACCTCCTCAGCCCCTCGGTCTCCCGGTCATCCCAGTGCAGAACAGGCATTGATAACGCTCATTGCCATACTTGAAGAGGGCGCGCGAGGGAGGCTGCCAAAGGAACAGGTCATTGACGATTTCTCGCGAAACTTACACCTCGCGCCAGCCACTTCCGCGCAGGCAATCGCGAACTCTCTGGTGGAATACTACTTGCTGAATGCAGGTGTCAGTTATCTGGACCTAGAAATCCGCAGGCAAATGGGAGTCATGCTAGTCAGTATCGTTGTTGGGATGCCGGAGATGCTGAAAAACCTGTTCCCGTTGAAGATCGAAGAGAACAAGGGTTGAACTTGGAGTTAGAGGTGGCGGATTCAGAGACGCGCCCGAGGAAACGCAGGATCCGGGGCATGAATCGGCGCCCTGGATTTTGTGCGGTGGCGTTCCCAGTTGTTGACTGTTCCCTCGTTTGGTCTCAGTTCCTCAGTCAGGTCTCTCTGCCGGATCTCTACCAATCGCGCGAACCCGAGGATCCGGCCGTGTCGTGAAGACTCGCACTCCTCTCGACAGCCATTGCATTATCTGCGAAGTCGACGGAAGACCAATCCGCTGACCGTCCAGCCCTCCGCCCATCGGGGATGTCGCTGGGGACAGACTGAGCTAAGGCGCTCGGGCCTGTTCGGCGTGTGAGTCCAACCATTGGGAGATCGGCCGCACGTGCTGAAAGCCCTGGTCCTGTATCACCCGCCTCGAACGGAGAACCGAATGGAAGACAGCTCGTCTCCGAACGTGTCGGGCTCGAACCAGCCTCCGGGGGGCGCCGTGTCTATCACAATCTCGTCACCACGGGGTTCACTCACCGGACTTGCTGAGTGCAACGTTCGGATCGCCGCGAAGAGTTCGAGTCCCAATGTGAGCGTGAACTTCCCCTCGTCGTCGTCGAAGCCCCGATCGTTGAAGCATTCAGCCCGTCGCTTGAACGGTCCGATCAGAATCATGGAGCTGAGTTCGTCCTCAGCCTCCGTATCGTTCTCGTACCAGGATCTGGAAATGAGCGTAATGTCATTCAGGTTGCTAATTCCAGCGGTCGCCCGGAACTGGATGTGAGGTTCACTGTTAAGCAAGCTGGTGAGTTGTTGTAAGCCCGATACGAACGCTGCAAACCGCGCGATTGAAGACAAAGGTGCTAGCGCGGCCTGCAAATTGTTTAGCGCCGTGACCGCAGGTGCAAGGCTACCAAAAGGTGAGTTGCTTGGAACCATGACCAGGATCGCGCCTTGGAAATTCGTGTCCAAGAACGCTGCGAGGAGGGTAGGTACTGCAATCCCGGGAACATTCACTGATACGTCGGGCAAGTCGCGCCAAGCGGTTGACGTGCCCGAAGCCGTCAGTCGAACCCTCGCATGTAGAATTCGGGGGACCACCGGTGCAGCGGGCACTCCCGTGGTAAGCTCAACCACCTGCGGAAGGAAGACGACTGTGACCTTCGGTGAGCTCAGGCCGTCAGGGGCGAGGAACTCAGCCCCTTGGTTCAGGACTGTTCCATCCTGCGCGCGCACGCTCCACTCTACCTCCAGTTTCACTGGCAACTGGATCGCTACGGGGACGGTGCCCGTAACTGCACCGAGTAATCCCGGAACCCCAGGGCGAACGGTCGGCGGGACCGTACTGAGGTCGAAGAACGGAAGGCTCTGAAGCGTCGCGGGGTTTGCGGGATTGGCGTCGGTGAAGACCACGCCTTTCCCGACAAAGGAGAAATTGATCGGACTCGAAATGATGTCGCTCACCTCCACTCCGTCTAGAGAAGGAAGGATCTCTGTGTGGATTGGCTGACCTATTTGCACCTGGGCAGGGACTGTCGGTGAAATTGACAGCATATCCCGAACTGAATTGAGCGTATCGATGAGGGCCACGGTTGTTCGCCTCGATTCCGATTTGAAGGACGCTACTTGTTCGCTCCGTTCTCGAGGCCCGAGAGCCGACCAGTCAGGTCGCTCACTAAGACCGGCTGCGTAGCATTATGCGCCGTCAGATTCGCAGAGAATAGGGTGTTTTTGCGGCATGATGGGTCGGAATTGCGGCAACTGAGAAGGCGGTTTGCCTCGGGGAGGGGATGGGTCGGCCGCGACGCCTAGCCTAGAAACCGGGAGATCGCCGGTAACAACCGGCCGATGGGTCTTGTCCGGTGTCGCTCCCAGTTATTAATGGTCATCTCATCAACGCCAAGCTGTTCGGCCACGTCCTTTTGCCGCAGTCCAAGATCGAGCCGCCGCTTTCGGACGCGGTCGCCGAGGGTCCGGAGTTCCTTGGGATAGGCCGCAAGAGGCGGCCTTTGAGCACGAAGCTTCACGTGGCAAAAAGGCAACGCGGGGATGAGCTTGCGTTGCCCTCTAGCCCGTGGGAAGGAGCGGGCACTGCTTACCATCTCTTGCGTTCCCAAACGGTGCGATCGTTACCCCTTGACCGTCTCCGCGGCATGCTGCTGCACGTACGAAGTCAATCTGGCCACACCCTGCGCGAGGTCCTCCTCGTCCACGATGTTGTACCGGTCGAACACACTGCGGGTCCTGTGGCCGGAAAGGCGCATGGCCACGCGCTCAGGAATCCCCGCCCGCACGAAGTTCCTCACGGCGCTCCGGCGCAGGTCGTGGGGTACCAGGCCGACGTGGCTCGTGCGGTGGCAGACCCGTGCCCAGATTGTTCGGAAGCATTTGATCGGGCGACCCGCCCGGTGAAAGACCAGGGACACCACTTTGCCGGTCCGGAGCTGGGCCTTTTCGGACTCTTCGAGACGGTGACGCAGGCGCTTCTCGAGGTCTGGGTGCCCCTCGAAGGGAAAGAGCCGCGCTTCACCAGTCTTCGTCATGCCGGCGTCTAGCCGCACGACCTTGCCCTCCCAATCCGCGCGGTCCCAGGTGAGTCCCAGGCCTTCACCACTTCTCCACCCGGTGATGTAGAGGAACTCGACGAGATCTGCCACATGTGGATCCAGGGCCTTGAGCTCGGC
>Ga0137395_10001009_pt1 | contig 12650 bp, 10 predicted proteins | sample czobulk216metaG_FD_108283 | JGI IMG/M metagenome (GOLD analysis project Ga0137395, IMG submission 108283) | Vadose zone soil microbial communities from Angelo Coast Range Reserve, California, USA - czobulk2.16 metaG | ecosystem: Environmental > Terrestrial > Soil > Vadose zone | place: USA...
AGCCACCTCAAACCACGGGTGCTGCTCGAGCATTTGGATAAATCTCTGCCCGACGATGCCCGTGGCACCAAGAATTCCTACAGGAAGTTTATTCGGCATGTTGAATTGTGATTTTATACCAGCAACTTTCACAAGATCGCCGCTTTCTTACAAGTGATTGGACTGAAAAGCGATGAACGTGAGGAGAATTCCTGGAGAGGGCGCCGCGGCAGCCCAAACAGCTAACTAACTTCTTCCTTTCCCCAAATCGTGAGGAAACGCGTCTCCGTTGAGAGGTCCGAACCTGCGCTTTTCGGCAAAGATGCGCCATCGCCGCCAAACAATTCTCAAGCTGGCCATTACTGGAATGGAAAGATAGACGCCGATGACCCCAGCGATCTCCCCGCCTGCGAGAATTCCGAATAACGCCGCCAAGGGATGCAACTCCACGCTGCCGCCCATAACACGAGGAGAGATTACATAGTCCTGGAGCATCCGCCAGACGACGAGGAACAAGAGCAAGACGCCCCAGTGCGGGTATCCCGTGAGAATCGCGACTACCATCATGGCAACGCCACCGATGAGCGGGCCCGCCACCGGGATAAATTCAAGCGCCCCGCCGGCGGTCCCGAGCATCAGCGCAAAGGGGACTCGCATCAACTCTAAAAATATCAGGTACGCCACCAGCGATAGGGCAGCCAACGTCAACTGGGCGCGAATAAATTGGGCCAACATCTGGTTCAGATCCTGAAGCACATCATCCAGAAATTCGCGCTGCGACCGCGACGCCACCAGCGAAAGCAGGACTTCTTGGAAGGTCCCACCATCGCGCAGAAAAAATATGGCGAGGATCGGCACCAGGAACAGCACCCAAACTTGCTGTGCCGCTTCGGCCGCTCGCACTCCAATGCGCTGCGCCAGATGTATCAGGTCTTCCCGCCGGCTAACCAGGAAACTCTGAATACGCTGCTGCGTCTCAACGCTCCAGTGGTGCTGGCTTCCGATCTTTGCGGTCAACTGACGGATCTGGCCTGAGAGTTGGCCGGTGCTCGCCTTATCCGTTAGCCCGGGCAGCGATTCGCCCAGTCGAGCGCCCTGCCGGGCTATCCGCGGACCCACAAGAAAACCTACTATCCCCAGTCCAATTAGAAGCAGCAGGTAAATGATCGTGATCGCCCACACCCGGCGCCGCACGATTTTCTCCAGTCGCGCTACGGCCGGGTTGATGAGGTAGGCAAATATGATGGCGAACAGAAAGAGAATCAGGGTTCGCCTCGCCGCGTAAACGAAGCCGATTCCTAACGCGAACAGCAATGCGGTGAAGAGCACGCGGGTGGTGCGTGAATCAATGATGATCAAGTGTTGTTCCGCGCGGTCCGCTGCAGCATAGGCATGCTCTTTATTCGCGGTTAATCGCGATCTACTTGTGTATTCTCTCCCACAATGACCATCCGCATAACTTTAAATTGATCGTTGAGCCAGAGTTGCCAAGTGCTGGCGTCGCTTTTCAGTTCCAGCTTGAGTAGGTCTTGCGGGCCGCTCTTTAAGCTGATTTTTTCGCGGCCCAGAAACTCCATGCTGAGCGGCGCCGGGGAATGCTGGTGCGGGTTCAAGCTCCCAAACTGAGCCCGCTGCTTCAGCGGACACTGTAATTGCCCTTTATCCTGCTTGCAGGAAGCACCCAGAAACTTCCATGCCAGCACCTCGCGGTGAACGAAAAAATAATCATCCAAAATGTTGGTTGAAACCGGTAGCAGATAGGGTTGTTCCTGCTCCTTTTCCTGCGGCGAAGTCCTCCATTTTTGTGTCAGAAAATCTGAATTAGGAACTATCTGAGACTGCGCTTTGCCGGGACTTAGTTCCTTCCACTCATAGCGTCGGATGTCGCCGTGGGCCGTGAGCTGCATCTCGGAAGTTTGCGCTGCCTCGGTGGGCGCATTCTCCGTCTTGAATTCAGAATGAACTACGCTGCCATAGCCGGTCTGATAAATGGAGAATGTTTCAGTTCCCACACGGTGGCCATTCTGGAATACTCCGAACGAACCCGAGTCGATTTCCTGCCCCTCGTGTTTCGCTTCCTTGTCCTTCTCCTTGTCTTTATCCTTCGGCAGAGGGGCGGCCCAAGCCGCGATGCACCCCGCCAGCAGCATTACGATAGCGAGCAGCCGGAAAAACGACTTCACTGTGATTCTCCTATTTCGAAACTAGTTGAGGGATTTTGAGCGGTATTGCCGAACCCTGTTTTGTCCCAAACCTGCAAAATACTCTCAATCTCCGCGCAAAGGGAGGTTGGATCCTTGCCGGAGGTTACGACGGTTACAGTCGCCTGCCGGTAAAATGGCAGCCGTTTCTCATGCAACAGCGCGAATTCAACAGGATCATCCTTCCGGAGAGGCCGTTTTTTAACGTCGTCTAGACTACGCTGCCAGAGCTCTTCTACTGGAGCGTCCAGAAATATCGAAGGCCAGTGCTGCAGCAGCTCCCGGTTATCAGGTTGTGCGAAGGTTCCGCCCCCGAGCGCCACTACGGTGTCTCGTGAAAGTGATTCTGTCAGATCGCGAAGTGCCGCGGCTTCTATTAGTCGAAACTCGCCTTCGCCTCGGCTTCGAAAAATCTCGGCGATGGTTTGCCCTTCGCGGGATTCAATTGCGGTGTCCAAATCCACAAAATCCCAGGCCAGCCGACGGGCAAGTTCGGCTCCTAAGGTGGTCTTGCCGGAAGCCATGAATCCCACAAGAAACACCGCGCGCATTTCCATGTGGCTCCCGGGCACGAGAATCGACGAGGTCTTCGCCAAAGGTTCCGCGCCTATCTGTCAGTACTGTTGGTGTTCAGGTTGAACGGACTCAGCGTTGCTTGAGGCGGATTTTACCACTGAAGGAACGCAGCACCACTTCCGATCCTGCCTTGCCGGCAGTGCCGAAAAAGGAACGTCCCGCTTCCTCGGAGAATCGAGAGTGCTGCGGTTGAAGAGGGAAGTCGTTCTGCACCCGCCCTAACACCGAGTGTGCCTTGAAATCAGCCGATACATTCGCCGGCGCCAATGCCTCGATGTCGCCGGTGTGGGTGGTGAATTTATAGTCACCCCCGGAGCCGAAATCACCGTCGTAAAAAATCTTGCCGCTGCCCGAATTCGCCTGCACCAGCGGGCCCGTCACGGACTTCAGATGCACGTCGCCGCTGATCGTCGAGATCTCCACGTGACCATTGCGTACATCAGTTAGCGTGACCGGACCACGCAAGGTTCGAACATGGACATGCCCATTATTGATACTTCGTACCTCAACCACTGCATCCGCGCCTTCCAGCGTGAGATCTCCCTGTAGTCGCTCAGCCGAGAGCGGCCCATTGGAGGAGTGAAGGCTGATAGTAGCCCCAGTCGGAATCAACAGTTCGTAATCCACTTCGCCCATCTGTTGGCCAGCACCCTTCAGCACGTGGGAAGCAATATTGATACGGTCACCCGTTTGCTGCCGGTCGACCTCCACATTTTCGGATTTAAGCGTAGCGGTCATCACTATCAGATTGCTGCTTCCAGGCTTCACCGAAATCGCGCCGCTCTGCGTGTCCACGGAGACATTCGGATGGGGGCCAACCGTGAAACGATACTCCTTCTTCGTGTCAGCCTTGATTTGCGCGAAGGCGGTCGACGCGAGACACGTGGCCAGAATCAGACTCGCGACCGTGGTTGGGTTAATGCTTGTCAGGTGGATGCCCTTCTGCTCAAATCCCCGAAGACTCGCCATAAAACTACGCCCCCGCGGCCGGATATGCCGGTCCGCCCTTCCGCTATTGAATACGATCCAATGCGATCCGATAAAGGAGTGCTTTTTGCTGGTACGCTTCCATCAGATGCTGACGCGCGTCCGCATCCCCCGGATTCTGATCCACATAAGCCTGCGTTTCCCTAATGTCGGCATTCACCGCCTGCAATTGCTTTTCATAGGTAGCCTTCATCGAAGGTGCGCGGGTCGAAACCACGCTCAGAAACTGTTCATCATCCGAGCTCGGCGCGGCTTCTTCCAGATCACGCCGCTTCTGGTCCAATTCAGCCGAAGCAGTCGCAGCCGCGGTCTTGCCAGCTAATGCCACGGGCGGCGGTGAAGCAGTTGTCGTAGTTCCAGATGGAGTTGTTGGGCCAGATGGAGATGATCGGGGAACCGAAGCGGTCGTAGACGGGGTATCTGGAACCGGGGTTGTTGACGTTGATGGAACTGGAGCAGCGGGGGCCTTTCGCTCTGAGAGCAGCGGCGCCGGTTGGTGCTTCGCCACATAAGTGCCGACTACCAACAGCATCGCTGCCACCGGAATCAGCCATGACAGACTCCATCGCGGTCGAGGGGAGCTTTGACCCAACCTTGGCTCCGAACGCTCGCGCACCGGAGATTCCGGCTCTTGATCCCGGATCAATCCTTCAGAGCGCAGCTGCGCCGCGATTCGCAACCACAACAGCGGAGACGGCTCGTCATTCTCCACCAGTTGCCGCGCCTCGCGCGAGATCGTCCTCAACTCCGACACCAAGTCGGAGCAATCCGCGCAGGACCTTAAGTGACTTTGAAAGTCGGATGGAAGCTTTCCATCCACCGGAACGTCAATAAGTTCCGGTAGAACTTCCTGAACATCGGAACACGTCATAGCGAACTCTCCCCAGTGCTGCAACTGCCCACTACCCAGTCTTGGCCTGTTCGGCTCTCATGAACTTCAGAAAATCCCGCAGCTTCAGGCGTGCCTTGTGGAGCTGCGACTTACTATTCCCGATCGAGCATCCCACGATTTCAGCAATCTCGTTGTGCTCAAATCCCTCAACGTCGTGCAGTACAAAAACCGTTCGATACCCTGGCGGCAGGCGGTCGATCGCACGCTGCAATTCCAGACGATCAACCGAGCCCGTCAGTTTCACGTCCTTGGTGCCGAACTCTTTTCTGGGAGCCTCGTCGTCAGCTTCCAGAGTTTCCTCGAGCGACACCACGGGAAGACCTTTCTTGCGCAACTGCATCAATACCACATTTACGGTCATGCGGTGCAGCCAAGTTGAGAATGCGGATTCACCGCGGAACGTTCCAATCTTGCGATAGAGCTGAAGAAATGCTTCTTGGGCCAGATCTTCGGCCTGCGCGGGATTGGAGACCATCCGCAAACATAGCGAATACACTCGTCGCTTGTGCAGGTGATACAGGGATTCGAAAGCTGCTTCATCGCCCTGTTTCGCCCGCTCAATAATTTCTGCTTCGTTGATGCGCTGTTTCTGGTCGGTCAAGTCGCCTTTTCCGGCCGCTACTCGTTAGGATGCGGCTTCGAACTCTTTTCGTTGTACAAATTTGCCGAGGAGCAGCCCAAAGGGGGTCGACCCTGTCTGTTTATTCAGAATACCAAAAAGTGTAGCGCAAGAGGATTTCGCCTGCGCCTACAGGACAGTCCCTAAAGTGGCGTCACGCGGACCATTTTTCGTATCGCTGAGGCGATACCCTGATACGAACCGGCTAGCTCGCGTATTTGGGCCGTACGCCTGACTTTGACCGTACCCTCTGGCCGTGGGCCTAATTTTGGTCCATATGCTTATATTTATATTATCGACTAGTAGGCGGACTCGGCCTATCCTTTGGCTCTGATCGTCTCCAAGCCGTGGCCGCGCGGCCCAGTCTCGCGAATCCTCAATAGGATGGCAAAAGTCAGCCCCACGAAGCCCAGGATCGAGAAAATCCACATGCCCAGCCTATAACCTTCCGGGTTCGACAAGCCGGCATGGGAATAGTCGTTGGCCTTCCCAATCATCAGATTAAGACTAAAAAAGCCGATCTGCTGAATCAAGGTCATCAGCGCATAGGCGGTGCCCAACCGATTCTGGTCGACAATATAGGCCACCGAAGGCCACATCACCGCCGGAATCAGCGAAAAAGCAATCCCCATCATCGACATCGTAAGCAGCAAAAATACAGGAATAATTGGGTGCAGCAATGTCAAATGACCAGAACTGATCCATGGCACGGCAAATGTCACCATCTTCGACGCTGAAAGGTATGCCATCATCAAATAGACGGGCATCAGTAGTACCGAGCCGAGCATCATGAGAAGGGACCGGTTGCCGATCTTGTCCACCATTAGTCCAAAAAGTGGTGTGGCAAACATTGCCGCGATGAAGGGTAAGCTGTTGCAGAAACCCGCCTGCTGGGTGGCCTCGGATAATGTCATGCCGGCGTGAGCGGCGAGAATCTTGTTGGTGAAGAAGTCGATGGCGAATGTGCGGAATGGAAAAATCGCGGAGTAAAAAGTGAAACAGAGCCCAACCACGTACCAGTAAGACGCGTTAAACCGAAAAACCTGTCCAAACTCCAGCTTGTCGATCGACCCCGCCTGCCCTAACTCGTACCGCCCCTCGGCTCGGCTTTCGAGCAGCCAATAGGCGACCGAACAAACCACCGCCAGAATTCCAGCAGCCACCGCAATAAATAAGGGCCCCTGCCAGCTAGGCTCGCCCGCCAGCCCGTTGGGATAAAACACTCTGTTAGCCCAGGTGGGGGAGTTATCCGCCGCCACCGATGCCAGACGCGCAATAAGAAGGTTAATCCCGAACGCGAAGCTCAGCTCTTTCCCCTTAAACCACTTCGCGAGCACGGTTGTGACCGCGACAATCATCGACTCAGCACCCAACCCGAGCACCGTGCGGCCTGCAATCATCACCGCAGGCTGGCCGCGCAGAGCCGTAAGGGCAGCCCCCAACAGGCAAATCACGGCAAAGAACGTGATCGCCTTCTTAGTCCCAATTCGATCAATGATGATGCCGCCGATCAGCAATGTAGCGACCGCGGCTACGCTATAAGCCGAATTCAACCATCCGAATGCCGTTGCGGAGAAGCCGAGCTTGTCGATGAAAATGCGTTCCAGCGGGTTAATGCTGTCATAGATGTAATAGTTCGCACCCATCGCCAAACTGACAAACAGCAGTACGGTCCAGCGATAGACACGAGACGGTTCGGGACGCGCAAGTTCAACCATGACGCATTCATCCTTAAAGTAAAAGACAAAGCTCAAAGATGCTGGCGCAAACGAGCAGCGCCATTCATTTATTTGCGAAGAAGAACAACCGCAAGAAGATAACAGATATGAAGCGATTGACTAACCGCAGAATACTAACCGAAGAAAGAAATAGCACAACAGGTTTCTCGTGCCTCTTATGAAGGGCTGACTGTCGCTGATACGCTCGATCGATCCGGGTCAAATGGCCCGGATTGAGGGAGTAATGTCCCGGCAAAAATAAAGCTCTCGGCCTCCACAAAAACTGGTGACCGCGAGCTGACAGCTGACAGCCCTTCTAAATCTTCTCCGTCTTGCCGTCGTATTTCACGCTGCCATTTTTATCGTTCTCACGAGCGACATCGTCGTTGGTATAGGTATGGCTGGCCTTCCTGCCAGTCTTTACCGCACCGGCAGATTGCATCGCTGAGGTCTCATCCAGACCGCTATAAAACGCCCAGGCAGCCCGCTTTTCTGCGCGTTCGCCATGTTCTTCACGCCCACGCTCTTCCATCGCTTCATGCATCATGCCCCGCATGATGCGGCCCTCGCGCCCAATGGTCTCCGGCCACAACTGTACCTGAGAAGTCTGGAGCGGAGCGCCGCCCTGGTACCAGATGGCCACGGGATATTCCGAACCCGTCGATGCCTCGATCTGTGAAAGCGTCGCATTGGTCGCCCCAGCAGTTAGACCCGTCGTGGCATTGCTGGCACCGACCGGATTCGGAGAAACTGACTGTAGGGAAACTTCCGGCGTGGCCAGGAGCGGGATAAAGGGCCCGCCGTAATAGCCGGTCTCGTAATTCAGGTGAGGAAAAGGCCGCCGTAGCGGCTGTTGACTAAACGCCGCTGCCGCCATCAAGATTACCGCGCTCAGAATTGCATAGGGTCTCATACTGCCTCCACTGTAACGAACATCTAGCGCGTGAAGTGCAGTTTGCTGGCCAGTGTTACCAGCCTGAAAACAACTGCAATATCAGGCGATTCACGGTCCTAGCGGCCAAATCACGGCAACTGTCGCACGAGGTACATACAAGTCCGGTGAAAACTCATGCGCACAACCTGCAAAGGACTGGCTTTTTAGGGCGAGCTTTTAGGACGATCTATGTCCCCACAAATCGAGCGTACAAACTGCGTGCCACAGCCGGGTCGGTGGTCCCCTTGATGATGGCGCGACCGTCGGGAAAGAGCGTCATTTCATAGGGCTCGCGGAAAAACTTTAATACGAATTCGTTGTGGCGAACCACTCCGTGCGGCTGCAGGCGGCCACTCAGTTCAGCGAAGTCAACTGGGCGTTGCGATTCGTGGATCTGCACCGAATTCCGGCCACACAAAGTAATATGCGGCCGCCCTTCGCCCGACAGGTGGATGAACTCTTTCAGGCAAGTCCGGCATCGCTCGCGTGGATGGCTCGCGGTCAATTCTGCGCGCTCATTACTCCAGACATCCCACGACAGCAATGTTCGTCGCATCCTGGAACGCGCACCCACTAGAAATTTCAAAGCCTCGGTCGCCGCGATCGAGGCGACCAAGTTGACGGCGGAGTTCAAAATGCCGGCCGTCTCGCAGGTTTCCACGGCGCCGCGCGGAGATTCTGGGAAAATGCAGCTCAGGCAAGCCGTGTCGCCAGGCAAAATGTTCATGGTTAAGGCATAACTGCCAACGGCTGCGGCGTAAATCCAAGCCACAGAATTTTTCAGAGCGTAGTCATTAATAAGGTAGCGCGTTTCGAAATTGTCGGTGCCATCGAGAATCAGGCCGGCCCCGCCAAGCAGGGAATCAACATTCGCAGGAGTCAGATCGGCCACATGCGGCTCAACCACAATCTGCGAATTGAAGCGAGAGATTTGGCGGGCGGCCGCGACGGCCTTCGGCATGGATTCGCGAGCATCATTCTCATCGAACAATATTTGCCGCTGCAAGTTGCTGGGCTCAACATAATCGCGGTCGAGAATGCGCAGCGTCCCAACGCCTGAACGCGCCAGCAACGAGGCCAGCGCGGACCCGGTGGCGCCGCACCCGACGATCACGATGCGAGCCTGCGAAAGCTTCTTCTGACCCTCGGTCGCAATCTCTTTAAATAACACCTGCCGCGAGTATCGATCGTCCATTTTTAAATTGACAGCCAAAGTGCTTACCTTGCCAATTACCTTTTCCCAGCCTTCCACCCAGTATTATAGGTTCCGGCCATCAACTTTATCTCTGCGAGCAAAGTGTGCGGTTAAGCGCCTCATCGAACCCGAAAAGTGTCATGGTCGCCGAGCCTGATGTCTGGAAGGGAATTGTGTGCTTGGCCGGCGCCTTTCGCTTCCTGCCGGCCTTGCTCTTGCTTCTATGTATGGCGCTAACCTTGAGTTGGGCAATTGATTCCCATCCCGCCAGCCCGCAATCCACTGAAACGCCGCCGCAATTTGGAACCATAGCGCCCTACCTCGGGCTAGCGATTGACGAGATAGACTTTCCCGGTCTTCCGCCCGAAGCGGTTCCCTCAATGCAGGCAGCCACCGGGCTCAAGATTGGTGAACCTCTTAGCCGTGAGAATCTGCACTCTGCCATGCAAGCCCTTTTTGCGACCGGGAGATTCTCCGACATTCAAGCCGAAGTGGAACGGGCCGAAACTGCCGGCGTACGAGTCCGTTTCGCGACCACCGCCAATTTTTTCGTGGGCATCGTGACTATACAAGGCGTTTCCGCGAATCCCTCCGCGAACCAACTCGCCAGCGCTACTCGCCTGCAACTTGGCGAACTCTACACCCCCCCGAAAATCGCCCACGGACTCGAAGGCATCCAGCGCATGATGCAAGAAAATGGATTCCATCAGTCCAGAGCAACAGTCTCTGAACAGCGCGACGAGCAGCAACACCAGATCAATATGACCTTCCATGTCATCCCGGGGCGACGTGCAGTAATTGGCGACATTACCCTGCAGGGCGACGCTGGATATTCTGTAGATCAAATTAAAGCGATCGGGCGGCTGAAATCAGGCGACCCAGTATTTGCGAATCGCATTACTCGCGCCTTGCAGCGAATTCGCAGGCGCTATCAAAAGCAAAATCGTTTACTCGCCCAGGTCGAGGTCGCTAACCGCACCTATCAATCCGACCGCAACACAGTAGACTACATTTTCAAAGTTGAACGCGGGCCGGTCGTTCAAATTGCAGCCGAGGGTTTCAAGCTCACCCAGCGTGTATTGAAGAAACTCGTGCCCATCTACGAAGAAGGCGCAGTCGACGATGACCTGCTGAATGAAGGCCGCCGCAACATTCAGAACCATCTCCAGACTCTAGGTTACTTCGATGTCGCTGTGAGCGTGACCCAGCACAGCACGTTGGACGGCAAGAGTGTGCAGATCGTTTACTCCGTCAATCCCGGCGAGCGCCACAGGCTCGCTGCGATTCGAATCTCTGGCAACAAATTCTTTTCCGACGAGTTGATTCGTTCACGCATGCAGGAGCAATCGGCCGGCCGCGTGTTCAGCCATGGCCGTTACAGTGAGGACCTTTTAAAAGAGGATGTGGGCCTGATTCAGTCTATTTACCAGTCGAGTGGTTTTCGACAAGCGGAAGTCAGCAGCACATTGCTTAGCAACTATCAGGGGGATCCCTCGAAACTTGCCATCCAAATCACGGTTAATGAAGGGCCGCAGACGCGCGTAGCCTGGGTGCGCATCGAAGGCGGATACACCCTTCCCGCAGAGCAGTTGCCTGAGATTTCGACGGCAGAGGAGCAAGGTTTCGATGAGTCGAGTCTGGCGGATGACCGGGACAAGATTTTGAGCAAGTACTTTGACAATGGTTTTCCGAATGCCAGCGTTGATGTCGCCTTTGTTCCGGTGGAGTCAGCCGCTAACCGGCCTCGCGTGGGGGTGACATTTTCCATTCACGAGGGCGAGCAATTCTTTGTCGATCGCGTTTTTCTCGACGGGCTGCATTACACTCGCCCCGGGGTCGCCCGCCGAGAAATGAAAGTTCAGCCCGGCGCGCCGCTGAGCCAGCAAGCAATGCTGGAAAGTCAGCGCCGCCTCTACGATCTCGGGCTTTTCAAACAGGTCGATACTGCTATACAGAATCCAGAGGGAACCGAGCCCCGCAAGAACGTGCTGGTTACGACGCGAGAGGCGGAACGTTATACCTTCGATTATGGCGTCGGTTTCGAGTTTCAGACCGGGCAACCTTCTGCCGGAGCCAACCAGCCTCTAGGAACTACAGGCGTCAGCCCTCGAATATCATTCGGCGTTAGCCGCATCAACGTTGGCGGCCGCCATCAAACTCTTACCATGAAGACCAACCTTAGTAACCTGCAGCAAAGAGGGCTCGTTAATTACGAGTTTCCAAAGGTGCTGAACCGGGAGCTTCGATTCTCCGCCACAGCATTTTATGACAACACCGTCGACGTCTCAACCTTTACATCGCAACGTCTGGAGGGAACGCTGCAAGTTTCGCAGGTGTTGTACAAAGTTTCCGACCGGGAACTGACCACCATGACCTACCGCTTTAGCTATCGACGGGTTGAGGCCAGCAATATTGAGGTTACTTCGAACTTGATACCCCTGCTCTCGAAGCCGACCCGTGTCGGAATGCCAAACTTTCTCTACATCCGCAACCGGCGGGACAACGATCTGGAGAGCACGCGCGGCAATTACACCACGATCGAGGGCGGCGTTGCCTCCGCCTCTTTTGGCTCCGAGGCTGACTTCAGCCGCTTCCTCGCCAAGAGTTCCTCGTATCACACGTTCTTTCGCAAGCGCGCTACCGGTCAAGGGTTCGTCTTTGCCCGCTCGACTACCGTGGGGATCGAGAACCCGTTCGGAAGCACCGTCCTCCTCGATCCCGGAGCCAGCGTGCCGATTGGTGACAGCCTGATTCCTTTGCCTGAGCGTTTTTATAGCGGCGGCGGCAACTCTCATCGCGGATTCGGGTTAAATCAGGCGGGGCCCCGCGATCCATTCACTGGCTTCCCCGTAGGTGGCAGTGCCGTGTTCCTCAATAGTTTGGAGATGAGGTTTCCCAACGTCAGGGTGCCATACCTTGAAGACAACGTCGGCTTTACGGTTTTTCACGATATGGGCAACGTGTTCGCACGGCCGCAAGAGATGCTTCCGAGCCTCGCGCGCTTCCACCAGCCTAATCAAGATTTCTGTTTCAATTACGCCACCCATCTTCAGTGCAATTATAATTATGCTTCCCACGCGATTGGCCTAGGGGTACGCTATCAGACGCCAATCGGACCATTGCGTTTTGATTTTGGATACAATTTGAATCCACCTTATTTCCCTAGTTTTACGAACGTCACGACTAATAATGCCTCGGGACAATCGGTTGGTCAGTTTGGGTACAAGCAGGCGGGGCACTTTAACTTTTCGTTCAGCGTGGGCCAATCTTTCTAATGAATCGGATAATGGACGGGCGATTCCTCAAATCGGCGAGAGGTGTTGCGACGAGAAGTGGCGCAGCAATATTTGCGCTAGCCATGGTCATCTCCGCGTCACTAAGCGCCGAAGTCGTTGATCGTGTGGTCGCCAACGTCAATGGTCACGTCTTGTTGCAGAGCGATTGGGAGCAAGAGATGGCATTCGAGGGCTTCTCAGCTGGCCGCGACCCCAACTCGTTTTCCAAGGCCGAGCGCTCCGCGGCCCTTGAGCGTTTGATTGACCAGGAGCT
>Ga0137395_10001011_pt1 | contig 12649 bp, 7 predicted proteins | sample czobulk216metaG_FD_108283 | JGI IMG/M metagenome (GOLD analysis project Ga0137395, IMG submission 108283) | Vadose zone soil microbial communities from Angelo Coast Range Reserve, California, USA - czobulk2.16 metaG | ecosystem: Environmental > Terrestrial > Soil > Vadose zone | place: USA...
AGGTCCAGTTCAAATTGCGGAGTCATGGGATTGAAGACGCGCTGGATTTCCACGTCATTGATGCCGCCGTTCATCAGCACCCATCTGACTTCGGCGGCGTCCCCGGTAAAACCCTGGAGCTGTTGCAGGATGGTAGGGAAAAAGCATGGGACTTCGGCCGAAGGCATGGTCACGCTGTACGAGTCGCGGATGCCGATCTTGGCCCCGGCGTGCGCAAGCGTGGTCCGTTCCGCGCCCAGGTGGCGCGCGAGAATTGCGGCGGTCTTGTGCCCGTCCGCCAGGCCCTGGCCCCACACCACCGAGTCACCAATAACGAGAAGGCTGCTCATGCCGTGCGGCCAGTCTATCAAGCTTTTTGTGATTTACGTGAACAGCCGTTTTTGCGAGGTGCCGATATCTTCGAACATCGACCCTGTCGCACACCGGGACGCTCTGATCTGAATTTGGTAGGCCCGAATGGACTCGAACCATCGACCTCTTCCGTGTCAAGGAAGCGCTCTAACCAACTGAGCTACGGGCCTAGAGGAACAGGATGGCGTCATTTATTTTAACACTGCCCTGCTGAAGTCCGTGGACCGCGCAGGTTTGGGCGATTTTGAAGACTGGAACAACAAGGGGCCCGTTTAGTCGGCTGCGCCCGATGTCGTGGTCCTGACTTGCTGCGGCGCCACTCTGACTTCATGGGGGGGTAAATCACGGTTCGCAGCTTTCCTGGGCGGAACTGAGCGGTGGAGAGCGTTCAGAGCGGCGCGTTCGAAGCGCTGCAGGATCGGCTTCCATGTTTCGGCAACAGGACAGGGCAGGACCAGTGGCTGCACGCGCGTGATCGGCAGCCGCAAGCCGGACGCCAGCAACAGGGCGGCGCGGTCACTGCGTGTGAGTGTCCAGTGCCGGATCAGCAACTGGCGGACTGCCTGCTCTTCCTCGGCAGAACAGGGCCCCAGGCGCACGAAATCTGCATTGCAGGAATTTAGGGACACACGGTCGGTGAGCACGTACGTCAATCCACCGGTCATTCCTGAGCCAAGATTGATGCCGGCCGAGCCAAGAACCACAACCACTCCTCCGGTCATGTATTCGCAAGCGTGGTCGCCCACGCCCTCCACCACGGATACAGCGCCACTGTTGCGTACGGCAAACCGTTCCCCGGCCTGCCCGGCTATGTAGAGCTCTCCAGACGTTGCTCCATAAAGGACGGTGTTGCCGGCCAGAACATCGCCACGGCGCGAAGCGCCGCTGCCGGCCTCAATCGCGATTGCGCCCCCGCTCAGCCCTTTGGCCACGTAGTCATTGGCGGCCCCGTGGAGGTGAAACCTTATGCCGGTGCCAAGAAACGCCCCGAAGCTTTGTCCCGCTGTACCCTTGAAATGAACTTCCAGCGGCGGCAGAGCAGGCGCCGATTTCTGCCAGCGCAGGCGTTCGCCGGTCAGCTCCGCTCCAATGCTGCGGTCGGCGTTGACGATCGGCAAAATCGGAGGCGGAGTCCGTCCGGCACTACGCGAAAGTTCAATCAGGCGCTGGGAAAGGTCTCGTTTTGTTCTGTTGCGTGGGGCAGCGGCGGGAACCGGCGCCGTAGGCTCCAGCAAGCCCCGGATCCACCGGTAAGCGCCTAATGTGCGTGGATGGAGCAATTCGGTATGGCCAACGATCTCCTGCAGCGAATGCGCGCCCAGGCGAGCCAGCAGGGAGCGCGTCTCCCCGGCAACAGCACGGAAATAATTTTTCACCATCTCAGGCCGCCCGGCGAAGCGGGTCCGCAAAGCCTCATCCTGTGTGGCGATGCCAACAGGACAGGTGTTGAGATGGCATTGGCGCGCCATCACGCAACCCATCGCCAGAAGCGCGGCGGTGCCGAAGCCGAACTCGTCGGCGCCGAGCAGCGCGGCTATCACAACGTCGCGCGCAAATTTGAATCCGCCGTCCACGCGAAGACGGACGTGTTGCCTCAACCCTGCCTTGATGAGCGTGCAGTGTACGTCACGAAGGCCGAGTTCCCAGGGCACGCCGGTGTTCTTGATGGAACTCAGGGGTGATGCGCCGGTGCCGCCGTCGTGCCCGCAGACGGTGATTACGTCCGCTCCGGCCTTGGCGACGCCCGCGGCGATGATTCCAATGCCGGCCCCGGCGACCAGCTTCACCCCAATGCGCGCCGCAGGGTTGATCTGGCGCAGATCATGGATCAATTGTTCAAGGTCTTCAATGCTGTAGATGTCGTGGTGCGGCGGCGGTGAGATCAGCGCCATGCCCGGGACAGCATGACGCAACCTGGCAATGTACGCAGTAACTTTGTTGGCGGGAAGCTGCCCGCCTTCGCCCGGCTTCGATCCCTGCGCAATCTTGATTTCGATCTCGTGGGCGTTGACCAGATATTCAGCTGTTACGCCGAACCGCGCTGAAGCCACTTGCTTGACGCGGCAGGAGGCTTCCGGCGCGCTGGCATAGATCTCAGGGTCCTCGCCGCCTTCGCCGGTGTTGCTGCGGGCGCCAAGTTCGTTCATGGCCAACGCAAGCGTGCGGTGCGCTTCCGGGCTGATGGCGCCCACGCTCATGGCCTGAACGCTGAAGCGCTGCAGGATTGAGGCTTCAGGTTCGACAGAGTCATGGAGCGCTGATTCCGCGCAGGAGATGCCCAACAGGTCGCGAATCGCGACCGGCTCGCGCTCCAACGCGAGCGATTCGAATTCCGAGTAGCGTCCCGCATCGGGGTTTTTGACATGCGCATGCAGCTTGCGCAGCAGATCGGCTGACGCGGAGTGCCGCTCGCCCTGCTTGCGAAAGCGATATAGGCCAGCGTCGGCGGGCGACTTGAACTCCGGCCGGAACGCCTGGGCGTGATTGAAGAGATAATCGCCTAGCAACTGCTCAAGGGAATTGGCTTCCGCCCAGCCTGGCGCGCTTTCAAAGAAATCGCGGCAAACTTGTCCGTCAAGCCCGATCACTTCGAACAACTGCGCATTGCGATAGCTGGCCAGAGTCGATATGCCCATCCGCGACAATACTTTTCTGATCCCGGCATTGACGGCGTTGCGATAATTGATGGCGCCGCCCGCAACCTTCTCTTCCGCGAGCTGCTGGGCAAGAAATGGCCGCACGCCGGTTGCGCCTGCCGCCAGCAGCAATGCCACGTGATGGGTTTCAATCACCTGGCCGGTTTCGACAATCAAAGGAATGCGAAAATGGCCGCCAAGAACCATCTCTTTCCATACAGCGGCAAGCGCGAGCAGAATAGGCAGGGCCGCACGCTGCTCATTGACCGTGCAGTCGCTAATTGTCAGCAAGGCGGGCTCTGCTCCGCGGTCCCATCGGACTTCCTGGCGAATCCGTTCCAGGGCTTGAAGCGCTCCGGCAACGCCTTGGGCAGAGTCGAACGTCACATCAAGGTGCTGCGTGCTTGCGTGCGCCGCTTCGAGTGTTCGCATCTGCTGCTGGTCCAATACCGGTGAATCGGCAAGGAAATCGGGCCCGATCCGCGTGTCCAGGGACATGACATGGGCTTCGCGAATGGGATCAATCGGAGGATTGGTGACCTGGGCGAAGCGCTGCTTGCAATAGTCCCAGAGCGTGCGTCGCATCCTGGAAAGGAATGCCGGAGGCGTGTCGTCGCCCATGCTGAAGACGGGTTCTTTTCCCTCTGCCAGCGGATGCAGGAGGAAGTTGATCTGGTCATCGCTCCATCCCAGCGCTGCCGCCAGTTTCCTGGGTTCGGCCACGTTGGGAATTTCAGCATCAGTGGCCGGCTCAAGGCGCGCCAGTTGCTTTGGGGTTGCCGTTTGCCTTGTGAGAGCTGCGTCACGCACGAACGTGCCGCGCGGGAACACTCTGCCCGAAGCAAGGTCAACCAGCAAAGCTTCTCCTGGTCCTAGCCGCTGCCGGTCAATAATATGTTTTTCGTCAAAATCGGCGAGGCCGGTTTCAGAACCTGCCACCAGCCAGCCGGTCGAGGTCCGCGTATAGCGCATGGGCCGGAGGCCGTTGCGGTCCAGCTTGGCTCCCAGCGTCCGGCCATCAGAAAAGACCAGCGCGGCCGGACCGTCCCAGGGTTCATATTCGAGCGCCGCAGACCGAATCATCTCCGCAGTGTCCGCGGCCAGCCGGGAATTGGCTGTGATCACGGGCGGCACCAGGCTGAGCATGGCGTGATCAACGGGGCAACCTTGTTGTACCAGCAATTCAAGAGCGTTATCGAGGCTGGCAGAGTCGCTGACGTTTTCCTCAAGCACATTGAAGTGCGGGCCTGCGTTGAGGCGTGCGCGTATCTCCTGCTGCCGCGCGTCCATCCAGCGGCGGTTACCGGTAATGGTGTTGATTTCGCCATTGTGCGCGAGCAAGCGAAACGGCTGGGCCAAATGCCACGCCGGCTGCGTGTTGGTGGAAAACCTCTGGTGGAAAATGGCAAACGGAGTTTCAAATTCACGGTCATGCAGATCGGGATAGAACTCCGCAAGCTGCCGTGGTGAGAGCAGGCCTTTATAAACCACCGTGCGGGAGGACAGCGAGCAAAAATAAACCGCGTCCGCCAATTCGGCTTCCGCCCGCTTGCGGAACAGGAACAGCTTGCGCTCAAAGCCGGCGTTCTCGCCGGTTGCGGCGATGAAGCACTGCCAGACTGAAGGCGCTGTCTGCGCGGCACGCGGACCAAGCACGGAATAGTTCGTTGGCACTTCCCGCCAGCCAAGGACCTGTAACTCCATGGCCGAGGCCAGCGCTGTGAGCTCCGCCTGCACGCGGACCCCTTCACCTGGTTGGATGAAGAGCATTCCCAAGCCGAAAACCCGGGGCAGGGAGATGCGAAGGTCGCGTGCCGCGTGAGCGAGCATTCTCTGAGGCAGGGCCGTGAGGAGGCCTGCGCCGTCACCGCTTGCAGCGTCCGCATCGATGCCACCCCTATGCGAAAGCCGCTGCAGCGCCAACAGAGCACGGTCCACCACCTCATGCGTTGCGCCACCGGCGAGTTTTACGACGAACCCGGCGCCACAGGCATCATGGTCTGGATGTCCACGCGAGAACGCAGTTGCCATTAGACTTTGATAATGGGCGCGGGGAGAAAAGGGAAATAGAGAATTTGGATTGTTAACATCGGAAATTCGAGGTGAAGAATTGTGTTCCGTGCGGCTTATATCTGGTAAGGTTTTTCGGCTTGCGGAAATGGAAATCCGCCGCATAGATTTAATCGATTGGACTTCAATAGCGGACCAACCTAGATTAGACCATGCGAAACCATTGGCCCACCTTCAGCTTCTTTGCGTTACTGGTGTTCAAATTTCGCTGGATGCGTTTTCAGGCCGCAATCAGGAAATATGACCATCAATTAACAATCGAACTGCCCTGTAAGCACATCTAATCCCGATACATGAATGAAACCGTGAAAAAGGAATATCTATTTGCCAGCGATTTTGACCAGACGCTGAGCTTCAACGATTCCGGGTTTGTCCTTAGCGAGATGCTGGGAATTCCTGCGCAGGATTTCGAGCGCAAGGCGCAAGGCATGGCGAAGCTGAATCTGGTGCAGCAGGGCGCGGAACTCCCGTATCTTTTGCTGCACGATCCACAGTTCCGCCACGTCCGCCGTGAACACCTGATTGAGGTGGGCAAGCGCATACCTTTGAAAGAGCAGATCAAGCTGCTTTACAAGATACTGGACAAAGGCATACCGGGATACCATTTCAATTTTTACGTGCTGTCAGCGGCGCCCGCTGAGATTGTGCAGTCGGCTCTGAGCGGCATTGTTCCGGCTGATCACATTTACGGAACCGAGTTCAAGTACAACGCCAGCGGGGAAATTGAAACCATTGTCAGCGTCACGGCCGGCTATGGAAAAGTTGCGCGGCTGGTGCAGCTGCAGGAGGATCTGCAAATCGGGCCGGACCGCGTGATCTACGCGGGTGACGGCAGTTCTGACGTCCATGCCATGCTTCACGTAAACCGTGATGCCGGACTGACCATCGCCGTTTCAGAAGCGCGCGACGTGACGCAGACTGCCAAGCGTACCGTGCTCAGCTCCAATGCTCTTGCCATGCTGTTGCCGATTCTGGAAGAAGTGGCAGGCTGGCAAGCGCCGGAGATCCACGATTTCTTTGAAGGCAACGGCTTTCTGGTGCGTGAATGGGCGCGGGCCCGCACAGACTGGCTCACTTTGCGCTCAGCCAAGAGTGAGCACGCCGACGCGGCGGCGAATTGAGAGGCCTCTAAAATATGTGGCTGAATGCACTGGGCTGGACGGCAACCGCATTTTTTGCCAGCTCATATTTCTTCAAAAAGGCGGGAGCGCTGCGTGTCATCCAGGCGTCCGCTGCCGTGTTGTGGATCATTTACGGATTGGAGATCCACTCCGCTCCCGTCGTCGTCTCAAACCTGATGGTAGGCGTCGCCGCGGTTTACACGTCACTGCGGCTGGCACGGGACAAGAAAGCAAGCAATGAAGGCAGAGCTGCCGGCGCCTGATTTAAGCGGCCCTTCGATGTTGGAATCGCCGCGCTTATTTCACGGACTGGACCGCCAATTCCTTGCGCGCAACCTCCACAAACGCGGATGCGATCAGCGGAAGGCTCCGGTCTTTGCGATAAACCAGCGCCAACTCGCGCCACAGGTCGAGCCCTTCGATGGGCAACAGTCTTACCTCGCCGCGCTGCACATTTTCGGCGGCAAAGCACCGGCAAATCAGAGAGACGCCAAAGCCCGCGCGAACGAACCGTTTGATCATCACCACGCTGGTCAATTCCATGGTTACGTTCAGTTTCTCGCGGAAGGGCCGCAGATTCTTCTCCATCAGCTTCCGGATAGAGCCGGTCTTAGGCAGAATGACCGGCTGGGCCGCGAACTCTTCCAGCGTTGCCGACTTCTTCTTGAACAGCGGGCTGGCCGGGCCAACCATCAGCAGGATGCGATCGCGGAATACAGGGATGACTTCCAGGCTGGGAGATTTCACCGGTATGGTCAGAACGCCAAGGTCCACCGCGCCTGCCTCAACCTTGACCGCGACTTTGTGGCTAAAGCTGCGGTAGACGCTGATTTTTACCTTGGGAAATTGCTTGTGATACCTGGCCAGGACTCGGGGCAGCACATACAGAAAGGTGCCTTCATTGGCGCCGATCGACAGCGTGCCGCTGCGAACGCCGTCCTGCTCGGCAACGGCCTGCTGCGATTTGGCCTGCAGCGCGATGAGCTGGTGAGCGTAGTCAAAAACGAGTTCGCCGGCCGGAGTCAGGCGGACTGACTTAGCGCTGCGATCAAACAGTTTCTTGCCGTACTCCTGCTCCAATTGCCTGATCTGCGCGCTTACCGCGGGCTGAGAGCGGAGAACTTTTTCGGCCGCCCGGGAAAAACTTCCCAGCCTGGCAACTTCAATGAAGGTCTTGAGGTTGTCTAAGTCCATGTTCAATATGAGCAGAAGTGAAGCCGCATTGCAAGAGCAAGTGTGCGCTGGGACTGTCTTTTAACAAACCGCATGATCGTTCGGGGAAAGCGCGGGACACGCACCGCGGGTTTGTTACAATCTCGATTTGCCCTTGCGCCTCTACAACACGCTCTCCGGCAAGGTGGAAGAGTTCACGCCTTCGCAAGACAACACCGTCCGCATGTACGCCTGCGGGCCCACGGTGTATGACTACGGCCACATCGGCAATTTCCGCACCTTTGTCGCCGTGGACATCCTGCGGCGCTTCCTGCGCCAGAGCGGGCACAAGCTCCAACACGTGATGAACATTACCGATGTGGATGACAAGATCATCCGCAACGCCGCCAAAGAAAAGAAGAGCGTGCAGGAGTACACGCGCAAGTACGAAGAGGCGTTTCTGGAGGACATGGGCTCGCTGAACCTGGAGCGTCCGGAGCGGATGGTGCGCGCCACTGAGCATATCCAGGAGATGGCCGAATTCATTGCGGCGCTGGAAAAGAAGGGAATCGCCTACCGCACGGAAGATGGCTCGTATTATTTCCGCATCGCCAAGTTCCCTGCGTACGGCAAGCTTTCCAAGAGGGATTTTGCGGGCATGGAAGCGGGCGCGCGTGTGGACGTGGACGAATACGAGAAAGATGACGCCCGCGACTTTGCTCTGTGGAAGGCGCCGAAAGAAGGCGAGGCTTTCTGGGAAAGCCCGATCGGGCCGGGGCGTCCGGGATGGCACATTGAGTGCTCCGTGATGTCAACGAAGTATCTGGGTGAAAGCTTTGACTTGCACGCCGGCGGCGAAGACCTGATTTTTCCCCATCATGAGAATGAAATCGCGCAATCTGAGTCGCTTACGGGGAAGGTTTTTGCGCGGCACTGGATGCATGTGCGCTTCCTGCTGGTGGAGGGCGAGAAGATGTCAAAGAGCGCAGGAAATTTCTTCACGCTGCGCGACCTGCTGGTGAAAGGGCATAAGCCGTCTTCGATTCGCTTCCTGCTGACCTCGGTGCCTTACCGCAAGCAGCTCAACTTCACCATGGCCGGCCTGGAGCAGGCAGCGCATTCAGTGGAGCGCCTGCGAACGTTCCAGTCGCGAATGAGGATGTCGCAGCTTCCTGCGGGAACAAATCCGGCGGCGCAGGAGGCGGCGGCCAAAGCTAAACAGGAAATGCGCGCCGGCATGGAAGACGATCTGAACACAGCGCGGGCGTCAGCGGCGATTTTTGACATGGTAAGAGAGGCGAACACACTGGCGGATCGCGGCGAGTTGCGCGAAGGCGACAAAGCGCCTTTTCTGGAGGCGTTGGAGCAGTTCGACGAAATATTTGCCGTGCTGAAAGACGATGACGCGACGAAGATGAAGGCAGCAATGGAGTGGGCCAGGGCGCACGGAATTGCGATGGAACCGGAAGCTGGCGGCAGAGAAATTTCAGACCAGGAAGTGGAGCGGCTGATCGAAGAGCGTAACGCGGCGAAGAAGGCGCGGGATTTTGCGCGGTCGGATGCGATTCGGAAGCAGTTGGCTGAGGCAGGAATCGCGCTGGAAGATACGAAGGATGGCATTAGATGGAAACGTAAGTAGAAGGTTCAGATTTGCTTGCAACTCCGCACGATGATTCAATGCAGAGCATCACCTCTTGCCAACATCTGCTTAGCTGAAAATCGTTGGATCGAAGCCTGCTTTCGCAATCAGATCATCTTGCGAACAATTAACAGATTCCATTATGAATTCATGGTCTGGAGAATTGTCGAGAGACTTCTTGGCGTTCGCAATATATTCATCATCAATCCCTAAACTCCGAAAAGCTGTTGCCACTGATGCCCAAGTAAAAAAGATGCGTGATGGACAAGATTGTGCAAAGGTAAAACCTCGAAGACTAGATTGCGCAAATGCACGGCCTCGAAGTTCCTCAACCACCACTCTATATTCGCCAGTATTCTGTCCCAGAACAATCAGATTGCATTTCATCCTCTTCTCCCATGCGTCCAACGTTGGACAAATAAATTTCTTCGTATCCATTATGCAATGTTTGTCAAACAGGAAATCGTCGAAAGGATTACCAAATCAGTTCATGATGGTGCTACTTCTCTCGTCTTCGCCGCCGCAAGCTGGACTATCAATCTCCAGTGATTCTTATGGTGCCCGACTGCTTGAATCCCTGTTCAGTATCCGTCGATGCGTGTTTCAGGCTTTGAGGTGTTCACCAGCGCCACCGACGCGATAATAATCGCGGTTCCCAGCAACATAAACAGATCTACTTGTTCGCGGAGAATGAGCCAGCCAAGAAAGACGGCTACTATGGATTGACATAGGGCGTATGTCGCCACCTTGGGGGTAGGCGCGTGCTCCAGCAGATAGATATAGGCCGAGTAGCCGAGCCACGAGCCGATTATCGACTATACAATTGTCAGATATATTGAGAATCTCCAAAACTATTTAACGGGTTCTGATGAGACACCTGGGCTCAGTTTCCTATTGACATAGCGAATAAAAAGCGGCATAATCGGAGTTGATTGGAATCGCCAATTCCGCGAGATCGCGGTGGTCTGCAGAGCGGGCTCTTTGAAAACTGAATAGAAGAAACACGCGGTTCTCCTCCGAGCCAGGTATTAACTGAAGAGTAACAATCGTGATTCAGAAGGCGGGGAAAATTGAACGCGATTCGAGGTCGAAGCAGACCGAAAAAGTAGCTTCGACAGTCCTATGACAGGCCTGTCGAATTGGGGTTGGGCCTTTGTTTGCAACAAAAGCGCTATGCCGGGTGGGGTCATGGGCAAAAGATTACCAAGTAGTACACAAAGCCGGGTTGCTACGGGAGGTGGAAGAGGTCGCGGCACAGTTTCTCTCTCAGTCGCCGGCAACATTGATGGTTTTTTGACACGTCTCTTCACTTACCGGAATGTCGTTGGGTTGCTGTTTGAGCTTTGAGGTGTTCACTAGGGCCACAGACGCGATGATGATCGCAGTCCCCAGCAGCATAAAAAGATCGACTTGTTCGCGGAGAATCAGCCAGCCAAGAAAAACGGCTACGATGGGATTGACATAGGCGTAGGTCGCCACCTTGGGCGTGGGCACGTGCTCCAACAGATAGATATACGCCGAGTAACCGAGCCACGAACCGAAAACTACCAGATATGCGATTGCGCTGAGGGCGTGTGTGGTCCAGTGTGTCTTTTGAAACTGGCCGAAGATCAGCGCGATCACGGCATTGACCAGGCCGGCGAGGGTCATTTGCCAGGCGGCGGAGACAAAGACGTCCACGCTTAAGTTGTAGCGATGAGAGAATACCGAGCCCAAGGCCCAAAAGAATGATGCGCCGGCCAGAATGGCGCTGCCAAGAAGCTCCAGTCGTCCCAGGTGGCTGCCGGAGGCGATGCGCGGCCACAGCAGCACCAGCAGGCCCACAATCCCGAGCGCGAGCCCGAGCAGCCCCTTGGGCGTCATGCGACCGGCGCGAAAGAACCAGGCCTCGATGATTACCACCCAGATGGGCACCAGGGCCACGATCAGCGAAGCCAGCCCGCTGGAAACGTATTCTTCGCCCCACAGCACCCCAATGTTGCCCATGGAGAGCAGGAGAATGGAGATTACCAGCAGACGTCGCAGGTCCTGGAGGCTGAGGCTGATCTTGCGGCCCATCAAAGCCAGTGCGCCCAGCATGAGGGGCCCGGCAACCAGATAGCGCACCGCGCCGGCAACGTAGGGCGGCATGTCACGCACGATGACGCGCATGGCAAGATAAGTGGAACCCCAAAGAACATAGAGCAGGGCAAAAGCCACGATGATGCGCGAGCGCTGAGGTTGGGAGGTGTTCATTGCGTATGTACTATCATCTGACGGCGCAAAGCATTCCGTCGATGCGAAATAACTGGATTGCACGAATCAGGGATGGAAATGCACTCTAGTAACCGCGAGCCGTGCAGCGATTTCGGGCTATAATAGAGATGCACATGACCTCACGCAGCACATCCTGGTTTCAAACGCGCACGCCCAAGCGCTCGCTGGCGTGCTGGGTGGATTTTCTTGTCTGCCCGCGACGCTACCTGGCGGTGCTGCCCTCGCACGCGCGCGCAAACCTCTTCGCTGGCGACTAATCCTCCCCCATCCTCAACGCTAGAAAGTGGCCTGACAGTTTTATGTGACCCAAAGGCCGCAGGTATCAACACGCAACCGATTTGAAAAGAGGATGAACATGGCAACCCAGACAATTTCCAATGCCGGACCCAAGATCCGGACCAAGCTGCCCGGCCCAAAAGCGCAAGCGGTGCTGCAGGGCGATGCAAAGTATATTTCGCCGTCGTATACGCGTTCGTATCCGCTGGTGGCCAAGCGCGGCCGCGGCGTGGTGGTGGAAGACGTGGACGGCAACGAGTTCCTGGATTTTTCCGCCGGGATCGCCGTGGTTTCCACGGGACATTGCCACCCCGAAGTGGTGGCCGCCATCCAGAAGCAGGCGGGCGAGCTGATCCACATGTCGGGCACGGATTTTTATTACGAGAGCCTGATCACGCTGGCCGAGCGGCTGGCGAAGGTAGCGCCCATGTCGGGGCCGATTCGCGCGTATTACGGCAACTCCGGCACCGAGGCGGTGGAAGCGGCGATGAAGCTGGCGCGCTACCACACCAAGCGGCAGGGCATCATCGCGTTCTACGGAGCGTTCCACGGACGCACTATGGGAGCGCTTTCACTCACGGCCTCCAAGACTCAGCAGCGCCGGCGCTTCTTTCCGGTAGTTCCGGGCGTGGCGCATGTGCCGTATCCGAATGTGTATCGCAAGCCCGAGGGCATGACGGCGGAGGAGCATATTGCCGAGTGCGTGCGCTTTATTGAAGACCGCGTGTTCAAGACGATCATGCCGCCAGAAGAGTGCGCGGCGATCTTCATTGAACCCATTCAGGGCGAGGGTGGATACCTGCCGGCGCCGGCGGAGTTCCTGCGCGAGCTGCGGCGGATTTGCGACACGCACGGCATCCTGCTGGTGGCGGACGAGGTGCAGAGCGGCGCAGGACGCAGCGGAAAGTGGTGGGCGATCGAGCACACGGGCGTGGAGCCGGACATCATCACGATCGCCAAGGGCATTGCCTCCGGCATGCCGCTGAGCGTGACGCTGGCGCGCGCGGAGATCATGGACTGGGTGCCGGGATCGCATGCTTCGACCTTTGGCGGCAATCCGGTGTGCATTGAAGCGGCGCTGGCGACCATGAACGTGCTGGAGCGTGAGGGCATCCATAACGCTGAAGTAGTGGGCGCGCACATGATGA
>Ga0137395_10001013_pt1 | contig 12641 bp, 6 predicted proteins | sample czobulk216metaG_FD_108283 | JGI IMG/M metagenome (GOLD analysis project Ga0137395, IMG submission 108283) | Vadose zone soil microbial communities from Angelo Coast Range Reserve, California, USA - czobulk2.16 metaG | ecosystem: Environmental > Terrestrial > Soil > Vadose zone | place: USA...
GAGCTGCGCGCGGTACTGCCGGACCCATTCCTTCTGGGACGTCGCGACCTCCTGTCCGAGCGCCTGCTGCACCCGCACCAGGGCGAGCACGGACGACATGAACGTCTTGAGCATGGCGTTGACCTTCGCCTCGTCCCAGGCACAGGCTTCGAGGATCGAGTCGTAGAGGTCGAGCAGGCAGATCTGGAAGACGACGACCTCGCGAGGTGGGGAGGGAGCGTCGGTCATGGTGACGGCTGGCCCGGCCGGGGAACGACGACGTTTGCCAGACCCTTGAATGGATCTCCGAACATGGAGAGGAAGTCGCCTTCCCGGGAATCCCGGACGAGGGTGCGGAAGTAGCGGTACTTCCCGTCGATCTGATTTTGACTGGCCGAAGGGGACAGGAGGTCGGCGCAGAACTTCTCCGCGGCATCGTATCCGGCGTCCCAGAGCGTGCGCGCGGTGGAATAGCTCCAGGCCAGGAGCTTGGCACCCTCCCATCGTGGGAACTGGAACGGGAGCCGGTAGAGCTTCGGGATGCTGAGCCCCGACTCGTTGAAGACCATGTCCTGCAGCGAATAGAGTGCGGCGACATTCTCGGCGAGCGTCACGATCGGATCCATGATCGCAAGCTGGAGGGCCTCGTAGATGCTCTGCGGATCGGTCCACAGGTCGGGCGGGATCGTGTCGAGCACGAGGAGCGCGTCGAGCCCGTCGATCTTGGCAAACGCGTCGGTCGGCTTGCCATCCTCCAGCACGGTCTCGATCGCGGAGGGATCGTGGGATGCGCCCTCCGTGTAGCGTGGGCCGCCGGTCGTGACCTGCGTGGGAGGATAGAGCCAGGGCATGGCCAGGGCGGCGTAGAAGGCGTCGGTGGTCAGGGTGAGCTTGGTGAAGGCCTGAAGGCGCTGCGTCTCCATGTTGAACGTGTTCAGGAAGAAGTCCCGGGGAGATGCACGGAGGGCGTCCCAGTCCACCAGCTCGTTGATGACCTGCACGCGGGTCAAGACCGACGGCGAGTGATAGGTCAGGGTGGTGGGCGCGATCGCCGCGGTCACGAAGTCGATCCAGTCGTGCACGAGCCGCTGGTGATCCGGGCCGTAGCTGTCGGGAACCGGGACCACTCGCTTGATGAACTGGCTGAGGCGGTAGAACGGGTCCGAGAAGGGGCCGTACTTGAAGAACACCTTGAAGTTGTTCGGGATCAGGTCGTAGATCGCGTCGTGGATGTTCATGTTCACGACGCTTTGGAGCGCGACGGCCGGATCGGCCGTGAGGTTGCCGGGCCGGGGGGCCGGAGCGAGGTAGAGGAGCCCGGGGAGCGCTCCGGCTCCCGAGGCGGCCACCGCCTCGAACCTCAGGCCCTTCTCTTGAAACGCGCAGAGCGCGCCCGCCGCGAGATGGAGGGTCGGGGCGCCGCCGCTCACGATGACTCCGAGGCGTGGCCCAACGAAGGTCGAAGCGCGGGCCGACAGGGTGGCACTCATTGGGACGCTCGGCCGCGGCCCGGGTCGGGGTCGGATGGGCGATCCGGACGAGTCTCGGTGTTGATAGGGCGACCCTGGGGCTCGGTGTTGATACGGGTGGCGAACCGCTCGAAGTCCGAGAAGACGGGATCGAAGATGCCCCGGAGGACCTGGCGCGGGCGGGAATGGCTCGAGGTCTCCAGGAGGCCGCGGGCGTAGCGGTAAGAGGCCAGCGCGCTTTCGAGCGTGGCCCGGTCCGGTCTGCCGTCTAGCACCTGGGCGATGGGCAACGCCATCCGGTAGCCGATCTTCTGGAGCGCGACCGCGTTGTCGTAGCTCCAGTTCAACATCCGCGTCGAGTCGGGGTTGAGCAGGACGTGCATCATGTAGAGTCGCGGCAGGACCGGCGCCGGAGGCCCGAGGGAGCTGGAGAGCTGCTCGGTCTCGCTGTAGAGTCCGAACACGATCTCCTGGAGCGACGCGATGGGCGTCATGAGCATGAGCTGGAACGCGTCGTAAATGTCGGTGGGCGCCCGCCAGAAGTGCTTGCCGAACGGCTCGAGCGCCAGCACGCCCCACAGGTCCCGCTCCTTCATCCAGATGGCCTGCAGCGCCGTCGGGTCGTGGGAGGCGCCGGTGACGAGCAGATCGGTGCCGGCTTTCACCGGCGGAAAGAGCATGAACATCGCCTGCGCTCCGTTGTAGACGTCGGGGGTCACGTTCTCGTTGTCGTAGAGCTTCAGGCGCCGATCGTAGAGCCTGAACGCATTCAGGTAGAACCGGGTCCCGCTCCCCTTGAGGGCATTGAAGTTCACCAGGTCCTCGATGAGCGGGACGTGACTCATAAGCGCGTTGCTGGCGGTGCCCAGGCTCGGCGGGGTGAGCGCGGTCGCCCACAGGTCCATCCAGTCGTTGGCGAATCGCTTGAGCGGGCTGCGCTCGCCGGGCGCGATGTCGAACTTGGGCAGGGACTTGCGCATCTGGTAGTAGGCGGAGGCGAGGGGGCCGTACTTGTGGAACACCTTGAAGTTGATCGGGACGAAGCGGTAGATCCAGTCCGAGACGAAGAGGTTCGGCAGGGCGCGCAGCGCCTCCTCGCGCGTCTTGTCCTTGGCGGCCAGGTACAGCATGCCGACCAGGCCCCCGACGCCGGCGGTGCTGATGACCTCGAACTCGATGTTGTACTCGGCGAAGGCGAGCATCACGCCGGACATGAGGGTCATGGCCGGCGCGGTGCCGCTGAGCACGATTCCGATGCGGGGCCCTTTCCACATGGGGCACCTCGTCTTGGCGGATCGTTCGCAACTAGGTCGTTCGCAACTAGGCCGGACTGGACTCCTCGCGCTCGGCCGCGGCGAGGTCCCGCTCCATCCGCATGCTCCGGAACATGCCGATGGCCTCCGAACGGTACTTCGCCGCTTCCTCGGCTCGAGCCCATCGCGTCAACAGACGGGCGTACACGACATAGCTGCGGGCCAGCTCGGGGCGGGCCCCGAGCTCGCGCTGGATGTGAATCGCATCGAGAACCGCGTGCTCGGCCCGGTCGACCGCCGAGGGCTCGATGACCGCGAGGGCCTCCGCGAGCGTCCGGTGGGCGAGGGCGCTGGCCAGCCGGTCGTGGGTCTCGGCGGCCAGACGGATGGCTTCCTCGCAGAGCGGCAAGATGGCTGCGTGCTCTCCGAGGGCGAGCAGGCAGGTCGCGAGCAGACCTTGCCCCCAGGCGAGCAGGGTGGTCGTGCCGAGCTGCTTCGCGAGACCGATGCTCTGCTCGAGCAGCTCCCGGGCGCGGCCGGGCTCCTCGATCATGGCGTATGCCTGGCCTTCGTAGAACCGCAGCAGGTAGAGGCGGAAGCGGTCGCCCGCTCCCTCGGCGACCAGTCGCGCGCTGTCGCAGTCCTGAATGGCCTGCGGTCCCGCACCCTGGTGGCAGTAGGCGACCGCGCGGTAGTTGTAGGCGGCCGCGAGCACGAAGGGATTGGCCAGCTTGTCCGCGAGCTCGAGACCATGGTTGGCGTAGGTGAGGGCGCGGTCGAAGTCGCCGAGGGCGGACAGGGCAACCCCCGCGAAGCCGGCCGCGGTAGCCTCCTCGGTGCTATTGCCGAGCTGGCGCATCTGCTCGACACTCCGGGCGAGGAGCTCGCCGGCGCGCGCATAGTCCCCCGTGAGGTAGTAGCAGCGGCCGGTCAGATTCACCGGGGGCGCGGACAGGTCCTCGTCGGCGAGGCGATCGGCGATGAGGAGGCTCTGCTCCGCGTAGCCGGTGGCGATCCCGAAGGCGCCCCGGACGTAGGCGAGGCGCCCGAGCCAGTACAGGACCCGGGCCAGGCGCACCTCGTCGCCGAGGCTCTCGGCCAGCCCTCGCGCCCCCTCGAGGTTGACGCGGTCTTGCTCGAGCGCCTCCCGCGTGCTGCCGACGCTGGCGCGCTTGAGGCAGACGTCGATCTCGGCCCCGAGGCGCTCCGGCGAGCTGGGGAGCGTACGGGTGAGGGTGAGGGCCTGGTCGTAGTAGGATCCGGCCTCGGCGTTCGCATAGACGCGGGCGGCCCGGTCGCCCGCGCGCAGGGCGTACTTGATCGCGTCGTCATAGTGATCGCTCCGGGAGTAGTGGTATGCGAGGACCACCGCGTTCTCGTCGAGCTGGTCGGCGCACAGCTCCTCGATGGTTCGGGCCACCACCCCGTGGAGTAAATGGCGTCGCGGGGCCAGCAGGCTCTTGTAGATCACGTCCTGAATGACCACGTGCTTGAAGCAGTATTCCAGCCGGGGGAAGAAGCGTGCTTCATGGATGACGTCGAGACGCTTCAAGGTCTCGATGTGACTGGTGATCTGCCCGGAAAGACCCGAGACGCGCGTCAGCAGGCGGAGCTCGAACTGCCGGCCGATGATCGCGGCCAGCTGCACCGTATCCTTCACCGCGTCGTCGAGCCGGTCGACGCGGGCCTGGATGGTGGCGTGGATGGTCGCCGGCCACTCGATCACCGCGTCGCTGACGAGGCGCGGGTGCTCGCCGTCCAGGACGAGCAGGGCCCGCTCGAGCAGGGCCTGGATGATCTCCTCGATGAACAGCGGGTTGCCATCCGCCTTGTCGCCGATGAACTGCAGGAGCTCGGGCGGGAGCTCGGTGGCGTTCAACAGCGCGGTCAGCATGTCCTCGATCTCGGATCGAGCCAGCCCATCGAGGGCGATCTGGGTGTAGTGAGGCTTGTCGGCCCAGCGCATCGTATAGCCGGTCCGGTGGGTCGTCAGGATGAGGATGGGCACTCCGGACAGGCTGCCGGCCAGGAAAGCGAGGAGATCCTCGGAGCTCTGGTCGATCCAGTGCAGGTTCTCGCAGACCAGGATCAAGGGGCGCTGCTGGCTCGCCGCGACGATCACCGCCCGAACCGCTTCCAGGGTCTGCTGCCGTCGGTGGCCCCGGTCGAGATGGCGGAGCGCGTCGTCGGCACCCGGCAGCGCGAAGAGCGCTTCCAGGAACGGCAGGACGGTCTCGACACCCGGGCCGAGACGCTGGACCCCGTCGCGCAGCTTTTCCTGGATTTGCAGGGGATTGTCCCCTTCCTCGACGTGGAACTGGGCCCGGATGATGTCGAGGACCGGCCCATAGGGCAGGAAGCGCCCGTACGAAATGCAATGACCTTCGAGCCACTCGAAGCGATCCTCGGGGAGCGAGGCGTGCAGCTCGTAGAGAAGACGTGATTTCCCGAGCCCGGGCTCCCCCACGATCCCGACGATCTGTCCGTGCCCGGCCTCGACGCGCTTCAGGCAATCGTGCAGGAGAGCCAGCTCACGACGCCGTCCCGCGAACTGGGTCAACCCCCGTGCCGCGCTCATCTCGAGCCGGCTCCGCCACCTCCGGCGGCCGGAGATCCGATAGGCTGTCACCTGCTCGCGCTGTCCCTTGATGGCGACCGGGCCGAGCGATTCGCAGAAGACGTAGCCCTCGACGAACCGGTGCGTCTCCTCGGCCATCAGGATCGCGCCCGGCTCCGCCAGCGCCTGCATGCGGAACGCGATGTGGGTCGTGTTGCCGACCGCGGTGTAGTCCATGCGAAGGTCGTCGCCGATCCGGCCGACCACCACCGAGCCGGTGTTGAGGCCGATGCGAAGGCGGAGCTCGACCCCGTGATCGCGCCGGACCTGTGCGCCGTACCCGCGGATTGTCTCCTGGATCGCGAGCGCGGCCTGCACCGCCCGGAGGGGATGGTCCTCGACCGCGAATGGGGCCCCGAAGAGGGCCATCAGGCCGTCCCCCAGGTACTGATTCACCGTTCCCTCGTACCGGTGCACCGCCTCCGCCACCAACTGCAAAACCTCTCCCATCAGCCGGTGCAGATTCTCGGCGTCGATATGCTGCGCGAGCATGGAAGAGTCGGTAACGTCGACGAACAGCACCGTCACCTGCTTGCGCTCGCCCTCGAGGGCGCTCCGCGTCGTGAGTATCTTGTCGACGAGATAGGCCGGAGTGTAGGCGTTGAGCGCGGGCGCGGCAGGAGCGGGCTCGGTCGCGACCGTCGCCGCCTTCGGGAGAAGAGGGGCGCCGCAGCCGCTACAGAACTTCGCGGTGTGCGCGTTCACCCCCCCGCACTCCTGGCACAGCCGTCCCTGGGGAGCTCCACACTGATCACAGAATCTCGCGGTGGTGGAGTGGAGGTGACCACAGCCGGTGCACTCGATTAGATCTGGCTTGGGGGGGCCGACTGTCGTGTCATCCATGGCCGACTCCTATACGCGTATCGATGCCGCCCGCCTCGGGGAGCTCGATCGGATCCGTCAGCCGAGGCTTCGCGTAGGGCCCGTAGCGAAACCGGACGTCCGAGGGGCGGGATCCGAGGTAGCGGCCGAGGATCCTCGGCACGGCGCTGCGGCACGCGATGAAGCGCTGGCGCTCCTGCTCGAACCGGAAGGCCTCGGCGCGCCGCTTCGAGGGGTCACGCCAGTCCAGGCTATCGAGGTCGACCAGCCGGACGTCGATGGCGGCATCCCGATGCGAGAGCCGGTCGAGCGGCGCGGAGCGTGTCGGGATTCGTTCAACCGATCCCATCGATCGCACCTCGGTTCGACGAAGCCGGCCAGTCGGCGAGGAGGCTGGGAATCCAGTATTGCCCGGGTCATCCCAACCCGCCGGGAGCTTAGCGCTCTCGCCCCCTCAAAGCAAGACCCCCGGGCTCCGTCCTCGCCTGGTCATCAACGGGAAGCAAAGGGCCGGCCAGATAGACCGGCGATGGTCTTGCCCGCGATTCCGCGAGGTCAGTTCGGCTTCACGCCGGCGGCCCCGGGTATTCCGCCCGGGCCGCTCGGGCCGTTCGCACCGCGGCCGACCCCGGGAGTTCGCGGGGACTTCCCACGTGCCGTCGCCGCTGCCAGTGACTTCCTGGCACGAGTGGCTGCTGGCCCGCACGCGCTTTCACCGACTTCTACCTGCACGGCGACGGGTCGCTGACGACGGACCCGCCGCGCGAGGCCAGCTCCGCCACCACCTACCGGTTCGACCCGGCCCGCCCCGTGCCGTCCATCGGCGGCAACGTCTCGCCCCTGCGCGCGTTGGGGATGCCCCGCCGAATTGTCCCTACACTCGGCCGAGTCCTTTCCTGCGAGCCGGCCCCATCTGAGGCCCGGTACCCCCTCTGCCCATCCGCCGTGGCGGCGACCCGAGAGAATCATGCGGCAGCTGGAGTCAGAGGCTTAGGGTCTTGACAACGGTCAGGTGGGCACCTACTGTCTCGGAACCAGCCTGACCGTCGGCGACCCGTCTGCCTGAGAGGACGAAGCGTGCGCGTGACCGATCGCCAGAGGCTCGAGCACTCCGCCGATGGTCTCCAGCGTCTGGTCAGACGCGCGCGGAGTCGCCTGCTCTTTTCGGTCATCACCGCACTCATCCTCGTTGTTGGGCTTGCCTACGCCATTCCTCCCGATGCCACGATTCTCGAGATCTACAGTGCAGCGGAGGGAGACGACGCCAGTCCTGGCGAGGCCCTTCCCCCGACGAGCATTGCTCCACTGCGGGCGACGAATGCCGGGACGCCGCTCTTGGGAGACTGTTGGTCAGCCCGTGTGGCTCGGACGCTGATGACCGTTCGAGGCCGGGCGCCGCCGGGGAAGAACTCGACCGGACGCATCACGATTCCTGCGCCTCCTTCGGTCCTCGTCGACTCGATGTGCCTGCCCGCGGTAACCACCGATCCTGTCGTACCCTTTTCTTATCGGGCCACTGCGTCAGTTCAGAGGCTTGGGGACGAGCTCGCGATCACGCAAGAGGGACCTGGCCTCGTGACCGATGGGCAGGACCGGTTGCGCAGAGCTGGCGGACGATCACCGCCTGGCTCACCGCGCGCACATTGACGGCGGCGTAGAGCGCCCGGCGAAGAGGATGTCCCGAACCATAGAGGAGGAGTGACGAATGAACGAGGCAAAACTACATGAGTTCATGGGCAAGGTCGTGACGGATATGGGCGGCGCTTGGATGATGGCCATGGTCCTGATCGGCGACGAACTGGGACTCTACAAGGCGATGGGGGACGGCAAGGCGACGACTGCGGAGACGCTCGCCGAGCGTTGCGGTTGCCATCCGCGTTTGGTGCGCGAGTGGCTCGATGCCAATGCCGCTTCGGGATACCTCGAGGTCGCTGACGGCGCCTACCGACTGCCGCCGGAGCAAGCCATGGCCCTCGCCAACCAAGACTCTCCGGTGTTCGTGGCGCCCGGTCAGAGTGTCGTCGCTTCGTGCTTCATGGATCTCGACAAGGTGCTGCAAGCCTTTCGGGGGAATGGCGCGTTCCCCTGGGGCGCGCATCACCATCGGATGTTCCACGGCGTGGAGCAGTTCTTCCGTCCTGGTTACCAGGCGAATCTCACAACGGCATGGCTCCCCGCCCTCGACGGAGTGGTCGACAAACTCAAGCGCGGCGCCAAGGTGGCGGACGTCGGATGCGGCCATGGCGCGTCCACCATTGTCATGGCAAAGGCCTATCCCAACTCCCGGTTCGTGGGTATCGACTTCCACAAGCCCTCCGTCGAGATCGCAGGCAGGCGCGCCGCCGACGCCGGGGTCGGTGGTCGGGTCAGCTTCATCACGGCGGCGGCGCAGACGTACACCGAGCGCGACTTTGATCTGATTTGCTTCTTCGATTGCCTGCACGACATGGGCGATCCCGTCGGGGCCGCCCGCCACGCGCGACAAGCGTTGAAGGATGACGGCACCGTGCTCCTGGTGGAGCCATTCGCAGGCAACAGTCTCGCCGAGAACTCGACGCCGGTCGGGCGCTTGTACTACGCGGCGTCCACCATGGTCTGCACGCCGAACTCCCTGTCGCAGGAAGTTGGTCTCGGGCTCGGCGCCCAGGCCGGCGAAGTGCGGCTCGCGCAGGTATTTGCGGAGGGAGGCTTCACAAGGTTTCGGCGCGCGACGGAGACGCCGTTCAACCTGATACTGGAAGCAAGGAAGTAAGTCGTCGAGGGAACTTGGCCGTCCGGGCAGGTGCCGCTCGGACGGCCTTCTACTGAGAGTCGGTGACGCTATCCCCTTGGTAACCAGCGAGTATCCGGGCCGCCAACCCGGTCTTCGATCTTCTGACTCGCGGAGTCGTCGGCTGGGGGACCTTCGCATCGTCGCGACCGTGGAAGGCCGTACGATCGTGCTGCTGGACGTTCTTCAGAAGAAGCGCCAAGAGATTCGCCCCGACGTGCTGAGCCATCTGAAGCGATTGCAGCGGGAAGCTCGAGCCACAGCAAGCCAAGAGTGGCAACCCGGGACAGGTCGACCATCTCCTGGTTGGCGAGACGGACGCGTACACGGCGAAGCTCGTCGTCGAGGCTATTCGCCGCGTTCGGCCTGATTGCCCCGGTGCCTGGTCGGTGAGGGAAGGAATGTCTTGACGCCGTCGAGTTCCGGCCAACGTTCTTGACCATCCTCAGCTGACCAACTAAGCTCTCGCCACCTATGCGAACAGGCTAAGCCTCCGGTGCCAATAGCGCCCCCGATGACAGGATCCGCCACGAGCAGCTTGCGGGCACGGTCCACTCTGTGGAAGATCGTCCTGCTTGCCGTCGTTGGGTATGCGGTGCTCGTCATCGCACCGGACACCCTGCGACTCGTCCCGCCCGAACGGCTTCCCGGCCCCGGGCCGTTGAATCGTTGGTACCCCCTGGGGACCCTGGGATTCGTGGCCGACAATGACGGGGTAGTCACGAGTGTTGAGCCGGGAGGCCCCGCGTGGAAGTCCTGCCTGCGAAAGGGCGACAAGATTGATCTCGGCCGCACCAAGGACCGCCGCGCCGTGAACGAGATGGTCTTCGTGGCGCACGGCGAGCCCGTCTCGGTCTACGTGTCCAAGTTTCGCGATGTCGCAGCGGACCAGTTAGGGCCCTGCGTGGACTCTCGGGTGACGCCACGCTCGATCACGATGCAGCCGAGTCCCGAAACGCTCTCTTGGCCGGAATGGGCGACACTGCTCCTCGACCAGCTCGCGGGGTTCGCCTTCATCGCCCTCTGCGCCTACCTGGCCTGGCGTCACTGCACGCTGCAGACGGTCGGCCTGTTGTTCTACGCCGTCTGGTTCAACTCCGGCCAATACTTCGCTTGGTATGCCAATCTCAGTGACGGCGGGCTCGTGGCGTTTGATGTGTTGCAGGCGGCCTTCGAGGCCGCAGGGTTGACCGGGCTCCTTCTGTTTGCGCTGTATTTCCCGCGAGACACCGTCGATGGCTGGCGCCGGACCGCCCAACTCGCACTGCCGGGTGTGTTCCTGCTCCTCCTCGGTTTCGGCATGTCCGGATTCTCGAACTTCATCTTCGGCCAGGAGACGGAGACACTCTATCGAGCCTACTATCGCCTTACGTGGGTCGTCTATGTGATCGTCGTCGCCATCTTCTCGCACACGTATTGGACTCAGCCGACGGCGCGGGGCCGAATCAAGTGGGTCCTCGCCGGTGTCATCGTGGGACTGCCCTGTTTTCTCTTTGCGGATACCTATGAAGCGACGTCGATGCTGAACTGGCTCGAGGAGTCGTACCGCATCTCCGTTCCTCTCGCCGTGCTCCAGTTTCTCTATGCCGTGAACGTGGTAGTCCCCTTGAGCATGGTCTATGCGATTCGGCACCATCGGGTGATGAACGTTCGGTTTCCGCTCACACGAGCGCTCGTCGTGCCGTGCGCGATCGGTGCGGCGATTGTGGCCATGCATGTGGCGGGCGGATCCATCGAGAAACTCGTCACGACCAAGCTCGAGAATATCGAGCTCATCATGGGAGGCTCGGTCGGGCTCGTGATTCTGCTCGCCCACGAGCCCGTGCGGCGGGGCTTGGAAGCGGTCCTCTACCCCGGGTGGCGGAAACAGGAGGCGGCCCTCGAGGATGAGATGACACGGCTCGCCGGCCGAGATGTCGAGTCGGGCGAGCGGATACTCATCGAAGTTCCGGTCCGCGTCCTCCGGCTGACCGCGGCGGCGCTCTTCGAACGCAACGCGCACGGCGACTTCGAACTCAAACGGCGCTTCCGGTGGCCGGAGGGCGTGTTGAACACCCTGGGGGGGAATGACGCCGCGGTCGCGTCCATAGGGCCTGGCCCGCGCCGTCTGCTGGAGACGCACTGGGAAGGGCAGGTGTTTCCGTCGGGCTTCGAGGCGCCGGCGCTGGCGGTACCGATTATGATCCGCCACAGCGTGAACCGTGTGGTCCTGTTTGGACCCCATGCGACGGGGGAGGATCTGGCGCGGGATGAAATCAGCTTGATTCAACGGTTGGGACGTGCGGCCGCGGCCCTCTTCGAGGGCGTGGAACGGCGCGACCAGGCGGCACGGCTTGGACGGCACTCCGAGCCGGATGATGGCTGAACGGGTGTGCGTGGACCGGGTTGCCCTTGGAAGAGGTCGTGCACGCGCAGTGAGTTTCGGGGACTCAGTGTCCCGTCACGGCCCCTGGATGTCGGTCCTGAGGTACGTCGCAAGGCGCTCCGGGTATCGCTCGCGGATGGCCGTGACCGCCTCGTTGAAGGCCTGCTCGTGCGCGGACATGTCCGGAGTGGCGATGACCTCCGGTGGATGGGGCACGTCGGGCCGCGCGGTGTCTCGCGTGAAGAGGGCCGAGAGGCGGTCGAGCGCCGGGGCGCCTTGATGGCGCCGGTCGACATCGGCGGAGTAGCTTCCGTTGGCAAAGCGTTCCCCGAAGAGCTGCAGGATCGAGGTGTGATCGAAGCACCCGTGCGAGACGGTGCCAGCGTCCACGAAAGGAGAGACCACGAAGCCGGGGACCCGCACCCCCAGCGTCGAGAACGGATCGTAGGGCCCGGCTGATGAGGTCCCGATCGCCGGAGGCGCCACGTGATCGAAGAAGCCCCCGTGTTCGTCGTAGGTGATGATCAGTGCGCACTTGGACCAGATCGCGGGGTTGGCGCTGAAGGCCCGGTAGATCCTTGCGAGAAAGCGCTGGCCGAAATCGATCGAGGACGGCGGATGGTCATCGTTGGGCGGGGCGGAATGGCCGAACGGGATGTCGGTGTAGTCGGGCTCGATGAAGACAACGGGCGGGAGCAAGTCCGGTTGCTTCAGATCGTTCTCCAATGAATCCAGCCACCGAAATTGCGGATCCTCCGTGAGCTGCTTATGGTCATCATCACCGATGGTCTGCATCCACTTCCGCATGAGCCCGATGAAGGGCACGATGCCATCGTGGTAGACGCGCCAGCGAATGCCTCGCTGAGTGAGCCAGTCATAGACGAGATCTTGATCTGGCAGGTAGAGGGCCGCGTTGTCACCCACCTTCGTAAATCCAGCGAGCGCCATGAGGCGATTGGGTTGGGTCCCGGCCGGAAGGGCCGAGAACCACTGATCGCAGACGGTGAAGTTCCGCGCGAAGAAATCGAAGACGGGGACGTCGGGCGCCGTGTAGTACCCCATGACGTGTGACAACGAACGTGGACGCTGCTTCCGTTGTGCGTAACTCGCGACGAATCCTGTCATGGGTCCTTCGGCGCCGAGGCTTGTACCGAGCTGCAGGGCGATTGTTGGCCGTGTGTGCGGCGGGTCGTCGATCAGGCGATCAGTGAAGTCATGCGGGGCAAAGGAGCGGCTGTCGTAGAAGTTGGTGAAGCGTCGGACCCATGCCGGGTCGAGGCTCACGCCATCGACACTAGGGCGCCCGGCGTTCCAAGGGGGAAGGTTGAGGTAGCCGAGCATGTGGTCGAAGGAGCGGTTCTCCATC
>Ga0137395_10001014_pt1 | contig 12631 bp, 15 predicted proteins | sample czobulk216metaG_FD_108283 | JGI IMG/M metagenome (GOLD analysis project Ga0137395, IMG submission 108283) | Vadose zone soil microbial communities from Angelo Coast Range Reserve, California, USA - czobulk2.16 metaG | ecosystem: Environmental > Terrestrial > Soil > Vadose zone | place: USA...
CGATCGGTGTACCGACAAGATAAAGGCAGCCTCCGGCTGCCGAATTCACCACCTCCGCTGGCCTGGCGAGAGGAGCCTTCACGCTCATGTAAACGAGTCTAGCACGCCGACACGTGCGGCATTCGCGCTTGCCGTCACGTTCACCATTCGCGCCGCGCGATCCGAGCGCCACTCGCGCCCACGCGCAAGAGCAATGCTATACTCAGAGTTTTGAACAACACTTGGGAGGAGCGTCAGTGCCTCTGTACGAATACAAATGCCTGAAGTGCGGCCGCAACACGGAAAAAATTGAAAACGTTTCCGGACCGCACCTGAAGAAATGCCCCCACTGCGGGGGCAAAGTTGAATCCGTAATCACCGCGCCCTCCATCCAGTTTAAGGGCGCGGGCTGGTATGTCACCGACTATGGCGGAAAAAAGCCCGGCACCGGTACGGGAGACGGCGACAAGGGAGAGAAGGCCACCGCCGAAACGAAGGATTCCGCCGGCAAGGAAAAAGACTCGGCGGCCAAGGAAGCAAGTTCAAAAGAAACGAAAGAGAGCAAGGAAAAAAAGACCGAGAAAAAGAAATAGCGCCTGTCCAAGAGGGTTGATTAGAGCTTCAGGGTCTTCAGATAACTGCGAAATGCGGCGCCAAACTCCTGATTCTGCAGCGCGATTTCCACGGTGGCCTTCAGGAATCCCAGTTTGTCGCCTGCGTCGTAGGAAACTCCCTCGTAGATGTAAGCCCACAAGCCATGCTCGCGCGCCAGAATGCGCAGCGCATCGGTCAGCTGAATTTCATTTCCCGCTCCAGGTTTTGTTCGATCCAGGCAATCAAAAATCTCCGGCGGCAAAACGTAGCGCCCGGTGATTGCGAGATTCGACGGCGCGTTTTCCGGCTTCGGTTTTTCTACGAGGTCGCGGATGCGCAGCAAGCGCTCGCCGAAAGGCGGCTGCGGTGCGGGTTCCCCATCCACGATGCCATAGAGATGCGTCTTGTCCTTCGGTACTTCCTCCACGGCGATCGCCCCGACGCCGGTGGCCTCGAATACGTTGATGAGCTGTTTGGTGGCGGGATTGGGTCCGGGAATCAGCACGTCGCCCAGCAAAACCGCAAACGGTTCGTCGCCAACCAAATCGCGTGCGACGAGCACTGCATGTCCCAGCCCGAGCGGTTCCTTCTGCCGCGTGTAACTGACCTGCACCATGTTGCTGATTTTTCGAACCAGCTCGGCCTGATCTTTTTTTCCTTTTTCCTCCAGAAATCGCTCGAGCGCGGGTGCCGAATCAAAGTGGTCCTCGATGGAATTTTTCCCTTTACCAGTGACGATGATGATGTGCTCGATGCCGGAAGCCACGCATTCCTCCGCCACATACTGAATCTGCGGCTTGTCCACAACCGTGAGCATCTCTTTCGGCTGCGCTTTGGTGGCCGGCAAGAATCGTGTCCCAAGTCCAGCGGCAGGGAGCACCGCCTTGCGAACTTTCCTGCCGCCGCTTGCTTGCGCAGAGTGGGGTGTGTTCAAAGCGGTATTGGTCATAGGCTCAGTTTTCGCACACTCTGGGAAGTTCGGCAACATTCTTAGAGTCGGCTGCAATTCCGTCAATGAATTTGCGTTCTTCGCGTGTTAGTTGGCCTAGGCAGTTCCCGCCGAGCGGTCCGCCGCGAGCTAGCGCGGGTGCTAGCATGGTTTGAGAGCCGGGAAGCATTGCTCGCGTAAAGGGCCATGAGAATTCTGGGGATTGAATCTTCGTGCGATGAGACGGCGGCAGCGGTAGTCGCCGACGGACGCGAGATTTTGTCCAGCGTCGTCGCTTCACAGATTGACATTCACCGGAAATATGGCGGCGTAGTTCCGGAACTGGCGTCGCGCGAACACTTGCGCCAGATCGTGCCGGTGGTGCGCGAAGCCCTCGCGCAAGCCGGAATGAAACTCACGGACGTGGATGCGATTGGAGTGACGCAGGGGCCCGGGCTGGTGGGCGCGCTTCTGGTTGGCATCACCTACGGAAAGACTCTTGCGCAATCCTTAGGAAAACCTCTTGTGCCAGTGAATCATTTGGAAGGACACGTACACGCGGTTTTTCTGGAAGCGCATACGGCGGGACGCGCGGCGAAATTGCCCTCGGTGTGCTTGATTGTTTCAGGTGGGCACACGGTTCTCTATGAAGTGAAGCCGGAAGATTCGAGTGTCCTGGATGCCAGCACGCGTTTGCACTATCGAAAAATCGGCCAGACTCGCGACGATGCGGCGGGAGAAGCGTACGACAAGGTCGCAAAACTTTTGGGGCTGGGATATCCCGGTGGACCGATTCTCGATCGGCTCGCGGCGGTTTCGAACGGTGCGGCGGCGCCGGTAAGATTCGGGCCGACGAAAATGAAGGGCAATGCGCTGGATTTCAGCTTCAGTGGCCTGAAGACGGCGGTGCTCTACCATGTGCGGGAACATCCTGAATATTCTGAGGAGATTCGCGCGCGCGCCGAAGCCCTGCAGCGCGGCGAACGGAAATTCGAGCAGTTGCTCCCGCTATGCTCGCCGAAAACGCTGGCGCTGGTGCGCGAGTTTCAGAATGCTGTCGTCCGCGACCTGGTCGAGCGCACGATGAGCGCGGCGGAAGAGCTTGCGGTGGAGAGCGTGCTGGTTTCCGGCGGCGTAGCGGCGAACAGCCAGTTGCGCGCAACATTCGAGGAGCGCGCGAAATCCGCCGGCGTCGAAGTGTTTTTTCCGAGCCGCGCGCTTTCCACCGATAACGCTGCCATGATTGCCGCGGCAGCCTACTCCCGCTTCCGCGCCGGCATTCTCGCCGACACAACCCTCAACGCCGATCCCAGCCTCGCCCTCGCTTGAATGGTGATTTTGATGTGTTAGGATTCTTGCAGCGTTAGGGACGCATCCGGTCCGCGGAAAGGGTAGAAGCCCACCTGATCGAAATCGAATTTCGCGATCCTTCTTTCAGCCCGATATGCGGACGACGGGCGAGGCAATGAAAGGAGATCGCTATGCCGACCCATGCTGAGGACGCGACGCGTCCGCTCCCTGATCGTCCCAATCTCCGCCATCTGAAAGATCAAGCCAAGGACCTGCTCAAAGCTGGTGACGCTGATTCGCTCACCGATGCGCAGTTCAAAACTGCCCGTCTCTATGGATTCACGAGCTGGCCGAAGCTGAAGGCCCACGTCGAATCCCTCGAAGAGATCGGGCAACTCAAGCAAGCCATCGATGCCAACAATTTCGAGCAAGTCAAATCCCTCATGACCCGCAATCCGGCGCTGCATCGCGCTCCACTCGGCTATAACAAAAACGGCCCACTCACGTGGGTCGCCGAATGCCGCATCCCCTGGGAGCCACCCAGCGCGGAGAGGTTGGCCATCGCGAAGTGGATGATCGAGAACGGATCGGACGTGCACCAGGGCGGCGACGGACCCTTGATGCGCGCTGCACTGATTGGCGATCGCATTCCGATGATGGAACTGCTTCTTGCTCATGGGGCGGACGTCAACGCCGAATGGAACGGCTATTTCCCGATTATCTTCGCTCCCTGCGAGACGGTCGAGCCGGCGCCGATTAAATGGCTCCTGGAACGCGGAGCCAACCCAAACTGCGCGAAACCGGGGCGCAAGTATCCGGGCACGGCGCTGGATTATGTGATCGGCACCTACGGGCGCTCTCTGCAGCTCGGCGTTTGCATCGAAATACTTCTAGATGCCGGTGGCGTCACCAGGTACGACGTACCCCCGGTGCTGGATTTGCTCCGCGGCCGGCTCGATCAGTTGGCGGAAAAAATTGATGCCGACCATATGCTCGTGCATTGCCGATTCCCGGAGCTGGACTTCGGCGTCACCGGCAGGCGCCTCCTCAGCCTGCGCGGGGCGACACTGCTGCACGTGGCGGCCGAGTACGGCAACATGGAAGCCGCCAAGCTGTTGCTGGAGCGCGGAGCGGACGTCAATGCTCGTGCAGCGGTGGATGACTCGGGCATCGGAGGCCAGACGCCCATCTTTCACGCGGTGACGCAATTCGGCGACTGGGGTTTGCCGGTGGCGCTGCTGTTGCTCGAACGCGGCGCCGACCTGTCGCTTCGCTTGAAACTCCCGGGTCACTACGAGCGGCCCGGTGAGATCGTGGAGTGCACGCTGCTGGGCTACGCAGCGCGGTTTCCCGGCGAGGAAAACAAGACAGTAGCTATGCTGCGAGCGCGCGGGGCTGCGGAATAAGTGCTTGGGATATACTTCGCGACTATGGACTTGGCGCCGGGATTGAACGCGCGATTTCAATTTGCTAGCGATCAGTCGCTACTGGTCTATTTCGAGCAACGAACCGAAGAAGACCGGCCTAAAGACCGGCCACTACAAAATCGCGGGCAAGGCCGGGCAGAAGAGCGGTCTCTGGAAAGCCGGATTACACGTCAGGCGAATGAAAAGGTGAGGAAACTGTTGCGGCTCCTGCAGGTGGAGCCCGTGGCGAACGTTTGGAATTTGCATCCGGCGTATTGCTCGTTGTTGGTGAAGTTCGATGCGCTTCGGATGCGGCACGAGGAGCTGGAAGAGGTTCTGCGCGGGTACCTCGCGCGGCTCGATGATGTAAAGCTTCCGGAAGCGCGGCTGGCGGATATTCCAGTTTGCTATGGCGGAGCGTTTGGGCCGGATTTGGCTGCGGTGTGCGCGTTGCGTGGATTGACAGAGGCGCGAGCGATCGAGTTGCACGCTTCCGTAGAATACCTGGTTTATTTTTTTGGGTTCGTGCCCGGATTCGCTTATCTCGGGGAATTGCCGGAAGAGCTGGTGACGCCGCGGTTGGCTTCCCCACGGCGAACGGTGCCGGCGGGCAGCGTGGGGATTGCCGGGAATCAAACGGGCGTTTATCCGTTTGCCACGCCCGGCGGCTGGCAATTGCTCGGGCGCTCGCCAGTCAAAATGTTTCAGGCGGACCGCGATGGATTGAGTCTCTTGTCCATCGGTGATCGCGTTCGATTTACGCCGATTTCCGCGGAGCGGTTTTTTGCGCTGGAGAAAGAATGGGCGTAATTCACGTGCGGGAACCGGGTCTTTTCACTACCGTGCAGGATTTGGGGCGGGAAGGCTTCGGTCCGCTAGGAGTCTCTCCTTCAGGTGCGGCTGATGCGGCTTCCTTGCGGATGGGGAATCAACTGGTGGGTAATGCTCAAGGGGAAGCCGGCCTGGAAATGACGCTGCTTGGCGGGACGTTTGTGTTTCCGGATGGCGCGGTGATAGCTCTGGCGGGTTCTGATTTCGGCGCGACGCTGGACGGAAAGCCGATTGAGTTATGGAACAGGTTTGAAGCGCGTGCGGGACAAACCCTGCGACTGGGACCGACAAAATCCGGGGCGCGTTGTTACATGTGCGTTCTGGGTGGAATCGAAGTGGAACTCTTTCTGGGCAGCGCTTCAACACATATTCTGAGTGGGCTCGGCGGGCATGAGGGGAGAGCATTGCAGAAGGGAGATGTATTGAAGATCGGCACGCACAGGTGGAAGATGGCTAGCGATTGGGCCGCGAATTTTCGAAAGCATGAGTGGGCGCTTTCGGACAAGGTGCTGGACGTTCTGGAGCCTCGAAAAGTATTGCGCGTCACGAACGGCCCGCAGAGTGGTTGGTTTTCTGAGGAAGCCAAGAAGATTTTTTATGAGAGCACCTATCGGGTGGCGGAGGAGTCCAACCGCATGGGAATTCGGTTGCAAGGGCCGGCGATTCCGGCCCCAGCAGGCGGAGAAATGATTTCGGAAGGCGTCGCGCTTGGGGCGGTGCAGGTGCCGGAGGGAGGGCAGCCCATTATTTTATTCGTCGAGCAGCAGACCACCGGGGGATATCCGAAAATTGCCAATGTGGTCTCGGCAGATTTTCATAGCCTGGGACAGCTTCGGCCGCGGGATGAGATTAGGTTCGAGAGGGTCGAGCGGCTGGGAGCGCGATCCATGCTGAACTTTCAAGAAATGGTGCTCCACACAGATTTGCGCGACAGGCGGTTACTTCGATATGAATCACGCCGATTTAAGGATTGATCTGAATTGTGACACGGGCGAGTTGCCGGAAGCGATTGCCGATGGCACCCAGGAAGCCTTGATGCGTTCGATTACGTCGGTCAACATTGCTTGCGGCGGACACGCGGGCGATGAGCAGACCATGCAGACAACGATCGAGCAGGCGCTGCGCTGGAAGCTGGCGATTGGCGCGCATCCGGGCTATCCGGATCGCGCGAATTTTGGCCGGTTGGAATTGAAGCTGCCGCTGAACGAGATTGCCGCTTCCGTCTTCGAACAGGTGCAGAGGCTTGCGAGAATTGCCGACCGCTGCGGAGCGCGTGTGGCACACGTCAAACCGCACGGCGCGCTCTACAACCAAGCCGTGCAAAATCGCGAACTTGCCAAAGCGATCGCCGAAGGAGTCGCGCGATGGAGCCGCGATGTCGTGCTTGTAGGATTGGCTGGATCGCCAATGCTGGATGTTTTTCAGGCGGCCGGATTTGCAGTCGTCGCGGAAGCTTTCGCCGACCGGCGGTATGAGCCAGATGGGACTTTGCGCTCGCGCAAGTTTGAGGATGCGCTAATCCGTAATCCCGAGGAAGCGGCGTGGCAAGCGCTTGGTATCGCAGAACGAGGCATAGTGATTGCGAGCGACGGCAGCGACATTTCTATTGATGCGCAAACGCTGTGCATCCATGGCGATACTCCCGGTGCGCCGGAGATTGCTGCAACGGTAGCGAGCACTCTACGCGAAGCGGGCATTATGCTTGGCACACGTTCGCAATCCTAGACCAAAGGGGAACTTTCCCGGTTGGCGAAATCCATCCCTATTACTGGCTTGGTTTGTGTTTCAAGACTTTGACCGTAACCGGCTGGCCGTGGCGGGCGTCCCATTTTTGGAGGGTAACCACCATGGATAATTCTCAGCCGAGAGCGATCAATCCCCGCTCGCCTAGTTTTGGTTCGATAAAATGGATTTGGATTTCCCACTTTGTTTTGTTTGCGTTTGTGCTCTGCCCGCAAGTGCGCGCACAAGGCCCGGCCCCCAGCCCGTCAGCGCCCGACGCTTGTCCCGTTCAACTCCTGCGGTTCGACCCATCCGGTGTCGGTGTGCGAATCAAGAATGTCAGCGGCAAAAGAATCGTCGGCTTGGTATTTAACGCCGCGCTGGCCGAGGCGACCGAGCACTGGAAGTGGCTACACTGGGATTTCGATGAGGGCCGGCCGGTCCGTGAGTTCGGATGGAATAAGTTGATCAAGAACGGTGAGGTGAAGAAGTTATCCTGGTATCGTGCCGACATTGATTTCGAGCACGGTGGCGGCGGCGCCTTTGTGCTGACGAGCGCGCTGTTCGAGGATGGCTCAGTCTGGGAAGAGCCTGGCGACAGCGCTTCCTGCAAATATGCTTGGTACAACAGCCACAAAAAATCATTTGCCCGACCGGTGGAATTGCCTTTCCGGCAGTAGAACTTGCAAAAAAAAGCGGGCAGCTGAAAAAGCTGCCCGCAGGGGAAGGAAGTGCCGCCGAGGCGGCACGGGCTATTCGAATTTTTCGGTCATAACGGGGAACGTGAGCTTGGCCTTGGCGAGCGACTTGACGACGGTGGCTTCGGCGTTTTCGGCGGTGGTGTTGCGGGACGTCGCCATCTCGCTGACGAGCAGGTACTTCGCGCGTTCGAGCATTTTCTTTTCGCGGAAGGAGAGGGGCTTGCTACGGCTGAGGGAAACCAGACTCTTGAGGACGACGGCGACTTCGAGGAGGGACCCGGTGCGCATGCGCTCGGAATTTTCCTTGAAGCGGTGTTTCCAGTCGTGGTGAGAGTTGAGTTTGCCGGTTTCGAGGAAGCCAAGGACTTTGGTGGATTCCGCGGAACGAATCACGGAACGAAGGCCAACAGTCATCGCGTTTGATTGCGGGACCATGACACGCAAGCCGCTGGATACAATGCGGATCATGAAGTAACGTTCGGTTCTGCCGTTCAAGACTCCGTAGCTGATCTGCTCGACAACGCCCACACCGTGATTCGGGTAAACGACCTTGTCACCGATCTTGTAGTCCATAGATTCGGATGCCCCCTAGGAGATGCGAAAGCAGTATAGAAGAGTGTGTTGCAAGAGTCAAGATATATCCCGTGGAATCAGGAGGTTAGAGAAAATTAGGTACTAATTTGGCAACCGAATTGCTTACAAGGGGCGTTTTTTCGCGGGAGCAAGTTATCTCGCGCCGAACAATCGTGAAAATGGTGATTTGTCGTTACCCGTACGGAAGGACGGCTGTCCCGCTGGGGGCTTCCCTGAGGAGTAGAAGTGTACTGTAGAATGCGGATGTGATTGTACTGGCGATAGATACGTGCGATGCGCGGGGCAGTGTAGCGCTGCTGCGGGACGGCGATGTGTTGAAGGTGGTAGCGCACGACTCAGCGGAGGACTATTCGTCGTGGTTGCTTCCGGCGGTGAACGAAGCGCTGTCGGGAAGCCGGCTAGCAATGGGAGCGGTGGACGGCTACGCCGCAGCTGCCGGGCCAGGATCGTTCACGGGCGTGAGAGTGGGGCTTACAGCGGTGAAGGCCTGGTCGGAGGTTTACCAAAAACGGATCGCGGCGGTTTCGAGGTTAGAAGCTTTGGCCATGGAAGCGGCAGGTGGAACAGATTGGGTGGCGGCATTTTTCAATGCACAGCGGGAGCAGGTGTTCGGAGCGATCTACCAGCGGAACGGGACGGCCTTGATGCGGTTGGGGGAGGAGATGGTGATTGCACCCGCGAAATTTGTGGAAGCAGCGGCGGAATTGGCGAAGAGTGAGAAAATCTCCTGGGTTACGATGGATGCGGAATGCCTTGTTTCGGATGAGGTGTGGAAAGCGCGAGAGAAGCGCCTTGAAAAAGTTCAGAGCGTTTCGAGTGTGCGCGCGCCAATGATCGGGCGGCTGGGAATGGCGGCCTTGGCCGAAGGGCGAGGAACGGACGCGCTGGCGCTGGATGCGAATTACGTGCGGCGGCCGGATGCGGAGATCTTCTGGAAGGGGAAGGCGGCGCATGGTCGCTGAGCCGAAAGGGGATCCGGTCGCCGCCAGGATACGTGCGTTCCGCGAAGCGGATGCAGCGGCGGCGACGGAAATCCTGAGGGGGTCGCCGGAGGCCGCCCAATGGACGGAGCTGGGATTCCGGGAGTTGCTGGGCTGGCGGGGTGTTGTGGCGCTGGTCTGCGAAGAGGAGAGGAAAATCATCGGTTTTGTTATTGGGAGGCAGGTAGCGAAGGAGGCCGAGATTCTGAACCTTGCCGTTCATCTGCTGGAGCGGCGAAAAGGAGAGGGTGGGGTACTCCTGAAAGCAGCGCTGGATGAACTTCGAGTGCGGCGGGTAAGTCGCGTGTTTTTAGAGGTTCGCGAGTCCAATGCGATTGCCGTTGCGTTCTATACGAAGCATGGTTTTTCCAAGGCGGGCAGCCGCGCGGGCTACTACCGCAATCCGGACGAGGGCGCGATCGTGATGGAGAGGAAACTGGCGGACTAGGACCAAATTCCCACAGGTTCCCGCTTGACGTGGCGAACCAAAGTGCTATCTTGCGTTCATGTAGTGCTCACATCCTATACACGGAAACGTCAGGAGGAACGCATGGCAAGTGCGCAGCGGACACCTCGGGACATACCCTTCGAGACAGACGCCGAGTATCAGCGTCTGGCAGAGCAGCACCGGCAATACGAAGCAGAACTCAAGAAAATCTCCCAATCGCCCTACCTGAATTCAGAAGACCTCCTGGAAGAAATCAAACTGAAAAAAATGAAGCTCCACTGCAAAGATGAGATGGAGCGGATTGCCGCGCGTATCCTGCGCGCGCACGCCAGTCACAGCCAATAACGACTTTATCGCGGGCGATTCTGTCGTAGAATGACCATGCGCGCACGCGGCGTGAAAGCCGCGCGCGGAAATGCTGGGGTCTACTCCGGGGAGCATGGTCAAAGAAGGCTACTACTTTGGTGTGCCGGTGCTGCTGCTGGGCGGCGGCGCTTACCTGTTGCACTGGAATGTTGCGGCTGCCGTCTTGGTGTTTTTCGCGTTGTTCATTTTTTCTTTCTTTCGCAATCCTGAGCGCGTGATTCCCACTGAGCCCGGTGCGCTGATGTCTCCCGGCGATGGCCGCGTTGTCGTGGTTACGGAAGAAGAGCACGCGGGCAAGCCGGGAAAGCGAGTGAGCATTTTTCTCGCCGTGTGGAATGTGCATGTGAACCGGTCGCCGGCGGCGGGAACGATTACGAAGATGGAGTATCGGCCGGGGAAATTTCTGGCGGCGATGAGGGAACGGGCTTCCCTGGAAAATGAGCAGAATATCTTTACGCTTTCGACGAATGCAGGAGAAATCGTGTTCAAGCAGATCGCCGGACTGATCGCGAGGAGGGTTGTCTCCTGGAAAAAAAAGGGCGAAAAGGTGGCTCGCGGAGAGCGCATCGGGCTGGTGCGATTCGGTTCGCGCGTGGACCTGTGGGTGCCAAATGAGGCAGAAATCCTGGTGAGCGTGGGAGAGAATGTGAAGGGCGGGTCGAGCGTGCTCGCGCGCTGGCCCGTGAAACCGGCGGCAGGTAAATTGGATGGAGCGAGCACGGAAACGACTGAAGCAAATCTAACCGCGACGGGGAAACGATCGTAACCATGCCCGATCCCGAACAGCACGAGATTCCATTCAAAGAGCGCCGCATCAAGAGCGCGCGATTACGCCGGGGCATTTTTATCCTGCCGAGTTTGTTCACCGTGGCGAATCTTTTGTGCGGGTACTACGCGGTGGTGGCTTCGCTGCTCGGCGGCCGGGAGAATTTTGATCATGCCGCGAAGGCCATCGGTTTCGCGATAGTTTTTGATTCGCTGGATGGGCGCGTGGCGCGGATGACAGGCACGAGCACGGAGTTCGGAGTGCAGTTCGATTCGCTGGCGGACGTGGTGAGTTTCGGAATTGCGCCCGCGGTGATGGCTTATGCGTGGGGAGTGCGGAGTCTCCCGGGAGACGGATCGGTGGCATTCCAGCAGATTGGCGAGTTTGGGTGGGTCTGCTGCCTGGCGTTCTTGATTTGCTGCGCCTGGCGGCTGGCGCGATTCAACGTGCAGGGCATGGCGCCAGGTAGTTCGAAATATTTCGTGGGAATGCCGACTCCGGCGGGAGCAGGCATGCTTGCCGCGCTGGTCCACGGATTTAAGGAACCGCTGCACGACTGGCGCTGGTCGGTGGCGTGGTTCCTGCTGGCGGCTGGGCTTGGTGCGTTGATGACCAGCACAGTCCGCTACTCCAGCTTCAAGGAGATTCCCTGGACTCGAAAGCAGCCATCGCTGGCGATTGTTTTGCTCTGCCTGATCCTGGCAGTAGTGTGGCGATATTCGGAGTATGCGCTGGTGATCCTGGCGGGCAGCTATGCGGCGATCGGCGGGGCGCTGCACCTGGTGCGCTTCGTGCGCCATCGCATGATTTCGCGGACCGCGTGATTCATGCCTTCACTCGAACGGGATTCCAGCCGGATTGTGATTGCGGGTGCGTCTTCGCTGCTGGGAGCGGAGCTGAAGTCGTTGCTCGAGGAAAGCAAGTTTGCAGGATGGGATTTGCGGCTGGTGGATGAAGAAGTGGCCGCGGGAACTTTGACGGAAGCGGGCGGGGAGCCTGCGGTGATTCAGCCGGTGGAAGAAGGCAGCTTCGACCGCGCGCGCCTGATTTTCTTCACGGGCTCAATGGAATTCAGCAGGACCAATCTGGAGACGGCGATGCACACCGGAGCCAGCGTGGTTGATCTGACCGGCGCTGCGCTTGAGGATGCCGAGGGGACGCCGGCGGTGGCGTGGTTTCCTAAACTCGATTCGTTGCGAGAAGAAGTGTCTTCGGTCGAAGGGAAGCTCTTTGGAGTCCCTTCCGCAGCGGCCACTGCTACGTCGGCGCTCGCTCTGGCTCTTTCCAAGCTAGGGCTACTAGGAATGGATGTGGTTCACTTCCAGCCAGTATCCGCGGCAGGACGGGCAGGTATCGAAGAGCTGGAAGCTCAAACCGGAAAGTTGCTTTCGTTTCAACCGTTCGGGCAGCCGGTCTTTGACACGCAGGTAGCGTTCAACATGCTTGATCGCTTTGGTGCAGGAAGCCGCCAGAAGCTAGGAAGCGTTGCCCAGCGAATTCGGGCAGAAGTACGGATTTGTGTGAATAAAAAAGTCGCGCTTCCGGCAGTGCAAGTGGTGCACGCTCCGGTTTTCTATGGGGCGACTTTTATTGCGTGCGCGCACGTTGACGTTCTTTCCACTAGCAGCATCGAAGAAGTTTGCAGGGAGGCCGAGTTCGCGGTCGTTCCCGAAGGGGACCCGGGACCCAGCAATGTGAGCGTGGCGGGAGAGAAATTCATTGCATTGTCGCCGCCGGAACTCGACTCATCTGCTCCCGGTACCTTCTGGTTTTGGGGGGCGGCGGATAATATTCGGCTGCCGGCTTGGAATGCGGTGAAGCTGGCGGAGAAACTCGGGCCATGAGGCGGCGGATTGCTTTTGGATTGATGGCTGCTGCGGTGTCGATCGCGGGGTGCGGGTATCACGTGGCGGGGCGAAGCGATTCGCTGCCGAAAAGCATTCACACGATTGCGGTGCCTGCGCTGGAGAACAAGACGAACAGTTACCGCATCGAGCAGAGATTGACGACGGCTACCGTGCATGAA
>Ga0137395_10001015_pt1 | contig 12630 bp, 17 predicted proteins | sample czobulk216metaG_FD_108283 | JGI IMG/M metagenome (GOLD analysis project Ga0137395, IMG submission 108283) | Vadose zone soil microbial communities from Angelo Coast Range Reserve, California, USA - czobulk2.16 metaG | ecosystem: Environmental > Terrestrial > Soil > Vadose zone | place: USA...
CGTACGGACGTGAGCCGGCGATCGACGCGGTGCATCCGTCGGGCGGCGTGCGACGCGAGCGGGTAGGTTAAGGCAGCCGGGGTGGCGAAATCGGTAGACGCAAGGGACTTAAAATCCCTTGGGGAGCAATCCCCGTGCAGGTTCGAGTCCTGCCCTCGGCATAGAGTTACAGCGTCACCCCGCTTGGGCCTTGCTCGGCAGCGCGGGGCAAAACGCGGGGCCGCCCGGCTCCGTGAGCAGCACGGCTGCCAGCGTGGCGGCGTTCTGGCCCCGGTTCACCTGCTTGGCGTACTTCCGCGTCATCGCACCCGTCTTGTGCCGCATCCCCACCTGCACGCTCCACTCGGGCACGCCCGCGTTGGTGAGCCATTGGGCGTAGCAATGGCGGAGGTCGTACAGCCGCAGCTCGGCGTGCCCGGCCGCTCGGCAGGCCCGCTTCCAGTGCGCCGCGAGCACTTCTTGCGAGACGGGGCAGGGCACCGCCGCCTTCACCCACGGCCAGGTGTCGGGCGTGAAGTACACGAGCGCCTCGCCCTGGCGCCCCACCTTGGCACCGTGCACGCGCAGCGCGTTGCTGTGCGGGAGCAAGTCGGTGTCGCGGCAACCGCAGAACTCCTTCGGCCCCAACCCGGCCGCCACGATGGTCACGAAACAGGGCCGCAGCGGCTCGGCCACGTGGCCCAGGATCGTCCAGAACAGCGCCGGCGGCAGGTCAGGCACGCGCTCCGGCTCCTCGGCGCGCGGCCACTGCGCCAGCACCCGGCGCCGGTACTCGTGGAACTTGTCGCCCAGCAGCATGGTGAGGAACCGGCTTATGGTGCGGCGGATGTGGTTCCAGCCCGTGGGTCCGATGAAGTTGCGGTTGTAGAGCGCGGCCCAGTCCACCGTCGCTAAGTCGGCCACGGCCGCGCCCTCACCCAACACGCGGGAGCGCCGCAGGGCACGGATGGCCACCGCCGCGCGGGTGCGCGTTGCAGGCGCCCGGGCACACGTCGGTTGCCACGCATCGAGGGCGTCCCAGAGCCGACGCTTCAACACCACATCGGTCGGGGCGAACGCCGTGAGCGTGCCAGCCATGTCGCTGGCGTAGAGTTCGTTCACCGTGAGGTCACCGCGCCGGATGGCGGAGAGCAATTGCAGCCGCCCCGTGGTGAACAGTTTGGTGAGCAGCGCGTCGCGCTTCCGGTGTTCGCTCACCGTGGTGGCGCCGCTCACGCAGTTGATGCGGCCCACGCCGCCGAACACGCGGTCGAGCCGCAGGGATTTGGGTCGCTTCATGTGCCAGCCTCCTGTTGGGGGTCTGCCCATCGCTACTTCGCCACCATGTCCTGCGCCCGCACCATCGCCCGGACGCCCTTAAACAGGTTCGCCAACCGCTGGCGCAGCTCCCGCAGCTCGATCCGCAACGCCGCGTTCTCGCGCGCCAGCTTCCGCACCGTGCCCGGCCGCACCTCCAGCTTCTGGAAGCGCCGCCGCTCTCCGGTCAGGAGCCAATGGAGATCGAGGCCCGAGTCGCGTTGGGCGAGTGCCAGCAGGTGCGCCAGCTCGGGCGTGCTCCGGCCCTGGCGCCAACCGTCGATCGTGGCGCCCGCCAGCCCCGTCACCGCCTCAAACTCCACCCACCCACCGTGGTTCTCCACGTAGTCGCTGAGCCGCCGCGTGACCCCGCGCGCTACTCGGTGCGGGAGTGCCTTCCTCGCCATACCGCCGCCCTCCTCTTGACCCGGTTAACCGGGTGTCGCATACCCGATGAAGCATAACCCTAATCTTGCGTTACCGCACGGGGGGCGTTAGGTTCCTCCTCAGCCGCCAACCTCGGCGGCGCGGGTGGCAGGGAGCGCCAGCCAGCGGGCGGGCGCCAGGTGGGTTGGCACAAGACGAGCAGGCGGACCGTACCCCGGCGGCCCCAGCACAGTGGCGCAGCACATGGCGCCCGTGTTGGGGCCGCTCTGCTTTTGGAGGTGCACCATGGGGCAGAAGAACGCGCTGCGGATGGCGCCGGGGCCGAGCCGGCAGCGAGAGCGTGGAGCCGCACGCGACTTCCTCGTGACGCTGCTGCGCAACGGCCCGGTGCCAGCGGCCGACGTACTCGCACAGGCCCGCGCCGCGCGCATCCCGGTGAAGTACCTGCGGGAGGCCGCGCGCCAACTCCGGATTGAGTTGGTGAAGCACGGCTTCGGCGTCAGCGGCTATTGGTCGTGGCGGTTGCCCACGCGCGCCGCCTAACAACAGCCGCGCCCGCAGGTGCGGCTGCGGGCGCGTACAACCCTGAGGAGGGGCACGTGATGACCGGCCCCGCGAACAACGTAACGCCGCCAGCCAACGAGGACCAAGGCCCGGGTGGCACCGGCCCCGGGTTGGTGGACCGCGACATCCCGCCTCCCGGTTGCGACGAGACGCCAGCGCCCGACGTCTCCGACGACCTCACCGCCGTCCTCGCGCGGGCGACGGGGGCACTCCTCATCCGCATCGAGCGCCACCTCCTCGCCCTAGAGGCGCGGTATGTCCTCAGCCCCACCGCCCGCTACCGCGCGGCCCTCGCCACCATGAGCAAGGCGCATGCCTGAGCGCGTGACGCCTGGGGGCGAGCCCATCACGGAGTTGGCGCTGGCCGAGGCATTCGTCACCCAGCACCACGCCGAGCTGCGGCATGTGCGGCTCTGGCGCGCGTGGCTCCATTACGCGGAGACGCACTGGCAGCGCGATGCCACGGGCGCCGTGGAGCGGCTGTTCAAGGACCTGCTCCGGGGCAAGATCACGGCGGCCACCACGCTGGAGGACGACAAGGCACGCCGCACCGCGGTCAACCAGCTGCTGGGTTGTTGCACCGCGCGCCAGGTGCAGGCGGTGCTGACGCTGGCGAGCACCGAGCCCGAGGTGGCCGTGCTCCCCGAGGTGTTCGACGCCGACCCATGGGCGCTCAACCTCCGGAACGGGACGCTCGATTTGCGCACCGGCGAGCTACACGCGCACCGGCGCGAGGCGCTCATTACGAAGTGCGCGCCGACCACCCACGACGCGGCAGCGGCGTGCCCACGCTGGGAGCAGTTCCTGCAGGAGATCATGGGCCACAACGACGCCATGGTGGCCTTCTTGTCCCGCGCCGTTGGCTACACGCTCACCGGCACCACCACCGAGCAGGTGCTGTTCTTCTGCCACGGCTCGGGGCAGAACGGCAAGTCGGTGTTCCTCGAAACGCTGGCCGACGTGCTCGGCCCCGACTATGCCGTCGCCGCCGCCTTCGCCACGTTCCTCGAACAGCGCCGCGATGGTAATGCGCCGAGCCCCGACGTCGCGCGCCTGCGCGGGGCGCGCCTCGTCTCCGCCAGCGAGGCCCCCGGCGGCCGCTCGTTCGATGCCGTGGTGCTGAAGGAGCTGGTGGGCGGCGACACAATGACGGCGCGGTTCCTGCGCGAGAACCCCTTCCAGTTCAAGCCACAGTTCAAGCTCTGGCTCCGCGCCAACCACAAGCCGCCCGTCCACGAGCAGACCGTCGCGTTCTGGCGCCGCATGAAGGTCATCCCGTTCAGCGTCACCATCCCCGAGCCCCAACGCGACCACGAGCTGCACGCGAAGCTGCTGGCCGAGGCCCCGGGCATCCTCAACTGGGCCGTGCGCGGGTGCCTCGCGTGGCAACGTGACGGCTTGGGCGAGCCGCCCGATGTGCGCGCGGCCACGGAGGCGTACCGCGCCGAGAACGACACCATCGCGGAGTTCCTCGACGCCTACTGCGCCCTGGAGCCACACGCCTGGACGGCCACCAGCGAGTTGTACCGGGCCTTCACCACGTGGTGGGAGCGCACCCACGCCAAACACGAGAAGCCGCTGACGCGCGCGTGGTTTGCCCGCCTGCTCGGAGAACGCGATGGCCTGCGGCCCGAAGCCTCGGGCCATGCCAAGACACGCGGCTGGCGCGGCGTGCGCTTGCTCGATACTCCCCTCGCCCTCGCCCTCACCGAGGAGGCCGCCGATGACTTGCCCTACTGAGCGGCTGCGGGCGGCTGCGGACAGCAAAAGACGTGATTTCCGATTAATCCCACACGCGCGCGCGTATCAAATCAATCCGAAAACGGCTTCTATGCCGCCCGCTGCTGCCCGCAACCGGATTGCTCGACGTACGCTGCGCGCTGTTTCCGTCGGGAAACTGTGCTGTGCGCGTGCTCGACACACGCGCGTGCCGCCGGGTGCTCCGTGAAGCGTGACGTGCTGCCGTTGCCAGCGGCGCCGGTGGACCGTGGGCCGTTGCTCACGCCAGAGCAGGTGGCGGCGCAGCTCGGGGTCTCGCCCCGGTGGGTGCTGCGGCATGTGCAGCCGCGCGTGAAGCTGGGGCAGCGGACGGTGCGCTTCTATGCGCGCGATGTGGAGGCGTGGCTCGCGGGGCACCGCACGGCCGAGGCGGGCGCATGAGGCGGCAGGGCTGTCAAAGCCCTTGGCGGTGGCGGGCTAGGGCGCTGGTGCGCGCGGAGTTCGGCCCTGGCGGTGTGCTCGGGCGCGGGGTGCAGCGCGGGCACCCGGTGAACATGGCGCGCCACGTTGCCCTACAGCACGCGATCACCCCGGCGGCCATACCGCCGGGCCACCCACCACGAGCACAACCCGAACCGAGGAGGCAGCCACGAAGCCCTGCCCGTATTGCGGCGGCCACCACGAGCCGAGCAAGCAGGTGCTGGAGATGTTGGACTGGGTGCGGCACGACGTGGAGGCCATCCCCGACCCTGACGTGCGCGCTGGGGCGGTGGCGTACGTGGAGCGCTTCCGGCACGAGGTCACGTACACCCCGCTCGACACGTGCCCGGCATGGCGCCCACGCACGTGAGCGCTGGCTTATGGGATGGGCGGCACCGGCTGGCGCAGTTGGAGTCGCGCGTGCCAGCGGCACGGCGCGTGGCCGAGGCTGCGGCGTGTCCCACCTGTCGCACGGTGCTGGTGTTCGTCACCGATGCGCTGGGGCGTGTCATCGAGCGGTGTGCCTGTGGCGAGCGGCGGCTGGAGCGGCGGCCACCCCCGGCGGTCGAGGACGGGCGCCGGCATCCACGGCGGGCGCGGTGAGCGCGGGCGCGGGGCTCGTCGTCGTGGCGTTGGTGCTGCTCGGCGCGGGCGTGCGCGCGGTGCTCGCTGGGTGGGCCTTACACGTGCAGGTGGTGCCGGCGGCGATGCTGGGGGAGCGGCGACGCTGGGACGTGGCGGTGTGGTGGGAGGCTCGCTCGCGGGGCGTGGCGCTGCGGTTGGGTCCGGTGGGGCTCGACGCGGGCGCGCTGCGACGGGACGGGCCGTGAGCCACGGGCCGGGGCAGCCACGGTTGCGGGTGGAGGGATCGACGCCCGGAAGACCCGTAACGGTCTCGTGCAGCGAGTGTGGTGGTCGTTGCCCACCGCGAGCCTACCGTGGCGGCGAGGCGCGCCGGTACTGCAGCACACGCTGTCAGCGCCTCGCGTGGTGTCGGCGCCAGCTGGAGGCGGCGGGGTACGTGGTCACGCGGCCGCCGTGTTGATCCGGTGCCAGGGGTGTGGGCGGAAGCAGGAGGCGCCGGAGAGCGGCGCGTGTGTCGAGTGCGGCGGCTCGCTTCCGGTGGCGGAGCGGCTTGATGGCCGAGCGGTGCAGCTGCGGCAGCGTGCGGTGGTCGCGCTGCTCATGCCGGCCGAACGTGAGGCGCTGGCGGCGGTGGTCTCCGGGCTTGGGCTCGTGGGCAGCTGGTGGCGGGTGCGGGCGGTGCACGATGTGTTCGTGGTGTTGGCAGCGGAGCATCGGCTGGCGGCCCTGAGGGCCAGCGGGGCGAGCCGCACGGCGGCAATCCGGCAGGCCGCCGGGGAGTTGGGCGTGGCGTTCGAGACGCTGCGTGACCGCGTGAACGCCCTCGTGTTGGACAAGGGCGCGGTGTGAGACTCGAGTTCCGCTGCCACCGCGAGGACTGGTCCTTCGTCACCCCGAGGTCGGAGAGCTTCGGCGGCGCTGTATCCGGTAGTTGGCGGCTACCAGTTTTCTTGGGGCGCCCCCCTTTGGCCTTCTCCATGCGCTGGAGCTGCGTCCCCACCCACCGCTCGCAGCGGGTGGAATCCCACCCGGCCGCATGTTCGCGGTGAACCCGAGCGGACGAGGGCACATGGCGGCGAAGCGTACACCAGCATCCACTCCCGGACAGCAGCCCGACCCAGCGGCGGGCTTCCTCGCCCCGCGCCCCGAGCCAGCGGCGGCGCCGAACGACCCGTCGCGGGGCGCGAAGGAGCGAGCGGTGGGGCGCTCCGAGGCGCTGGGCGCGGCCGCGTTGGGCTCCGCCCGAAGGTTCGTCCGCGCGAGCGGGAGCGGGCGCGGCGTGAAGGTGGCGGACGACACCATCGTGGCGCAGGCGCAGGCCAAGATTGCCGCCATCCGGCGCGATGCCAACCTCTCACCGCAGGGCCAGCAGGCTGGGCTCGATGCCGTGAACGCTGACGTGCGGCAGCAGGTGCAGGGTGTGCTCGGCAAGATCGCGGCGGCGCGGGAGGAGACGGCCCCGGGCCCCGGGCCCGGGACGGTGCGGCTCAAGGCCGACCCGTTGCTCGACTCGTTGCTCATGTTCGGAACCGGCGCGCAGGTGGTGGCGGCGTTGGATGCGGCGAGCGGCGATGTGGCCATCAATGACGCCCTGTGGGCCGCGCGGGCGCTCATCGGGGACGGCGGCCGGCTGCAGGGCTCGCCGAAGAAACTCGACATCGTGGCGGCCGCGAACCGGGCACAGGCGCGCATGACGGTGCTGGAGGACTGGCTCGCGCGCCAACTGTTGGCGGCGCGCTTGGATGCCAGCGAACACGCGGTGCGGCTCGCGGCCTCGGAGTTGTTCCGCAACGGCGTGGTGGACCCGGCGTATGCGGCGACGGGCGTGTTCAGAAGTTTGGACGAGGCGCCGGCGGGCGACCTCGCGGGCTACTTCGATGCCGTGGTGCAGAGCGCGGTGAACCCGACGGCCTCGCCCTGGGTGTTGCAGCCCGATGGCTCACTCGTGACGGGCGGAGCTATTGAGGGCGAGAAGGCGGGGCCGCTGCGCAGCATGGCGGACGACTCGTACAGCCAAATCTGACGGAGGGACGATGACGACGACGACGGACCCGCCCCGACGCTGGCCGGGAAGCCGTACACCGTACGATTGGCCGTGCACGGTCACCGCGCGCGCCGGCGTGGCGGACGCGCGCACCGGGGAGGAGCTGCGGGAGCGGCTGCTCGCGTTGCTGGAGGGGTTCCCCGGCGCGGAGGACGTGCAGGTCGCCCTCAGGCAACCGTATCCCTCGGAGGCGAGCTGACCGCGTGGCGTGTGACGAGACCGTCTGCACGTTCTGCGGCCAGGGCCCGGACTTGAGCACCGGCGCGCTCATCCGGTTGCCCGGCTGGCGCCGCTGGGTCCACCGGCGCTGCTTCGATGCCCGCCCCGAGTTGGCCACGGCGGCGGAGCGGCGCATGGCTCAGCAGCTCGCCTCCAGCAAGTCCCAGCGCCGTGGAGCACGGAGGTCTCGACCAGATGAGCGACCAACCCGAGCAGCCTGAAGCCCCCGATGGTGAAACGGTGACGACGCCCGCTGGCGCTGCGCCGCCCGTGCCGATGCGCACGCCCGCACATGGTCGCGGAAAACTGCTCGTCGCCGGACAGCCCGGAAACAAAGGTGGCGGCCGCCACCCGCAGGAGGTGTTGGGCAAGCTCATCCTGATTGGCGACCAAACGTGCGACGAGTTGCTGCTGCGGCTCAACGACCCCAAACTCCGGGCCCGGATGAGCGCAGACCAATTGCGGTCTCATCTTGGGCGAGGTGCTGCCCGACTTCTTGGCGCGCCGCTTCGAGCACAGTGGTCCCGAGGGCGGCCCGATTGCGTTCGACATGGAGGACGCGCGCAAGAAGCTGGTCGCGGACCTCCAGCGGCGGCTGCAGCCCCGCCTGCCCAGCAGCGCGCCCTCCACGCCCCCGCCCGAGCCACCCGGCGTGGTGAGCCGCACACTGTGAGCGACGGGCGGCTCCTCTGTCGCCCCGTCGCTCCTTGCTGCATTTTCACGGTGTTTGAGGTCAACTCACGGAATTAGGCTGCGAGGCTCGCAGCCTAATACTAGTTAGGCAGCCGCGACGCTTACTATGACGGCCTCCAATCGAGCCCCCAACGCCCCTGACGAGATCCGCGCGGCCTTTCGCCGGCGGCGGCGCTGGCATCTCGCGCTCGTTTCCGCGCTCTGGGTGATCGCAGCGGGGGTATTGGCATCGCTACGAAGCCAAGGCCGGCCGTTTCTCGCGCTTCTACTGGTGGCCGCCGTGATCTGTGTGGCAGCGGACGTTCGTGTGTGGCGATGTCCTCAGTGCCATCGGACCCTCGGCCGGCGGGTGGCTCTGGAGGCCTGTCCGCGCTGCCATGCGCCGCTCTGACAGGCGGCTGCCTAACCTGCGCTTGAAGCTGGCGGGCGCTCACAAGTAGGGAAGAATTGCGTTGCCTCGCTGGCCAGCCTTTGTGTCTGCCGCTCCGCCGCCTTGCGCCGGCGCGCATTGCGCCCGCAGCTTAAGCGCGGTCCGTTAGGCGGCTCCATCCTGAGAGGCCCTTCTGCAACCTAGCCCCGATCTTCACGCCTTTGGCAAGCAGTGCGACGACGTGCTCGCCGCGTACATCAACGGGGCAACATCGTACGACGCATGCGTCGAAGCACTAGCTGAACTGATTCGGAGCCGTTTCGGCCAGCCTGCCCAGCCCCTCCGGAACCTGGCATCAGAGTCGCCAGTTACGATCATCGCGCCCGACGTCTATCCTGTTGCGCAGGAGTTCTCGGGGCCGGACCGGGAGAAGGCTAACACCGCTCTGCGTGCAGCATTTGCAAGGGTGTTTCCATTTGCAGAAGGAGCCGCCTAACATGCGCTTGAAGCTGCCGGGCGCTCACAAGTACGGAAGAATTGCGTTGCCTCGCTGGCGAGCCTTTTTGTCTGCCGCTACACCGCCTTGCGCCCGCGGGCATTGCGCCCGCAGCTTAAGCGCGATCCGCTAGGCACCGGCGGTATGACCTTCGTAAACGAACCCACATGCGCCTGCGCGTTGTCGTCTTCGAGGTGCTAACCGCAGCCTGGTATCTCTACCTCGTGCTGTGCAGTCGCATCGAGGCCGAGCTCTATTCGATCGTCACCATTCTCGACAGGCTCTTGATAACGGGTGGGGCGCTGGTTGTCGCTTGGGCTATTTGGAAGCACCGCCGTTGGAGCGCGAAGGCCGCCGTCATACTGGCCGCCTTTGTCGGTCTCCCAACCCTCGAGAGCACTCTTGGCCGCCTCGAGCCCATCGTACTCGCGAGCGATACTCCGGGACACGCCATCCAATGGATCGCCTACCCCGCGATCCTGCTTTGCCAGCTTGCCGCGTTCTTCGAAGGCCTCCGCCAGCTTCGGTCACCAGATGCCGCTGCCTAACAAGCGCTTGAAGCTGCCGGGCGCTCACAAGTAAGGAAGAGTTGCGTTGCCTCGCTGGCCGGCCTTTTTCTCTGCCGCTTCACCGCCTTGCGCCAGCGGGCGTTGCGCCCGCAGCTTAAGCGCGATCCGTTGGGCGGCGGCGGTTGTCCAAGATGCACACTAGCGACTGGATAGGAACGCTGGCCCTCTCAGCCTTCGGGCTCTGGTGGGTTGTCTGGCCAAACTCTGTCATTCGATTTTACTCAAAGTTCCATGCAGACGGAGTCACGGTCCCGCGAACCACGGTGGGCATTCGGATCGGTGGGGCTCTGTGGATACTCTTGGTCGGTATCATCGTGTGGCGGGCGGCCAGATAAGCATCTCCGCTCACGCCGCCGTCTAACATGCGCTTGAAGCTGGCGGCGCTGCTCTTAAAGGAAGCGGTATGTTGCCTAGAGTTCGAGATGTCCGCCGCAGCTTAAGCGCGATCCGTTAGGCTGCCGATCACGCATCGATGCATGATGTCTTTGACTTGTTCGAACACATTCGTGCGAGAGCAAGCTCCGAGAACGACCGGCTCGCAGCCGCGTTCCGGCTCGCCAGCGGTGACGCGCGCATCAGTGCGCTGAACATCATTCACCAGCAAGCCACTATTTCGGCCGAGTTGCTGAGTCATTACATGGACTGGATGCCAGCTCCCGCTCACACGCCAGCCGACGTGGAGCGGGCGCAACTAGAGAGTGCTCAGCGACTCATCAGCCTTTCAAAAGCTGCGTTCATCTTGAGCATTTCGGCTGTTGAGTTCTCCGCGAAGCATGCCGTCGCCGACCACCCCCATTGCCTGACTGTTCCGCAGGGTACGGTTTACCTCAGAGGTATCATTCAGGAGTCGGCGCGCGCCGGTATGATTTCGCGTCACATGGAGCACGGCTGGTCCGGCACCCTAGAGCTCAGGAACATGCTCGTTCACAACAACGCAATCGCAGAGAGGACGCAAGCGTTTGAACTGCCAGGCGGCCCGACGCTCGCTTTTGCCGAAGGACGCATGATGCATGGGAATCTCAGGCTCCTTCCCGAAGTGCTGCTTTGGACAACGAACGCCTTCGCTGCTTGGTCAGGCGCATTTCTGGGTCGCGTGGCGGCAGCCTAACATGCGCTTGAAGCTGCCGGGCGCGCGCCCTGTCGCATTCCCGCCCCTCGGTGCCGCAATAACGCCCTAGTCGCCCGGCCAGTGCGCTGGTATTGTTGCCCGACCCGCCGGATCGAGAGGGCTACGAATGCGCGCGCTCGTCACGCTGAGTCTCCTGGCCGGCCTTGTTGGTGCCCGGCCTCCATGGGCAGCAACGCTCGGTGAGCATCCGGTTCACGTTCGACGCCGACCCCCGAGCCACGACGCAGAACCCCGCCGAAGTCGGGAGCGTCCTCGCCTTGCGCTCCGCGCTCCGCGCGTGGACCGACTCGGTGGACGTCTTCATGGACCAAGTGGCCATGGGCGCGCGCGACAAGGGCTGGCTGCGGGCGCGGGCCAACGAGAAGGCCAACTACATGGTGACGGTGACGGCGCTGCCGGTGCTGACGACGGCGAGCGCGGCCAGCGGGATGACCGTCTACTCGCTCGTGATCTTCAAGGCCTCGTTGGGCAGCTGGGAGTACATGCAGAACTACGTAGGCTACAGCACGAGCGCGCAGCAGGCAGCGGACGGCATCTTCCGCGCGGCCACCGAGGGCATCAACAACGCCCGCCGCTGACTAGCGCCAGACGCCGCTCGCGGCCTGCAGCACCACGGCCACGGCCGTGCACCGGGCGGCCCAGCTGTTCCACCGCGCCGACGAGGCCGCCCACTTCTCGAAGCTGGACAGCGGCGGGGGCAGCCGCGAGGCACGCAACCACAGCCACGCCGCGAGCAACGACACCACCACCGAGACCAGCTGTAACGCGAGCCGCATGAGCGCACCCTCCCTCACGTGCTATGGCTTTGAGCGGAGCACAATCTGGAGCACGTGCCAGCCGACGAACAGCACGGCGCCGGCGACGAGGTAGCGAAACTGCCGCACGTAGTGCCGGCCCGTAGTCGTGATGTCTTGGTCGATGATTTCTTTCATTGCCTGCATCGCCACCGCACGCATGGCTGGGTCGCGCCCAACTACTGGGTCGTCGCCACGCGCCATTTTGAGTTGCAGGGCGTTCTTCGCGGTGACTTCTTGAACCGACTGGAGGTTGTGGCAGCCGTGGAAGAAGCTGAGGCCCCAACACAGGACCGCTCCTCCGAGCGGGAGCAGCGACCAGTGGAGGGTGGCATCGGCCGTCACGCGCACAGCGAGGGCGATGCCGCCAGCGGCCGCCGCGAGGATGAAGTAGACGTACTTGCTCTGCTCGGCCCGGTGCAGGCGGAACAGTTCGAGGTCCTCGTCCGGCATCTACCTCCAAAGCTATCACCGGCAGGGCCCCGACGCCGCCTCACCTAGACGCTGCGCGGGCCGCTGACTAACGTGCGGCATGACCGCACTCCCCGGGTGCCTCCAGGCTGGGGCCGCTGTTGTCGCTGCGGGCGTTGACATCGTTGCCATCGCTGGCATCGTCGGCACGCTCCTGGGGACGATTCTGGGCGCCGTCATCACGTGGAAGGTGCAGCAGCGTCAATTCGCGCACGAGGACAGCACGCGCTTCCATGATCGTCGGCTGGCCGTCTACGCGGAGTTCACGGACGCGTGCCCCAAAGTGGTGGCTGAGCGACTCGCAGGCACGCCATTCCTTCAGGACCAGGCCCGGCTCATCGTTAGCTTCGAGACACTCCGGCTGGTCGCCACCGCGCCCGTGGCGCAAGCGGCGACGCAGGTGCACGGGATTGTCCACCAGGTCATACAGTCCCCAAATCCCCAGGCCCTGGTGCCTCAGTTCAACATCAACATGGCCCTCTTGGGCACCGGAATGAGAGCGGAGCTTGGGGTTCAGTAAACCGCCCACGCCCAACGAGAGCCGTAAGCGGAGCCGGGAATCGTCGCGGGGCAAACCGCGGGGCGTGCTGAAACCACATGCGGCGTCACGCGCCCGAGTGGGTTAGAGTCGGAACGCACAACGGGCCCAGTGGCACCGCGTTGGCTGCCATGGGCCCGTATCGCGGCCGCGCTTAAAATCCCTTGGGAGGCAACTCCCGTACAGGTTCGAGTCCTGTCCTCGGCACTACGGCGAGCCCGACCACGTCGTGATCGAATACGAACCCGACGACGGCGTGATCGAGTAGTCGACGAG
>Ga0137395_10001016_pt1 | contig 12629 bp, 5 predicted proteins | sample czobulk216metaG_FD_108283 | JGI IMG/M metagenome (GOLD analysis project Ga0137395, IMG submission 108283) | Vadose zone soil microbial communities from Angelo Coast Range Reserve, California, USA - czobulk2.16 metaG | ecosystem: Environmental > Terrestrial > Soil > Vadose zone | place: USA...
ATGCTGGCACGTAAACCGTAGGTGTGTTTATGTTCGCAGGTCACAAAAATGTTGCTTTGTGCCTTGCGCTTTTGATATTCGCCATGCTCGCCCCCCGGGTTGTCACGGCCCAAGCCGTCTACGGGTCAATCTTTGGAACCGTCACTGACAGCACCGGCGCCGTTGTTCCCAACGCCACCGTTACCGCAACGGATACCACCAAAGGCACGTCCGTGTCCGTGCAAAGCGACGCCAGCGGAGAGTACCGCGTCCAGCACCTCATTCCAGATACTTACAATGTGACCGCCGAAGCGACCGGATTTTCCAAAAAGACCACGGAGAACATCTTGGTCTACGCTGACACCGCGCCCAAGGTCGACGTTGCTTTGGCCGTTGGCTCCACCAGTAATACCGTCACCGTGTCGGCCGAAGCGCCTCTACTCCAGGCCGAGCATACCGACGTCAATACGATTTTGAATGAGCGCGCCGTCGAAACTCTCCCCAATCTAAATCGAAACTTCACCGCCTTCGAACTCCTAACTCCCGGCACCACTTACATCGGCTGGGGAGTAGACGAATCCCAGAACCCGCAGCGCAGCCAGCAGATCGAAGTCGACGGCCAGCTCCCCTTCGCCACCGGCTACGAATTGGATGGCACTGACAATCAAGACCCAGTCATCGGCATCGCGGTCATCAATCCCAACCTCGACGCGGTTTCCGAAATGAAGGTCACTTCGCAGAACTACGATGCCGAGTTCGGCAAAGCAGTCGCGGGGCTCGTGACCGCCCAAACAAAGTCGGGCAGCAACAGCCTCCACGGATCGGCATTCGAATTCCGGCGTTCCGACGCGCAACAGGCCCGCGACCCGTTTACCGAATCGACACCCAACAACATCACCGGAAAGTTCATACCAACCAGTCTCCATAATCAATTTGGCGGATCAGTAGGGGGTCCGATTATCAAGAACAAGCTGTTCTTCTTTGGCGACTACCAAGGGCTCCGTGAGAAGAGTGGAATCGCGAATCTTTTTACTGTTCCTACAGCGCTGGCACGCACGAGTTGCTTGGCGGCAGCGGCTGATCCAACGCAAAATTGCAACCTGAGTGACTATCTTTCACTCGGCCAGATATACGATCCAAACAGCGGATCAGCTTCAGCTGTGGGACGCACTGCTTTCGTCAATAACCAAATACCAGGGAGCGCGCTTTCTCCACAGGCGATCAATTTGCTGACTTTGCTTCCGAACCCGAATCACGGCGCCGCAGGCTTGCTCACCAACAACTATGCTGCATCAGGTACAGGCTCGTTCCACACCAATCAGTTTGATGTGCGCGTCGACGACCAATTTTCCGACAAGATGCATCTGTTGGGACGTTACACGTTCTTCAACTCCTCGCTGAATGGCGGATCGGTGTTTGGACCAGCCGGAGGTTCCGGCTTCGGCACCAACGGTTTTGCCGGTACTGATACTAGCCAGGATCACAGTCTGACGGCAGGCGGCGACTACACACTTTCGTCGAAATGGCTTACCGACTTCCGCTTCGGTTGGTTCCGTTTTCACTTCAATAAGCTTCAGCCGGGTTTCAACCAACCTTTGGGAACCGAGTTGGGCATTCCGGGTGTGAATACGGGGGACCTTGCCCTCAACGGCGGGCTGCCCGCCTTTGCCATTGATGGGTTTACCCAAAACAATACAAACTTCGGTACCAATACCAATCCTTTCCTGCTGACCGAGAATTCGTATCAAATCAACAACAATTGGAGCCATAGCGCTGGTCACCACAACATTAAATTTGGAGTGGACGTCCGTCGCGCTACGTTGGATGCCGTGGGTCTCGATAACAACAACTTCCGGTCCGGCAACTTCCATTTCCCATCCACTATTACTGGTCAGGCCGGAGCATCAGCCGTAGGAGATTCAGGTGCGTCGTCAGGCGTTGGCCTCGCGACTTTCCTTCTCGGCGATGTGGGGGCGTTCCAGAGAACGCAAACTCAGAATACCAGCGCCGCGACACACCAGTGGCGGGCGTTTTACTACGCACAGGATCAATGGCGTGCCACTAATACCTTGACGATAAGCTACGGCTTACGCTGGGAATGGTATTTCCCCGAGGCAGCGGACGGCAAGGGACAAGGCGGCCTATTGGACCTCAACACCGGCAATGTGCGCATCGCAGGATATGGTCCATATGACGACTCTCTCAACGTGTCAAGGAGCTGGAAAAAATTTGCCCCGCGAGTCGGTATCAGCTGGCAGGCCCGTCCGAACACGGTTGTGCGGGCTGGCTACGGACGCGTTTACGGACAGGGCTGGTCAGGAAACACTTTCGGAGAGGTGCTCACATTCACCTACCCGGTTCAAGTTTCGCAAAACTTGAACCCCGTTACGCAATACACCCCTTCCTTCAGCCTGGCGGCCGGGCCGCCGGCTTATACTTTTGCTCCCATACCGGCAAGCGGAAACTATCCACTTCCTAACGGGGTCGGCGTCCCGACGCGTCCTCTTGAAGTGCGACTGCCAACGCTCGACGCATGGAACCTAACCATCCAGCAAGAAATCAATAAGAGCACGGCTCTCCAGATCGCGTACGTGGGTAGCCACGGTATTCATAACATGTTCGATTCTTCGAACCAGTTCGATCCGAACCAGGCGACGCTTGCCGGATTCAACCAAGTCAACACAATCAACCCGGTCAACCCTGGAGATCTTTTCACGTTGAACGACAGGCAGCCTTTCTTCAATGGGGACGCCCAGGCGCTAGGTGTCAAATACGGTGCTGCCTTTGGATGGACCCAAGGTCTCCGCTACAACGCCAATCAAGCAACCAGCAGTTACAACGCGTTACAAGTCAAACTCGAGAAACGCTTCAGCCACGGCTTCCAGTTCCTCTCGCATTACACCTGGTCCCGCGCGATGACTCATGAATCCTACTACTTCGCCATCGACAAGAGAGTCGGATACGGCGCGAGCTACTACAACCGCCCGCAGGCCTTTGTTCTGGCTGGCAACTGGGACTTGCCGTTCGGCAAGGGAAAATCGTTGGGAGGCAATTCATCCCGCGCGATGGATTATCTGATCGGAGGGTATTCTCTCAATGGCACGGTAACCGTCGAATCTGGATTGCCGTACACGCCGTCGCTCAATGGCAACTGCAGCTCTACTAACGACTTGGGAATTTGCCGTCCCAATGCAATTGGTTCGGACTTCCATCTCGGGGCGGGCAACTTCGATCCGGTGACTGATTCGGTGCGCTACTTCACTCCTTCCCCGTATGTGCTTGGCGGCAATAACTGCGGGCCTGGCGGATCAGCGGGCGCTTGCCCAACCACTTTTGGGCCTTACGGTCTGCCTGCGGTAGGGACCTTCGGCAACATCCATCGTGACTCGCTCTATGGGCCCGGATTGGTAAATACGGATCTTTCCGTCGCCAAGAAATTCCCCATTCGTGAAAGTGTATCGGTGCAGTTCCGTGCTGACGCTTTCAACCTCTTCAACAAGGTAAACCTTGGTCAGCCTCACAACTGCGTGGATTGCCAAAACTCAGGGGCGGGTCTGATCACCAGCACCATCGCCTCGCAGGATGGAACTTCAATGCGCCGCTTACAGTTTGCTCTACGCGTCGAATTCTGACGCGGGCAGGGCATCACGGGAAGCTGATCGGATTACGGAATACTCAGAGCGCTAAATGATCTTAGCTGGGCCAGGATTCTTGCTATCGTAACTGCCTAGGAGGGACGAGGTGCAGGAATCTTGCCTGAGCACATTGCAACAAGGACGCGGGATTGTTCTGATAGCGAGCGTTCCTATAAAACGCGTTCTAATGCGATTGTTGCTAATCACTCTGGTCGCCGCATTCTCCATTGCGGTTGGGCAATCCCAAGTCCAGACCCAACCCCAGCGCCCGGCCCGCGACGCAAACCTCAGCACCATTCTCGAGTACATCCATAACGGTTGGGATTCGCTGACCCGCTCCACGAATTCTTGCAGCGCTGTTCCGGATAGCAAGCTTGCCGGAACAGCTGTTCTGTATCTCCCCTCCGATCTCCCCCAGCCCAGCGCCCTCGACGAACTGCAACGAGACTGTGCCGTCAAAGTCGAGCACCTTCCCCAAGTCATCCATCAGCTCGGCACCACCGACGTCGAATCGCTCCAACCGGCAGGGCTTCTATATCTCAAAAACAAATATGTTGTCCCCGGCGGCCGCTTCAACGAAATGTACGGATGGGACAGCTATTTCATTATCCGCGGCCTATTGCGAGACGGACGCCTGGAACTCGCCCGCGGCATGGTGGAGAACTTCTTCTTCGAAATTGAACATTACGGAGCTGTGCTCAATGCGAATCGCACTTACTATCTGACGCGCTCACAACCGCCATTTCTCAGCTCCATGGTCATGGCCGTTCATGCGGCGCAAAAAGCCGCGGGAAAAGATGACAAAGCGTGGCTGGAAACCGCGTACCCATACGTGGAGCGCGATCATGCCATGTGGACGCGAGCTCCGCATCTAGCCGGCAACACCGGTCTTTCCCGCTATTACGATTTCGGCGACGGCCCGGCCGCCGAGGCCTTGCAGGACGAGAACGATATCTATCGGCAAGTGGCGGGATATTTCCTTCTGCACCCTACCGTCCCCCCCTACGAGGCTGAAGAGGGCGAGGTCCCGGCCGGTAGGGCTTCGGGGTCACCCTATTCAGTGCGTGTCTGCAGTACGGGACAATCCGAGTCCTCGTGCGACACTCCGCGCCTCATAAAGCTGAAGCCGGACTATTACAAGGGCGATCGATCCATGCGTGAGTCGGGATTCGATATCTCATTTCGCTTTGGACCTTACGGTGCCGCCACTCACCACTATGCTCCCGTATGCTTGAACAGCCTTCTTTTCAAAACCGAGCGAGACCTGGAAGAAATGAGCAGCCTGTTGGGCAAGACCTCCGAGCGCGCGAACTGGCAAAGACTGGCGGAAGCTCGCAAACAATCAATGCAAAAATACTTGTGGGACGATCATCAGGGTCTTTTCTTTGATTACAACTTCGATAATCAGCAACGGTCGACTTACCGCTATGCGACCACCTTCTATCCGCTGTGGGCGGGACTAGCCACCGACGAGCAAGCCGCCGCTGTGCTCAAGAATCTGAGTTCGTTTGAAAAGGCGGGTGGCATCGTCACGAGTTTGCAGGAGACGGAAGGCCAGTGGGATTATCCTTTTGGATGGGCGCCGCTCCAGTTGCTGGCTGTCGAGGGTATGCGCCGCTACGGACACAATGTGGAAGCGGATCGCGTCTCCACAGAATTTCTTTCGACGGTGCTGGAAAACTTTGGACGCGACAAAACAATTCGTGAAAAGTACAACGTCGTAACCCGTTCCTCCGAGACAAATGTGAAGGTAGGATATGCCGCGAACGTAATTGGTTTTGGCTGGACCAACGGCTCTTTTCTCGAGCTACTGCATTCGCTTCCACCGGAGAAAATTAGCCAGCTGGCGCAAGCGAGTCCATCGTCAGCCGCTCAACACTAGCCAACGCAACGCTCCGATACCGCGCCTTCCATAAGGAGAGTTAATGAAGTCAGCTTCCCTCGCATTGGCTCTTTTGCTTTTCACTTTCGCAGCAAGCGCGCAGTCCAACGCACCATCGAGCGAGTCCGTTCCAGTCCTGGCGAAATTTCCATTTGAAGAGACCGTGCCCCTCAAGATTGTTCGCGAAACGGTTCCGTCGAAGCCGTTCACCGTTATCGGCCCGCGCGGGGCGATCCTTGGGCAGCAGGATGGATCGTTCGAAGCATGGATATTTCCCTGGAAGATTTTCAGCAATCTACGTATCACCGCCGAAATGCAGAACTATTCCGTGCCTATCGATGTGAACGACCAGGCAGCAGTGATCGAAGTGCGACCGGATCACACGACGATCACTTTCGCGCACGCTAATTTCACCGTGCGAGAAATTTTGTTTGCGCCGCACAAAGCCCCTGCTGGAGCTGGTGTCCTTGCATTCTTTGAAGTCGAAGCCGTGCGCCCGATGACGCTCACCTTTCAATTCATCCCCGAGATGAAGCGCATGTGGCCAGCCTTGTCAGACGATCGCTGTTCACCGGAATGGGTGAAGACGTCCACCGGCGGCTTTTATGTGTTGCACTTAAACTTTCCCGATCACGCGGCAGCCCTGGAAATGCCCGGAGCGAACCCCGGCATCATGGCGCCCTACCAGGAGCGCGCGAAGTCCTATCCGACGCAGTTTGTCTTGCATTTCGATCCCGTCCGCGATAGCCAGAAATTGTTCCCTCTCCTGATGGCAACAGGCGACACGCTTGCGGATTCAAACACCGCCGCGCTGTCGGCGAAGCTGGCGAGTCTCGGTCGATCTTTGCAATCGCTTTACGAGGAAACCGGAGCTTACTACAGAGACTTCTTATCGCAGCACATGACCCTGGAAACCCCCGACAAGCAATTCGATGCTGCCTTTTCCTGGGCCGAAATCTCCATTGATCAATTGAAGGTGGAGACTACTCCGGGTCATCAGGAAACCGCGCTGGTGGCCGGTTTTGACGGCTCAGGCGATTCGGCGCGTCCGGGCTTTGGGTGGTACTTCGGCCGAGATTCGCTGTGGACCCTCTACGCTGTAAATGCCTATGGCGATTTTCAACTGACGCGCGATCAGTTGGAATTTCTTTTACGGAGGCAAAGTCCCGAGGGACAGATCATTCACGAATGGTCCCAGACTGCCAGCCTTGTCGATTGGAAAAGTCTTCCTTACATGCTCGCGTCGTCAGACGCCACGCCCTTATTGCTCATGGCCGCGAACGATTATCTTCAAATCAGCGGCGACGTTGCATTTTTAAAAACGCACTGGGAGGCCCTGGAAAAAGCTTGGCAGTTCGAGCGCTCGCATGATTCAGACGGTGACGGTATTTACGAGAACATCGCCGGATCGGGCTGGGTAGAATCATGGCCTCCGGGAATGCCCCATCAGGAAATCTACCTGGCGGCTCTTGACCAGCAGGCCAGCGCAGCGTTCGCGAAGATCGCAAAAGCCACGGGAAACGCGAAACTTGCCGAAGATGCCGGAAAGCGTGCAACCCACGTCGCGCAGCAACTGGAAAAAGAATATTTCCTTCCCGACGCGAACTTCTACGCGTTCAGCCGAAATGCCGACGGCACTCTGGATACCAGTCCGACCATCTATCCCGCGGTAGCGGACTGGGATGGAACTTTCAAATTGTCCCGCAACGGTGGAATGCTGAACCGCTGGGCGTCGCAGGAATTTTCCACCGATTGGGGTACGCGTGATTTAAGCCCCAGCGTGAGCTTCTATGATCCCATCAGCTACCACCAGGGAAGTGTCTGGCCGCTCTTCACCGGCTGGGTAGCACTTTCCGAGTATCGCAACGGTCGAAGCTTGTCCGGCTACAGCCACCTCATGCAGAATGCCGATCTCACTTGGGCGCAGGACTTAGGCGCAGTAACTGAGTTGCTCTCCGGCGAGTTCTACCGTTGGCTCGGCCGCAGCACCTCGCACCAGCTGTGGTCCTCAGCCATGGTGCTTACGCCAACCGAGCGCGGGATGTTTGGATTGGAATGGAGCGCAGCCGAGAATACGCTGACAGTCACTCCGAATTTGCCGGCGCAGTGGAATGAAGCCAAAATCTTAGGAGTGCCGATCAATAAGTCCCGTGTTGGAGTGGAGATTCGCCGGAACGGTTCGGCACTTATAGTGCGGCTTACAGGGGATGGATCGAAAGCGATCAAGCTGCGAACGCGCGCGTCCGGCGCAACGATAGCGAACGGAGATTTGCGCATCCCGCTGCCCGCTGCGGAGGTCGGTATCGCGCACGGCTTGCCGGAAGCCGGAGCCGTCACATCGCAGTTGAAAGTTCTCGATCAGCAAATGTTGCCACACTCTCTGAAGTTGCGATTGTCCGCGCCTGCTGCCAGCCAGCAGGTTTTATTTCTTCGCTTAAACGATCCCAAGATTCACCTGAGGTCCGATGGAGCAGAAGTATCCACCGACTTCTCCCAACTGCGAGTGCAATTTCCTCCCGGTGACGGATATGTCGACAAAGTAGTCACCCTTGCCTGGTGATACGACCTCGGTTTGAGATTTGAGAAGATTGATTTTGACTAACGGCAGCGCGCCGCCAACTATACGACATTTAGTGCAGCGAGCGAATGTGCCGCACTAAATCATGGATCTGATCTTTTGAAAGTTTGCGATCGAAGGCTGGCATCTTGTACCTGCCTTTGCTGATGATGTTGAAGAGTTCGTCGTCCGATAGTTTTTGCACCTCGGATGAACGAAGCGAGCGGACCTTCAGATTCTTGCCGAGCATTGTGTCGCCGGCTCCAGACGTGCCATGGCAGGCTGCGCACTTCCTCTTGTAGATATCTGCTGTGCTGTCCGCCAGCGCGCCGGCGGAAAAAAGGAGCAGGTGCACGATCACGGCTAGAATTCCGATCCGAGTTCGACTCAAAGTTCGAATCGAAGTTCGAATCGAAGTTCGAATCGAAGTTCGAATCGTCAAAGTCTCCCGCAAACTATCAGTCCCTTTCAAGCCCCAGCGCACGAGACTGATTTTACCAGTTCAATTTCAACGCAAACTGGAACTGCCGAGGATCGTAGGCTGCGGTAGCCTGACCGGCGTTGGTAAAGAGCGGACTGACAGCAGCGACGTTATAAACATTGGCGATGTTGAACATGTCGGCGATCAGGTCCATATTAAAGCGCTCCCCGAAGTAAATACGCTTCGAGACCCGAAGATCGTTGAAGACCGTCCACGGCGTGACCCCGGCGTTGCGGCCAAGGTTGCCGTCGAGCGAGGCGAGCGTGCCGTTGAAATCGAGGATGCAAGGCTCTTGGAAAACTCCCGTAGGAGAATATTTCGAATTAACTGGCTGATTCCCGATCGCCGTGCAAGCCGGGTTTACGAAGGTGTTGGGCCGCCCGGTGAGCGAAGACAACTGGAGGTTGTCGCCGTTGCCGGTAAGGATATTAAAGGGACGGCCTGAGCCAAGCTCGATCAACGGAGCGAACGTCCAATTGCTAAAGAGCTTGCTCGCAAAGCCATCGCCGCCGAGCCGCCCTGTCTGATAAACGCCGCTAAAGACAAAGCGATGGCGCTGGTCGAAGGTAGATGTGGAACGATCAGCACCGGGGAAGTAGCTATCTTGCGGAGTAAGGGTGGACTGGAGGTCGGTCGAATCGTCAATCGCGTGAGACCAGGTATAAGAAGCGAGGAATTCGTAGTGCTTGCTGAAGCGCTTGCGTAGATTGGCGGTCAGTCCGTTGTAGTTCGAAGTGCCGTTCGAATAATTGGCGTCCATGTCACCGAAGGGTATGCAGCCAGCAAGAGTGCTTAGATTGCAATTACTGGTGAGGCCGTATTCCTGTAAGACCAGAGGCAAAATCGTGGTCACGCAGGGAGCAGTAGCGGGCTGGGACAAAAGGGCGATAGCGATCGATGGATTGACCGCGGATGGCCGGAAAAAATTTGTGAGAGCGGCTGGGACATAAGGTCCGCCGGGACCGACGCCGCAACTTGATACGGTGAGCGGGCTCTGGTTGGGCAGGGCGCCACCGCCAGCAACGGCGGCGTTAAGATTTCGTACCATCAAGTCGCCGCTAATAGTGTTGGCATTGATCGGACGATTGAGGTGGCGTCCGAGATTAAGGTTGTAGGCCAGACTGAAGGCCAAACCGTTCCCCAAGTCACGCTCAAGAGTGAGATTCACTTGTTGCGAGTAGGCGTAAACGAAATTCTTCGATTGCGGGTAACCGAAGGGTTGGAATCCGAGCGGCAGGAAAGTCCCTTGAGCGAGGTTGAGATAATTCTGGTTGAGAAAAACAGAATTGGGAGTATTCAAAGCCTGGAACTGCTGCTGGTTTGGCTCATAGAAGAGGTTGGCATTTGCCTGCGGGAAGAGCGACGGAGCACACTGCGGCGAGAGAGGATTTATCAGGTTGCCTTGGAAGATCGGAATGGCATTCAGGTTCGTTGCACTGCCCGCAGCTGAACAAAATCCGGTACCGCCGAATGCCAACTGGCCGCTGGTCGAGCCGTCGGAGGCATCGCCGAGGAAATAAAGACCGAGTAAAGGATGGTCGTAGAACATTCCATACGACGCCCGAACTACAGTTTTGCCGTCTCCCTTGGGATCCCAGGCGAGGCCGAAACGAGGTTGAATGTTGTTCTTGTCGGTCTGAATGCCCTTCTGCAATCCGAGAGCTTGGTAAGCAGGAAGTGCCAGTCCCGTCGGAGGCTTGAACTTGGGTGGGAATTCCACGTCGTAGCGCACGCCATAGTTCAACGTGAGGTTGTGGCGCACGCGCCACGAATCCTGCCAGAACAATCCCAAGGGCTTATTGGAGAAAGAGTCGCTGGGACTGCCGAGACCTTGGATGAAATCCCCAGGCATGCCAAGCCCATAGGCTTGCACGGGACTAAAGATGGGAAATGGAGATCCAAAAAGGTTCTGGTTGCCGAAATCATATACTCCGCCATAATTCACAGTGAACGTGGCCTTAAGCGGGAGATAGTTGAAGTCGCCTCCGAACTTGGTGTCGTGCCGTCCGAGTGTCCAGGAGAAGTTGTCGGTGAACTGATAGCGTTTTTCTACGCGCTGAATGTAGGAATAAGGCTCGCGTCCGAAATAAGCGTAGCCCGGAATGTTAACCGCCGGGTCGGAGCCGCCGGGAATGGCCGTATTGTAGAAATACGACAATCCGCGCCGGGCAAACTGGAAACGAAATTCATTCACCTTGTTATTGCCCAGCGTCCAGGTGTCCTGCGCAACACCCGCAATGTCACGATAGGTTTGTTGAGAAGTGCGCGAGTAGGCGTTTTGACCGAAGGGCTGGTCTTGTCCGCTGACTTCAATGCCGGTCACGGTGCTGGGACTGACATTGCCACGCAGCGTCAGTCGGTTGCTGTTGCTGACGTTATGGTCGATGCGCAACGAGTAAAGGCTGGTGCCTTCGAAGACCGGGAAGTTGCCTTGTTGCGAAGCAAGGGTCTGGAAAGACGCTGGTAGTCCAGTGCAATAAGGCGCGAAGTTGGCGACAAAGGCAAACGACGGATTGCATGAGGAAGGAAACTGCTGCAGGCCGGCCGGGACAAGGGCTGGACCCAGGCCCGCGAACCAAGACGGATAGGTTCCGTTCACAGCGATGCCCGAAGAGGCACCGACCATGAAGGCATAAAGCTGGAACGCGGGGATCGGAAGAGGGTTAGCGGTCAGGAAGGCCGCCTGATCGGGGGTGGCCTGGATGTCAGGGAAGAATCCCGCGGGCGCTCCAAAGATCGGCGAGACGTCGACGCTGGTCAGCCCGAAATTCCCTTGTCCGATGCTCGAGAATCCAGTTTCATGGCGCCGCGTAGTTTCATAAGCAAAGTAATAGTAAGTCTTGTTCTTCTTAATAGGGCCGCCGAAAGCCAAGCCTCCTTGCACCCGCGTATAGGCTGGATTGGATGTAGTACTAAAAGGATTAACAGCCTGGAAATTGCGATTGCGCAGGTATCCGTAGACGTCGCCGTGGAAGTCGTTCGATCCCGAACGTGTGATGATGTTGACCACGCCGCCGGAAGCGCGGCCATACTCCGCAGCGTAACTATTGGTGATAATCTGGAATTCCTGCACCGCCTCTTGCGAGACGGTAGAACGGACGCCATTGACGGAGTTGTCGGTCGCGTCGGCTCCATCGACGTTCACCAGGTTGGACCGCGCGCGCTGGCCGCTGATGTTCAGGCCTGAAGTCGGCGCGGCGCCGGTGTTCGGGGCGTTATCGCGGACGACCTGCGAATCCGTGAGCGTGAAATTAATGTAGTTACGGCCGTTGATCGGCAGGTTGTCGATGCGTCCCTGTCCGATGGTGTCGGTTGTAGAACTGCGTGAAGTCTCAACAATGTCGGCCTGTGAGTTGACCTCAACGATTTCCTTGCCGCCGGCGATGCTGAGTGTGACCGGTAATTCAGCCATGCCGCCAACAGTGATAGCAACGCCCGCGGCTTCCACCTTGCCGAAGCCGGGCGCGTTCACCGTGACGTTGTAACTGCCCGGAACTAATTGACGCACGCTGTAGCCGCCCTGTCCATCGCTGCTGCCGTCGCGTTCCAGGCCCTTGGCTTCATCACGTACGATTACCGTGGCGTTGGTGACGACATTGCCCTTCGGATCCTTCACGCTCACGTGCAGATCGCCGGTAGCGGCACCTTGGGCGAAGGCTGATTGACGAATGAGCAAAAAGAAGACCGCCAAAAGGAAGAAACGCAATGACAATGACAACGAAAATGAGAGTGACGAGGACGCTTTCATAGGGCTCCTGACTACTTCCGTATCGGGGCGGAAGGCGAAAATCGAAGTGCGCTTTTGTCGCGTGTTACTTGCACCACAAGTACGTTGTTAGGGACGGATGCCGCAGTTATGTATATCATGGGCAGACATTTCGGCAAGAGATAAGGTAGGTTACAGACGGCCGGAGGCTGAGGCGTGACGACTGTCTTCGTTCCGCCCGCCACTTGCCATTGTGAGTCGTCGTTATGTCTGATTGTGTTTGGGTAAACGTTTCTTTAGATTTCTAAACAGCGAGACTACCGTCGTGCGAGAAATTTTTCTTGTGCCTTCTCCTGTCCGTCCCGAAAACGTCCGTCCCGAAAACGTCC
>Ga0137395_10001019_pt1 | contig 12622 bp, 11 predicted proteins | sample czobulk216metaG_FD_108283 | JGI IMG/M metagenome (GOLD analysis project Ga0137395, IMG submission 108283) | Vadose zone soil microbial communities from Angelo Coast Range Reserve, California, USA - czobulk2.16 metaG | ecosystem: Environmental > Terrestrial > Soil > Vadose zone | place: USA...
GGGGCGACGCCTTGGCCATCAGGTCGTGATACCAGTGGTCGCGCCCTTCTTTCATCGTGACGGGAATCGACGCGTCGCCACCCCGCTTGAACACGACGACGTGCTCGATTGAGGGCGTGCCGGCGACGGCTTCGTCGGCGACGTGTTTGAGCTGAACGATCTGGCCGCGCCGGAAGCCGCCGTCCGCAGTGATCAGAAGCCGGGCGCTGGCGTCGTTGATGCGGTCGCGCAGCGACTCGGCGCTGAACCCCCCGAACACGACGCTGTGCACGGCGCCGATGCGCGCGCAAGCCAGCATCGCAATGGCAAGCTCCGGCACGAGCGGCATGTAGAGAGCGACGCGATCGCCCTTCTTTGTTCCCAGCGACTTCAGGACGTTGGCGCACTTCGACACCTCACGCTGAAGGTCGAAGTACGTCAGGGTCCGGCGATCTCCAGGTTCACCTTCCCAGATGATGGCGGCCTTGTTCCGACGAGGGCCGCGCGCGTGGCGGTCGACGCAGTTGAGGCAGACGTTCAGCTGGCCGCCGACGAACCATTTCGCATGAGGCGGCTGCCAATCGAGCACCTGGTTCCACGGTCGCAGCCATTCGAGCTCGCCGGCCAGGCGCGCCCAATGTCCTTCGGGATCTTTCTCGGCGTCGGCGTACACACGCTCGTCGCGAACGACAGCATGGGCACGGAATTGTTCTGGCGGTGGGAATACGCGATCTTCGCGAAGCAGATCGTCGAACTCGGCATGCTTGTCAGGCATGCCGGGAATCTTACTTCACCCCTCGACTTCGCCCGGGGTGACCTGAGCACAGTCGAAGGTCACCCCACCAGCGCGACAAGCCGCGCGCGGACAGGCGCCACGAGCTCGGCGTAGATGACAGAGCCGTACTTGAGAAAGGCGCGATAGTGTTCGACCGCGGTCGCCCGATCGCCGCCCTCGTCGGCGACGACGGCCAGGTTGTAGTGAGAGCCGGCGTTCAGCGGATCGATCGACAGGGCCCGCCGCAGCAGATCGCGCGCTTCGGCGGAACGTCCCGCGGCCTTCTGGACGAGCGCGAGGTTCACGAGCGACTCGACGTTGCGCGGCTCGGCCGTCAGCGCGACGCGGAACTCGGCTACCGCGGCAGCCGGACGGTTCGATCGCATGAAGGCCACGCCGAGGTTGTTGTGGGCCTTCACGTACTTCGGATTGATCGTAATCGCCCGCTGATACTGCGCCACCGCGTCTTCGAACTGGCCGCGCTCGAGGTAGAGCAGGCCAAGGTTGTTGTGGACTTCGGCGCTCGAGTCGTTGTCTTCGAGAAGGGCGCGGTAGTGCATCAGTGCGTTGTCGTAGTCGGCGATCCGTTGGAAGTACAGCGCCAGAGCGAAATGATTCGGCGGCGCCTGCGGAGGAGGCTCCGGCGCGACCGTGACAGGCGTCGGCTCGGGCCGTGGAACGGCCGGAGGGCGGCGGTGGGCGACGGGCCGTTCGGTTGGCTCCGCCGCACGCTCCACCGGCGGTGGCACGCTGACGACGGGCGCCTGACGGGCGACAGGAGCAGGAGCGCTGGGGGCCGCACTGGCGGCTGTGGGCCCTTCCGCTCGTGCCGATGCGGCCGTCTCGGGCGCGGCAGCGGGTGCTGTCGCCGGCGCCGCGGGTTTCGTCGCCGCAACAGGCGCCGCGGGTTCTGACGGTCGCGGCACAGCTCGCGCCACCTGCTTCTGAAGCTGCGCAGGCGCGAAGAACGTGATCAGAACCGACAGACCCACGAATCCGGCCACCATCGCCGCGCCCCCATAGATGATCAGCTTCTTCGCGGACAAACCACGTGGCTGCTCTCGCGAGTATCCCAGGCTCGCAAGCACGGTCTCCGAGTCTGGATCCGCTCCGCCTTCCGCTCCGGTTTCAGGCGCGTGGCGCCGCAACGCGTCGAGCAGCACGCTCACGGCGTCATACCCGCCTTGCGCACCGGAATCTTCGGCTCACCCGGCCGAGAACCGCCAGACTCGCCGGTCGAGTCCGCTGCCACGACCTGAACGCTCATGGACGGCAGCGCGCGGTTCAGTCGCTCGGCGTCCGCGTGCGCCGTACCAGCGTCCGCATAGGCGCCGGCGAGCACACGCTGCCACGGCCCGCCGGACGCGGATTCAATCGGCGCGTAGTAGACCTTGAATCCCGACGCTTCGAGCCACTCGGTCATCGAGCGAATCTCGCCTTCCGACTGCGGCTCGGACAGTGGATACGCGCCAACCAGAATCGTGAGCGCGGCATCCTGTGGCAGCCGTCGATCCACTACCGCCGGAGCAGGCGGCGACGTGACTGGATCCGCTGTCGCGGTCGCCGCGGCCTGAGCCGGGCGGGGTGCAAACCGCGAGTAGAACATCGTCGTCGCGCCAACCGAGAATGCCGACGCCAGCAGCACGACGGCGGCGCTTGCGAGCAGCTGCATGCGGCGCGACCACATGCGCCGAGGCCGCGGCGCCGGTTGCAGGTCGAGGCTCCTGGCCGAATGCGCGACCATCTCGGCGGAAATCCGGCTCGCGCGTTCCGAAAAACCGGCGAGCAGCGATCGATCGCAGATCAGATTGATGAGCCGCGGAATTCCGCCCGACAACTTGTGGACGCACGCAATCGCCTTGGCGGTGAAGCCAACGGATCCGGATCCGCCCGCGATCGTCAGACGATGGGCAATGTAGGCCGCGACGCCTTCCTGATCGAGCGGCTCGAGCTGGTAACGGATGGAAACGCGCTGATCCAGCTGTCGCAAGTCGGGCGACCGAAGCAGCGACTGCAGGTTGAGCTGTCCCACGAGGATGATCTGCAGCAGCTTTTCCTTGTCGGTTTCAAGATTCGAGAGGATGCGAATCTGCTCGAGCACGGATCGCGGCAGATTCTGAGCCTCGTCGATGATCACCACCGCGCTTGCCTTGAGAGGAATCAGCGACAGAAGGAAATCGTAGAGCGCGTCAATCAGCTCCTGCTTCGTGACACCGGACAGCGCGCCCCGCTTGACCTCATCACGCGAGATAACGCCGAAATCCTGGAGGATCCGCCGCAGCAGGTCCTCCTCCGAGAGAAACGGGTTCAGGACGAGCGAGGTGAACGTCCTGCGATCGATTTCCTCGAGCAGCGCGCGGCACACTGTCGTTTTTCCGGTGCCGATGTCGCCGGTCACGACGACGAATCCTTCGCGGCGGCGGATGGCGTACCGCAGGAGCTCGAATGCGCTCGCGTGCGAAGGGCTCCGATAGAGAAACTTCGGATCCGGTGTCAGGCTGAACGGCTTCTCGGCGAGTCCGTAGTAGCTCTCGTACATGGCGTTATGGCAGCGGCAGAATTCTCGGTGTCAGCAGGACGACGAGCTCGACGTGCTTGCGCGTCACAACCGTGGTACGACCGAGCCAGCCTCCAGCGACGCCGCCGGCCTTGCGCTCGCGCGTCTCGCGATCGCGCCCAACGGCGACGACGATGGTCTCGCCGTCGGCCACGCGAGCAACCATGTCGGATGCGATCGCCTGTGGCGCGGAAAGCATCGGGCTCAGACTCAGGGTGACGATCGCGTCCGCGGAGATCTGGGGCGTCACGCTGATCGACAGCGCCTCGGTTTTCAGGATCGCCGGCTCGTTGTTCATCACGGCAAGACGCGGGCTGGCGAGCACGGTGACCTTTCCTTGCGCGGCCAGAGCGGCCATGACCTTCGCGGCATCGCGAGTCTGTCGAAGCGCCGTCCAATCGAGCGATGCGGCTTTGTCGTCGTTCAGTTCGATCTCGAGGACGGTTGCCTCGATCTGCACCTGCCGCTGGACGTGAGCCTGCACGGCCTCCAGGTAGTCGCCGACGCGATCGAGGCGCTCCGGAAAATCCCTGACCTGCGCGAGCCCGGCCCGGCGATCGACGTTGAACGTGCCCTGCGCGGAGAGAATGGTCTGGACGCCCTTGGTGATGTCCGCGAAGACGTCGGTTTTTGTCGTTGTGGTGATGCGTGCGCCGCTGCCGCCAGCCCGTGACGGATCAGTGCCGGTGGTCGTGTCACCGCTCCGCTCGGCTGCGAGATAGCTGATGTCGTACAAACGCGTCTCGGGCTCCCGCTTGAACACACGGATGACGCCGCCGTCGACGCTGAATGCGAGGCCGAACGGCTGAAGGATCAATCCGAGCGCCTGGCGCACCGTCACGTTCTTCAGATCGCCGATGAAGCTGCCGCCGATCGCCGGATCGGGAACCACGCTGAGGCTCGTGCCGCGCACGAGGAGCAGCAGGACGTCGTAGATGGGGACGGGCTGCCCGAACGTCATCGAAAACGTGCGGGTATCGAGATCGCCCGCGATCGCGCGGTCGTCGAGCTGCGTCAGCGGCAGCGTCGGCATCTGCGCCGGGGTCAGTGCCGCACGCGGTGCTTGCGCGGCCAGGACGAGCGTGAGTGGGAGCAACACCCATTCCACGTCCAGGTTTTTCGGTTCTACGCAGGACTGGCGATAGACGGGCGACCATTGGCCGCGTCGTGCGGGACCGTGCAGGCTCGGGCCGATTTAGCTGACGGGCGAGTCGAAATTGCCTGGAGTCCCCGGTGCGGCGGGAACCTCGCGCTTGTGGAACATCAGCGCGCCGAGCAGACCGCCGATCGTGGAGAAGATCGCGCCGACGAACAGCATCGTCAGAAAGTTGATCACGAACCGGACGGGCCCCGCCACGACCTCGGCCCGGTCGAAGTAACCGCGGAAACCTTCGGTGCCGCCCATGCTGTCCAGCATCCGGCGCGCCATGGCCCGTTCCATCGGTCCGATCGTCAGATCGATCGGCACGGAAATCACGAGATACACGAACGCACCCACAATGCCCGAGAGGAACCCGATGAACGCGCCGTCCGCCGGCGTGATGGGTTGGGGCTGGCCCTGCTGGAGCACATAAGCAGCGACCACGCCGCCGCTGATCACCCAGAGACAGCAGCAGACGTTGCCGACCGCGATGATCGGCAGCGCCGAGAGGACGCCCATGACGAGGGCGCCGATGAAAACGGGCTGAAACTTAATAGTCGTAGTACTCACGACCGAGATGCGTAATCAGCTCTTCGCCTTTGAGGAACCGCAAGGTGTTCTTCAGCTTCATGAGCTGGATGAACAAGTCGTGTTCAGGGTACAGCCCCGGAGCGTGGACCGGCGCCTTGAAGTAGAACGACAGCCACTCCTGCACGCCGGCCATGCCGGCGCGCTTCGCCAGATCCAGGAACAGGGCGACGTCGAGGACGATCGGCGCCGCGAGAATGCTGTCGCGGCACAGGAAATTGATCTTGAGCTGCATCGGATAGCCGAGCCATCCGAAAATGTCGATGTTGTCCCAGCCCTCTTTGTTGTCGCCGCGCGGCGGATAGTAGTTGATCCGCACCATGTGAGTGAGATCGCCGTACAGCTCGGGATACAGATGCGGCTGGAAGATGTAGTCGAGCGCCGACTTCTTGCTCTCTTCCTTCGTCTTGAACGACTCGGGATCGTCGAGCACCTCGCCGTCGCGGTTGCCGAGGATGTTCGTCGAGTACCAGCCCTTGACGCCGATCATGCGGGCCTTGAGGCCGGGCGCGATGATCGTCTTGATCAACGTCTGTCCCGTCTTCATGTCCTTGCCGGCGAGCGGCGCCTTCGTGTGAGCGGCGAGCTCGACGAGCGCCGGAATGTCCGCCGTCAGATTCGGCGCCGCGTTCGCGTACGGGATGCCTTCGCGAATGGCCGCGTAGGCGTAAATCATGCTCGACGGAATGGCCGGATCGTTCTGTTCGAGGCCACGCTCGAAATTCTCGAGCGACTGGTGCACCTCGCTCTCGGTCATGAAAATCTCGGTGCTGCCGCACCAGATCATCACGAGCCGATCGAGGTAGTTGTCCTTCTTGAATTTCTGGATGTCGGCCATCACCTGTTCGGCGAGGTCGCGCTTGTTCTTCCCCTTCTTGACGTTCGGTCCGTCGAGCCGCTTCACGTAATGCTGATCGAAGACCGCCGGCCACGGACGGATCTGCTCGAGCTCGGGCCGCACCTTGTCGAGAAGCGACTGCTCGATCACGCCGGCCGTCTTCGCCGCGCTGTAGCAGTCTTCCTGAAAGATGTCCCAGCCGCCGAACACGAGATCGTCGAGTCCGACGAGAGGGACGACGTCGTTGATTTTCGGGGAACGGCCCTCCGTCCGCTTGCCGAGACGGATCGTCCCCATCTGGGTCAGTGAGCCGATCGGCTGAGAGAGGCCTTTGCGAATAGCAAACACGCCGGCGATCGTGGTGGTGCTGACGGCGCCCAGGCCGACGAGCAGCACACCCAATTTGCCCTGCGCAGGAGCGATGTTTACGGGTGTAGGCACAAACGTGAACTATATCAGTCACCGGTCACCAGTCACCAGTCTCCAGTCTCCAGTCATCAGTCCCGGTCCCTCCGATCACCACTCGCGAGCCCCGAGCCCCGAGCCCCGAGTCCCGAGCCTCGAGCCTCGATACACTAGTCCGATGTTGTTGAACCCGTTTGTCCGCCGGGGCGACGCACACACGCTGCTCGTCAGCATGACCGGCGTCAAAATGGGCGACCGCGTGGCGTTCATCGGGTGCGCGCACGGCGCACGGCTCGCCGCAGTCGCGGCCAAAGTGGGTTTGTCCGGCCGCGCGGTCGTCGTCGCCGCTGACGAATCGTCGGCAGCACGGGCACAGCGAGGCGCGGAGAAGGCGGGTGTACTCGTGGAGGTTGAGGTCGCATCGCCGGGTCGACTGCCGCTCGAGAACGCGTCCTTCGATCTCGCCGTTGTCGACGACATCGCTGGTTTGCTCGGTGCGATGCCGGCCGACGAGCGGGGGCGCGCGGTCCGCGAGGTCGCCCGCATCCTTCGTCCCGGCGGACGCATCGTGGTTGTCGGCGCAGCGCCGGCAACCGGCCTGGCTCGATTCATCACCCGACCGCCGTCGACGCCGTCCTTTGTCCAGAGCGGAGACGCCAGCAGAGCACTCAAGGCGAACGGCTTCGGGATCGTGCGCACGCTGGCCGAGCGGGAAGGACAGGTTTTCGTTGAAGGGATCAAGCCAAGGGCTGAGGGCTGAGCGCTGAGGGCTAGCCCTGTTCTTGATACACGTCTGTCACGCGACGAGCACAGCAGGACCGCCGTGACACGGCGTTTTCGCTCGTTTCCCACGGCAAGCGTTTTGCCTCGTGGACCGAGGCGCTGATGGAATCGGACTACCTCGGTGACGTCTATACGCTCGCCGACATCGCGAGCGCTGCCGACTCAACCGAAGCGGAAGCACGTGCCGTGGCGGGCTCCGAGCGGCTGTGGTCGTACGCAGACGCGGTCCGGATCGGGAAGTTGCTGGTCACACGCCGATACGCGGCATCAGCAAAGCACGAGGCGGCGCTCTTCTCCGAAGCCGGACCGGCGGCGTCTGTGGGCGCCGTTGGACTTCCGGTGGTTGTGTCCGGTTCGCTGCATCTCGGGTTTCTGGGCGTTCTTTTCCTTCTCATGGGCCTCGCACCAACGGCGGCCAGAACGACCGGTGCCGACAAGCCGATCAGCGTGCCTTCAAGGCTCATCTTCCTCGCGACGCCGGGCCCGGGCGGCGGCGGCGGTGGCGGCGGGCGACGTCAGAAGGCACCAGCGCCGAAGGGCGTCGTGCCGGCCTCAGCCCCGGCCGAGCCAAGGCCCAGGCCACTCGCGGCGGAGCAACTCCCGATGTTGGTTGCTCCGATCGTCGCCGCACCGGCCGACCTTCACACTCGCGACGGTCTGCTGGAACAGACGGCGGCGCGGGAGGATTCTCGCGGCAGCGGCCTCGGCGGCGGTGTGGGGAGTGGAGCTGGAGTCGGCATCGGCGAAGGCGGCGGCAACGGAATCGGTCCGGGGACAGGCGGCGGGATCGGCGGCGGTCCGTATCGGCCGGGCAGCGGGATCAATCCGCCGCGTCTACTGCGCGAGGTTAAAGCCGACTATACGGAGGAGGCGCGCCGGCGAGGGCTGACGGGGGAAGTCGTGCTCGAGATCGTCGTCCGGAGCGACGGTTCCGTCGGCGACGTGAAGCTGCTCGAGGGCCTGGGCTCGGGTCTCAACGAGCGCGCGATTCAGGCCGTGCGTCAGTGGCGATTCTCACCTGCGGACCGGCTGGGCATCCCGGTTGATGTCGTCGTGGAAGTGGGAGTCGAGTTCAGGCTGCGATGATTAATCCCGCGCTCGTCATCGTTACGGCTTCTTCTCTGATCGTCGCGACCATCATGAGTGTGTTCGCGTGGACGACAAGACGTGACGAGCGTCGTCGCGCGGCTGCCCGCACAGCGATGCTCGCGGCCGCGATTCACGAACGTGGCGCCGACGACTGGAGGCGACCGGTGATCTCCGGCGACGAGCGGCCCGGACTCTTTGCCGAGCCGGCAGCGTCAGCAGGCACGAGGCCGGCCGCGATCGGCGTCGTGGCCGCGTTCGCGGTCGCCGCTGTGACAGGACTCGTCCTGATGGCGGAGAGCAGTTCCCGTGCGCCACGCCCCGGTTCTGCTGGTTCGTCCGCGGGGCCCCAAGATGTACCGCTCGAGCTGCTCGCGCTCGAGCACGATCGCGACGACAGCCAACTCGTCGTCCGGGGTATCGTGCGCAACCCTTCGTCGGCGGCCGCGCTCCGTGGACTGACGGCGGTGGTGTCAGCTTTCTCGAAGGACGGCGGCCTGATTGCCGGCGGACGGGCGCCTGCGGCCACGGACGTGCTCTCGCCCGGAGCCGAAACGCCTTTTGTTGTCACGTTGCCTGATGCCGACTCTGTCGATCGCTTCCGAGTCAGCTTCGCGACCGGCAATCGTCGTGTTCCACACGTCGATCGGCGGGGCCGGAACGCGGTCGCGCGCCAGACAGAATGAAACGCGCATTCCCTGTTCTCAACGTCGCTGCCGGACTTGCCGCCGTCGTGGTGTCGCTGCACGCCCAACAGACGCCCGCGCAGAAACCGACCACGCCGGACTCGGCGTTCCGTTTTCGAAGCGGCGTCGAGCTGATCAACGTCACGGCGACCGTGGCCGACGCAAACGGCCGGTTCGTCTCCGGTCTCACGCAGGACGACTTCGCGGTGTACGACGACGACCAGCGCGTGGACGTGACGCATTTCAGCGCCGACCGTGTGCCCGTCAGCCTGGGCATCGCCCTCGACACGAGCGGGAGCATGTACGGCGAGAAGATGAGCGCGGCCCGCGGAGCCATCGCGCGATTCGTCAACGACCTGCTCGATCGGAACGACGAACTATTCCTCTACCGCTTCAGCAATTACCCGGTGCTCGTTCAGGGATGGACCCACGATCGCCGTGATCTTCTGGATCCGCTCGACCGGCTGACGCCGAACGGGGCGACGGCAATGTACGACACGGTGGCAAAGGCGATTCCTCTCGCGGAAAAGGGTCAGAATCGCAAGAAAGCGCTCGTCGTTATTTCGGACGGCAACGACACCTCGAGCCGGATCGACATTCATGTCCTCAAGCAGCAGATTCGCGAAAGCGAAGTCCTGATCTACGCGGTGGGTATCGACGCTGAGGGCGAAGAGCAAACGGCTCGGCGGGCGCCACTGCCTCCGCCGGTCCGTATTCCGATCCCGATCCCTTCGCCGTTCCCGGGCGGGCCGCGCGGCGGCCGATGGCCGCAACCGCAGCCCCAGCCGCAGCCGCCTATCGGCGGTACCGGCGGCGGAAGCAGCTTCGCCATCCCGTCAAGCGATCGTGTCAACGCGGCCGCGCTGCGCGAGATGACCGACGACAGCGGCGGGCGCACCGAGATCGTGCGCAATCCGCGCGACCTTGATCCCGCCACTGCAGGCATCGCCGACGAATTGAGCAAGCAGTACTACCTGGGCTACGCCTCGCTCGGGAAGAAAGATGGCCGCTGGCATGCCATCAGGGTGGAAGTCAGGAATCGCGCCTATCGTGTTCGCGCACGTCGCGGCTACGTGGCGAATTAGCGCCCCACGTTAGAATGTCGCGTGCCACTCCTCGGTGTCGCGCTCATGCTCAGCATCTTCGGGAGCTGCGGCGGCTTGCTCGTCGCGAGCTCGCTGCTGCTCTTCACGCAGCGCATTCGAACGCGCCTGATTCCGTGGTTGGTGAGCTACGCGGTCGGCGCGCTTCTCGGCGTCGCGCTGCTGGCGCTGCTGCCCGAAGCGCTCGCGTTGCTGCGGCCGGCCGCCGTTTTCGGCACGCTCCTCTTCGGGATCCTCACGTTTTTTGTCCTCGAGAAGCTGGTCCTGCTGCGCCACTGCCATACCGACGAGTGCCAGGTCCACGGCGCCACGGCGACGCTCGTGCTCATCGGCGACGCATTCCATAACTTCATCGACGGCGCGATCATCTGCACCGCCGTCCTCACGTCGATTCCGCTCGGCATCAACACGGCGATCGCCGTCGCGGCCCACGAGATCCCGCAGGAAGTCGGGGACGTCGCCATCCTCCTCGCGGCCGGCTACAGCCGCAGCCGCGCGCTGCTCCTGAACATCGTGTCGGGGGCTTCAGGCATTGTCGGCGCGCTCCTCGCCTACGGCGCGGTGGGCGTCGTGCCCGGCATCCGTCCGTTCATCCTGGCGTTTTCGTCGGCCAGCCTGCTCTACATCGCGATGTCCGACCTGATCCCCGACCTGCACCGCGGGCAGATCGACTCGAACGCCGCGCGCCAGGTTCTCCTCATCGCCGCCGGCATCTTCACCATCGTCGGGTTCGAGAAGTTCATCGGATAGTCATGGCGATCGACAGCGTCAACCTGGCAACCGTCGAAAAGATGTGGCGGCGGGAAGTCGAAGCCGCACAGACCTACAAACTGCTCGCGGAGCGTGAGCCCGATCTCAAGCGACGGGACATCCTGATGCGTCTTGCGGAGCAGGAAGACAAGCACGCCGCGCGGTGGTCCGAACGGATCCATGCAACTACCGGACGCATTCCCGATCCCAAAGAGATCGAGCGCGGGCTGACGTGGTTCCAGAAGATCGGCGATCCGTCGGTGGTGCTCCACCGGCTCGAGCAGGAAGAGACGAAGGCCGACGCCGAGTACGGCGAGCTCATGGCGCGCCTCAGCGATCCACACGACAAGAAAATCGCGGAAGACGCGATGCTCGAGGAGCGCGATCACGCCGTCATACTGCGGACCCTCGCCGGCGGCAAGATTCCGACACCACGGTCGACGCTCGACACAATCCTCCACCGCGAACGGTGGCACGTTCGAGGCACGGGTTGGATTGGCGACGCGATTTACGGCGTCAACGACGGCCTCGGCGCCGTATTCGGCATCGTCTCGGGAATGGCCGGGTATACCGGCGGCAGCGAAGTCGTCCTCGCCGCCGGCCTGGCCGGCACGCTGGCCAGCGCGTTGTCGATGGGCGCCGGCGCCTACCTGTCGTCGAAATCACAGCGCGAAGTCTACGAGTCGGAGATCGCCCGGGAGCGGGCCGAGATCGAGGAAGACCCGCACGAGGAACTGCTCGAGCTCGAGCTGTTCTATCAGTTGAAGGGGTTTTCTGCGGAAGAGTCGCGCTCCATGGCGGAGCAGATCCAGAAACAGCCCAAGCAGTTCCTCCGGACGCTGGTTCAGGAAGAGCTCGGCCTCTCCGAAGAGACGTTTCCGAATCCCTGGCGGTCGACGCTGTCTGCGAGCATCTCGACAGCGGTCGGCGGGTTTATTCCTATCATTCCGTTCTTCTTCGCGGTCGGGATGCGGGCGGTGATCGCCTCTTTCATCATCAGCACCGTCGCCCATTTTGTAGTCGGGGCGTCCAAGGCGCTGGTCACGGCACGGCCGTGGTGGGCCACGGGCCTTGAAATGACGATGGTCGGGATCATCGAAGCGGCGGTGACGTACGGGCTCGGCGTCGCGTTCGCCCGCCACTGACGTTCGAGCCGTCCTCGCCCGAGGACAAACCAGAAGCCCCGCCGCAGGAACACGCGAGAAAACGCCATAGTCATCGTGCTCCGCATTGGCATTTTGCTTGCCCTGACAGAGGTCAACGGCAACGAAGCCAACTGCTCAGGAGGCTCTATGACGAAGAGAGTGTTTCTCATCATGGCCGGGTTTGCGCTGGCAGCACTGACAGCAACATCAGCGGCTGCAGCCACGGCAGACGCCGACAACCGGAAAGATCTGCAGGTGTTCAAAGACATCTCGAAGGCCGTCACCCGGTACGCGCATTTCACCGTGTTCGACAGCGTCGACGCCGCCGTGAAGGACGGCGTCGTGACGCTGACGGGCCGGGTGACGATGCCGTTCAAGCGTGACGATATCGAAAGACGCGTGGCGAAGGTCGACGGCGTCCGCCAGGTGCGCGATGAAATCACCGTGCTGCCCGTCTCTCAGTTCGACGATCAGATCCGGTATCGTGTGGCCCGCGCCATTTACACGAACCCGAACTTCTGGAACTACGCAATCGTGGCCGATCCGCCGATTCACGTGGTGGTCGAACACAGCCGCGTGACGTTGACGGGCACCGTGCAGGGCGAAGTCGACAAGGCGCTCGCTCGATCCATCGCCACCAGCCAGTTCGGCGTGATGTCGGTCACGAGTAATCTGAAGACGGAAGCCGAAGCGAAGGACGCGCTTGAGAAAGCCTTCTGAGCTGGAGATCGCGGTAGGGACGGGCGCCCGGACCACGGCGCTCGTCTACGCCGCCGGCGGCGCTGA
>Ga0137395_10001023_pt1 | contig 12601 bp, 9 predicted proteins | sample czobulk216metaG_FD_108283 | JGI IMG/M metagenome (GOLD analysis project Ga0137395, IMG submission 108283) | Vadose zone soil microbial communities from Angelo Coast Range Reserve, California, USA - czobulk2.16 metaG | ecosystem: Environmental > Terrestrial > Soil > Vadose zone | place: USA...
CTGCTTTCCTCGCCAACGAGCCTGGCCTCGCTGCCTAACCTCGCTGCGACGATCGTCTGCGCGGACATAGAGGAGCGGGCGCGTCAAAATGCAGCGGGACCGGAAGCTGGACGTCGCACCGGTCGCGGAGTGCCACGCCGCCGTGGCTAACGTTCTGAGCCGTGGAGGGTCGGCCTACATGGAATCGAGGCCGTCCGGCCCCCTATAGCACGAGCAGCAGCTCGCGGCATTTCCTGGCTGGAGGCTACGGCACTTCCAGAGATCCTTATGAAACCGACACGAGTGCCACCCGGTGCTCGTCACCGGAGCGACCGCCCGGGTTGGGCACGCTGTAGTCGACCTACTAATGGAAGCGGGTGTGCCCGTCCACGCCTTCACGCATTGCTCCGAGGCGGCGGCGAAGTCTGCCCTGCTCAAAACGCGGTTTGGGTGTGATCGTCACCCTGTGCGGTGGACGAGTCACTGACCGCACCATGACTGGCATGGACGGGGGCTGCGCATCGGTGTACGCTGAGGCGACCAGAGTGGGGCTTCGCTAATGGCAACCGACTTGGCTCGTCGATCAGGCGGCGGGGTGGCTCTCGACCGCTTGCTAGCGGTTGCGTACGCTGCTGTGCCTGCGTCGTCCCAGTCGAAGGACCTATCGCGAGTGGCAGCCGAATGACGTCGCCCAGTGGCGTGAAAGCCAGGCGCTTTTGCGCGGTGTGCCGAACCAGTCGTCCCCTGCACGAGTTCACACTTAACGCTGCAGGGACGCCGAGCTACGAGTGCCTACGATGCGTCCGTCTTAGCCTCCCGGTCTTCGTCCAGCAGGTGCACCTGCACCTTACGCGTGTGCGGGCGCAAATCGGCGCACAGCAGCAAAAGTTACCTCGACCATAACGTTTGTGACGCCTCGACGGCGATCAGGGCTCGAGCAAATGCAGTTACCGCGAACTCGAGCCGCCACTACGGTCGATTAGGTGCGCTGGCGTAGTCTGGCGATTTCGTCGCGGTCTACGCGGTATCCCGCCGCATCGAGCCAGTTCTCCACGCGGTCGAGCACGGGTCTGGCCTCATTGCCCCGGCCGCGGCTGATCAAGAAACGGGCGAAACTGAGGTCCACCTCTTCAAGCACGTCGTAGTAATCGGCCATCATCGCCGTACCCCGGCGGTATGCCGCCTCGGCATCGTCGTCGCGGCCCTCGGCCGCCCGCAACTCGGCGAGGGCCCAGTTCGACTCCACGGCGGCGCTGACATCGTTGGGCAGCGCTGTTTCCAGAGAACGGCGCACGTAGCCCTCGGCCGCTTGCAGGTCACCGCGGCGCACCGCGACCACCCCACGCTTGGCGAACAGCTCGCAACGGTTCCAGAGCTCTCCGCTCTCCTCGCTACGTTTCAAGGCGCTTTCGAGAACGCTGTCGGCCTCGATCAGCCCTCCGCTTCTCATCAAGCAGATGGCGAGCGACCGGTGCAAGAAGAGCGTCGAGAAGCCCTCGTGCTCTTCCGCCGCGATGGCGTCCCGAAGTCGCTGGGCAGCCGCCCCGAGTTGATCCGACGCCATCTCGAGCAGGGATTCGGCAATCACGAGAAAGGTCGTGGAGCGGACACCGGCCTGCGCTAACAGGGGCTTTGCACTCGCAATGTGGTCACGCGCCTTATCTGGCTGACCAGCCATGGCGGCATGGAGCGCCAGGATCGAAAACCAGGAGCCCGCCCGGGCGGGGTCGTTCAACGCAGCCGCCCCTTCCGCCAGCGCCGCGCCCTCGCCAAACGTCGTCGGCCACTGGTTCTCTCCCAGCCGCGCCATCACGTTCATCCATTCGGTTTCGAGCTCGCCGACGGGGTCACCCGCCAGGCGAAAGAGGCGCGCGGCCTCGGCAATCTGCGGTGTCGATTGTGCGCTGTTGGGGGCGCGTTGCTGCTGAATTCGTGCAATGCAGAGCTGGGCGGCCGCGGCCAGATCCCAGCGCTCGATGCGGCTCGCCTTCTCCACGACCTCGGCGGCGGCGGCCAGCGCCCCGTCGTACTGATCGAGGTTGGCATGCTGCTCTGCCTCGAGCAGCCTCAAACGGAGACGGTCGCCGCCGATTTCCTCCTCGTGAAGATCCTCGATCGTCTCCCGTGCGCGGGCCATCCGCTCGGCCGCCATCGACCAGTCACCTCGGGAACGCGCCCGCTCGGCGAGGAAAAGATTCCAACGCAGGACCATCTGGGCCCGGGGACGCACCGCCGCTTCGGGTAACCGCATTTCGCGCGCCAGCACATAGGCTCGATCGGCGTGATGCGCGATGATCTCGGCGTATTCGTCGGCACGATCGCCGGTAACCGTTTCCAGGTGTCGAGCAAACTGTTCATGCAGGTCACCGCGATCCTTCTTCGAGAGGGTGCTATAGGCGGTGTCCCGAATCAACAGGTGTTTGAACCGGTAGCCGCTGCGATCGGCCGAGGCCGTGTCCTCGAGGACAAGTCCGGTCTTGAGCAGGTCGTCAAGGGCTTCGGTGGTGTCGACCTGACCGTTGAACGCCGCGATCTGTTCGGAGGTGAAGCGCTCGCCGACGATGCTGGCGGCCTTGATGATCTGCTTCTGACCCTCGGGAAGGGAGTCAAGCCGTGCAGCAAGCAGGGCCTGGATGGACTCCGGAACTCGAATCTCCCTGGCCCCAGCCCCCGCTCTCCAGCGTTGCTCGACGTGCAGCAATTGACCCTCGTCGATCAACATTCGGATGAATTCCTCACAGAAGAGCGGATTCCCTTCCGACCGTTCGAGAAGCTGTTGGTGTAGTGCCGGGGGAATGTCCTCGACCTCTAGCAAGCGCGCGATTAAGGTCGATGTCTCGGCGGCATTGAGTGGGTTGAGCGTGATCAGCGAGGTATTGGACCGACCGGCTCCCCATTGCGGCTGCGCTTCAAGGAACTCCGGCCTGGCCACGCAGAGCCAGAGGACCGGCACCGCGGTCGACCGCTGGGTGACGTGCTGGATGAGCTCTAGGATCGGCGGCTCGGCCCACTGCAGATCGTCGACCACCACGACCACCGGGTTATCGGCCGCCTGCGCTTCGATGTGCCGGCGGATCGCCCAGGCGAGCTCGGCGTTGACGCGCGCGGCGGGCACCTCCGGGATGGCCACATCGGCGGCCTCGACCCCCAGGACCACCGCCAGGCGCCGTTCAACCGCCCGCACCTGGTCGGGTGGTAATGGCAGGGAGGCCAGCCGCTGGTGCAGCTTTCCAATCGCCATCTCGCGATCATCCTCGAGGCTGATGCCGGCGTCATCGCGCAGGATCTCGATGAAGGGCCAGTAGGTGATGCCGGTGCCGTACGGCAGACACCGGCCCTGCCGGACGCGCGGGCTGAACGCCGCGCCAAGGCGACGCAGGCCCTCTTCGATCAACCGCGATTTGCCGATTCCGGCAGACCCGAGCAGGGTGAAGAGGTGGGCCTGCCGATCTTCGACAACGCGGCTGAAGGTGTTAACCATAAATTGCAGCTCGCGGTCGCGCCCGATCAGCGGTGCGTGCAAACCGGGAACGCCGCGAAACTGACGAGGGACGGCCGTCGTGGTCCGAATGGCGCGGAAGGCCCGCAGCGGCGTCGTTTTCCCCTTTGCGGAGACCGGTGCGCGGCGCTCGTATTCCACCGCGGAACGGGTTAGCTGCTCGGTCAAGGGTCCGGCGATCACCTCGCCGGCGTCCGCGTTCTGCTGCAGACGCGCGGCAACGTTGACCGCATCGCCGACGATGAACTGGCCATCATCACCCGATTGGACGACGGCCTCGCCGCTGTTGATCCCGACGCGGACGGCCAGCTGGGTGTCGAGCTCGCGGTTCAGCGCCGCCATCGCCTCCTGCATGGCCAGTCCACAGCGGACGGCTCGCTCAGCGTCGTCGTCGTGAATCCGTGGCACGCCGAACACGACCATGACCGCGTCACCGATGAACTTTTCGACCGTGCCGCCGTGCGTTTCGGCGACCTCTTTCATGCGTTCGTAATACCGCGTCATCTGCTGGCGCAGGACTTCCGGATCGGTTTGGGAGCCGAGCTCCGTGGAACCGACCACGTCGGCGAAGAGCACGCTGAGCAAGCGGCGCTCCTCACGCATGCTCGAATTCTGCCTGAATTTCCGTCGATCCGCAGTGCCCGGTAAAGTGGGACCGATGGCCAGCGATGAGCTCGTGGTGAATCGGGTTCACTCCTCCAGCACCTCGACCCCTGGGCGCGCTCTCAACAAGGTGCGCACTCACCAGCTCGTGATCGACGAGCCGACGCATCTTGGCGGGCCCGGCGAGGAAATCACGCCTGCCGAGGCGTTCCTGGCGGGCGTCTCCGCTTGCGGCGTGCTGCTGGTGCAGGGTCGTGCCCGGGACTCGGGTGTCCGCCTCGAGCAGGTCGAGGTCAACATCGAAGCGGTTCGGCATAGCAGCGACACCTCTATCTTTCAGCGAATCGACATGCTCTTCCGACTGGCCGGTCCCAGCGAGACCGAGGCGAACGATCTCGTGGAGCACTACAAGAACCATTGACCGCTCTATAAAGCGGTCGCGGTCGCGACCACCGTCCGGGTGAAGATCGAAGTAGCTCCCTAGCGTTCGGCCCCAAGTGGCTGAGCTCGGCCACCTGCATTCGATGATGGTCGCATCGAAGGGTTACGGCGGAACTGGGCTTGGAATACTCATGAGCCGCCGACGGGAAAAGCGGCCGTTGCCGAGACGCCCGCAGCCGGCTGCCCGGGCAGGACGAGTTGTCTATCAGTCGTCATCCCCGCGGTTCGACGCGGGACGCCTGGTGACGGCAGCACGCGAGACCTTCCGGTTTAAGCTTCCCCTTTTGACTTCGGTCGGCCCGTGGTTCGTCGAGCGGGTGCGTCGTCTGGGCGGTGCCCGCCAACGACCCGCGTTCCGGGTGCTCGCGGTCGCCGTCTGGGCGATCACCACGGTCAGGCTCATCAGCGTCCACTCGGGCGGCCAACTTCATGTCAGTTTCGCCTCGGCGTGGGCCATCCCGGCGGCCGGCTTCGTCCTCGGCGTCATATGTTGGGGGCTGCCATGGTTGCGAGTTCCGACGGATCACTTGTTGACCGCCATCGTTGTTGGGATCGCGTTGCCGCTTCTTTATTTGAGCTTTGCCGGCAACCTGCAGGGAGGTGATCTGCTGCCGGTCTACATCGTGGCCGCCGTTTTCACCGCGGCCCTTTTGCCGCTCCGGATCGCCATGGCGGTCGCCGTACTTGGTGCCGTCGCCGCTTCCGTCCCGCTCCTTTTGGGTTGGTCGGCTCTCTATGACCGCTCGCTGCTTGTCCTGGTGTCCGTGGTCGGGCTGCTGACCTATACGCAGGCGCGCATGCTGGGCAACATCGCCCGCAAGCAACATGAGGCTGAAGGCCGAAGCCGGCAAATCGAGGAGACTTTCATGGCGACCCTGGCCGCGCTCGCGGCATCGGGTTTTGGCAACGACAGGCCCATCGAAGCCCATTCCAGGGGCACCGCCTCGCTGGCCGTGGCGGTCGCGCACCAGCTGGGCCTCACGGGAGATCCCTTGCGGCAACTCGAGCTCGCCGCGCTCTTGCACGACGTCGGCAAAGCCGGCCTTCCAAGCGAGTTGTTGAACAAGCCTGGACCACTGACCAGCGAGGAACTCGCCATGGTCCATGAGCACCCCGTGGTGGCCGAGCGCATTCTGTCCACAGTGCCCGCCTTGCAGTCAATCTCTCCCATCATCAGGGCGCAATACGAACGATGGAACGGCAGCGGCTACCCGGACGGGCTGGCCGGCGAGACGATTCCTCTGGGTGGGCGGATCATCCATGCCTGTGCCGCCTTCCATGCCATGGCCTCGAACCGGCCGTACCGCCCCGCAATTCGGCTCGACCAGGTCATCAATGAACTGCGCCGGCAGTCCGGCTCGCAGTTCGACCCGCAGGTCGTCGAAGCGTTGATCGCCGTGGTCGAGCAAGGCGAGGTGGATCTTGCCAACATCCGGCTCGAGACGGAGGCCACTCCGCCGACGCCGTCGCGCCAATGGCAGAAGCAGCTCGAGACCATCGACCAGGTTGGCGTGCGCCTGGGCCGGGAGAGCAGTGTCCAGCAGATTTGCCGGATCACCGCCGAGGTCGCGGCGAGCCTCCTGCCCCATGATCAGGCGCGCGTTTATCTGGTAGCCGACGACAAGCGGCGCCTGGTCCCGAGTTACGTGAGTCCCCCTGATCGGCACGAGTCGTCGCGCACCGCGCTCGAACATCGGATCCTCTTGCCCGGAGAAGGGATCGCCGGGCAGGTCTTCCAGAACCTGCACGGCATTCTGCTGGGCGATGCCGATCCGGGGTTGGCCGGCTTCGAAGCACCGGCGATGAGCGTATCGGCGGTGGCCGTGCCGGTCAGGGTGCACGACGACATCGTCGGAGTGATCGAGGTCGTCAAGCTCGGCCCGAACCAGTACTCACGAAGCCATCTTCGCGTGCTCAAAATTCTGGCGAATCAGATGGCCCTATCGGTGGCCAACGCCCGGTTGATCGACCGAATGGTCGCCTGACGCGAAATAGGGTTTAACCAGCCTCGACTTCGAGGTATAGGTGGTTCATGGCTCCGCGTCGATCTCTCGAAAAACTCTCCCGGCGGGCCGGCGTCGAACTCGGGCTCAAGGGGGCTCGCCAGGTCGCCGGTAAAAGCGCCCACACCCGGCGGCCGTATCCGCCTGGGCAGCAGGGCCGCGCCGGGCAAACGGGTCGCCGCCGCAAGCGCGATTCGGAGTACCTGACCCAACTCAGGGAAAAGCAAAAGATCCAGTGGTTCTACGGCGTGGCGGCCGGTCAGCTTCAGCGCTATTTCGACGCCAGCCGCCGCCGCCCGGAGGCGACCGGTGAGGAGCTACTGCGTCTGCTCGAGGAGCGCCTGGACAACGTCGTCTACCGTCTGGGCTTCAGCGGCACGCGGGCGCAGGCTCGTCAATTCGTCACGCACGGCCACGTCCAGGTCAACGGCCGGCGCACCGACCGACCCTCCTACGAGGTCCGGCCGGGTGACACGATCTCGATCAAGCCGGGCAGCTCGATCGAGCCGTTAGTGCGCGACGCAATCAGCCTCGGTTTCCGGGTCCCGGACTGGCTGGCGTCGGATCAGCAAACGCTCACCGGCAAGGTGTCGCACCGGCCACAGCGGGCAGAAATCGATGTCCCGGCCGACGAGAATCGCGCGGTCGAGTACTTCGCGAAGTTCTAGCGGCCTGGCCGCGCGGGCAGCCGGCTCGGCCCGACTTGCGCGTCGAGCCAAGTGGTGAGGGGCTTACTCGCCTTGATCGCGTCCCGGACGCGTTGTTTCGCTTCGACCGTTTGCAACCAGGGACCGGGCTTCCATTGCCGGCCTGCCATCAGTCCCTTAGACCGTAATAGCTCGCCGCGAGGGTGATCGGCGGGGTATCCGGCGGGCACGCGCTTGAAGCTCGGTTCGGTGACCTGGTAACCATCCTTTTGTAGGGCGGCGACGATCCGAGCCAGCTTTTCGCCCTCCTTGCCTGCGACCGCGTCGCGAAAGCGGGTCAGTTGATCGGCGGCCATCTCATGGGCGCCGATGGCCATGTACAGGCCGTCGTCAGAAACCTGTAGATAGAGGCCGCCGACTCGGGTGCCGGACAGATAGGCGCCAAGGTGCTCCTTATACGGGCGCTTGTCCGGCGAGAAGCGGAGGTCGCGGTTGAGGCGAAAGATTTTGACCTCGACGTCCGACCCCAGCTCCAGCTCGAGTTCGGATAAGAGCGCTTCCATCGGCTGCCGGACCTGTTCTTCGTAGACCGATCGGTGGGCCTCGAAGTAGGCCTTGCTGTTATCACGCTTGAGGCCGTGAAAGAACTGTAACGCCGGCTTGGGCCAGCCCTCGAAACGAACGCGAACCGCCGAGCTCGCGGGACCCTTCATCGCTTCCCTCCTCCGTTATATTCACGCTGCCTGTTCCACGCCGGAGGCGGCTATTTCACGCCGCAGGGTTTAGCTGGATCGTAACGTTTCACTGCCATGACCTTTCTTCGTATTGCCCTGAGCGTCTTCGCGATCCTCAACGTCGTCTTTTGGGCGCTGCTCGCGTGGACCTGGGCTGTCAAGCCCGCGTGGGCTGCGCGCCTACCGCTCGGACTTGGCGACAAGCACTACCAGAGCGCGGTCCCGGTGTGGGGGCGGCTTGCGGCCGCGATTGCCGGGTTCTGGGCAGTGGCGGCGGTGCTCTACCTGACGGTCTACTCGGGTGACCGGTTGGCCTTCGTCGCGCTCTTCACGATGGCCGCGATCTTCCTCATCCTGGCAATCGGCGCAGCCGCTCGCGTGTACACCGTGCTGCAAATGCCTAAGGATTCGATGATGGGGATGCCCCGGCACCAGCAAGCGCGCTAGACCCCCGCGTCGCCAGCACCGATCCGACGAGAATCAGGCCGAAGCCGAGGATGGCTCCTACGGTCAACGGCTCGCGTAGCAACGTGACGCCCAGCAGCAGCGCGACCGCCGGATTGAAGTAAGTGATCACGGTCGCCCGCACCGGGCCGACCTCGCCGATGAGCGCGAAAAAGAGCAGGAAGGCGATCGCCGTGCAGACGATCGCGAGGATCCCCACCGCCAGCAGGACGCGTCCGGACGGCAGTGTCCGCGGCAATTGCGGCAGCGCCAGGGGCGCGTACGCGATCGCCGTGAGGGCGAGCGATGCCGCCACGACCCCCACCGCCGGCAGTTGCGGCAGCCGGCGCGCGATGATGATCGGCCCGGTCGCGTAGCCAATCGCCACCAGCCCGACCTCCCCGACCGCGCCGAGGTCCCTGAACGACACGTTGAGGCCGACCAGAACCGCGACCCCGACAAGGCCAACCACGAGTCCGGCCGCGCGCCCGGAATCCATCCGGTCATCGCCGCGCGTCAGGCGCTGCAGGACGGCGCCGATCAGGGGCACGGCCGCGATCAGGAGGCCGGTGAACGAGCTCGATAGCCGCCGCTCCGCGTCGGAGAGCAGGAACCACGGCAGTGACACCTCGACCACGGTGTAGGCGATCACCCATCGCCAGTAGGGGACGAGGGGGGTGAGCCAGCCGCGGACGGCGGCGATCGGCAGCAACAGGACCGCGCCGCCCGCCGTTCGGAGCAGGACCAGGCTCGCCGGCGTAAGCTCGCCGACCGCGATCTTGATCAGCAGGTAGGGGATGCCCCAGATGACGGCCATCGCCGCAAAGAGGGCCCAGCCGCGGCGGGTCACGCGGTCGGCGCGATATCCAGCTCGACGTCCTCGGGGAGGATGTCTTCGCCCGTGTATGCCGAGGCCTGCAGACGGAACAACCGCGCATATCGCCCGTTGAGCCGCATCAGCTGCTCGTGGGTTCCCTGTTCGACCAGGCGCCCGTGCTCGAGGAAGAGGATCCGATCGGCGCGCCGGACCGTCGAGAAGCGGTGCGAGATGTAGACCGCGGTGCGGCCTCGTGTCAGCGAGTGGATTCGTTCGAACAGCTCGTACTCAGCCTGGGCGTCGAGTGCGGATGTCGGCTCGTCGAGCAAAAGAATCCGTGCATCGCGCATGAATGCGCGAGCCAGGGCAACCTTTTGCCACTCGCCGCCGGAGAGGTTGACACCGGCATCGAACCATTTGCCGAGCGCGGTGTCGTAGCCCTGGGGAAGCCCGGCGATCAGCTGATCCGAGCCGGCCTGCCGGCTGGCGCTGCGAATGGCCTCGCGGTCGCCTAGGGCGCTCAAGCTTCCGAGGCCGATGTTTTCCGCGGCGGTCGCCTGGTACGTCACGTAGTCCTGGAACATCCCACCGATTTGCGCTCGCAGCTCGGCTGGATCGTAGTCACGGATGTCGACGCCATCGATAAGGATTCGCCCCTCGCTCGGATCGTAGAGGCGGCAGATCAACTTGAACAGCGTGGTCTTGCCGGCGCCGTTGCGGCCGACGATCGCGATCGTTTCGCCGGGCGACACGGTGAAGCTCAAATCATTCAGCGCGTTCTCACTGGCCCCCGGATAGGCAAAGGTCACGTGGTCGAAGGTGATCTCACCCACGACCGGGTTCGGAACCGGCACGGGGTTGGCTCGCGTCGGAAGCGCACTGGTGGTCTCCATCAGTTCGAAGAGGTTGCTGAGATACAGGTTGTGCTCGTACATGCCGGAGAAGCCGCCGAGGATGCCCTGGATCGAGTTCTGCACCGATTGGGCCGCGGTCGTGTACAGGGTCAGGTCGCCCAGGGACAGCTTGCCGGCGATCGCCTGCAGCGCGACGTAGAGATAGGTCACCGAGGTCGCGATGGTGCTGAGGTTGCCCCAGAGAAATCCGGTCAGGTAGCGTCGCACGACCTGACGGCGCTGGCTGCCGTAATAGGCCTCGCCGATCAGCCGGTAGCGGTCGATGAAGTACTGGCCCAGCCCGAACAGCTTGACCTCCTTGGCATAGCTGTCCGTGGTCAGCAGGGTCACGAGGTAGTTCATGCGGCGAAGCAGCCGTGAGCCCCAGCGCGCGATGTTGTAGCCGCGCCACCCGTAGCGGGTGTCGGCGATGAAGGCCGGGACGGGGGACAGGAGCGCCAGCAAGGCGAGCAGCGGGCTCACCAGCACCAGCAGCGCGATCATCGTCGCGAAGGTCAAGCCGGTCTGCACCAACCCGAAGGCCGTCGAGATCATCAGCACCGGACGGTTGATGGAGTCCGTCTGGGCCCGCCGCAAGAGGTCGTATGACGCCGGGTCTTCATAGAACGCAAGGTCGAGCGAGGCGGCCTTTTCCATCACCATCAACTGAATGCGCATCGAGACCGCGTTCTGGAGGAGCTGCTGGGTGATGTTGCGCGCCGTGCTGAGAAACGCGATCAGCGCGAAGATCAGCAGTTGCAAAATCGCGAGGAAGATGATCCCGTTGACGATCGTAAAGGCCGAGGTCTTCCATAGTCCGAAGTCGAACCGGATCACATCGGCGGTAGTGGGATGGTTGTGCACCAAGATGCCCTGCACGACGGCGTTGACGAGCAGCTTTGAGGTGTAGGCCGACAGGGCCGGGATGACGCCGGCGACCACCGTCACCGCGAAGAGACCAATCGTGATGGCGGGGCTCGCGTCCCATACCAGCCGAAGCACCCTCGGGAGCGCGGCCGCCGTGCCGCGGATCGACTCCTTGAGGTTTCGCCAGCGGCTGCGCAGGTCTTTTGGTCCCTGTGGCTCCTGCGGCTCCTCGATCACCGGGTTGCCGGTCAGGCCGCTGTTCGCCGGGCCCGTGTCTTTAGTCTTCGAGCGACCGCGGCCCCACATCCAACCCAGCGACGGGCCGCCGTGCCCCGGCGGCATCATACCCACGGCGCTACCCTACCGCAGAAACGTCCGGGGATCGGTTTCCGAACCGAACGACCTCAGGCCTCGTCTACGACGGCGATCGCTTCGACTTCGATCAGATAGCCGGGCTCGGCCAGGGCCTGGACGCCGACCAGGGTCGATGCCGGCAGGGTCGCCGGGCCGAAAACGGCGGAGCGGGCTTCGCCCACCAAGGGTCTCAGCTCTGGCTTGTAGCCAACGATATAGATGGTGATCTTCGTGACATCCGCGGGAGTCGCGCCGGCGCCCTCGAGCGCGGTGCGAAGGTTGGCGAATACCTGCTTGACCTGGCCCGCGAAATCGCCGGAGGCAACCAGCTTGCCGTCCGCATCGATCGAGACCTGGCCGGCGACGAAGACCATGCGGCGTCCCCGGCCCACCACCACCTGGGTGTAGGCCGTGGGTTTGAACAGTGCCGCTGGCGCGAGCCGCTCGAGTCCCATCCCAACAATCTTAGATCTCCCTTAGTGGTCGCTCAGAAACACCTCATCTCGACGCGGTTCAATCGGAGGACTGTCATGCCAGGGAGGGTCTCATGATCAATCGACCGCTCATCGCTCGCGAAGAAGTCGCGAGCCCCACCGAAGCCGCCCGTGAACTCGCGGCCCGCGTGCCGGCGCCGATCGAGCAGATTCTGTTCGAAGTCAAACGGCTGATCGTCGGCCAGGACCGACTCCTCGAACGCTTGCTGATCGCGCTGCTCTCCGGCGGGCACGTCCTGCTCGAAGGCGTTCCCGGCCTGGCCAAGACCGTTACCGTCAAGGCGTTCGCGCAGGTGATTGGCGGCGCCGCCGGCCGGATCCAGTTCACGCCCGACCTGGTGCCGGCCGACCTCATCGGGACCCGGATCTACAACCCCGGGCAAGGACAATTCTCGACCGAGCTCGGCCCGGTCTTTTGCAACCTGCTGCTGGCGGACGAGATCAACCGCGCACCGGCCAAGGTCCAGTCCGCGCTGCTCGAGGCGATGCAGGAGCGGCAGGTCACGATCGGCAAAGACACCCATCACCTGCCCGACCCTTTCGTCGTACTGGCCACCGAGAACCCGATCGAAACCGACGGCACCTACCCGCTGCCGGAGGCGCAACTGGACCGGTTCATGCTGAAAGTCTTGGTCGACTACCCCACCTTCCAGGAAGAGGTGGTTGTGGTCGAACGGATCACAGGGCCCGATATCGAGCTCCGCCAGATGGTGACCCTCGATCAGCTCAAGGAGATGCAGAAGGCCGTGAGCGAGGTCTACGTCGACCCCGCCGTGCGGACTTACGCCGCCACGCTCGCCTATGCCAGCCGCCCGGGCAAGGTAAA
>Ga0137395_10001024_pt1 | contig 12587 bp, 9 predicted proteins | sample czobulk216metaG_FD_108283 | JGI IMG/M metagenome (GOLD analysis project Ga0137395, IMG submission 108283) | Vadose zone soil microbial communities from Angelo Coast Range Reserve, California, USA - czobulk2.16 metaG | ecosystem: Environmental > Terrestrial > Soil > Vadose zone | place: USA...
CAACGAAGCGGTGCTGAAACAGGACCTCTACCACATGAGGACCGCCATCGATCAATATACCCAGGACAAAGGCAAAGCGCCGCAGGAGCTGAACGACATAGTGACCGCCGGCTATCTGCACGCGATCCCCAAAGACCCGTTCACGCACGCCGCGGACTGGCAGGTGGTGCAGGAAGATGTGCTGGAGAGCGTGGACCAAACCGCACCCGGCATTTCCGACGTGAAAAGCACGTCAAGCCTGATCAGCAGCGAAGGCACTCCGTATAGCGCGTGGTAATGTCGCTTCGCTCAAGACTTTAGTTTCATTTGTGAGAAGCCGATGAAAAAAACTCTGTGGGCAATTGGCTATCTTGTCTTTGCAGCTTGGATCGCTTTTGATCCATTCGGCAAAGCGCCGATCCATCCAGACCCTGTGGGCAAGGCGTTCCAGTTGGTCTGCGGTGGACTGGTTCTTTTGCTGGGTTGGATCCTTCTCCGGAAGCGGTCCGACGACAGTCGCCCAGACTGGTAAATGAGCAATTACCAACTGGCCGGAACCTTTTTCGGCAAAGTGCTACCATTTCCGTATGCCGGTCGACACTGAAATTCAGGCTACCCATCTTCCTCCGCTGAAAGCCCCCCGTGGAACCGAATTGACGTGCAAAGCATGGCCGCAGGAAGCCGCCATGCGCATGCTCATGAACAATCTTGATGACGAGGTGGGCGAGCGCCCGCGCGACCTGGTGGTATATGGCGGGACGGGGAAGGCGGCGCGCAACCAGCAATGCCTGGAGGCGATCCTGGCGTCGCTTAAGGCGCTCGAAAACGATGAGACGCTGCTGGTGCAGTCAGGCAAGCCGGTTGGGGTTTTCCAGACGCACGAATACGCGCCACGCGTGCTGATCGCCAATTCAAACCTTGTCGGCCACTGGTCCAACTGGGAGAAGTTTAACGAGCTGGAACGGGCCGGGCTGATGATGTATGGGCAGATGACGGCTGGGTCATGGATCTATATCGGCTCGCAGGGAATTATTCAAGGAACGTTTGAGACCTTTGCCGCGGCCGCGGAAAAGCATTTTGGCGGCGATCTGGCGGGCAAGCTGGTGGTGAGCGGCGGCATGGGCGGCATGGGCGGCGCGCAACCTCTGGCGGCGACGATGGCCGGCGCGTGCTTCCTTGGGATCGACGTGGACGCGGAGCGCATCAAGAAGCGGTTGAAGACCGGCTACTGCGACTTCATGGTCAATAATCTGGACGAAGCGCTGAGGATCCTCAAGAATGCAGTGCGAAAGAAAGAAGCCGTGTCGGTCGGGCTGGTAGGGAATTGCGCTGACGTGGTCCCCGAACTGGCGGAGCGCGGCGTGCTGCCGGATATTCTTACCGACCAGACTTCGGCGCACGATCCGCTCAACGGCTACGTGCCCAACGGCATGACGCTGGATCAGGCGCTGGCGCTGCGCAAGAACGATCCCAAAGCGTATCTGGAGAAATCGCTGGACGCGATGGCGCGGCATGTGGAGGGCATGCTGCGCCTGCAGAAGATGGGCAGCGTTACGTTCGATTATGGCAACAACATCCGCACGTTTGCTTTTCAGCGGGGCGTGAAAGACGCCTATGATTTTCCCGGCTTTGTGCCGGCGTATATTCGTCCGCTGTTCTGCGAAGGCCGCGGGCCGTTCCGCTGGGTGGCGCTTTCGGGCGATCCCGCCGACATTGCCGTGACCGACGATCTGGTGCTGGAACTGTTCCCGCAGAACCGCATCCTGAGCCGCTGGATCAACCTGGCGCGCAAGCGCATCAAGTTCCAGGGGCTGCCCGCGCGCATATGCTGGCTGGGCTATGGCGAGCGCGCGCAGTTCGGGCTGGCCATGAATGATCTGGTCAAGAAGGGCAAGATCAAGGCGCCGATCGTGATCGGGCGCGATCATCTGGATTGCGGATCGGTGGCGTCGCCGTATCGCGAAACCGAGAGCATGAAAGACGGCAGTGACGCTGTGGCCGACTGGCCTCTGCTGAACGCACTGCTCAATACCGCCAGCGGGGCAAGCTGGGTCTCGATCCACAACGGCGGCGGCGTGGGTATTGGCTATTCTTTGCATGCGGGGCAGGTGATCGTAGCTGACGGAACGGAGATGATGGCGAAGCGGATTGAGCGCGTGCTCACGAATGATCCGGGAATCGGCGTGGCGAGGCACGTAGATGCGGGATACGACGAGGCGGCGAGGTTCGCGGAGAAAAAGGGCGTAAGAATTCCCATGGATCGAGAGATTAAATAATTTCGCGATTGCCAGAAATGCCAAGATTGACAAAATCGCCGAAATTGAAAGGCAAATGAGACCGGGATATTCATTCAAACAAAGACCATGGCAAACGCTGGAAATGTCAAGCAAACCCGCAAAGCACACAATGATGCATTATTCAAACGCGCTGATCAGCACTCAGATCGTGGCGAATTTCGTGCGGCGTTCCGGTTATTTCTTGCTGCGGCGAAAGCGGGCGATAAAGGTTCACAACTCAATGTGGGCTATTGCTACGACACGGGAAAGGGCGTTAAGCAAAATACCCCAGCTGCTCTCTACTGGTATAGGCGAGCATATCGCCGTGGCGATAGTTGTGCGGCCAATAATATCGGAACAATCTGGCGAGACAGGCAGAATCCAAACCGCGCTTTATATTGGTTCCGGCGGGCGCTGAAACTCGGCGACGAAGGCGCTTATCTGGAAATCGCTAAATTGTATCTTCAGGGCTGGCACAACCCGCATAAAGCTATTCCTTACCTCGAGCGTGTGAGCCGATCGCAGCAAGAGTCTGAGGCTACCATAGAAGAGGCGCAACGACTGTTGAAACTGACCCGGCACGCACTCCAGCGATCGCGGAAGAAATCTACAATTGCCAGCTAAAAATCCATCTCCTTACCTTCTTCTTGCCAACATCGGCCAGTTGCTTACACTGCGCGGCGAAGCTGCGCCGAGGCGGGGGCGCGATCTGCGGGAAATCGGATTGGTTGAAGATGCGGCCGTGCTTTGCGGTGGAGGGAAGGTTCTGGCCGCAGGGCCACAGCGCGAACTGTTGCGCGATCCCTGGCTGCGAACGAACCGGAAGAAGGTCAAAGAGCTAGACTGCCGGCAGCGGGTGGTGGTTCCGGGGCTGATCGATTGCCACACGCATCCTGTGTTTGCCGAGCCGCGCCTGGTGGATTTTGAAAAGCGCATTGGCGGCGCGGGCTATGAAGAGATTGCAGGGGCGGGCGGCGGGATTCGGTCGAGCGTCGCGGGGGTGCGAAGGTCGAGCCGGGGCGAGCTGAGCAAGAAGGTGCTCGCGGCGCTCAATGCCATGCTTAAGCAGGGAACCAGCGTGGTGGAAGCCAAGTCGGGTTACGGGCTGACGCTGGAAGATGAGGTCAAGTCGCTGGAGGCGATACGCGACGCAGCGCAGCAATGGCCGGGCGAGGTTGTACCGACTTTGCTGGCGGCGCATGTAGTTCCCCAGGAATACGAGGGCAAGCCGGACGAATACGTGCTGAAGGTTTGCGACGAGATGATTCCTCTGATTGCTAAAAAGAAGCTGGCCAAGTATGTGGACGTCTTTTGCGATCGCGGGGCGTTCACGCAGGAGCAATCGGAAAAAGTGTTGGCGGCAGCGCGCAAACACGGATTGGGCACGCGCGCGCACATCTGCCAGTTTACGCCGGCGAAGCTCGGCCCGATATTGGAGCATGAGCCGGCATCGCTTGACCACATGGACTGCGTACAGTCGGAAGATGTGGCTTTGCTGGCGCGCGGGGAGACGGTGGCAGTGTTGCTGCCGGGAGCGAATTATTTTCTTGGTCACAAGGAGTTTCCCGGCGCGCGGCGGCTGATCGACGCAGGCGTGCCGGTGGCGCTGGCTACGGACTACAACCCCGGGACGTCACCCACGCCGAGCATGCCTTTCGTGATGTCTCTGGCCTGCACGCACTTGAAGATGACTCCGGCAGAGGCGATTGCGGCTGGGACGATCAACGCGGCGTGCGCGCTTGGAATGCAAGATCGGAAAGGAAGCCTGGAAGCGGGGAAAGACGCGGATATGGCGATCTTTGATGTGAAGGATTACAGGGAAATCGCTTATTGGTTTGCCTGGGACCGCTGTGATGGAATGGTGGTAGCGGGAAGAGCGGTGGGATTGGGCCCAGGCGGCGAGCGATGAAGACTGGAGGATGCGGCATTTGAGTTGCGTCGAGGAACGACCGAGCCGATTGGGTTTTTCGTGAGAACTCCCTGTAGCAGCACGGTAAGGGATACGATCTCGGGGTCCTTCGACTCTACCTCACTCCTTCGTCGCTCGGTGTCGCACAGGATGACAGGGTTAAGTATTTTCGCCAGGACCATTTGCTGTTGCGTGATGGTGGCGCTCCCTGGGCTGCTCCAAGCATTGCCGTTTCCTCAAGAAGAGAAGCCCACAACGAGTTCAGCCGCGCCCGCCTCACAGTCATCGCCCACACCCATACCGCAGCCATCACCTTCGCCCGCAGTGCAGCCGCCAACTACAGATAGCGCTGTGCATCCGCCCAGTTCGCACGACGAGATCGTGGTCACGGCCGTAGGTGACATTATGCTGGGCACTACGTTTCCTGAAGAATCCACGCTTCCCCCGAACGATGGCGCCGACCTGCTGACCGAGGTCGCGCCATTTCTTAAACGGGGCGACATTGTTTATGGAAACCTGGAAGGCCCGATTGTTGATGGCGGAATCTCAGCCAAGTGTCGCGGCAAGAAAGAGGGTACGTGCTATGCGTTTCGCGTGCCCACGCGTTACGGGAAATATCTAAAGGATGCGGGATTCACGGCCATGGGGCTGGCCAACAATCATGCCATGGACTTCGGCCTGGAAGGACGCGCCAGCTCGCGGCAGGTGTTGGACGCAATGCAGATCGCGCATACTGGCGAAGTTGGCGATATCGCGCGGCTCACGGTGAAAGGCAGAAGAGTCACGATCATCGCATTCGCCACTTATCCGGGCGCGTACAACTTTCTTGATCTGGATGAATCGCTGCAAACGATCCGCGCGGCGCGGGCGGAATCCGACCTGGTGATTGTGGGCTTTCACGGCGGAGCGGAAGGCGCGACGCACCAGCACGTTCTGGAGGGCGACGAAACGTTTCTGGGCGAAGATCGCGGCGATCTGCGGCGGTTCACTCACGCTGCGGTTGATGCAGGCGCGGACCTGGTGCTGGGATCGGGGCCGCATGTGGTGCGGGCAGTGGAGGTCTACAACGGAAAACTTATTGCTTATTCGCTGGGAAACTTTGCCACCTACGGACCGTTTAATCTGAATGCGGAGAATGGGCTGTCATTGATTCTGGAAGCTCACCTGGCCGCGGACGGGACGTTTCTGCGCGGACGAGCCTATCCGGTGAAACAGGATAAACCGGGCGGGCCAAAGTTAGATCCTGAAATGAAGATCCTGCCGGTGGTGCGCGCTCTCTCCAATTCCGACTTCAGACAAAGCGCGGTGGTGGTGGGACCGCAGGGAGAATTGTGGCTGCCAGGCACAGAGATCCCCCAGTGCAGCAATGCTCCGGACCTGCTTGAACAAAGGCCAGGCGCGGGCCCATGTGGTATCTTCCCCTAATAGGCTTATCTACATACCAGGGACCAATGCAGACACGCAAAATTATTATTTTTCTCATGTTCATTGTGGCAGCAGGCGCCGTCTTTGCGTTGCAGCAGGACGCCTTACCCGCAGAGTTGAAGGACGCGGCGCTGCACGATGCCGCGTGCACCAAGCCTGATGCCGCTCCAAACACTGACGGAGCCAGCGCTGACGCGCCGATCCTGGCCGCGCTGCCGATCCGCGCCGGTGGCCGCGAAATGGGAACGATTGTCACGGTGCAGGGCGCGTGCCATTGCCAAACCAATAACTGCGACACGCTGGTGTACCTGCGCACCAGTCAGGGATACCGGCTGGCGCTGCGCGAAAAATACGCCTCACTTCATCCCATGAAGATCGTCAAACGAGGTATGCCTTCACTCACGGGAAAGTTTGAGGTCAGCGCCGCCAGGATGGAAACAACGGTTTACGACTGGGACGGAAAGGATTACCGGCCCAGCCTCTGTGCGACGGTGGTGAAAGGCAAGAAGGTGCCGAGCATCGCGCAGCACCCGTGCCAGGCGGCCGGGAAATAGCGCGGGCGCGCCGCAGGCACGCAAGAATCTCAAGGAGAGAAATGTCGCTATTGAAAAAGTCCACTTGGATGGTTCTGATGTTGCTGCCGCTGCTGGCCAGCGCGCAACGACTGCCTTACGGCGTGAGCCCGCAGCACTATAACCTGACCTTTATGCCGGATTTGCAGACGGCGGTTTTCGCCGGGGACGAAACCATCGACGTAGAGATAAACAAGGTAACCAGCACGATCACCCTGAACGCGATCGAACTGGAGTTTCAGGAAGTAACGGTCACGCAGGAAAGCAAGCCGCAGCCGGCTAAGTGGGACTTTGCTCCCGAAAAACAACAGGCCACGCTGACGGTTGCGGAACTGTTGCAGCCGGGCCCGGCCAGCATCCACATCAAGTTCACCGGCGTTCTGAACGACAAGTTGCGCGGCTTTTACCTGGCACGCACCAAACAGCGGAATTACGCGGCAACACAGTTTGAGTCTACAGATGCGCGGCGCGCATTCCCCTCATTTGACGAACCGGCGATCAAGGCCAAGTTCGACATTACGCTGATAATCGACAAGGCGGACACCGCCATTTCCAACGGACATATTACTTCCGACACGCCCGGACCGGGAGAAGGCAAACATACGCTGCAATTTTCAACCACGCCAAAGATGTCCACCTACCTGGTGGCGATGGCGGTGGGTGATTTTGAGTGCATTGAAGGAGCAGCGGACAACACGCCTATACGCGTGTGCGGCACTCCTGACAAAAAACCGCTGACCTCCGCGGCGCTGCGCTATGCCCAGGAAATCCTGAAATTTTACAACCAGTATTACGGCATTCCTTATCCGTTTGGAAAGCTCGACCTGGTGGGCGTGCCCGATTTTGAAGCCGGCGCCATGGAGAACACGGCGGCGATTTTCTATCGCGAGTCACTGCTGTTCATCGACGACAAGAACTCTTCCGTGGATTCGCATCAGCAGGTGTTTGAAGTGCTGGCGCATGAGATGGCGCACCAGTGGTTCGGCGACCTGGTGACCATGAAGTGGTGGGACAACATCTGGCTGAATGAAGGCTTTGCCACATGGATGGCGCTCAAGCCGTCGCAGGCGTTGCATCCGGAGTGGAATGCGTACCTGGATGCGGTGCAGGAGACGAATAACGCCCTGATCCTTGACGCGCTGGTGAATACGCATCCCATACGCGCGAAGGCCGAGACGCCGGAAGAGATCAACGCGCTCTTTGATTCGATCTCGTACGAAAAGGCAGCGGCGGTGCTGCGCATGATCGAGTCTTACGTCAGTCCGGACGTCTTCCGCCGCGGAGTCAATGTCTACCTGCGGAAGTTTATCTATGGCAATGCAACGGCGGAGGATTTCTGGACCTCACTGGCGGCGGCATCAGGACGCCCGGTGGACAGGATCATGCCAACGTTTGTGGACCAGGCAGGCGAGCCGCTGATTACGGTGAAGTCGGCGTGCCTGAACCAACAGGCGGCCGCGGCGCCGGTGCGCAAAGGCAGACGCTCGCGCAGGCGACCGTTAAAGCCGAACCCCAAGACGCAGGTTACGCTCGCGCAGCGGCGCTTCTGGGGCAATCCCGCAGCCGCGCCGAAAAACGACCAGGTATGGATGGTCCCGGTGTGCGTGAAGTCGGGCGGCGCCAAGCCTTTTTGCCAGATCCTGAGCCAGAAGGAGCAAACGCTCTCGATGGCAGGATGCTCCCCGTGGGTATTTGTGAACGGGAGCGCGGCAGGGTATTACCGCACGCAATATGACAAAGCCGGCCTGGAAAAACTGAGCGCCGTTGCCAGCACTGATTTGAACACAGCCGAGCTCACAGCACTGGTGCGCGATGAGGGAGCGCTGGTGGGCTCAGGCCAGGAGAGCATGGCCACGTTTCTGGACCTGATATCGGCCTTGAACCAGAACGCGCAACGGTCGGTGGTGGAAAGCTATTTGCCCACGCTGGATTACATCAACAGCTATCTGCTCTCCGGGAGCGAGGCAGATGGGTTCCGTGTCTGGGTGCGGTCCAACTTCCAACCTATGATGACCAAGATCGGATGGACGCCGGCGGCAGGCGAGAGCGCTGACACACATACGCTGCGCGGCGATTTGATCCATATTATGGGCTTCATCGGTGAAGATCCGGAAATCATACGGCAGGCGACGGCTGTGGCTGAGCAGTATATGAAGAACCCGAATTCTGTGGATGCCAGCATGGCCAAGGATGCGCTGGCCGTGGCGGCGCGCCATGGCAATGAAGCGCTGTTCGAACAATACGTGGCCGCGATGCGGAAGGTGCGGTCGCCGGAACAGTATTACAATCTGGGCGGAGCGCTGGCAGAATTCCGCGATCCGAAAATCGTGGAGCGGGTGTTGGAGTTCGCTGTGTCCGATGAGGTCCGCAATCAGGATGCTCCGCACCTGATCTCGGCCGTGGTGGGGAACGCCGACAATCAGAAAATTGCCTGGGAGTGGGTGAAAGCGCACTGGCCGGCGGTAGAGAAGAAGAGCACCATGTCCAGCGGGCCGGAGATTGTGAGTGCGACGCGAAAGTTTTGCAGCGCGGAGATGCGGGACGACGTGCAGAGTTTCTTCGGAGAGCACAAGGTTCCGGCAGCGGAGCGCGCGCTGAAGCAGTCTTTTGAGGACATCAATACGTGCGTCAAGATGCGTCCGCGACTGCAGACGGAACTGGCGGCGTGGCTGCAACAGCACCCAGGAACCAGCAGAGCAGCGGGACGGTGAGTGAGATTTGGTAATCGGGTAATTGGTAATCGGGTAATTTGTACTTAGTATTTGGTGCTTGGCAGGTCTGTTTCCGCGTTTGATTTTCGGCTAGCGCGATGGCAGTTCGGATCTGATGAGAATGCCATTCCATCGTTCATCGTACTTTTTCAGAAAGGCAGTGCTGCAACGCGGACAGTGAATGCTCAGCGTGTCCGGTGCGATCCAGCTCAGCGTAATGCCTGCTCCTGCGGCGTCCTGCTCAATCAAGAAGATCTCGCCTTCGGCGGATAAGCCGGAGAAGAAACCGCGACGGAGTGGGTTTCCCGCTGGTCGAAGGTTGACGTGAGTAAAGAAGGGCGTGTCCTCGCCGCAACGGCGCTCCATGATGGTTGCCGTCCAGTGCTTGTCCGGGCTCGCCGCCTCCGCTACCACGCGGTCAGAACACCGCGGGCGCGTGTGCAGGTAAACCACCGAGAGCACGGCAAACATCAGCAGCAGCATGCCGCCATAGAAAAATGAGCCGTAAACCATCTTGCGGGCAAAAGGGTCCATGGATTATTGGGCCGCCCGCAATCTGATTTCGCGCCACAGCTCGGCGCGCCCCTCGCCGGTGCGGGCGGAGTAAGGAAGAAGAGTATCAACGCCGTGGTCGCGGGCCAACGCCGCCAGCGCGCCGCGCAGCTTGTTGCCGGAGAGCTTGTCGGCCTTAGTGGCCACCACCAGAAAGTCGCGTCCGGCACTGCGGAGAAAGTCGATCAGGTGCCGGTCAGGCGCCTGCGCGAGGACGTTGGAGTCAATCAGCACGATGGAAAGCGCCAGCGTCTCGCGCTCCTGCAGGTAGGGCTCGATGAATTTGGGCCACTCAGCAGAAATCTCCTTTGAGAGTTTGGCGTATCCGTAGCCGGGCAGGTCCACCAGCAGCATTTCCGGATGCGGCTGGCTGGGCTTGGCGTAAATCCCGATGAAGTTGATGGTGCGCGTGCGTCCCGGCGTGGAACTGACGTGCGCCAGCTTCTGCCCGAGAAGGGAATTGATCAGGCTGGATTTGCCGACATTGGAGCGGCCGAGAAAGGCAAACTCCGGTGGACCTTCCGGGGGAAAGAATTTAGGGTCGGCGGCGGAGGTGAGGAATTTGGCGATCGGGGGCTTCATTTAATTGTCGCTGCGCTCCAAACCGCTAAAGAGCGTCGTCCGCGGGAAGAGTCGTTCAGCGCCTAACGCGTGGCGGTTCGGCGCGCAAGCCGGCCTCACCGCCAATTCAAGACCATATCACGTCGCGCATCATCGTCTAGACGCATAGAGCCAAAAATCGGGCCCGCGTTTCCACGGGCCCAGCGGGGTATTGCTTTGGTTTAGTGCTTCAGACCGTAAACATCGAGCTCGCCCTGGGGCGAAGCTGTGCTTACGGGATCATGCGCCGTGGCGATGAACACCTGGCCGTTGGCCACAATGGGCTCGGTGAACTTGATGCCGAAGCCGGGAACGTCGGCGGGATTCTGTGAACTTGAATAAAGCAGATGCGAGATGTTCGTCGCGTCGTAGGCGCGGAGAATGGCCGGGGTTGGCGACGAGGCAAAGGGATCCTGAATGGGCTGGCCATGGTCGAGCATCCAGACGATGCCGCTGGCTGTCCCATTGGACGAGACGAAGGGTGTGGTGCCGTAGCTGAAGGCCGCGATGCTTTCCTGAGTGGAAGCTCCCCCAGCAAGCTGGCCTGAGTTGTATGTGTATTGCCTGCGACGGAGTTGGAGGCGTAGACGAAGAAGCACCCACACTTCCGCAACCGACAACGGCCAGCGCGATTGCGCGGCTATGACGAATGAAGTTTTTTTACGATGAAGGGAGCAAAGTCTGGACACAACTCGGGCAGTGGCGTTTACAGCACGTCTCATAGATGGACTCATCCTTGATAAGCGAAAGAACAGGGGGAACGGCGTGGATCTTCCGCTTTGTATGGCGCGCGACGTTGTCCAGGGGGTGCAAAGAGGAGCGCTGTTGATCGAAAAAGATGCAGCAGCTCTGGGCAGAGATGCTGCTGCCGGAAGGATTAAGTAAAGATTTTGGTCGCGACGAATTGACGTGGCGTTAACAGAAGAGAAAGAGAGTTTTCACCACACGGAGAACCTCCAGCCGCCGCTCTCACAAAAGAAACAAAAAGCCCGCTCTGTTCGAGCGGGCTCGGGAAGCTTCTAACAGAACTTACAAATATCGTTCGCGGGATATCTCCGGCTGCACCGCTGGCGCGGGAATCGTCTGGGCGCCTTCGGCGGGGAAGTCCGGCAGCGGGGTTTCCAGAGCGATCTTCAACACCTGGTCCATATTCTCGACCGGGTGCATCTTCATCTGGCCGCGAATATTTTCCGGCACTTCAGCCAGATCTTTTTCGTTCTCTTTAGGAATGATCGCCTCTTTGATCCCGGCGCGCAGAGCGGCGAGAAGTTTTTCTTTCAATCCGCCGATGGGCAGGACCTTGCCGCGCAGGGTGATCTCGCCGGTCATGGCGATATCGCGGCGCACGGGAATCTTGCTCAGCGCGCTGGCGATGGCCGTGGCCATGGTGATGCCGGCGGAGGGGCCGTCCTTGGGAATGGCGCCTTCGGGCACGTGAATATGGATATCGACATTGCGGTAAAAATCCTTGGGCACGCCCAGGCGCACGGCGCGCGAGCGCACGTACGACATGGCGGCGTGGGCCGACTCCTGCATCACGTCGCCCAGCTGGCCGGTGATGGTGAGCTTGCCTTTGCCGTCGACGATGGCGACCTCTGTGCTCAGGATGGAGCCGCCGACCTCAGTCCAGGCCAGCCCGGTGACCAAGCCGACCTCACTCTTTTCATTGGCCAGCGTGTCACGGAACTTGGTGACGCCCAGAAATTCGTTGACGTTGCCGCCGTCAAGGACGATGGAGTAACCTTCGCCTTCTTTAACAACCTTGCGTGCTACTTTTCTGGATATATTTCCAATTTCTCTTTCCAGGTTACGCACGCCCGCCTCACGCGTGTAAGAGCGGATGATCTCGCGCAGCGCATCGTCGGTGAACGTGAGCTGCTTTTCCGTCAGGCCGGTGGCCTCGCGCTGCTTGCGCACCAGGAACTGCTTGGCGATCTCGACTTTTTCATACTCGGTATAGCCGTGCAGCCGCAGGACTTCCATGCGGTCCTGCAACGCCGGCGGAATGGTGTGCAGCACGTTGGCCGTGGCGACGAAGAAAACCTGTGACAGATCGTATTCCACGTCAAGGTAGTGGTCCTGGAACATCCAGTTCTGCTCAGGATCAAGCACTTCCAGCAGCGCCGACGACGGATCGCCGCGGAAGTCAGAAGCCATCTTATCGACTTCGTCGAGCATGAAGACCGGGTTCTTGGTGCCGGCTTTCTTCATCATCTGAATGATCTGGCCGGGCAACGCGCCGATATATGTGCGGCGATGTCCGCGAATTTCCGCTTCATCGCGCACGCCGCCCAGCGACATGCGGACAAACTTGCGGCCGGTGGCCTTCGCAATCGACATGCCCAGCGACGTCTTGCCCACGCCCGGAGGGCCGACGAAGCAGAGAATCGAGCCCTTGGGATTCTTCACCAACTGGCGAACGGCCAGAAATTCCAGAATACGGTCTTTGATTTTTTCCAGGCCGTAGTGGTCCTGGTTAAGGATTTTTTCCGCGTGCTCAATGTTGCGGATCTCTTTGGACTTCTTCTTCCACGGCACGGCCAGCAGCCAGTCAAGATAGTTG
>Ga0137395_10001026_pt1 | contig 12578 bp, 11 predicted proteins | sample czobulk216metaG_FD_108283 | JGI IMG/M metagenome (GOLD analysis project Ga0137395, IMG submission 108283) | Vadose zone soil microbial communities from Angelo Coast Range Reserve, California, USA - czobulk2.16 metaG | ecosystem: Environmental > Terrestrial > Soil > Vadose zone | place: USA...
CTCGTGGACATCCAGTACGAGCGCACCGAGGAGTTGCGCCGCGGAACGTTCCGTGTGCGCGGCGATCGCCTGGAAATTTATCCGCCGTATGAGGACAACGCCTACGCCGTCGAACTCTGGGGCAGCCAGGTGGACGCCATCCGCCAGATGGACCCGCTGACCGGCGAAGTGCGTTCCGGGCAAAACGATTTGTCGCGATTGACGATTTATCCGAAATCGCACTACGTCATGCCCGCCGCGCAGAGAGAGCGCGCCATCCGCACGATTCTGGAAGAGCTTGACTGGTGGGGGCCGGAGCTTAAAAAACAAGGCAAGTACGCCGAGGCGCAGCGCGTCTGGCAGCGCACGATGTTTGATATCGAGATGATGCGCACGATCGGATATTGCCACGGCATCGAAAACTATTCGCGCCACATGTCAGGCCGACTGCCCGGCGAAGCGCCGCCCACATTGCTCGATTATTTTCCGCAGGACTATCTTCTCTTCATCGATGAATCGCATCAGACCGTCCCTCAGCTTCACGCGATGTATCACGGCGACCGTTCGCGCAAGCAGACGCTCGTGAACTACGGTTTCCGCATGCCCTCGGCGCTCGACAATCGTCCGCTGAATTTTGAGGAATTCGAGCACCGCACGGGACAAGTGATTTACGTCTCCGCGACGCCGGGGCCCTACGAACTAACGCGCTCGGCGGGAGTCGTGGTCGAGCAAGTGATTCGCCCGACCGGCCTGGTGGACCCGGAAATCGAGGTGCGCCCGGTAAAAGGGCAGGTGGACGATCTCCTCGAAGAAATCCGCGTGCGCGCCGAGCGCAATGAACGCGTGCTGGTCACCACGCTCACCAAGCGAATGGCCGAGGACCTCGCGGAATATTTCGCAGAGACGGGCGTTCGCTGCCGCTATATGCACTCGGAAATCGACACACTCGAGCGCGTCCGCATCCTGCGCGACCTGCGCCGCGGAGAATTCGATGTCCTGATCGGCATCAACCTGCTGCGCGAAGGCCTCGATCTGCCGGAAGTCTCGCTGGTCGCAATCCTCGATGCCGACAAGGAAGGCTACCTGCGCAGCGCCACGGCGCTCATCCAGACGATTGGCCGCTGCGCGCGGCACATCGAAGGGCGCGCCATGCTCTACGCCGATCGCATGACGGGCTCGATGGCGCAAGCCATCGAGGAAACCAACCGCCGCCGCGCGAAACAAGTCGCGTACAACGAAGCGAACGGCATCACTCCGATGTCCATCATCAAGTCCGTGGACATGAAACTCGCGGCAATCGTGGAAGCCGACTACGTCACGGTTCCCGTCGAGGATTTTGCTGACGCGGACATCACGAGCGAGGCGAAGCTGGGCGAAGTTCTGGCGCAGCTCGAAATCCAGATGCGCGAAGCCGCGAAGAAATTCGAGTTCGAGCGCGCCGCCGCTTTGCGCGACCGTATCCGCGCTCTCAAACAGCGCGACCTCTCCGGTTTCTTTTCGGCCGTTACCGAGCCCGCGCCGGTGGACTGATCAATCGAACGTTCACAGTTAAACATGGACGTGATTCAAGAAAAAAAGGCTGCCCGATCCGTCCCGGAAAAGCTGGGACGGATCGGCCGCTACAAAACCGCGACAGTTCGTCCGGGTTTTGTAGCGGCCGCCCGATTTGTGGGCGGGCAGTTTTTCTGTCTGATTTTCTAGCAGCTAGACCAACCCCTTACGCAACTCCTCGAGCGGATAAAACGTATCGCGCCAGACCACCCCGCCGCGCCAGAGTGTTGCAATAGCGGAGCGCGCCAGCATCCAGCAAAACAGTACGGCGCCGAGCGGATGCGTAAGTCCGTAGAGCGGGGAAGCGTTCGTCGACCAGATCATCGCACCATGAATCAGAATTGCCGCCCCTGCCGCGATCCCGGCGAACGCACGCGCCCAACCCGTGGCGAACAGCACTCCGAAGAATGGCAGGACGCTCATGATCAGCGGCAGCGCCATCGCGACGAGAGCAAACAACGCATTGTAGTGAACCGCGGCGAACAAGTTTTTTGTGACGCCGCGGATCACGTTCTGCAAACCGCTATGCCAGCGCACGCGGACCATGTCCTGCGCCACGGCCACGCCTGAACGCAAGCCCGCCATCTTTATCAGCTTGCCGAGTTTCATGTCTTCAATGACGTCCATGCGCAGCCGGCGGTGTCCTCCGCTTTTTTCATAGGCGGCTCGGCGAACGAGTTGGAAGGCCCCGACTCCCACATAACGTCCCGAGCGCGGATTTGAAGCCTGCCAAGGCTCGTTGCCGAAGACGAACCCGAGCCCGAAATAGGTAATCGCCGTAATCTCCCAGAATCCGCGCATCTCGACGGAGGCGAGAAGAGTCAAATGGTCCCACCGGCGCTCTTGGGCAAGCGCGACGGCCCGTCGGAGCACCTCGGGCGCAAAATGCACATCCGCATCCGTAAAAACGAGCCACTCGCCCCGCGATTGTTCGAACCCCGCAACCAGCGCGTGTGGTTTTCCAAGCCAGCCAGGTGGTAAATCGGCAATATCGATGACTTTTAGATTCGGTTTCGCGCGTTCGAATGTGTGAAGAATCTCGGGAGTCTGGTCCTGGGAGCGGTCGTTTACGGCGATGACCTCAAACCGGGGATAATCCTGGGCCAGCAGCGTCTCAAGGGCGCCGGGGAGCTTTTCTGCTTCGTCCCGTGCCGCAAAAATCACCGAAACCAGCGGCGCATCGCCCGGGGACAACGGCGGAGCGTCCGAGAGCCACGGCAGGCGGGCCATTCCAAAGCCGGCGCGTATTCCCTGAATAATCCACAGGGATGCAATCAGGCCGAACAGCGCAATCCAGAAGATGTGCAAAATTGAATATTCCGCCAGGCCGAATTTTCTGTACGGTAAAGATACCCAAAAATTGTATGCTAACACAGTAGATGCCGGAGACATTATCCATCGTCGGCGCAGGACGTGTGGGGAAAGCGCTGGGGCGTTGCTTACACGATCTCGGATGGCGCGTGGGTGTCGTCGCAACGCGATCGATCCCTACGGCACGGGCAGCAGTGCGCGCCATTGGCGCTGGTGATCCGGCAGACCACCTCACGCGTCAAGTTCTAGCCTCCAAAGTCGTGCTGATAGCCACGCCCGATGATGTCATAGCGGACGTGGCAACTGAGCTGGCGCATCTTGGCGGCAATGAGTGGCGCGACAAGGTCGTGCTCCACACCAGCGGCTCACTGGACTCCTCCGTGCTCGGCCCGCTGGCCGACGCAGGTGCGGAAACCGGATCGATTCACCCGATGCAAACGTTCAGCGGCCAGAGTGTGCCGGATCTGGCGGGCTGCGTGTTCGGCATCGAAGGGAGCCCTAAAGCAATGAAGGTCGCGCGGAAAATGATTCGACAGACTGGCGGAGTGGCAGCGCGCTTGAACGGAGGAAACAAGGCAGCGTATCATGCAGCTGGATCGATTGCGTGCGGACAAGTCCTGGCCCTCCTGGAGACTGCGACCCGCCTGCTGATGGCCCAGGGCTTCACGCGACGGCAAGCGGCTCGCGCCCTGTTGCCGCTGACGCGCCAGACACTCGATAATTTCGAACGGATCGGACCGCGTGCCGCATGGACGGGACCGATGGCCCGAGGCGATTTTTCGACCGTGCAGCGCCACGTGGATGCGCTTTCGGATTTTCCGCCCGAATATCAGGACGCGTACAAAGTGCTCTCGCGCCTGGCCGCCGCCGTTCTCTCGGACGATTCAAGCGCGCTGCTCCAGAAGCTGGACGGCATCTTCGGCCCACGCCAAAAAGGGGCCGAAGAAAAAAAGGTGCGAAAGAAATCTGCTGCCGGATAAAATGATTCGCGGCCTAATACTTGCGGGCTCCAAATCGCCGACGCGCAAGACCCAGTGCTATGGCGGCGGAGCGTAGAGCCCGCACCCGAATTCTGATCTGCGAGGGCCTTCTTGACACAACTGAACATTCCGATCGAGAGCATGTCACTTCCCAATGGTTTGCGGGTTGTCGTTTCGCCGGACCGGGCTGCGCCGGTGGCCACTGTGGGGGTCTATTACAACATCGGATTTCGAATCGAGCCTCGGGGCCGGAGCGGCTTTGCGCATCTGTTCGAGCACATGATGTTTCAGGGCTCGGCCAACGCCGGCAAGATGGTGCACATCAAGCTGATCAATTCTTCCGGCGGCGTGCTGAACGGTTCGACGCACTACGACGTGACAAATTATTACGAATCGGTGCCGTCGAACGCGCTCGAGCGCGTGCTGTGGCTGGAGGCCGACCGCATGCGCGCCCTCAAGGTGGACGAAGAAAATCTGCGCAACCAGCGCGATGTAGTGAAAGAAGAAGTACGCGTCAACGTGCTGAATCAGCCCTACGGCGGATTTCCCTGGCTCGATCTTCCTCCTATCGCTTACCGCAACTGGTCCAACGCTCATAATTTTTACGGCGATTTTGACGATCTCGATGCGGCGACACTCGACGATGTACAGAAGTTTTACAAGACGTACTACGCCCCGTCGAATGCCGTGCTGCTGATCCTTGGCGACGTGGACGTGGACGAAGGAATTAAACTGGCGGAGCGGCACTTCGCCGGAATCCCATCGGGACCGCAACCCGATCCTGCCGACATCGACGAGCCGCCGCAAATCGACGAGCGCCGCGGCGTGGTGGAGGAAAAATTCGGCACGCTGCCCGGCATCGCCATCGGATATCAGGCGCCGCGCCGCCTTACGCCGGAGTGGTGCGCCGCGGCAATGCTGGATCGTGCTCTGCATGGCGGGCGCGCCGGACGAGTGTATCGCAGCCTGGTGCTCGAACAGCAAATCGCGGTGGACGCCGAAGGCGGCATCCACTATCCGGTCGGCGATTTGTTTGACTACAACGGGCCGACGCTCATGGTGACGCGCCTCCTGCACAAGCCCGAATATTCCGCCGACCAGACCATCGCCGCGTATGATCAGGTTCTCGACGAGATGAAAGAGAAGGGAATCACTTCGGAAGAGCTGGAGCCCCTCAAGGTAAAATTCCGCTCCAACTACTTTTCCATGCTCGAAGGCGGCCACGGCGCATCTATTCCGCGCTACGGCTTGATGCACCTGCTCGCGTGCTTCACGCTTTTTGACAACGATCCGCACCTGGTGAACTCGATCCTCGGCGGCTTCATGGAAGTTACCCCGGACGCGGTGCATTCCGCGGCGCGCAAGATTTTGACGCGCCCCAATCGCTCCATCGTGATTCGCCAGCCGGCGAAGAAGGGGGCGGCATAATGGCCTCCGCTCCGCGCTCTGAAATACAAACAACAGTCCCCGCGCTTTCTCCTGCGCGGCCGGTGATTTGGCCGCCGCGCCCCCACACGACGCTTTCGAACGGTCTCGAAGTTGTGCTGGTGGAATCGCACACAATTCCCAAATTTACCGGGCAGCTCTTTTTCCGGAGTGGAAATGCGGTTGTGGCTGCGACGGCTCCCGGCATTGCAGACATGACCGCCACGGTGGTGCGTACAGGCACCACCGCGCGCGCCAGCCGGCAGATTGAAGAGGACCTGCGCCGTATGGGCGCCGATCTTTCTTCCGGGGCGGGCGCGGACACCAGCGTGGTTTCCTTCGCCGGGTTGGTGGACTTTTCGAACGACCTTCTTTGCCTCGTCGCTGAGCTGACGCAGCAGGCTTCGTTTCCCGCCGACGAATTCGAACGCGAGCGGCGCCAATTGATCGAAGGCCTGCGAATCGAGCGCGCCACACCGGGATTTCTCGCCAGCGAGCGAATGCGCAAAGTCCTGTTTGGCGCGCATCCCTATGGCACCATTTCGCCCACCGAGGCGCAGGTCGAAAGCTACCGCCTCGACCAGCTCAAGGACTTCTACCGCCAGTACTATCGCCCCGGGAACGCATTGCTGGTGATGGTGGGGGACTTTTCGCCGCGGGCCATGCTCGCGCAAATCGAAAGCGTTTTCGGCTCCTGGGCCGCGGGAAAAGTGGATGAAGCGCCGAATCCGGCGCTCCCGGAATTGCACGGCCGGCGCGTGCATCTCGTGCATTTGCCCGGCTCCGTGCAGACGCAGATCGTCGTGGGCAATCGAGCCATCACGCGCAAGCATCCCGACTGGCTGCGCCTGACTCTGGCGAACTCGATTTACGGCGGGGCTTTCAATTCCCGCCTGGTGATGAATATCCGCGAGCAGAAGGGCTACACGTACAGCCCGCGCAGCGGGGTGCATCCCCTCCGCCAGCACGGATATTTCACCATCTCGGCCGCTGTGCGGAACGACGTGGTGGCCGCCACGCTGACCGAGATATTCTATGAGATCGACCGCATGCGCTCAACGCCTGTCGGTGAAGAGGAACTGGCCGACGCGCGCAACTATTTGTCCGGTCTATTCTCGCTGGGCCTGGCGACGCAAGATGGTTTGGCTGGGCAGCTCGCCACTTCCACACTCGAACGGCTGCCGGAGGATTACCTCGAAACCTATCGCGAACGCATTCTGGCCCTCACGGCGGCCGATGTCCTCGCCGCCGCGCAGAAATACTTCGATTCCGCCAACGCGCAGATCGTAATCGTTGGCGACCGCGCGCAACTCGAAACGCAAGCCGCATTGTTCGGCAATCCGGAAGTGTACGATGCGCAGGGGAATCGCATTTAGAACCAAAATTCCGAAGTGAAACTACGTGACGCTGGCCTAGAAGAAACGTATTGCGTGCGGAAGGGCCTGTTGTTTGTGTAGTGGTCAAGTCGCTGGGTAGGACAGACACTCTTGTCTGTCCGGCACGATATCGCCATAGCACGCGCGGACAGGCAAGAGTGCCTGTCCTACTAGAACCGGTGGCGGGCGACCCACTACCGTCGCTCGCGTCGAAGGGACGGTCAAGTTTTTGCCTCCGTGCTGATAGTGTTACAGTCTTTAGCCCCATTCATGAGGACGCTATGAAAGACAAGGTCTTGAATTGTGCCGTTCTGATCGCATTGGTCATCGTTGCGAGTGTGGAAGGGCAGCGCTTCCTGAGCACAACCTCTGCGGCTCAAACGCCCGCGACGCGAGCGGGTGGCCTGCCGATGTTCCAGGTAGATCCCTCCTGGCCCAAGGTGCCGGCAAAGTGGAAGCTTGGAGACGCGTCCAGCATCGGAATCGACGCGCAGGATCACGTGTGGGTCTTGCACCGTCCGCGGACGCTGCCAGCCGATCAAGCCGCCATGGCCGCACCGCCGGTGATGGTGTTCGACGGCGCGGGCAATTTTATCCAAGCCTGGGGCGGGCCGGGAAGCGGCTATGAATGGCCGGAAAGGGAGCACGGCATCCATATCGACTACAAAGGCTTCGTGTGGATTGGCGGAAACAATTGTCCCGCGAGAGCCCTGCCCGGGCTCAAGCCGGCGGGAGACGACCAATTGTTGAAGTTCACGCAGGCCGGCAAGTTCGTGATGCAAATTGGTCACAGCAGCAAGAGCACCGGCAATGCCGACACGCAGAATCTGCACCAGCCCGCGGATGCATTCATCTATCGGAAGACGAATGAAGTGTTCGTCGCCGACGGGTACGGCAATCATCGCGTGGCCGTGTTTGATGCGGATACGGGCGCGTTTAAGCGCATGTGGGGCGCATTTGGGAACAAGCCGGCGGACCTCGACCAGTGTCCGCCGCCAAGCCTCACGGCTGTCCCGGATGGGCCGGGTCCTCAGCAATTTAGCATCGTGCACGCCATTCGTGTGTCCGACGACGGGCTGGTGTACGTGGCGGATCGGGAAAACAGGCGGGTGCAGGTATTCACGATCGACGGCAAGTTCGTCAAGCAACTGGTCAAAGGGGATGTGCCTTTTGCGCGGGATTTGGCGTTTTCTCCAGACCCTCAGCAGCAGTTCTTGTATGTTGGAGGGGGCTCGGAAATCGACGTGCTCGACCGCAAGTCGCTCGAGGTTGTGGAGTCAATCAAAGGCGAGGGCATGTTAGGCGGTGGCCACCAAATGGCTACCGATTCGAAAGGCAACATCTACACGGCTCAGACCACCCGCGGACTCCAGAAGTTGGCGTTCAAAGGAATGTCGCCTTCACCGAGCCGATGAACTTTGGGGCTGACCATTCTTTTGCGCCCTCGAAAGGCATGATGACTCGAACGCGAATCCTTGCGGTTGAAATTCTCTCGGCAGGGCTGGTGTTCATTCTGCTGTGTGGGATTTTGGAAGCGCAGAAACAGCCTCCCGCAAAACCGATCGACCTTAATGCCGCGACGATCAAGGAGTTGGAGGAATTGCCGGGTGTGGGGCCAGTCACGGCGCAGAGGATCATCGATGCGCGCCAGAAGAGTGGCCGATTCCGCCGCATCGAGGATTTGCTCGCAATTCGCGGGATCAGCACGAAACGCCTCGAAGCGCTGCGGCCCTACGTCATCGTCTCTCCGCCTCCGCCCTCTCCTGCAAAGAAACCGTAATCACTTAGCGAGCCATTGCGCCAGTTTCAGTTAATCCCTTTTCTCAGGAGTTGTGAGGACAATTGCAATTGGTGGACCTTGAGAAGGATTTCAGTCGAGGAAACGAGCACTTGCAGGAGTCCGATAACTAGTGTGACGATTCGCCTTTTTGAGCGCCTTCCGCTGCGCTTTCACGTATTTTTTCTGTGCTTTCCGATATTCCTTGGCTGCCTTCTTGTTCGCCTTCCGGGACTGGCGCACATATTCTGCAACACCTGTATCTTGAGCTTTAGCCGGTATCGACCATGAAACATTCAAGGCGGCCAGCAGCGTGAAAACAGCAATTCGGTTCATCCGGAATTTTCCTTTTGACTTCAAAAACGGCACCCAGGGTTCAAACATCGCCCTTGTAAGTGTCTCATATAGGTTGCGAACTTCAATTCACAAGTTTGAAACGCGTGGCAGGGTGGGAAACGTCATGTTTCACGGGTCCAGGGGCTTCAGGCGGTTTGTGATGTTCTGCCGGCCGTTTCGGTCGCATTCCGATAAGGCCGTTTCTCCGGCGGAATCCTATCTGCGACGGGTGAAAACCAGAGCTGGTAGAACAGCTCTGGACAGGGTGGTATAGTCCAGACTCACAGTGGGCCCTTCATGTGCAAGCTCAACACGATAAAAGAGGCAAACGATGGCAATCGAAACCGCGGCGGCAATCCTCACAAAGCTTGCTTTTGAGCAGAACAATGATTTTAGATCGAGGCTGGTCAGCGCCCAAGCAGATGAAAACACTTTGGTGGCATTGATCATGCCTTTGTTCCGGCGAATCCTTTCCCAGCTGCAAGAGGACCATCAGGCTTACGAGAAATTCCCTTCTGCCATCGCACCCTCTCCTTCTGATCGAGGACAGTAGAGTGGCTTCGCCTGCGGAGTTGCCTTGCAAACGCTAGAGCTCTCAGCCTACCAGATCTTGATAATTTGGATTCTCGGAGTGGGGTCCACTTTCCGACAATCCCGTTCTCGGGAGTTGGACAATCTTACTTGATATTTGAACTGTAGGTTTGGCGCTGGACGGCAGGACAAGGTTTGCCTTCGTGTCCTTTCGCCCTATGCCGCTTGATTTCGACGTAAAGGCTCTCTCGTCGTTCCTGTACTTCCGCTCGCGCTTGCTCACTGTGTAACAAACCGGGACTGAGAGTATTCAGTTTGTTGTTCAAAGCGATGAGCTGATTCACGAGATCGTCTTTCACATTGCACTTGTTTCCCGTTGTCATATGGTCAATCCTCATGATAATTAGATGCATGTCGTTCATGATGGGTTTAGAGTCGTCTTATCGAAATGAGGCCCAAACACCAGCAATCAACAATGGGAAAGCCAAGTCGCTAGTGGGTCTCGGTTTCTCCTAAAATGAGACTGCCTCTCAATCACTTCAGCTTTCTCCTATCGCGATGAATTTGCTGATTACACTCTGAAATCTGATCGTCAATGATCTTGAGTTCCAGAGCTAGGTGAGTATCGTTAGGATTGCTCTCAAATCGCGCCGCCAAGGGTTTTCTCTGGCTGGTCAATTCTTGAAGCCTTATTTTTTGAGAATCTAAAGCGGGTAACATGAGCGTAGGTCCCCTCAATCAGTATGAGGCCATTTAGTTGTTCAGCGGAGCTTTTCCGCTCGGGCGTTTCTGTCCCATACACGATTCGTGCCTGTGAAGTCGCTTTTCGGAATGTGGCCCCAGATTCCGATAAGCCCTGTGAGCTCAACAGGTCGATGCAACACCATCTAATCAGTTGATCCGACAATACTTCTCCTAGAGAACCGATCCGTCCCGCTGTACTCAATCAGAACTTAAACAGGGTAGTGTTCCGTTTGAATCAACGCTCGCGAACGAATTTAACTTTTGAGACTCCTGCAAGTAGACTTCGAGCAAGTGTTGCGTCGACCCATTGAGACCGCTCCGTCTATCAGGACTTGGCGTGCGGGTGCGAGTTGATTTTGCCGATCATGCGCTCACTTTCCGGGCTGAACATTGCGGCTGATTTCGTCGAAGAAATTGAAGATGAAGCTGATCTTGCTCACCGCAGCAGTCTGTCCTAGCGACTGGGTTCAAATTGGGTGTATAAGGGGGAGCACAGGAAGCTAGGGTAGACCTCGTCCCCACTGGAAAATGGAGGAGAGTCGTGAACCGCAAACTCCGGATCATTCTTTGCCTCGGGCTGGCCGTTTCGATCTTCTCCTCTCGGCTCGTCGCGCACCATGGCGCGGCAGCATACGACACGGACAAAAAGGTCACGGTCAAGGGAACTGTTACAGACTGGCTCTGGTCCAATCCCCATTGCATACTTCAGCTCGACGCAACCGATGATAGCGGTCAGGTCGTGCATTGGGTCACGGAGACGGAAAATCCCTCGAGCATGATTCGCAATGGCTGGACCAAGGACTCCTTCAAGGTGGGAGTTGAAATTAGTGTGCTTCTGGTGCCGTCCAAGATTAGCGGGCGCACTGGGCGCATCGTCGAGGTCACGTTCCCTGATGGCCACAAACTGCTCGGCCGGGGAATCGCGGTCACTCCAGCTAAGCCAGACGAGTCTGCCAAACCGTGAAGAGCGCAGTGGCGAGTGGCTAGCGACTCCCCGCTAGCCATTATCCACTGCTCTTCCACTGTGAATTGGGGGGCGCCAAATGCTGAAGAAGGTGCGCACGCGCCGGAAGTGGGCCGTACTGGCTTACGCTGAACTCGGAAGGGCAGCCCCGCGAAATCCGGTTGCCGCAAGGGCTGTGCTGGCCGCGTTGATATTCCCGCTCGTCTTGATGTTCTCGCCCCTGGTCTCCGTGTTGGCGCACTCTCAGGAGCGCATGGCCGCGTCGCCCCCCGGCGGCGGGCAGGGCGCTTCGCCGCAATCGGGAGCGGTGCAGGATCAGGAGGAAACTCCACAGGAGCTCGACGGTTGGGAACGCCCCATAATCGCACTCCCGAAGGATCGGAAGCCAGCCCCTGCTCCACGGCGTGACATTTCCGGAATTTGGGACCCGGGTTTGAACGGAATCGGCATGCTCGGCGCGAAGGCTATGCCGGATGACGGGAAGCCGGAGCATCAACCGCCCTACACTCCGTTGGGCCTCCAAATGCTGGCCCACGCGAAGCCAAACTCCGGAACCAGAGCCGTTCTCCCGGGGGACACAAATGATCCCGTCTTCAAGTATGGTGATCCCCAAGGAGTGCCCCGCGAAGATCTCTATGAGCTAAGAACGATTCAGATCTACCTGTCGCCACAGAACATGGCCATCCTGTACCAATTCAACAAGGTCTGGCGGGTTATCTGGACCGACGGCCGTAAACTCCCCGAAAATCCCGAGCCGCGATGGTTCGGATATTCGGTCGGCAAGTGGGTGGATGATTACACTTTTGTTGTCGAAACCATAGGGATGAATGACGTAGCCTGGGTTGATCGAATCGGTCGTCCGCACAGCGCCGATCTGCGCGTCGAGGAGCGGTTCCACCGCCCGGATCGCGATCACCTGGAGCTAACCGTGACGATTGACGATCCAAAAATGTATACGAGACCGTGGGTCGCGCTCGACAAACTTGTTTTCGAGCTGCAGCCGCCCAGTTTCGATGTCCGGGAGATGATTTGGTCGCCCTCTCAGTATGAGAAATACAACAAATTGATGGGCATCACTCCAAGCGAGAAAGACACCCACTAGCGCCGTGACTCGCTAGCTGCCCGAAGCTGTGGTTTGGCGTAGGCGGTGATTTGTGACTCTTAATTCTTCCCAGCCTGCAATCCCTATGCCCGTATGAATTCAAACCGGTGCCGTTGTGATTCGCCGAGATCAACTCTCACAAGCGCGGTACAAACAACGAAATCTCATTTATTGCTTTGATGCGTGGTCATCACCGGCACCCAGGCGGGCGTTCCCTCTTCCCACTTATCGCTGGTGATGGACCGCTGGTTCGAGCCGTCTGCATTCATCACGAAAAGCTCCGCATAAGGCTGTGGGCTCCCGTCATAGAGCGGAGTTTCATCGCGAAAGCCCAAGCGCGAGCTGCTGAACACAATGTACTTGGCGTCGGGCGACCACGCACAGTGAGCATCGTTTCCGGGGGCGTGCGTCAATTGCTTGAGGTCGGTGCCATCCGGCCGGATGGTGAAGATTTCGTAAGAGTTCGTGCCACCTGTATCGCGCGTGAAGCCGATGCGGTCGC
>Ga0137395_10001027_pt1 | contig 12574 bp, 14 predicted proteins | sample czobulk216metaG_FD_108283 | JGI IMG/M metagenome (GOLD analysis project Ga0137395, IMG submission 108283) | Vadose zone soil microbial communities from Angelo Coast Range Reserve, California, USA - czobulk2.16 metaG | ecosystem: Environmental > Terrestrial > Soil > Vadose zone | place: USA...
GAACGCTCCAGCCCATCAAAAGGGCGCCGTCGCAGTGCTCGAATTGCGCCAGACTACCATAATTTTCGCCATAGAGTGTGTGATCTGGCGCACAGAAGTCGGCATTGCGTCGTTGATCCGAGCGCTGGATTCGACTTCCGCCAAATAATGATGTCGGCTCTTGGCCCGACTCTGCCGTCGCCGGCATCCGACTGGAACGGCAGCTATCGGAGGATGAGCTGCCGTACACGGCAATTGAGCACGACGGCCGAATCTGACCCAGGCTGTGTGAAAACTCTGACGTTGGTCGGGAAAGTAGAATTTGCATCTCAATTTCAGAGCAACACAAAACGAGCAGCGCTCGCACCATCTGTCATGAGGTCGCGGCAGAGAAAACAATTCTCAATAAACTTCGTCCGGGCACGTTTTCACACAGCCTGGACCCAAAGCTGCCGTCAGATGGGACGGTTTTTTCTGTTGTGTTCTCGGGCGGGTCAGTTGCCATGGCTTGGCAAGCGAAAGTCCATGGCGCCGGCTTTTTACTTTTATTCAGCAGACACATAACCCAATCGCCCTAGCCGCACATTGCACAGCGAGGCTGGTTTTCCGCTCCACGATCAGACCGCCTGACCCGTATTGAGGGACTTGCCGGTTTTTTAAGTTTAAGGGAGCGTGCGCCAAAAAACTCGGCCCTATTGCTGCCTCATATGTTTGCACTTTGGTCAATTGTTGGGCGAGTTCCCGTCACCAGCTAGAAAAATCAATCGACGAAACTGACCTGGCTAACTTCAAAAAAGCTGGCTGCCGCGGGCTTTGCCCGGCGCAATTCATTGATCCATTGGTGCAAACACCTCTGGGTGACAGCGAATGGGAGGTTAGCAATGAGTAGGTATCGTAGCACTGCGTCGAGGAGAAAAATCCGACGGCTTGGATACTTAGCAGGCATTCTTGCCTCGACATTGCCCGCTGTCGCCGAAGCGGCGACAGTTGCAAACCCGCTTTGTCCACGTGAGTCCGTTTCGTTCAATCCCGGCAACGGCGAGGACATCGTTGTACCGCCGGGGTTTAGGGTCTCGGTCTTCGCCTCAGGGCTGAACTTCCCAACCGGGATCGCGTTTCTCTTAAAGGGTGAATCTAAAGAGTTTGAAGTCTTTGTGCTGGAGTCCGGACATGGGCTGCCCAGCCGGTGCAATGATCAAACAGCATTCGGCGCTGGCGACTTCGACCCGGCGAATCCATTCACGCCCGACATACTCGTGTTCAACCAAGCGGGGATGAAGATCCGTGGCCCGCTTGGTAAACCCTCGGTTTTCGGCGGGTTCCAACCCGCAGGGCCCGCTGTCGACATAGGGTTCGAGAATGGGTTCCGGGGAGGCCGCCTATTCGCGACCGACTCGAACCAATCGCTTCGCACGACAGGAAATAACAACAGCTCACGTATCGTGACCGTGAACCCGATAAGCGGGCAGGTCCAACCCTTCATCACGGGCTTGCCAACGGGTGATCACCCGTCGGAACAGCTGGCCTTCAAAGATGGCTGGATTTACTGGTCCCAGGGGTCAACAACCAACAGCGGGGTTGTCGGTCGCGACAACGGCGGGGGCGCCAATCAACCAGACATCCCCTGCCAGGACATCGTATTGAGTAAGAACGTGTTCGACTCGGGCGGCGGAATAAAGACGAGCGGTTATTCTCCGTTCGGGGTCCAACGGCCAGGGGCCACAGTCCGTGCCTTTGAAAGCGCATTACACCGGGGCGTCTGCGACGGTGCGATTTTGCGAGCGCGCCTTAATGCAGGAAATCCAGCCGCCACGATTGAGCCGTTCTCATGGGGATACCGCAACGGCTACGCAATTCGCTTCCCGCCGGAAGATCATGCGCTTAGCGGCGGATTGCTCGTGGGCGAAGACGGCGCGGACGAGCGCGGTGCGCGACCTTCCAACAACGCACCTGACTCGCTTCAGCTCGCTCGACAGAACAAGGATGGCAGCCCCGACTATCACGGCTGGCCGGACCGGTACGGTTTCCTGCCAACGAACCAAGCCGTGTTTAATCCGGTTGGCGGGCCGGGCGATGATCTCTGCGTCCCTGATCCGACCAATCCACCGAGCATGTGCACGCCGGCGAGCCTCGCCCGGATATTGAGCGAGGATGCTCCGATCGGGAACGTGCTCGCGTTTCCGCCGCAGCAGATCACGGCGCCGCTGGCGATCGAGGCGGCGGACTCATCGTTTACCGGCATCGACTTCGTGCCGGATTTCTTTGCCCGCGGACCTGTGCAACGTGGCGCGGCGTTGTATTCGCTTGAGGGCGACTTCGGCTTTTCCAGGGCGAATGGGACGCCTGAAGCCGGACACGAGATCAAACTCGTCAACTTCAGCCGGGAGGAGGAACCGCTTGCGCTCAAGATCATGCGGTTTGCCCACAACAACACATTTGAACAGGCGTTCGTGAGCGGCGCCCGCGGGTTCAATCGTCCAACGAACGTCAAGTTCGGCCCGGATGGCTGCGCCTGGGTCGTTGATTACGGCGCGGTGCGCGACTTCGGCCAGTCTGATCCAGACTCCAAATTCATTGTTCCGGGCGATGGTCCGCTGGTTCAGATCCCGCAAACGGGCGTGATCTGGAGGATCTGTCCACAATGACAGCTTCCGCAAGAGTGGCCGACATCTGAACGAACATCGGCGGTCAGTCGGTCGAGGGGTGCCATAAAATGCCCCTCGATCCTGCCGTTCGGGAACGCCCGCACCGTTGAGAAAGTTTTTTCCTACCCCTCTCAGGAAGGAGGAGAACGCCATGAACAGCCGTCTTTTGTACGGAACAATCGTGATCGCGCTTGCTTGCGGTGTTGGCACGGGTGCCGCGCAGGTGGGGCCCTCTCGTCAACCGCAGACCTCAGGTACGGCACAGATTCAGCTCGACGCGGCGCAAAGAGCGGCGATCGTCACCGCGGTTCGTGATGTCAGAATCGCCCCGCCCGGCCATAGTTTCAACATATCGGTAGGCGCCCAGGTGCCACCTTCGATTGAGCTCAACTACTTGCCGGTCGCGGCATTGTCGCAGGCCCCGGAGGCTCGGGCGCTGAAATACACGTTGGTTCAGAATCAAGTCGTGCTGGTCGACCCGACGAACATGCGCATCGTCGACGTCATTCGCCTAGGACAGTAAAGCGCATTAAGTCGGCGCTGCCGACAGCGTGATTGGGCCGCTGGGCAAGGCGGCAGGAACGCCCCGCTGCGGCCGGCGTTTGCTTCTAGTGTGAGGCTCATCACGCAGGGACTCACGCGGCCCCGGCCTTTCCACACCTGTCTCTTCAACAGGGGGCCGGGGCCTCAGAAGTATCCCGGTCCCCCCATGCCCAAGCAGCCCAACGGCACGCGTGGCAAGAAGCCGCCGGCGCCATCGGTCAAGGTACGGATGGGACGGAAGCGGAGTGCCGCTTACCCTTCCGCTTCAGGGCCTTGGCTATGTCGAAGGTAAAGCCGGAAACCTCATGCCGCCCTTTCGCGCCTCGTTCATCAGGCGCGCCCGTAGGGACGCCTTCTCGTCCGGTTTTGGCCCGACCCGGAAGCGCCGACCGCTGGCCCGGCGGGTCCGCTTATTGAGGTAGATCTGCCGTGCCGATGAAGTGAGTGGCACGGCTCATTTTGACCCATAAGAGACATTTCGCTTCGGGTGGAGCGAGGGCTACGCCTACACCTGAAGTCCCAATACATGGCTTCAACCGGCCATATCCGTGAATAGCAGATCGATGCCTAGCGAGAGTCGATTGGCCCGTATCTTCGGTCTTAGGCATCTGTCGGGCGCTCGACCTCAGAAGGGCAGGAGGCCCTTGCCGAAGCGGGCCACGAAGTCCCGCACATCGCGGCACCCCGCGTGCCGGTCGAGGCCGGGAAAGCCAGCCCAGCGGAACGCCAGGCGCAAGTAGTCGAGGAACGGCAGCCCATGCCGCTCGTATGCGAACAACGGGTCGGCGCCGGGAAATGGCACCTCGATGCAGTATGGGCCGCCACCGCTGATGTTGGCCTTGTGGAGATAGTCCGGCGCCAGATCGATCCGAAACGGATGCAGCAAGTCCGGTTCGTACCTCGCTTTCTCATCGATCCACTCGTCGAACAGATAGGAGATGACGCCTGGTGCATCGACGCAGAGCGCATCGTGTTCTTCAGGCGGCAGATCGAACCCGAGATTCGGCTGCGCGACCGAGGCTTTATAATCCCATACCCAGTTGATCCCGCCGACAACGCGCCAGAATGCGAGCAATGTCGGCGGAACCGGAGCCCCCGATATCTCCTCAATTCGGGCGAAAACCGCCGGGTCGTCCGGTTTCGGCGACGTCCGGAGATCCTGATACGACGCCAACAATGCTAGCCATCCGGCCGCCCGCAGCCGCTCGGCGATCAGGTCCGCGTTCTGCGCCACCCGTCGCATCGCGGCTTCCGCAACCTCGATCACCTCGTCGCGAAACCCGCCATCGATGTGCTCGTGCGCGCGGATGTCCCGCCACACCTGCTCGAACTCGCCCGCTTGATAGCGCTTCAGCAGGTTCCCCTCGCGCCGCACACGCGGCGGCGCCGGCGGCGCCTCTGCCTCCCTTGCCTCGCGCAATGCCCTCTCGCGGTCCATCGCCGGCGCGATACGCAGCACCTCGCGCGCGTTGTAGCCAAGCTCCGGATGCCGCCGGTGGCGGGCACACGCATTGACCCAGCGCGGATCGTTCAGGCGATCTTCGAGAGTGGACCCGACGCCGCCATTCCACAGGAAACGGAGAACGTCTGGCCATATCCAGTGCCTGCCGTCCGCGATCCCGAAGCGTTCATCCAGATAATCGAACGCCGCTGCTGATCCGTGGGCAAAGGCGGCCTTGATGGCCATATGCCGCCCGAACCAGTCATGATCCTCGATGGACGACAGGAGGGCTGCCATCGCCTCTGGCGTTGCGATCTTGAAAAGCGCGTGTCCCGCGCCGCTCCACACAGGATTCAAAGCGCAGTCTTTCCATAGCCGCGCGAGAAGCGGAACGGCCGGCTCGTAGCGCTCCCGCCCGAGCAGATCGACGAGGTCCTCGAGATGGCGCACCTGATCGCGCGCACGCTCGATGGCCTGGAGCCCGGGCGCGTACATCTCCAACGATCTCGCATTCAACAGTTCGAGATATTCCGCGTGCGTGTACGTGATCCGCCTCGGGAAGTCCGGCGCGAACAGGATCGAGGCCTGGAGTTCCTCAAGCGAGCGACCTGCGGCTTTGCTCATGTGCGCGACTTCGCCCATACGTGACCGCTCAGCGAGTGTGCCGGATTGTGAGAGCGCCAGATCGTCATTCCCTCTCCGGTCGCGATTCAGGAACGTCAACAATTCGCAGGTCATTCATGGCAGCCATCGATTTGTCGGATCGGTCCGCCAATAAGGCACGCATACTGGGCGGCCGCAAGACTGGAACGAACGGGCGGCCCCACAGCTTCCTGGGCTTAGATTACTGACGTCAGCTCCTGGCCCTTAGCTGCTATGACTCTCGATCGTGTCGGCACGGCAGCTATCGGAGGTGCTGCGGACCAAAATGTGGCTTTGGACAGTGGTTGATCGACGTGCCGATGCCGCAGCCGTCAAGGCGATGGCGAGCGGATCACAGGTGAGCACCATGAGGGCGATCAGCCACCGGATAGCCTTCTCGCTGTCGGTATCGGCGCCAATCAGCTCGGCCATGTAGCGGATGGGCGCAGCTTCGGTCCCAATCTGCCGCCCTTTTGCGGGCGTCGGCGAGGTGGCTGGTCGGCAGATATCAGGTCCGCCGCCAGCCTTTCGCTTTACTCGGCTGCTTGGAGATGGCGGCCAGCTTCACTTGGAGGACTTGGCCATATGCTTCCACAAGCCCCGTAGCATCTAAGCTGCCTCGCGTGTCCCGGGCTTCTTGGTGGTGGATGGTTTTGTCATCTCTGGTTCCGCTTGCTTGAAATTTGTCTCTCTGTTGGTATGTTGTACCAACATTGCGACTGCGATGAAATAACTATTTTGGGACAACTCCACAATGAAAGGCGCTCAGGTGCGGATGGCGCGGGCCGCTCTAAAGATGAATGTTCGCGACCTCGCCGCCGCGGCTGAGGTGTCGCCCAACACGATCACGCGCATTGAAGCTGATTTGCCTTCGAATGCGTCGACAATGGCGGCGATTCGCAGGGCTCTTGAAGCGGCCGGCGTGGAATTTACCAATGGCAACAAGCCCGGCGTGCAGCTGGTGAGGCAGCCCGGGGATGCCGCGAAGCCGGCCTCATATAAAGCTGTAGTGAAGCCTGCCGCCAAACCGGCGACGAAGCGCGCCAAGCGGAAGGGCCAATGAACGTGACGCAGCACCCGGTCTTACCGTTCGACCGCGAAGCCAAGCTCAGCTTCATGAAGCTGCCGTCAAGGATTCGGCGGAGCCTTAATGATTTGGCTGCGGCTAGTGGTTGTTCGGCGCTCGAGATAGTGCAGCGTTTTCGCGAATGTGCTGGGTACGCGGAGTTCCCCGAACCGCCGTCTACTCTGAAGCGCGCGGCGAGTGCGACGGTATTGGAGCCGCGCAACAGCCGGTCGGCGAAGGGCAGCAAGAGTGGCAGCTAGCGCGCGGCAAAGTGACTCACTGAAGGAAACAGCGATGGCAAAGAAGGCAACAAAATATCGATCCTGGACGAAAGAAGACGTTCAGATGCTGAAGGCCATGGTGCGCGAGAAGACAAAAACCAGCGTGATCGCTCGCAAGCTTAAGCGCTCGGCGACCGCAACGCGGCAGAAAGCAGCCTCGCTCGGCGTGAAACTAGTGGGAGCGCTTCAGCAGAAGAGGAAAGCATAGTGTTGCCCGCACAACCAGAGCTGATCGTGGGCCGGCGAATGAGCCAGACGCGGCCGGCGCATAGGTAGAAAACTATCGTGCATCGCACAAAGCCAAGAGCCATGCGGGTTTCTACAGTCGGCCCCCCAGCGCGATCCACGTCACTTCCTCAATGTTCATCGCGCAAAATAGTTATCGCGCAGCACGGAAGTGCATTATCGACGGGCATTCCTGAACGCCGCTCCGCTCCGAATCGGATTTTCGAAAAAGCCGCTGAGTAAATGCGCTGCCAAGTGGGAAGACACCCTGCAACGCTCATGTCAGTCACATTCTGCGATGCCTTGACGGTACCGATTGTACGACACGACCGCCTCTTCGTAGTTCAACCGGCGTCGCAGCCGTTGTTCAGCTCGTTTCCAAAATTCGTCGAACGCTTCTATGTCCTCAGGCATTTCATAAGGTTTGCTGTCTTCAATTGGCTTGGTGGGCGGTCGCGCTTTTCGCGTTGCCACCCCCAACGCCCGTAGGCTTGTGACCGCAGATAACGCCTGTCCCGTGGGCGCTGGTAGTGGCCCTGCCTCAATCACCCGAGGCGTCCATCTTACTTCACGGGTTGTTTGCTCAACCTCAACTCCTAGATGCTGCGTGGTTTCGCTTTGAGGCGGAGGCTCAGGTGCCATTGGCGTCTGCACGGTAGGAGGACTAGGCACTTCAGCGTTGGGCGCATCCGCGCTGCTGTTGGACGGCGTTGCGGGCTGTTTGTCGGCGGTGCCAGCCAACGCCTCTTGAACCAGCCGCAGTATCGCTTCAGCGCGCTTAGGCTTATCGGGCTGTGCGGCCGCCCACCTATCAATTTCATCCAGGACGGCCAGCGGGCAGCGCACCCCAATTTGAATGCCTTTCCCCGTTTTAGGACGTACAAATTGTTTAATGGTAGCAGTTGCTGAGTCGTTCATACGTTTGTGGTGCCATCTAATAAGGGCGAACTTGAGTCCTCAGTCTGCATTTGAGTGCTCTTGGCGAGCTAGTAGAGCCCCGTCCGAAGCCTTGTGTTGCCACGGACTTAATGGAGGTGTGTGGCCAACGGGACATAGCGCTAAGCCGACTAGAGCTTTAACAGGAGGCGATCTAAAATGGTGAGCGCGATCATTGTCTTGTTGCTCATCGTGGCAGCAGTCATTGCTGCGGTCTGATACTTCATGGTCGGAACAGGCATGATCTGGGCAAAAATCCTTAAAGCCATTGAACGCCGGTTCCCCAGATAGAATAGATAGCCGGTGGTCGTGCCCGACTGGCGGCATATGCCGCTCGTCGGAGTGCGGGGAGCAAAAATATCCGTCAGATGAAGAGCGAGAGCGGCATTCAAGCTGAACGCGGTTAGTGCCGCGTCAGCGCGCGCTGCTGCGCGCAAGTGACAGCCGCCAGCCGACCCGCGCAGCATCATCCATCCTGAACTGATGCTGGTCGCGGCATTGGTGGCGCGTCGGCCAACCAAGGTCGCCGCCATCGCGCTCGCCAACAAGATCGCTCGTATGGCCTGGGCGATCATGACCAAAGGGGAGCGCTATAAGGAACCCGTCGCACTGGCGGCGTGAAGAGATCGCGTCGGGCGTCCGGCGTGATGTGAACGGTTGGGAGGGCGAACAGCACGTAATGCAGAGCCGGTCGATCCGGCGATCAGGACAACCCACTCGGGCCAGTGCATTGTCGAATGCGTGCTTTTGACCGGGACCTGATCCGCGGAGGGCATTATGGCCAGGGGTCACGTGAACCGCGCTAACAGGCCGAACACATGGCTGCTCCGACCACTGCTGCACCCCGTGAAGAAAGCTCTTGCCAACCCGGAGCCGTCCACACATGGCCCGACACTGCCGACTTGGGCGTCGTAGCAATTCGGCAGCTATCTGAGCTACACCGGTCGTGGCGCTAACGTAGCCGGAAAGGCAACCATTGGCCCGAGCCGCAACAAATCGACGGCGCTTCAGCGATTCACACGTTTGCCGCAACCTGCCCCTGGCGCCGGCTCTATCGTTGTTGAGCATCGTCGGCCGCTGCCGCTTCCGCCTCGTCCAGGAATCGTTCCTCATTTTTCTTGTAGTAGCGCCAAAGAAGGAAGGCAAAAACTATCGCCCCAAAGAGCACCGCCCATCCAAATGGTCCTGCGATTCGACGAATACCTTCTCCAAGTACGTATCCGCCAACTCCGAACACTGTCGCCCAGACAATTCCCCCCGCCGCATTGAAGATGAGAAACCGCAAAGGAGACAACCTGTTTGCGCCAGCCAGCAGTGCCGCAAAGGCACGCAGCAAAGCGACGAAACGTCCGAAGAAGACAATCTTCCCGCCGTGACGAGTAAAGAGATACTGTCCCAGCTTCCTCTTCCGTTCGTCGAGCCCGATCAGATATCCCCATCGCGCAAGCAATGACGTACCGAATTCCCGCCCGACCCAGAAACCGATGTTGTCGCCGATGATCGCTCCGCCCGCAGCCGCCGCAACAACGTAGCGTATATCCAAAGAATGTCTGTTGCCGGCAAAGGCTGCAGCACTGACCAGGATTGTTTCCCCCGGCAGCGGAACACCAGCGCTCTCCAGCATTACGACAATGAAGACTGCCGCATAGCCGTAGCTTGCGAGAATGTGCTGCACCCAGCTGCCATCGAAAAAGTCCACCTTGCTGCCCTCGCTCTTTCGTTGCGGACGGCCTTTGGCGAGCACTTTGCCTAGGTGCAACATGCTGGACGGCTTTGATCAAAAAAGTTCGTAAAGGTCTCTAAAGAAAGCGGCCTTTCGATCGTCCCACTCTCGAATCCCATACGCATCTTTGAAGCACTCGGCGGCATCGCGCCCGAACTCGGTCAGTAGTTCCGCCTCGATCACAGCCAAGTCCACATATCGATCAGAACGACCCGAGTGCCCACAATCGATGAAACCGAGTTCACCATCCGGCCCAATTAACATGTTTGATAGCGTTGCGTCGCCATGGACAACGACAATGTCCTCACAAGCTGGAATTGCACTGACCAGACGTTGGTACAGCATCGAGGGGGTGACTCCAGAATTGCGGCCATCGAATTGGCTGGCGTCCAGCAAGTTCTGTTCAATGGCCTCTCGAGCCCGTTCAAGCCGTGTCTGTGGCGTTTCATCAAAAGGGCAATTTGCGCTTGGCGCTGAATGAAGCCGAGCTAGCCCTTGACCCATCGTGTGCACGGTTCCGAGCAGATCGTCAGTATCGAGAGTTAAGTGCCGTCCTGCAACTGCAGTCATGAGTACGGCGGTGATCCTCCGAGTACAGATTTTCTTGAGAAATCGTGGTACTCGAATATGATGCGACGATAGCCATTCCGTGCGCGCCATCTCCTGCGTTAGCGGCTGTACTCCAAGCCCGGAGGCAAGCTTCAAATATTTGCGACCGCCAGCTGGGTCCAATACTCGGAAGACAAGCGCTCCACCCATTCCCAACATAGGTTCAACCTCATCGCCAGCGAGCGCGGCCTGCCAGTCCGGCGGCAGCAGCCGAACGACGTTCTCAAATCGCAATTGGTCTTCCATAGCGAGTAGTAAATAACGATCGACGGGGCACTTCGCACGCATCGGCAGAGGAACAGGAGTGACAACGGCCACGCTGAGGATGCCGGCCGCGACGAGCAGTGAAATTTGTCTTAGTGGCCTCGCTCACGTCGCTGCGGTCGGGGTGGCACGGAAGAATGGTGACTGTCCGTCCCTCGACACCAAGCTCGGCATTCAACGCGACACCTCCGACCTCAATCAACTGCCCCTAGCTCAAGCCAATGAGAACGGAGGCCGGCAGTCGCCACGAGCCCACAACAAACAGGACCAAGGAAATAAGCAGCAGGACATACATGACCCAAGATTCAATCAATTTCACTCTAGCCTTTGATCTATCGATTTCCATTGCCGCGATTGCCCATGCCACCGTCGGGAGCGAGGACCCAACAACAAACATCCGGAGAGAAGTCTGAATTGCCCGAGTAATTGGGACCGCAATTTCCGTATCCTTGGTTGTGGCGATGGCAATCAAGATTATGCATGCAAATAGCGCCATCGCGTTGAGAAACGTCAGGGCGGTAATCAATCGATGTCCCATGCGTAGGCTCCTTCTTTGTCAGCGCGACTTTGTCAGCATCCTTCGCCTGGGGCGACGGCCGCAATCTGCGCCGCATCAAAAACGGCAATCGAGAGGAACGGGTTCCCTCGTCAAACTTTGTGGGGGACGTAAATCGCTCAACAAGCGTGGTCCTCAGCCATGGCGCACGAATTGTGCTCGTAGGCACCGCTATGATTCACCGGAACGTTCATCGCTTTTGACGATCAGACCCTTGGCGAGCTGTGGCGCATCAATATTGGCTCCGGCTTCAACGTGCTGCCGTTCGGTCTACTGCCCTTCGACGATGTTGCGTTGGCGCCGGTCAACGCTGACCTCGTGCGCAACGTGTTGGGGGCGCGCCGCATCGATCCGCATCAAAAACCATAAATCTCCGAAATCCTGACAGCCTCAAGCTCGACGATGCAGGACCGAAGATGCGATTGGCTCTGGCCGACAGCGCCGTGTTGCTCTTGCCGCGCTTGGCGGCTTCCTCGATGGCGGCCCCTCCTCCCCGAGTCGTGGCATTGCAAGGCCGCCCCCTCACCATCTACCGGCGAGAGGGAAGCTGCCTTTTAGGATGCTCCCCATGGCGACGCGCGACGGGCCTCTTCGATGCTTACTACTTCTTTCCCGACCGGCCAAAGCGAAATGCCGGCGAGCTTGAAATGCGCCCAAGCGAACGGAATTCCGATGATCGTGACAGCGAGACCGAGCGCTGTGATGAGGTGACCGAGCGCCAGCCACCATCCGGCGAGCACCAGCCAGATCAGATTGCCGATGAAACCCAGCGTGCCGCCGATTGCGCCCGAAGGACGGTCGATCACGGTGTGCCCGAACGGCAGAAGCGTGTAGATCGCGATCGTCAGTGCGGCCCGCGCCCACGGCAGGCCGATGATTGTGATCGCCATGATCACGGCCGCGAGCAGCCATCCCGCCGCCATCCAGGCCCCACCGAATATGATCCAGAGCAGATTGAGCAGTACGCTCGTAGCTGGCATGAATCCCCGACCCCTATCTTACGGTGGCGCTCGATCGCCTACCGCCCCTTTCGAAGCGCATTTCGTCTGTCCGCCGGTCAGCACGGGGCGCGGCTGTTAGTGCCCGCCAGTTCCTGTGCCCGCACCCGCTCCAGCCATCGAGGCGGCAGACCTTGGATGACCGTGATCAATGTCATGGTCCATGCAGACGCCGTCCATTTGTTTGCGGACGGTCGTTTCTAGGGGTGAAGTTATGGCCGATATGTCTACGGAGCAGCTTGGTGAATTCGCCGCTAGCCGATTGGCAAATTCACAACCGCGGATGCCCGCATTAAGCTTAAGAGGCTGTACCCTCAGTTTGAATGACTCGGGGCACTAGGTCATTGTTGGGGCTCTGGAACGAGCGCCCTAATTTAGGGGTTGGCCTCGCATGCCAGTGGAATTCCTACATGGTCGCGCTCTCAGCCCCTGACGGCCGCCTTGAGCTGCTCGGACGATCGCGAAAACGTCGGATTCATGACGCTGCGACACGTCAATCATGCCCACCGGACAGTCCCGTCGGTTCGCGATGCGCCGATGCCCGGTGTCCCCTGATCTCCCCTTCCAAGTCCGACGGAACGATGCTCGGCTGATTGCTCAGCGAGTGCGTGCTTTCCTGAACCTTGTCTTGGACTTCGTCGAGGACGTCCTGAGAAGTCGACTTGA
>Ga0137395_10001028_pt1 | contig 12574 bp, 8 predicted proteins | sample czobulk216metaG_FD_108283 | JGI IMG/M metagenome (GOLD analysis project Ga0137395, IMG submission 108283) | Vadose zone soil microbial communities from Angelo Coast Range Reserve, California, USA - czobulk2.16 metaG | ecosystem: Environmental > Terrestrial > Soil > Vadose zone | place: USA...
TCGTGTTGCAGGAACTTAGACGGCAGGCCAGCTGGCGACCCGACCCGGTCGAGTTCTTTCACTATCGCGATCGCGATGACTTTGAAGTGGATATCGTGCTGGAGTTCGGCAGCACCGCAGTCGTGGGGATCGAGGTGAAAGCAGCGGCTAGTGTCGTCGAAGCGGATTTTCGGGGGCTACGAAAACTCCGTGAGGCCGCAGGTCAACGGTTCAGATCGGGAGTAGTGCTCTACGATGGCACCGCCAGTGTGAGTTTTGGGGATGAGTTATTCGCCGTGCCGATTCGCCGCGTATGGGAGCCGCAATGAGCCGCCTTCGCTCTGCCAGGGGCCCCCGGACTTGATGCACATGGTTCGTGCTGCACGGCGCCCAGTCGTGAGCGACCGCAGTGGGTCGATACCGCCATCCGGCGTCATGCGGCAATTTCTGCCGTTGGCCCCGTTCGGTGGCGAGCAATCAAATCGACTGACGCGTTGCGTCGAGAACCAGGGGGGTCGCGCGGGAAACCGTGTCCAATATTAAGTGGCGCTATCTCGGGTAATCAGGTTCGATTCCGCCCCTGGCCACCACTAAATCAACGATTTAGAGCCATAGAGTCCACATCGAGTGTGGATTGGCCAGCCGGGTTACCAAACCCGACAGGATTTCTCAGGGTACATCGGCCGGCCTTTGGCACATTTGAACGCCTTGCCGAACTCTTCGACGTTTTGCACGGTGCCGTTTACCCGCCACCGTTCCGGTGCGCTTGGGTCGGCCGACATTGATCGGCGGGCAGAATATAAGGTTTGATTCTGGCAGTGAAGCTGAGCGAACGATAAAAAGAAGCGCTGGTTTTGTGTATAGCCATCGATCTTGTCGCCAGCCGTCTTCCCTTGCGCAACCAAGGCCTCCATGAGTGCTCGAAAAGCGATGCGCAGGCCGCCATTGTCAGCGATATTTTCGGGCAAAGTGCGCTTGCCGTTCACCTTGAGGTGCGGTAGATCCTTCGGATCGGGCATTGCCCCGAATTGGCTGTATTCCGCCACCTCACAGTCCGCCTTCTCCGCAAAGTTCTTGCGATCGTCGGGCGTCTGCCATTCGCGCACATTACCCCGTTCGTCGAATTTCGATCCCAGGTCGTCAAAGCCATGAGTTAGCTCGTGCCCGACAAGAGCGCCGATGCCGCCGAAATTCACTCCCGGGTCAGCGCGGTGGTCGAAGAACGGAGGCTGAATGATGCCGGCCGGGATAAGCAGCCTATTCATTGAGGGCATATAACGGACATCCGCCGTTGAAGGCGTCAGGTCCCATTCGTCGGCTTCCACCGGCTTGCCCGCTTTGCTTAGCCAGTAATCGCGCTGAAAGCCAGCATTGCGATGCGAGTTCCCGAGGAAGTCATTGCGGTCCACTCTCAGACCTGAGTAATCGCGCCATCTCTCGGGGTATCCGATTCTGTTTACAATCGTGGCCAGCTTCCCTTCCGCAGTCTTCTTCGTCACGTCGCTCATCCAAGGTAACGTGCGAATCTCCTCGGCGAGGGCCTTTTCGAGGGCGGCGACCAGCCGTTCCGTGCCGGCTTTGGCGTCGGGCGGAAAGTTTCGCTTCACCCAGTCCTGCGCGATGCCATCGCCGAATGCCTGATCGGTAATCGCAGTGCATTGCTTCCAGCGCGGCGTCGGCTTCTCTTGTCGCGTTAAATTACTTCCCCAAAAGCTAAAATTCTCATCGCGAAACGCCTTGGACAGACCTTCGGCTTGTTCGCTCAAAATATGCCAGCGGAAGTAGGACCGCCACGAATCAACAGGCGCAGCGGCGACCAGCCCATTGACCGTCTTCAGATAGTTCGGGTTGGGTACATTCAGTGTTTCGATCGGTGGCACAGTCACCTGCTTGAAGTAGACTCCGAAGTCGAAATCGGGCGCGAGTTTCTGGAGGTCGGCGAAAGTGTAGGTGTGGTAGCGCTTCTCGGGATCGCTGAAATCTGCGGGATTAGTAGCAGCCCGCGCCAGCGCACTCTCGATAGCCAGGACAGCCGCCGCTTCCGTCTCGGCTCGCTCAAGCGTATCGCCGGCGAGCATGAACACACGTCCCATATGGGTCCGATAGCGGTTGCGAACAAACCGGCGATCTCCCAAATAATCTTGGCGGTTCGGCAGCGTCAGACCGTTCTCGGAGATTCTCAGGATATGCTTTGACGAGTCCTTCTGGTCCGGTTCGACATCCAGGCGGAAAGGCGGCGCGGGATCCCCGGCAGCCGCAAGCTCGCCGATCAGCGTTGCGATGCCTTTCGAGTCATTCAGCGCCGAAACGCGTTTCAGCGCGGGCTCAACCGACTCAAGGCCCTTCTTATCCAACTCCCCGACGTTCATGCACGCCGCAAAAAAATCGCCGTACTTCTTGTCGAGGGGGCCTGCAGGATTCTTGGCGGCTGTGTCCAGTTGCTGCCAGATTTCATAAAGGTTGCGTTCTTGGAGGAGCGAGAACGAGCGCACCCAGCGTACTTGGTCATCAGGGATTGGATTATCTTTGACCCAGTTCCCGCAAGCATATTGGTAGAAGTCGGTGCACGGATCGGCGCTCTTGTCGATCGCTGAGAGGTCCAGATTCTTTACGATCGGCGGCGCAATGGGCACCTCGGCATTACCCTGCGCGGCTGCCGGTGTCTGGGCCAGGGCCGTGCTGGCCGAAACGAGGAGAAGGAGAACCGCGCCAATAGGGGTCTCTCGTACAACGCCTCCTGAGGCACGATGACTAAAGTGTTGTTTTAGCGTACGAGTTGCTCTCGCACGCCGGTGACACGTTTCCAAGAACCAGTCCCCCTGGGAATGCTTTCCCTCTTCGCTCGATGAGTTAAGACCTTCTTCTTGAGCTGTCCGCTGCGAACGTCGAGGTGCGCCGCAGCAATGGGACACGATAGCACGGACTAAGCGCGCGGCGTCGCAGCCGATTCGATGTCCACCTGGCGCGAGGACGTGTCCCCGAGTCATCGAGTAAGCGTTCCCGGCAGCTCAGACGCCACCGCCGGGAAACTAATGGAAACATGGCCCGCTTGGCACGGGCGGTATCGATGTAAGTCGCTGATGTAAATGGTAGCGAGTGGCGGAGTCGATCACGATACGCAGGATTTCAGCATCGCGGCGAGAGCATTAACCCTTGGAGGGGATTACCTACCACCTGACCAATCCCCACCAGTCTCCACCTACTTGTTGCGGCCAACAGTGTTGGTACGTTCGAGGACACTTCGAGGTGCGACCGCCGTCTCACTTGGCAGCCGTTGCTTCGTGGCAGGACCATCCAAAAGAACTGACAACCTGGGAGAACGCCATGCGAAATCGATTGCCAGTGAGGTCAATTGATGTCCGTCTTGCGATGTGGACATGTGCTTTTACGTTGCTCTCTTGCGTATTCAGCGTCGGCCCGTCTTTCGCCCAGGAGAATCTTGACTGGCGATACAACGGAAATACTCTGTCCAATCAGCGATTTCAGGACGTCGACCAAATCAACCCTTCTAATGTCCGGCGACTACAGCCAGCGTGGATCTTTCACACGGGCGTCAACGACCCGAACATGACGCTGGAGATGACGCCGATCGTTAGCAGCGGCGTCATGTATGTTGCCACCGGCGACGACGATGTGTTCGCCTTGGACGCCACAACAGGCACTCAAATCTGGGCGTATCACCCAACCGACATGGCCTCGATCGCTGGCCTGCCAATTTGCTGCAATAACGACAACCGGGGGGTCGCGCTAGCCGATGGCAAGGTGTTCGTCGCGCGGCTCGACGCAAACTTGGTAGCCCTCGATGCACACACCGGAAGAGTGGTCTGGAAAACAACCGTCGACCTGCCGAGCATGGGCGCTTCCATGACGATTGCGCCGCAGATTGTCGAAGACAAAGTGGTTGTTGGCGTTTCGGGCGCCGAATTCTCGGTGCGCGGTCATGTGGATGCGTACGATCAGCGCACCGGGGCATTGGTGTGGCGTTTTTGGACGACTGAGCCCAATTCGTGGGGCGGGAACACGTACCTTACTGGTGGAGCGTCGGTTTGGGGAAACCCCAGCTACGATCCTCACCTCCATATGCTGTACTTCGCCACCGGTAACGCCTTCCCTTGGCCGAGCCCTTGCGCATTCTTCGGCGTAGTGCCGGTGGGATGCCCGGGCAACGGCCGCGAGGGAAAGAACCTCTACTCGGCGTCGATTGTGGCCATCGACTCAAGGACCGGGAAACACAAGTGGCATTTCCAATTTGCCCACCATGACATGTGGGACTTTGACGGCCCGCAGCCGACACTGCTGTTCGATTTGAATGGCATTCCGGCCATTGAACACACATCGAAGACGGGCTACATGTTTGTTCTGGATCGTCGCACCGGGGAGTCGCTTTTCCCCTATCAGGAAGTGCCGGTTCCCACGGAGCCGGCATGGCAATCTCCCTGGCCGACCCAACCCGTATCCTCGATTGAATCCCTGACCGAGCACTCGGTCGACCCCTGCATAGCCATCGTGTCGGCGTGCGTCCCGGTCCCGCCCGGCATCGTCGCTGCTGCCCAGTGGACTCCGTACCAACCAACGGCAATGGCGTTCCAACCATGGGCCGGCGGAGGAATGGAATGGCCTCCCGCGGCCTATAGCCCGCGAACCCACTTCATCTACTCGCATGCCAATTATTCGCCGGTAAATATCGGGGTCTCAGAGCAGAACGCCATCGCATTCTCCTTTATACCCGGCGAGGTGGATCACGGCGTTTATGGAGCGGTAGACACGCGTACGGGAAAGGTCGCCTGGAAAGTTCCCGTAACTGGCACTACTCCCAACTCGGGCATGGGAGTAGCCGGCGACCTGGTCTTCTTCGGCGAAAGCAGCGGGCTGTTCCATGCCGCGGATGCCAGGACGGGTCAGATCCTGTGGACCTTCGATGGATCAACGGTGCCCAATGCTGGCGGCGCAGATTCCTCTCCAGCCTTTTATGTCGTCAACGGGAAAGAGTACGTGGTGTACGCCTTTGGCGGCGAGCCGGGCAACAGTCTCGTGCTGGGCGACGTGATCATCGCCTTCGCGCTTCCGAAAGGAGACGACTGATTCAGAGCGGCGCTGCGAAGGAACGGTACGAGACGCCGGTGGCGTACACGGGAGTCGTAAATGCGTCTGGCGGGAGTGTCCCTCCAACCCGGCGGGAGACGTGACTATCGCGTTTTTCCCGGCGCGCATTTTGACCGATAGATACTCAATCACTTCCTGTATGAAAGGAGATTGGAAATGAAATGGGAAACTCCGAAGGCTACTGATCTTCGTTTCGGCATGGAAATTACCATGTACGTGGCTAATCGCTGAGGTCCAACCGGGGTCGGCCCGCGCCAACGGGCCGGACCCTTTATAGCCAGGGTGGATCCGGCCGCTGCCGTCTGTGAGCAGGGTACAGAGCGAGTAGACGCGAGTGTCTACAGTCTGCAGACGGTGGCGCCATACCGCTCTTGCATCAATGAGACGGGTCGCCTGGCGCCTCTGGTAGGCTGGCCCAGGAACCTGCTGGGTCTCGTCAAAGAAATCGGCAAGCAGCAACTGTGTGGAATATTGTCGAGGCGTATCGCGACGAATCAGGGCCTTATCCGTGCGTAACTGCCGAAAATATTCCACGAGTGCAGCAACCAGATCGATTTCTATTCAATAAGTTAGGTCGATTTGGGCCACGGTCTGAAAATCCGCGTGTCGGTGGTTCGATTCCGCCTCTGGCCACCATTTGAACCAGGGTCAGCAATTTTACGCTCGCGACCATGTCGCCCAAGCGGGCGATCGCGACTGGGACGTTCCAATCGATCATCTAAGGTCTCAAAGACTCGCATACTCGCCTATCTTTCCGCGGGTTTGACAGGCGGATTGTGGCCCAAGTCCATCAGCATGCGGGTCAAAAGATAGACTCTAGGTACGATGCTCGATAGGTCGGCGTGGTCGTCGACCCCATGGGCGCCACCGCCAAGAATGGCGATGCCGTCGATGGAGGGTGTGCGAGTTTCCGCCGCGAAGGCGACGTCGGCGGATGAGCCAACCGGGACACCAGCCAACTTGCCCCCGATTTCGGCATACAGTTTCTGTGCGCGCGCGAGCAGAGCATCTGTCGAGGCGGCAAGTGGCCACGGGGGAAAATTCCGCGTCATGGAGGCTTTCACCTGAACCTCCGGGACGATCGTGTCGCTGGCAAGTTTCTGAAGACTTGTCTCCACGCGATCGAACTCCTCCGGCATAAAGGCGCGAGCGTCTGCCTTAATGACGGCGTGGTCAGGGATGACGTTGATTGCATTTCCACCTTGGATCATCGTGACGTTGACGGTCGTCTCCTTTGCAGAATTCGCGAGCGAGGCGAGCTGTAAGGCCTGGTGGGACGCCTCTACGATGGCATTGCGGCCTTTTTCTGGTTCCAAACCCGAGTGCGCGGCGCGACCAATGATCTCGACGGTAATTACAGCTGAGCCTTTCCGGGCGATTTCGAGGCCGTCGGGCGGCACGCCGCGCTCCAGGTTGATGACAGCGTCGCTCTCCTTGGCCTTCGCCCGTATGAGGTCGCGCGTGCCTACAGAACCGGTCTCCTCGTTCGAGTTGAGAATCAAAGTGATCAGTGCATAGTCGCGGTAATTGAGCTCATGCAGGATGCGCAGCGCGCACACGGCGGTAACGATTCCCGCCTTGTCGTCACCAGCGCCCGGACCGATACCGCGGTCGCCGAGAACTCTGTAGGGTCGCTGCGCCACAGTTCCATGAGGGAATACCATGTCCATGTGGGCGATGAGTAGAACATGGCCCTTACCCGTGCCCGTCAGGGTAGAGACAACATTGTCCCCAACGGCGGGCGCTACCGCTGGTACGCTCTCGACGTGGGCACCGAGGGACTCCAGTTCAGTCTTCAGGATCGAGCCCATGGCGGCCAAGCCAGCGACATCACCCGTGCCAGAATCAATCTGCACGAGCTGTTGCAAGAGTGCCCGCGCCTTCATTTCGCATTTCTTGGCGGACGCAAGGACCCGAGCGTCTGGTCGAGCGTAGGACGGCGAGACGGAACTGACCGCCACAACCGCCAAAGCGGCACAAAAAAACGCCCATGCACGGCTCAACCCGCATGTGCGCAGCATTGTGTGCCCCCTTAGCTTACGTCGCTCAGCACCCACCGATCATGCCACACTCGCGAAACCGAACCCCTTCAGGACCCACAGACCGGATTTTTGCAGACCACGGGCCCGTAATCCGGGGTCAAAGTCTGCGCATCATTGCAATCGATGTCCCATTCGCATCGCAAGACGTAAATTCCGCGGATCCAGGATGCACGCTGGGAAGCGTAGCAAACGCTCTCACCTTGCCGGCCGCTCTAGCCGCTCATACTTTCCGGGAATACCTCTCGAAACTCATCGAAGTTCGAGCCGAGTATCTTCTTGGAATAGTCCAACGTGTTCAGCGGAGGACCGCTCCACTTGTGCCTCCAATCCCCGTCCACTGTGCCGGGAATGTGACGAACTCAGATTGGGTGTGCTGAAGTTAGATGGAGGGACGAAGTCCACGGGGGCAAAAACAAATAGACCGGATTTGGTCCGGCAGAATTCGGCCCGTGAGCTCTAAATTGTCATTGCAGGCGTCTTCAATGAGTCCGTTTGAGCCCATGGAAATCGTCCACAGCGAGATGCCGCCCTCTTGATGAACTTCGTACGTGTCGTACCCGGCCGCGTCCACCTTACGGAACTCGATAGAGCGCACTATGCCCCGGCGAACATAAACCTCATTAAAAGAGGTTGTCTCCTTGACCAGTTCCGCGAACCACGCAGCCATCTCGTCGTAATTGGGTCTGCGCGTACGTATTCCCTCAATCAAGCGGCGGAGCGCCGCTGCGCTACCCGCTGTAGGGGTCTGACTGCGAGCTTTGAGCTCACTGTCGGTCATGATCGTCTGGGCAGCTGATGCGTCAATGCGTGTCATAGGGACCGAGAACGCCATGCCGGTATGCTGAACAACCCCTGTGATCTGCCCCTGCGCATCGCGAACGAAGGTGAACACGGGTCCGCCTACGGCCGCCACAAAGTTCATCTGCCCGTCTGGGACGAATTCCACGGGATCATAGCTGGGGACGTGCAGGAGCAGGCGCGCGCCATCGCGCGTTATGCCGTAGACCAAACTTGCTCCGCGCACATAGAAACCAACGTATGGATCGAGAACTTCAGGCGTCAGGATGGCCGGTCGCGGCGTGCCGTCGGATGAGCCGAAGTTCGGGGGAGTGACCTGCGCAGCGACCGCGACCAACGCGAGCGCCAGGGATCCGAGCAGCACCGTGGCCGCCGACCCCCACTTGCCAGGATCCCTGACCATGAGGATGATCCTTTCTTCGAGAAAGGATCTTGACTCGGTCATTGCCGCGACCGCGCCAATGTATACAGACGGTCTTTGACTCACGTCGATCAAGAACTCCCCGTACTGCCGCGTGTCCAGACCGCTCTTAAGTACCCGCGCATCGCAATCGACCTCGATCGCGTAGCGCAAACGGTGCAGCTGCCACCACACAGGTAAATTCCACGGCATGAGCACCACCAAGAACAGGGCAACCGTCAGCAATTGCGGGTCATAACCCGTCAAGTGCGCTTGTTCATGAGCAATGGCCATTGCCTGACGGGCCGCCGAAGTCTCAACCAGCCATTCAGGCACCACGACGCGAGGGCGCAGCAACCCCACTACCGCAGGACCAGCGTCCTGAGCAATGTACACGCAGACGCCACCGACGGTGCCGGCCTTCCATCGCCGTTTGCGCCAAAATACGTGCGCGCCATTCAGCATCAACGCGCCGAGTAGACCCACCGACACGATCAGCCAGGCGCGCTGCAGAATCCGATTCTCCTGGTGCGCTGCTGCGATGTTGCTCGTGTGCTCATGCACCCAAGTCCGCGGGACCACCTCGACAGTGGCGAATTCGCGTAGGGACGTCGGTTTTCGCGAAACAGTCGGTGTCAGGAGATTGGGAACCTGTACCGAGACCGAGGCGATGAGGGTTGGAATGGCGAGCGAAGCCACGATCGCCAGCGTCCAGATCCAGCGACTTCGCGCGCTGTGATGCAGCCGCGCCGCGTACTCCGCCGCGAGGGCGGCACCGCTGAGCAACAGCGAGATGACCAGGACGTACAGCATCCAAGTGAGCATGAAGGGCCGCTCTATTTGTTGGATTTGCCCTCGAGAAGCTTGTGCATGCGCCGAATCTGCTCCGGAGTGAGCTTCTGATCCGATACCAACCGCGCGAATAGAAGCTCGGAAGAATCCTTGAACAGCTTGTTCAGCAGATGCTTCAGTGCACTCTTCTGGGCGGCCTGCGCCTTGACGGTTGAAAAGTAACGGTGCTGGCGCCCCTCCTCCTCGTGCCCCACATAGCCTTTGGCTTCAAGTGTGCGCAGCACGGTCAACACAGTGGTGTAAGCCAGCTTGTCACTCAATCGATTCTGCACGTCGCTGACCACGGACGGCCCGTGGTCCCAGAGCACTTGCATGATGTCCGCTTCGCGGTCAGTGAGAATTATCTTCATCATGCTCACTACTATAGTCCTAGTAAAGACTACTCGCGGCCGGGGCTGCCTGTCAACCGACATCGTCCTCAGATGCGCGAACGTGTGGCGCGCGCTTTGTGCACAGCAACACTTGACGTCGGAGATCGGGTGACGGAGTTCGGCTCACCGCCTTCGTGGGGAATCCCGCTGCGCTCACAGAGAAGTACAGATGTCGGCTCCGCCAACGATTGGATTCTTAGCTACTAAAGCTATAGTTGCAATGCGTGCCGGGTGGAGTTAATATCTACTACTAGTAGTATAGTAGTAAAGCAATAGTATTAAAGCAGCATCCCTACCAGAGCACGAAGTGAAGACTAACCCGCAGGACATCACCATATGAACACTCAAGCACGCGTGCGCCATCGCTTTAGCGGTTGCTACCCGGCGAGAATAACGGTCTTGATAGTACTGCTTGGGGTCGCGCCCTTTGCAGCGGCCCAAGAAGGCGCTACGGCTGTCCCGAGCCGCGTCACGGACGTGTCACTCACAGACCTCGACCTGTCGACGCCAGAAGGCATGAGCGCCGCACGCGAGCGGCTGGATACAATGGCGCGGCGCGTTTGCGCGGCACGCGCCGATCATGGGCCTGTCGCGAATCAGCCGAACGTTGTCGCCTGCGTAGATAGTACGCTGGCCGGCGCCCTCAAACAGATCAACGCCCTAAGGCAAATCAACATGAGCGCACGCAATTCGGTGACGCGCGCTGCAAACGTATCGCTCGCCGACCTCGACCTGTCGACGCTTGAGGGGTTCCGAGCCGCGCGCGAGCGCTTGGAGGCAATGGCCCGGCGGCTATGCGCGGAGCTTGCCCGCAGCAATCTGGCGTATCAGCCGAACTACGCTGCCTGCGTGCAGGACTCGCTCGCCGGCGCGCTGAGGCAAGCTAACGCCGTGGCCGCAGCCAAGGAGACGCGCACTGCGCAGCGCCTTGCGCCTTAGCCACCGTGGCGGCGCCGCGGGCGAATTGCGGTTGCAGGCATGTTCCCCGTACAGCGCATCACCGAAGTCCGTGTGCTTGACCCCTATTTCTACAAGTAACTAGAGCCCGTCCCGAGGAGATTCTCGGTGCATCACCATCAGGGGGAGAGAAGGAGTATGAATACCTCGCTTACGAAACCACTTCTGCGTTCAGTTTGTGCAGTGCTCCTGTTGCAACCGCTGCTCATCGCCACGACAGCGGCGGACATGCCCACGCCTCTGATCGACAAAGTGCGCAACGCCACCGCCCGCTACCTCGACATCAATGTGGCCCTTGCCGAAGGCTTCGTGGCCGCCACGCCGTGTGTCAGCGGACCGGATACCGGGGCGATGGGGGTGCACTTCGTTCTGTTCTCGCGTATCAGTGCCGGCGTGTTGAACGCCGAGCAGCCCGAAGCGCTCATCTATGAGCCGATGTCAAACGGTGCGATGCGTCTGGTCGGGCTCGAGTTCATCGTGCTCGAAAGCGTCTGGGCAGCGAAGAACCCGGGCGGCGGTGTGCCGGCTCTGGACGGGAATCTGCTGAACTATATCGGCGCGCCCAATCGCTACGGACTGCCGGCGTTCTATGAGATCCATGTGTGGGCCTGGCAAGACAACCCGAAGGGCAGCTACGCCGACTGGAACACGCGGGTGACCTGCGCCCATCAGCCGGATTGAACGGAGGAATAAATCCGAGGGATTGGGATCTCTGCAGCTCTGAAGGCGAAGGCCAATGCCAACAATGCCGAGTATCGCGTGCACTGGGTGATGTCCTACGCCAACGCCGCGAAAACCAAAACCTGCCCTTCGCGGCGGGCCGGCGGGCCAGCGGGCCAGCGGGCCAGCGGGCTGAGGATTGAGGCTCGTTCGCTCCACTGCGTGTCTTAGTGCCGCCCTGAATTGCAGTTACTGAACGGTCAGCGACCACTGGCGCTGCGCTACTCCGCTCGGCGTTGCGTCATCGATTACGATCCCATTGACCGTATAGATTCCTTTGGTGGTCGGTGTGCCCGCGACGCTGCCGGAGCTGAGTAATGTGAGGCCCGGTGGCAGACCTGAACCCGCCCACAGATACGGCACCTTGCCTCCGCTTGCGGTGAGCGGAGCGGAGTAGGCCTCTCCCGCGGTGGCGGCCGCAAGCGCCGTTGTAGCTACGGACACCAACGGAGATTGCGCTACGCGCGCAAATGCGGCCGAAGGCCAAAGGGTGGGGGAGCCCGGATATAGAGCCCACAGTCCGTAGTCGCCAGTGGGCGCGGCGCTAAGGGCTTGCGCGAAGGTTCCGTCATTGGCCGTAATCGGTGCACCCAGAATTATCGGTTGTGGTTGCAGGAATAGCGACTGCCTGGAAATCTCGGCAGTGGCATTCTGGAACACCGCAATGAGGCAGCCGTTGCCGGATGACCCGGGAGCGAGCGCGGCTCGGATACGGAGCTGATAGGGGACACCCTCCGCAGTAAACGGCTGAGCCACGTGGTTGAGGCCGAAGTATTGGCTTGAGGTCAGGGCCACATGCAGTAGATTGCCGTTCATTTTCACGGTATCGGCTGTACCCCAAGTACCCCAGTCCACAAGCTGATTGGTAAAGTCCGCCGTCAGCGCACCGGTAGCGCCCGTGTCGAGTGTGAAGTCCGAGAGCGTGAAATCTGAGGGGCCGGAGCCTGCGCACTCGAGATTCACGCGCGCGCCGAAGGTCACGGTCTGCGTGCCCGTCGGCACGGTGCCGGCGCTCGCGAAGGTGTCGAGCTGCCCAGTACCGAACAGAGGTGTGGCGGTGACGTTAACCGCAGCGCCCGTTACCGGTGCGCCGGCGCCGGTCAACAGCTGGCCTTGGAATGATGAGCCAGGAGGCTGGAGAGTCAGCTGCGTGCGGGTGCGAAAGTAACGGTCAATGGCGTAGGTGAACGTCGTCGGATCGGTCTCGGGCAGCGCGTGGGTCGGATAGTGGATCCAGGACTGAAATATCTTCTGGTCGGGAACGGTTCCGCCCTTGTTCTCGTAGTCGCTCGCAAATTGTTCGGCGCTCGCCACCCACTCGGCATCGGAGTTGCCCTCACCTACGTAGATCA
>Ga0137395_10001029_pt1 | contig 12566 bp, 9 predicted proteins | sample czobulk216metaG_FD_108283 | JGI IMG/M metagenome (GOLD analysis project Ga0137395, IMG submission 108283) | Vadose zone soil microbial communities from Angelo Coast Range Reserve, California, USA - czobulk2.16 metaG | ecosystem: Environmental > Terrestrial > Soil > Vadose zone | place: USA...
GGCGAGTTCTTGGATCGCGGTCGAGCCGGCTTCGCGGATGTGATACCCACTGATCGAAATGGTGTTGAACTTGGGCGTGTTCTTGACGCCGAATTCGAAGGTGTCAATCACCAGCCGCATCGAGGGTTCCGGCGGGTAGATGTATTCCTTTTGCGCGATGTATTCCTTCAGGATGTCGTTCTGAAGCGTGCCGGAGATTTTCTTCCAGTCGGCGCCCTGTTTTTCGGCGACGGCCAGATACATCGCCCAGATGACGGCAGCGGGAGAATTGATGGTCATCGAAGTGGTGACGTTGCCAAGGGGGATTTTGTCGAAGAGCACTTCCATGTCGGCGAGCGAACTGATGGCCACGCCACACTTTCCGACTTCTCCTTCGGAGAGCGCGTGATCCGAGTCGTAGCCCATCAACGTGGGCAGGTCGAAGGCAGTGGAGAGCCCGGTCTGGCCCTGCGCGAGGAGATAGCGGAAACGCTGGTTGGTGTCTTCGGCCGCTCCGAAGCCCGCGAATTGCCGCATGGTCCAAAGGCGGCTGCGGTGCATCGTGGAATGAATGCCGCGCGTATATGGAGGTTCGCCAGGGAAGCCGAGGTCGCGGTCCGGGTCCCAATTCCGCAAATCCGCTTTGGTGTACAGTCGGCGAATCGGATGCCCCGAAATCGTGGTGAATTCGGTTTGCCGCTCAGGGCTTTTTTCCAGCGTGGGTTGAAGAGTGTTTTTTTCCCAGGCTTGTTCTTTGGCAGAAGGTTCGCGATGCGCGGAAGACGCCTCTGACGGCGGCACGGTTTGTGTGGATCCCTTGCGCTGTTCGCTCATGCGCATCGCTCCCGAGGGCGGCACCAAGCAACGATACAAAGTGCCTGAGGATTCAATGCTATGCGAAAGGTACGGAAGGGGCAAGTGTGGCAGGGATGCCGTGAAGAGAAAAGCGAACCAAACGGCACTCGGGCAGAGCAAAAAAATCGGCCCGGACGAAAGCGCCCGGGCCGCCAGGATTGTACCTTGCTGAAACTACTTTTGGCCGGCGTTGTAGGAAAGCTTTTCTGTCCCGACTACTTGGCCGTGCAACGTGCCGGGAATGAGCGTCTCGCGCGCCGCCTCTCCAGTCTTGCCGTCGGCGATGGTGACGCGATTGACTTCGAGAGTGCGCCCGACAGCGCGCTCGTAATTGGCCTTGGCCTCAGCGAGGTTGGCCATAGCGCGCAGCTCGTTGCCTTGCGCGTTGATGAGGTCGCGTTGCGTCTGGATGACGAGGTATACGGTCGAAGCTCCGAGCGCATACCTCTTCTGTTCCGCATCAAAAGTTTGCTGCTGGAGTTCGCGCGCCTTGCTAGCGGCATCGACCTGAGCGCGGTCTTGGGTAAGTGCAATGTAGGTGTTGCGAACGTCGAGCATGGCGGCGTTCTTCAATTGTTGCAACTGCGCTTCCAGGTAACGCTGAGTGAGGATAGCGCGCTGATTGTCCGCCTGCGCTGAGCGGTTGCGGATCGGAATCTGCACATTTAACGACACCTGGTAGTCCGGGAAGTTGTTGTGAAACGCCGAGCTCAAGGCGTCGCTGAAACCGGCCTGCGCGATGCCATTTGGCGTGAATTGCGTGGCGGGAAGAAAGTCACCGGGAACCGGCTGCCCATTGGCGTTCACGACAGGAGCTCCCGCTACCGTAGCAGTGGTGAACTTTGCCTGGTTGCCGGCGAGTCCGACCGAGCTGTATTGCGCGGTCAGTGTGGCGGTCGGCAGCAGGGCGCTGCGGGTGGCCTTTAGGTCGATCTGTCCATTCAATAAGTTGAGCGCTTCTTCCTGTAATTCCGGCCTCTTCGCAAAAGCTTCTTTAACCGCATCTTCAAATGTGGGGGCTTCGATGGCCTCCGGACGCGACGGCAAATCCGTGGGAATGATTTCCACGTTCACAAAATTAGGCGCCAGGGGATTCTTGCTGATGGCGTTTTTCAAAGTCTGTTGATCCTGAAGTTGGACGGTCTGGGCGACGACCAGGTTCTGGCGGTCAGTGGCGAGTTCGGATTCGGAGCGCGTGACGTCAAGCGGAGCCATGGTACCGATTTCCAACTGTTTCTTGTTGTCGTTGGAGAGCTTCTCGGCAACAGTCACGGCCTGCTGTTGGACTTTTACGAATTGCCGCGCGAAAACCAGTTCCCAATAAGCAGCGATCGTGTTGGTGACGGTGTTGATCGCTTGCTGAGTGAAGGCCCAGTCCGCGATCTTGCGGTTGTTCTTGGCGATACGGATATTTCGCGTGTTTACGGAACGCCCGAACCCGTTCAGTAACTGCTGCTGGAACCCGGCGAAAATCGTTGAATTCACGGAAGGATTGAACAGGTTCGCGCTCAGAGATGCCGAATTCCGCGAATTATCCCACGCGGTGAAGAAAATGGTTCCCGTTGAGAATCCTTGGCTGTATTGAACATTGAAGATGGAAGTGTGGGTGGCCAGGGCTGCAAGCGAAGAAATCCCTGTGCCCGTGCCAGAAGTCAGAGGGTTGTTGATGGGGGACTTGCGGTCATCGAAGCTCAGGACAGTGGTGATAACGGGATCATAGTTCAGCAGCGGATTATTCGCCGAGGAACCGCCAAAGACGGCGCCGGGAGTCGTGCCGCCAAAACCTCCGGCATTTGCTTTGAGGATGCCGGTGTCCGCGAACCATGGGTTATACCGCTGCACCACGATGTCCATGCTGTTTTCCAAGGCCAGCTCCACCGCTTCTTGCATACTTAACTCCAACTTGCCGTCATGAATGAGCTGATCGATACGTGGGGAATTAGTGAGCACTGGCGCCGCGATCTTGATCGGGCTGTAGGGAGCGAACAAGTTCGGAAATGGCTTGGGCGCGCGAGTGTAGTTGTATTTCGCGGAGCCAAGCGAAACCGGCTCGATGGGCGTGGCTGGCTTGGCAGGCGCTGCTGGCGGGTTTTTCGGCGCGTCCTGCCCGAAGGCCGGTGAAATGGGTCCCCCCACGAGCGTTGCGGTCAGTATGGCGGCCAACAGCGGTCGAGCATACAGCGTCTTCATAGTGCTCCTTACCCTCAAGATTCATCCCCCAAGGGGCTTCATTTAATGGTACTCAACTCTGTAAAACGTTCGCAGAATGGAATTTGTTTCAAGCAGTAGACCGTTTTGGGGTCATGACCGAAATCTGACAGCGTCACGGCTAAGCCGCTGGGGATGGGCCGGAACCACCCTGAGGGCTGCGCCGCGAGAACCAAGGCGAAGGAAGCAGTCTAGCAGGGGCCCTCTTCCTTGACAACGCGAGAGGCGGCGGCTAATCTCCTGACATTTCGACGGTTAGGAGCTGGCGGCAGTTAGCTGGGCCAAATGCTGAAACGCGAAGAACTGCTGAAGATGTTCGAAGCGGCGGGCGCTATCCGTCATGGCCACTTTGAACTGTCCAGCGGGCTGCATAGCGGCACGTACGTCCAGTGCGCGCTGGTTCTGCAATATCCGCGCTTTGCCGAGAAGCTCGGTCAGGCGCTGGCAGCGCTTTTTTCGGACGCCAGAATTGATGCTGTTGTTTCGCCGGCGGTGGGTGGGCTCATTATTGGCCAGGAAGTCGCGCGAGCGCTGCCGGAGCCGAAACATTCGTCCGGTGGTGGAACGCCTGCGCTCTTTGTGGAGCGTGACGCCAGCGGCATGATGACGCTGCGGCGGGGATTCTCGCTCGCACACGACCAGCATGTGCTGGTTGTCGAAGACGTTTGGACGACGGGCGGCTCGACGCAGGAAGCCATTCGCGTCGTGGAAGAGGCGGGCGCGCGTGTGGTTGCCGCCGGCGCGCTGATCGACCGCAGCGGCGGAAAAATTGACTTCGAAGTGGAAACGCAGTCGCTGATTCAGTTGCCGATCGCCAGCTACGAAGAAGAAGATTGCCCGTTGTGCCGCGATGGCAGCGTCGCCGTGAAGCCGGGGAGCCGCTTCGTTCGCACTGCGCATTAGCGCTGTTCAAGAAGTTGCAGGAACTTATCCCTCCTTTGAACACGGATGATGGAAAACTGATACCTTTCTTTCCATGCGCTATTTCAAGCTGACCATTGCGTACGACGGCACGGATTTCCATGGCTGGCAGATGCAAGCCAACAAACCCACGATTCAGGGAGAAATTGTTGGGGTGCTGCGGCGCCTGACGCAGGAAAACGTCGTTTTGCACGGTACCGGAAGGACGGACGCCGGGGTTCACGCGCTTGGTCAAGTCGGCAGCTTTCGGACGCAATCACATCTGTCCGCGCAGGATTTTCAACGCGCGCTGAACGCGCTTCTTCCCCCCACGATTAGAATCGCTGGCGCGGAGGAAGTCGGCCCGGACTTCAATGCGCGCTGGTCCGCGCGAGGCAAGACTTACCGCTATCGGCTGTATCGCGGGAGAGTCGTGCCGCCGATGATCTGGCGTTACGTGTTGCACTATCCGTTTCCGCTGGACGAAGACGCCATGCGGGACGCGGCAGCGCGGTTCATTGGCACGCACGACTTTGCCTCATTTGCAGCTTCAACCGGCTCCGAAGAGGACGACAAAGAGAGGGACACCGAGCGGGAAATTTCTTCGACGGAACTGGCGCGAACTCTAGACAACGAAGAGCTCGTGTTCACCGTTCGTGGCCGCTCGTTCCTTCGTTACATGGTGCGCAAAATGGTAGGCACGCTACTGGATGTCGGTCGCGGGAAACTCATGCCTGCGGACATCGATCGTTTGTACGAAGTGAGGGATCGCTCGAAATCGGGTCCAACCGTTCCGCCTCAAGGTCTCGTAATGGTTGAGGTCCAGCACGAAGAGGCCTGGCGGGTGGGGAAACCTTGAGATTTTCTTTATGATCGAGAGACTATTTTCAGCCGTAGCTCGTATGATGCCAGTAGCCCTCAACGAAACAGAAAACTCAAGGTTTGGGCACAGCCTCTCAGCACCAGTTTGTGTGGGGCAGCCGGGACTTTGTTCTTGGGAGAACCCATGATTCTTCGCAAGGCAGACTTTGCCTGGTTTGCTGTTCTCGCGCTGCTTGTTTGCGTGAGTGGTTCCCGCGCACAGCAAACGCCAGGTCCCGGCGCGAAGCCCGCGACCGTCATGCCGGACGTGATTCAGGTCCCAGCCGCGGCGCAGCCTTCCGAGCATTTCGATGCCGATGCGGCAACGGAAGCCTACCTCGCGCAAATTCCCGCCAGCGCGCGCTCGCGTTCCGACGCTTACTTCGAGGGCGGGTACTGGCTGATCCTCTGGGATTTCCTCTATGCTGCGGCGGTTTATCTCTTGCTGCTGCACTTTGGCTGGTCGGCGGCAATGAGGAATTTCGCCGAGCGTGTGACGCGTTTCAGGCCTCTGCAAACGTTCATCTATTGGACGGAGTTTCTGATCGTCACGACGATATTGGGAGCTCCCCTTGCGCTATACGAAGGGTATTTCCGCGAGCGGCAGTATGGTTTGGCGACACAAACTCTTGGCCCCTGGCTCGGCGATCAACTCATTATCCTTCTGGTGAATGTTGTACTCGGAGGAATCGTCTCGATGGCGCTCTTTGGCGTGGTCCGCCAGCTTCCAACGACCTGGTGGATCTGGGGCGCCGCCGTCTCGATCGTCTTTCTGATTTTCTTCATTATGATTGCTCCGGTCTTCATCTTTCCGCTCCTCAACAAGTTTACGGTGCTCGAAGATCCCAAAATCACGCAACCCATCTTGAGCATGGCGCGCGCCAATGGGATTCCCGCTCAGAAGGTCTATCAGATGGACGCCTCGCGCCAGACGACGCGCATGAGCGCAAACGTCAGCGGTTTCGGCCGGACCATGCGCATCACGCTCAACGATAATCCCCTGCGCCGTGGATCGCGTGAAGAGATTCAGTCCATCATGGGCCATGAAATGGGCCATTACGTCCTTCACCACGTCGGCAAAGACATTCTCTATTTCTCCGTTGTCATCGCGACTTTCTTCGCCGTGCTTCGGTGGTCGCTTGATCGGACCCTCGGCCGGTGGGGAGAACGCTGGAAAATACGCGGAATCGGCGATACCGCCGTGCTTCCGCTCGTTTTTCTTGTGGGTTCGCTTTGTGGCCTCATGTACACGCCATTCTTTAACACGCATATCCGCACGAACGAACACGAAGCCGATATGTATGGCCTGAATGCCAGTCGGCAGCCGGACGGCTTCGCGCAAGGTGCGATCCATCTCGGCGAATATCGCAAGATGAATCCTGGCCCAGTCGAAGAATGGATTTTCTTCGACCATCCCAGCGGCCGCAATCGCATCCACGACGCGATGCGCTGGAAGGCGGAGAACTTACAGCTATTTGCTCCGAGGGCCGACCGTTAAGACGAGGAGCCACTGGCTGCAGCGGCGGAGAAGCTATTTGCGGGAGCTGAAAGGGCGCGGCCACCTTCCTGGCTGAAAATCGGTTAGAATCTCGCCTATGGCTGCCACGGCCATCCCCATCGACACGCTTCCTTCGATTAACCCGGCCACGGGCGAAGTGCTCGCACATTTTGAGCGGACGCCAGCAGCGTCGTTGCCGGAGATCGTTTCCCGTGTGCGGCTTGCCCAGCGTGATTGGGCAAAGTTGCCCATTCGCGATCGGTGCCTGAAGTTGCGCGGGCTGCGCGATCGGATTATGGCCTCGCGCAATGAATTGGCTGAGGCCGTTGTGCGCGAATCCGGCAAACCGCGCGCGGAAGCGCTCTTTGCGGATATTTTTGTTGCTCTCGACTCAGCGGAATACTGGTCCAAAAACGCGGCGAGCGCCTTGCGCATGAGGCGGGTTCCGCATCACAGTACGGCCGCGAAAGCCAAGCGCGGCTATCTGACCTACGATCCTTTTGGTGTCATCGCTATTATTTCGTCCTGGAACTATCCGCTCGCCATCCCACTCAGCGAAATCATTCCAGCGGTTGCGGCGGGAAACGCCGTTGTCTGCAAGACGAGCGACTTCACGCCACAATGTGGTGCGCTGATCGAAAAACTCTTCATCGACACCGGCTTTCCGAAAGACCTAGTTAAGATTGTCCAGGGCGGGGGAGAAGTCGGTCAGGCCTTGATCGATGCCTCGCCGGACAAAGTCATGTTCACGGGCAGCGTGGCCACGGGTCGACGCGTTGCCGAGGCTTGCGCAAAAAGGCTGATCCCCTCCGTGCTCGAACTTGGCGGCAAAGATGCCATGATCGTGTTGGCGGATGCCGACCTGGAGGTGGCCTCCAGCGCCGCCGTGTGGGGGAGCTACACGAATTGCGGACAGGTTTGCCTTTCCGTCGAGCGGTTGTTTGTTGAGCAACCTGCAGCAGAAAGATTTATCCCGCTTTGTGTTGAAAAAACGAAAAAACTCCGGCTTGGTTCGGGCAGCGATCCGGCGACTGACGTTGGCCCGCTGATTCGTCCAGAACATGTGCGGCGCATGATTGATTTACTTGACGATGCGGTTTCGCGTGGCGCAAGCGTTCTGTGTGGCGGCAGCGCGCGTCCCGAGCTTGGGCCTACCTTTTTCGAGCCTGCGGTCATCGCCGGGGTCGATTCTTCCATGAAGTTATTTCAAGAAGAGACCTTCGGGCCGATCCTCGCAATTCAAGTTGTACGGGATGCGAAACAAGCGATCACCCAAGCCAACGATTCGCCGTTCGCACTCGCTGCGAGCATCTGGACAAAGGACAAGGCTCGAGGAATGGCGCTTGCAACGGAACTGCGCGCAGGCGCGGTTATGGTGAACGACGCGATCAGCTATTTCGGAATTGCGGAAGCACCGCACGGCGGAGGTGGCGCGAGCGGCTGGGGCCGCACGCATGGGAAGGCCGGACTGCTCGAAATGGTACAAATGAAATATGTTGATGTCGATGGCTTGCCGCGGAGCGAAAAGCCCTGGTGGTACCGCTACGGGCCGGACCTGGAGCGTGCCGCGGACGCTTTTCTCCAATTCGAATTTTCCGGCGGCATTGCCGCGAAGCTGCGAAACGCGCGCAGCGCCATGAAAACGTTTTTCCGCGACCACGGATTTTAGAGAGGACCTCCATGCCTGAAGAGATTGCGGCGTCACTCAAAATCAAAACGCGCAAGCCCAAACAGCGCGCATGCGATGAAAAAGATGAGAAGGGCAAGCTCTGCAACGGCCACTTGAAGCGCTACTACGATTATCCAAAGGAGGTCGCGGCTGTCATTGGCACGAAAGCGGAGATATATCGCTGCGAATTCTGCAAAACATTGTACCGGCCCGATCCAGCGCAGCAGCCGCAGAGCTATACATTGCGCAACTAGAGTTTACGATTCCGCAGCAATCGAGGCCTGCCGTGCCGCAGAACGAATGGATTTACGACTGGAACATCGCCACGCCACCGGCAATTCCCGCCGGCACGCGAGTCCTATTGGATGATGAAACGCTGCGAGACGGTTTGCAGAATCCTTCCGTCTTCGACCCCAGCATCAAAGAAAAAATCGAAATCCTGCACCTGATGGAATCCCTGCGAATCGACTCCGTCAATATCGGCCTTCCCGGAGCTGGGCCGCGCGCCTATGCGCACACCGAAGCGCTGGCCCGCGAAATCGCGACCCGTCGCATGAAGATCAAGCCCAACTGCGCGGCGCGAACGCATGAAAATGACATTCGTCCCATCGTGGAGATTTCGCAAAACGTGGGCATTGCCATTGAAGCCGCAACATTTCTCGGTTCCAGCCCGATCCGCCGCCTCGTAGAAGACTGGACCGTCGATCACCTCGAGCGCACGACTGAAAAAGCCGTAAGGTTCGCGGTCGAGAACGGGCTTCCATCCATGTACGTTACCGAGGATACGATTCGTACCGATCCTGAAACCGTGAAACGCCTCTACTCGACCGCCATTCGCAACGGCGCGCGCGCCATCGTGCTCTGCGACACGGTTGGCCACGCCACTCCCAATGGCACATTCAATCTAGTGAAATTTGCGGTCGAGGAAGTTGTGAAGCCGTCCGGCGAAAAAATTCGCGTCGACTGGCATGGCCACAACGATCGCGGCCTCTCCATCGCCAATTCGCTTGCGGCCGTAGCCGGCGGCGCCCATCAGGTCCATGCCGCGGCCAATGCCCTTGGCGAACGCGTCGGCAACACGCCCATGGAATTAATGCTCGTCAATCTTCGCCTCATGGGGCTGATCGAGCAGGACCTTTCCCAACTCAAGGACTATTGCGAGAAGGTCGCGAAAGCCACGCACACGAAGATCCCGCCGAACTATCCGGTCGTCGGGCATGACGCGTTTCGCACCGCGACTGGAGTTCACGCCGCCGCGCTCATTAAGGCCTTTCGAAAAAATGATCTGGAACTTGCCAATGCCGTCTACAGTGGCGTGCCGGCGCATCTTTTTGGCCTGGACCAGGTGATCGAGATCGGCCCGATGAGCGGCAAATCCAATGTGCTGTTTTGGTTGGAGAAGCATCGCATCCCTGCCGACGACGCAACGGTCACGCGCATTTTTGACGCCGCCAAGCAGTCCCCGCGCGTCCTCACCGACGATGAAGTTTTCGCTCTTTGCACCGAGGCCGCACGCAATTGAGCGGAAAACGTTGTTATAAGCCGACGGTGAAACGCGCTCTCGTTTGCGTTATTCTTCTGAGTATGCCGGCTCGCTCCGCTGCTCCTCCCCATGCCCCTCGCCAGGCCCAGGGTTCACGGCTTTCCGATAACGCACGGGTCCGCGCGGCTCTCGATTGGTTCACGCCCAACATTTCCTGGGTTAACGACCAACAGGCCCGCATCACGGAAATCCCCGCGCCGCCGTTTCAGGAAGCGCGGCGGGCGTCATCGGTCAAGGAATTCCTCGCGGAAGCGGGATTGGCCGCGCAGATCGACAAAACCGGCAACGTTATCGCGGAACTCCGCGGCATAAACGAAAAGGAAATAGTCGTTGTCGCCGCACACCTCGACACCGTTTTTCCTCCAGACACCGACGTGAAAGTACACCGTGAGGGCAGCCGCATGACCGCGCCGGGAATCTCCGATAATGGCAGCGGCGTGGCGGCACTGCTGGCGCTGGCGCGTGCCGTACAGTCCGCGCGCGTCAAGCCGCAGCGCACCATTCTATTCGTGGGCGACGTGGGCGAAGAGGGAGAAGGCAATCTGCGCGGCATGCGCGCGATTGTCGATAACTATCGCGGGAAACTGAAAGCAGTGGTGGTGCTTGACGGTTCAGGGACCGATCACGTAACCACGAAAGCGCTGGCATCGCGCCGGCTCGAGGCCTTGATCACCGGCCCGGGCGGCCACAGCTGGTCGGACTTCGGCATGCCCAACCCCATCAACGCGCTGGTCCGCGGCTCGGTGCGTTTCATCAATACAAGAGTTCCGGTCAGCCCGCGTACTACGTTCAACATCGGCCAGATCGAAGGCGGCACTTCCGTAAACTCAGTTCCTCATGAAGCGCGCCTGAAAGTCGACATTCGCTCGGAAAGTGAAGACGAACTCGCGCGCCTCGAATCAGCCCTTCGCGAGTGCATCATTGCGGGCGTCCGCGACGAGATGGAATCGGCGCCCGATCGTTCCAAAGGCAAACTGGAATGGAAGGTCGAACTACTCGGCAGCCGCCCGGGCGGAGAATTGGCCGCGGACTCGCCGCTGCTGGCCGCACTTCGCGCCGCCGACGAATTTATCGGTAATCAGTCGCGTATCGAGCGCTCTTCGACAGATGCGAATGTTCCGCTGTCCCTGGGAATCGAGGCTATTTCCATCGGTGCAGGCGGCAACGGCGGCGGAGCTCACTCGCTGCAGGAATGGTACGATTCCGCGGGCCGAGAAGCCGGATTGAAGCGTGCACTTCTTACGGTTCTTGGAGTTTCCGGAGTTGTGGAGGAGAAATCTCGATGAAGTTCCGGACGAATTGCGTTCGGCTCCTTGCCGGCATTCTCCCGTTTGCGTTGGTTGCCCTCTCCGTGACATTCCACGCGAATACCAGCGTCGCGCAAAGAGGTTCGCACCTGATCTATTACGTCCACGGCCGTATTTATACGAATGACCCTGTGGAACCGTGGGCCGAGGCTATCGCTGTCAGCGACGGGAAGATCGCCTGCATTGGCAAGATGGCCCACATCCTTCTCGATTGCGGAGGAAGCCAGGAAGGCGCGGAGACGGTCCAGCTCAATGGCCAATTCGTAATGCCCGGCTTCAATGATGCGCACGTGCATTTGGGTGGCGCCGCCGCGGACGAACTCGCCGTTCCGCTGACGGGCGTGCCATCGGTTGAAGAAATGCAAAAGCGCCTTGGAGCTGCCGTCGCCCGGCACAAAGAAGGCGAATGGATCACCGGCGGCGGATGGGACCACACGCTCTGGCCGGAGAAGAGGTTCCCCAATCGCCAGCAGCTTGATGCCGTCGCGCCCAAGAACGCAGTCATCCTGACGCACATTTCCGGCCACGTGGCCATCGCGAATTCGCTGGCACTGAAGAGCGCGGAGATTAACAGGACCACTCCCAATCCGCCCGGCGGTGAGATTGAACGCGATGGGCTTGGCGAGCCAACGGGAATGCTAAAGGAAGGCGCGGCGATGTCTCTGGTGAAGGTGCGGATTCCCGATCCCTCGTCCGAGCAACGCCGCAAGGGCATTGAGCTGGTCCTTCAGAACGTCGCCAGGAACGGCGTCACTTCTGTCCAGGATTATTCCGAGTGGGCGGATTTTCAGGTTTACCAGCAACTGAAAGAAGAAGGAAAACTCACCGTTCGTATCACGGAGTGGCTGCCGTTCAATTTGCCGCTCAATGAGTTGCAGAACATGCAGGCCCAAGGCGGCACCAAGGATCCTTGGCTGAAGACCGGCGCGCTGAAAGCATTCACAGACGGCGCCCTGGGTTCGCGCACGGCTGCGATGCTAGAGCCCTATTCGGACGATCCTTCAACAAGCGGAATCCTCACCAACGATCCGGAGAAGCTTACGGCGATGGCCATTCAGCGCGACAAGTCCGGTTTTCAGCTGGCGTTCCACGCCATCGGCGATCGCGCCAATCGCATCGCGCTGGACGTTTTCGCAGCCGTCGCCAAGGCCAACGGCCCGCGCGACCGCCGCGACCGCGTCGAGCACGCGCAAGTCGTCGCGCCGATGGATTTCACGCGTTTTGCGGAACTTCACGCCATCGCGTCCATGCAGCCCTCGCATCAGACCACGGACATGCGCTGGGCGGAGGACCGCATCGGGCGCGAGCGGATCATCGGCGCGTACGCTTGGGCCTCCATGCTGAAAAACGGCGTTCGGCTCGCGTTTGGTACGGATTACAACGTGGAGCCGATCAGTCCGTTTCGCGGGTTGTACGCTTGCGTCACGCGCGAACGTCCGGATGGCGGCCCGAAAAACGGTTGGGAGCCGCAGGAGAAAATCTCGCTCGCGGATTGCATTCGCGCGTACACCTCGGGATCCGCTTACGCGGAGTTCGCAGAAGGGAAGAAAGGTGAGCTGAAAGCCGGCGAGTACGCCGACTTCATCGTCCTTTCGAATGACCTCACCAAAGTTCCGCCCGCCCAGCTCACCAAGACGCGCGTGCTGCGCACCGTCGTCGGCGGCCGCACGGTCCACCAGGCCAATTAAGAGTTCCGCCTTCTCATCTCGGCCTCTTCATCCGAAACAAGCTTCTAGTACGTCATAA
>Ga0137395_10001032_pt1 | contig 12552 bp, 10 predicted proteins | sample czobulk216metaG_FD_108283 | JGI IMG/M metagenome (GOLD analysis project Ga0137395, IMG submission 108283) | Vadose zone soil microbial communities from Angelo Coast Range Reserve, California, USA - czobulk2.16 metaG | ecosystem: Environmental > Terrestrial > Soil > Vadose zone | place: USA...
AAGGAAATCGATATATTCGCCGTACACAGCAATCCCGCTAGAGAGAAAACTTAATCTTAGTTCATCGTGATTGACCGACCTTCTTGCCTGCTCAATCGTGTTAATGGCTTTGAGGTATTGCCGTTCTGCTTCGACAAACCTTTCCTGGCCATCCCACACTTGAGCAAGGCCGGCTTCGGCTCGCCATTTGACGGCCGCCTCGATGCTGGGTTCGGCAAGAATCCGCTGAAAAAGTTTTTCCGCGTCCTTGAATCGCGCTTTGGCGACTGCAATGCGGCCGGCCAAGACCAACGAATCAATCTTGCCGAACTTGTCCTGGCCTTCCTCTTCCATTTTCAGCGCTTCTTGGTTTTGTTGCTCCGCCTCGCCAAGCCGGCCCGTTTTCAACATGATCTCAGCGAGCGTGTTGAGACAGACTGTGATGGTTTCCGCGTTTTTCAGCTCGCGTGCTCGTCCAAGCGTGGTACGGGCTAGCGCCTCTGCAGATGTGTAGTCCCTTAGAGCTACGTAAGAGTTTGCAACGCCCCAGAACCAGTAGGCTGAATATCCCGAAAGTCCGCTCTTGGCTGATGCTTCCGCGCCCTGTTTATAATATTCAAGCGATCCATCGAAGTCTCCCAGCTCTGAATAGGCCCACCCCAGGTTGCCGAGAATCGTCGCGACCAAGCTTTGCATGCCCAAAGAACGGGATAATCGAAGAGCTCCCTGGTTTCGGTCGATCGCCTCATCGAAACGCTCCTGGTTAGTGGCAACCAGCGCCAAATTCAGCAGCACACTCGCCTCTTGTCGCGAATTGTTCTGCTGTCGCGCAAGCGTTAATGCCTGATGAAGGGTGTCCTCCGCAGTGTTGTATTTCTTTTCGGCGATTTCGAGCACACCAATTGCGTTTAGCACCTCACATAACAATTGCGGCTGAAAGGATTCGGCAACATGTTTCGCTTCGTTGAGTTGTTTCTCTGCTGCTCCGAATTCCTGGGCCGACCTGTAAGCGGTGCCTTCCAAGAGAACTTTGCGCACCGCAACGTCCTTGGTCGCAAGGTCACGCGGTAGTTCACCCCTTAGGATCGCGAGAGCTTCTTGAGGAGCCGACTGAGAGATTAGGACTTGCGCTTTGAGTATTCGGAAACGCCAACTCCATTCCTGGCTATCAGGTCCATACCGCTTGATAGCTTCGTCGGCGTCTCGCCGCGCAGCACTAAGGTCTCCGTGATTGATCTCACTTACGATTTTCTCGTAAGCCTTCTGGGTAGATTGTTCCTTAGAGCAACCGGATAGCGAGGCCGAGATGGCAGTCAGAATACCGACGCGAAGTAGGCCGATTCTCAGGGACCGATAGGTGGTGACGGTTGACCATTGGTGGTAGCTTCGCCGACGGTCACATCCGCCACGTGGGGCGAGCCGAGTTCGAGGCGGAGCATCGTCAGGGTCTTGGTTCCCGGCTCGGCAAAGATTTCGGCCAAGAAGATTTTTCCAAAATTCTCCACCTTGATGACGTGCTGTTTTACATCCACGCCTTTCAACTTCGTCTCGATTTTTTCCACTAGAGAGCAAATGGCCACCTGCCGGTCCTGGTCGAGTGACACTATTTTCCCGAATTTCTTGTCGCCTGCAATACCTTTCGTCAGATCGCCAAACGTCTTGCATTTGATCAGCAGATCGTGGCGAAGAATCACTTTCACGTCTTCCCCGTTGATTTTCAGCCCCTCAAACCGGCTATCTTCGGCGATGATGTGCCCTTCGGGTTCTTGCGGGCTGTGGATTGACGTGAGGCGCGAGACGATGCGCTCGGCTGTGACTTTTCCAAGAATGTTAAGGCCCTTGACGACCACGCTGGCGTGAGTCACGAAAGTCTCGTCCCGCCGGCGTTTCCCTGAGATATGCGTGTGAGCGGACTTGAAGCAAACGAAATCCTGATGGTGAAACTGTTCGACCTGCGCCACCGCGTGTCCACCGATGGTAGCTAGCGCGGCAGAAGCCTGCGCGGGGATTACGGACCACAGGGGATGGCGAAACTCGCCGCTAAGGCCGTGGCCGTGGGCATGAAAGTGAAAAGGGATGCGATGAGAGTGTGCCATGGGGACTCCTCAAACGGCCATGTGAGTTGGCAGTCTGCCAATCTTAGTCATCTAGGGCCGGAATGCAACTTGAAAAGTAAAGGACTGCACTTTGGCGCCATTCACAGCCTTACCGGAAACGGGATCGGCTCCAAGGAAGATCAAGTTGTATTTACCAGGCTGCGAAAGCGAGCCTGCCGGTATTGGCACATGCAGTTCCTGCTTAGCTTTCTCCGCAGGGACACTGAGTTGCTCCAGTACGCGGCCAGAGGCGTCCTGTAACTGACAAAGATAAGCAGGAAAAGCGGAGGAAGGAATGAAATCAAGCTGCAGGAGAAATCCTTCATGGGGCCGCACCTCAATAGAAGCCTGGCTGTCGCTCGTTTCGCCGCCACGGCGAATATCCGAAGGCCGTATCAAAACGCTCTGCCCATAGACTTCTGTAATCGACGGCGAGGGGGTATTCTTTGCCTGCGGAATGGTAACCGTATTCTGATACATGATAATCAGGAGGAGAGCTGCGAAGGCCGGAATCGCGACAATGGGCTGGAACCAGCGGAACCAACCGGCACTTGCGGGAGCCGCAGCCGGCACGAGCTGAGCCGACTTCTCCTGGCGCAAGACTTCGCGCGTGGTGTCGGCAAAAGTGGCGAGCGCCTTCAGATCGACGGCGCACTCGGCGCAGTCGAAATAATGCTCTTCGTACTCCTCCCGCTGGACTAGGGAGAGTTCTCCGAGCACATACTTAACTGCCGCTTGCAGCCGTATTGCCTCGTTATGGTCCATTTGTGCCATCCGAAGGGTAGTGCGGCGAGGCGCTAAATCGTTTCACTGGTGTACCGAGCCAGTCGCCCGGCGAGCCATCCCGATCTGTCCTTTCTCATAGAGAGCCTTGAACTTATCCTTGGCGCGATGGACTAGGACCCTTAGGTATTCACGATCAACACCCAATTCCTGACAAATTACGTCTTTCTCCTTTTCTTCCAGGAAGATAGCGCGAAGAAGCTCGCGGTCACGCCTGGGCAAGCCGTCCAGGATGCGGCGCACCTGTTCGCAGGATTGTTTGGTGACGAGCATTCCTTCGAGGTCCAATACTTTATCCGGGATGTCCATGTGGGAGTCCTCCATCGGCTGGTTCCTGGCGGAAGAGCGATAGTATTCCAGTAAAACGTTGTTACAAATGGAGTTAACGAAAGCTCCGAAGCGCTCGGGCTGCCGGATCCCGCCGTCTTTGCGAAGGCAGGCGATCACGCGGATATAGGTTTCCTGCCGTAAGTCCTCTACTTTGTCGGAGGAGAGCGTTCTGGACCGGAGCTTGATGCGCAGGAGTTGATCAAAATAGGCAACGAAGTGCTGTTCGGTGGATGGGTCCCCCGCCCGCAGCCGCTCGACGTATGCTCCATCAAAGGTGAAGAATTCCACTTAATCCTCGGATTCTTGGGGGAGGAGTATAGCGTCCGCAACCCTCTGTGGGCAATGAGACTTGTGTTTCATTGACGGAGCGGTGAAACGGAATCGGGGGCAAGCGCACTACTCGTTTGTAGGAACCCCCAGTAATGCTCGGGGAGTCCTTATCCGTGGGGAACCCTCCCCGGTCCCCATGTGCCCCAGTGGGCGCATTCTGACCCGCCCTGAACGGGCGAGAATGCGCCTCCCCTCTAGCAAGGGTGGGCCAATTCATGGAGGAATCGTGGCAAGTCAAGTACTGTACTCAAGTGTAAAACACAATGCTGTATATCCCTTTTCCCAGAATGCAGCCCTGAAACCACCGTCGCCTGAGAACGGATTGCTGGGAGTACCTCCTGTGACTGCTCACAGCGTTGAATTTGTGGCCAAGCCGGAAGAGGCGCAGCGCGTGGGAACCGCGATACCCACTGCCATCACTGGCGCGTTGAAGGACGTAACAGGATTTGCAGGATGCCTGGTCATGATTTCGGACCAGGAAGCGCGGCTCGTCACGGTTGTTACGCTCTGGACGGGAGCTGACCGCGTTCAGCGCTGCAGCCAAAATGTGCGCTGGGTAAAAGCGTTGCTGGCGCCGTACCTCGACCGCTGCTTGAGAATGCAAACGATGGTTGCGCGTTTGCCGGTGATCCCGATGATTCGATTGGACACTTCCGATGCTTGTAAGTCGTCGGCGCTGCCAGACCTTGAACCCGACGATCAAACCGCTTGTGTTGCTTAACGCATCTTATATAGGAAGCCCGGAAGGCGCATGAGATGGGTCGTAGAGTCAAATCGAGGGGCCTGGGTGGAATGGATACGTTGCGTAACAAACGAAACTGCAGGGTGGATTCTTGTGGCGTCGCCGCGACTACTGCACTGGATCGCGAAGCTCTCTGCCTGAATCACTTCCTGCTCCGCTGTTATGAAGAGCTTGAGCGTCTTGATCCGCGGGGCCGCAAGTTCAGCGCCGAACTTGTCGACGTGGTCTCCATGCGCGCGTTCATCGAAGAATGTTCTCGAAAAGCCCTGGACATCAGCCTGCAGTCAAAGACCCTGAGCAATCTCCAGCGCGGACGCCTACTGGATATTTTGCTCTGGGCAGGCGAATTGTTCCTCTTTCTTCGCGCTCCCCGCTTGACACTCGCTCAATCCATCGCCTCCTCTGACCGACAGCTTGAGGCCCGCGTCGCGGCTCCGAATTTCTGAGTTTCACGACTTCTCTCTTCACCTCTCATCGCGGGCGCGCGCCGGCTCAATCGTTGTCGGAGGGTCGGACGGAGCTGCGGGCGCGGCCGAAGAGACGGGTGGCCCATTCGGCCCAGGGCACGTCTTCAAACTCAGCCAAATAGGAATAGGCCACGGGCACGACCAGCAGGGTCAGGAGCAAACAGAGAGTCTGCCCACCGATGATGGTTACGGCGATGGAGGCACGCTGCTCCGAGCCTGCGCCGATGCCGACGGCTACTGGGATCAGCCCGGCGATGATGGAAAGCGTAGTCATCAGGATGGGCCGCAGGCGGACGCGATTCGCTTCGAGGATCGCCTCTCGCACGGGCATGCCTTCAGCGCGGAGCCGATTGGTGTAATCCACCTGCAGGATGCCGTTCTTTTTCACGATGCCGAGGAGCAGAAACATTCCCAAAGCGCTCCAGAGGCTGAGGGCACGGCCGGTGATCCACAAAGAGAAGAGGGCAAACGGGATGCTCAGCGGGAGCGTCAGCATGATGATGAACGGGTAGGTGAAGCTCTCAAACTGCGCCGCCAGCACCATGTACATGAAGATGGAAGCGAGCAGCATCGCCAGAAGAAGATTCCAGGTCGTTTCTTCAAGGACTTTTACTTGTCCGGAGAAGAGGTAAGAATATCCGGCGGGCAGCCCAACTTCCTTGATGGACTGCACGGTGTGCGCGGCAGCAAGGTCGAGCGGATAGCCAGTCGCCACGTTGGCGTAGACGCTGACTTGAAATTCACGATTGTAACGCTGGAGCGACGCGGGGCCAGCGCCGCGCCCGATGGTGGCGACATTTTCCAGGCGCACCTGTCCCAACTTTGTTGAGGGCACCATCATGCGCGCCAGGACATCGGGGTTGTCCCGTTGCGCGGGCAGCAATTGCATGGTCACGGGATACTGCTCCGAGCCCTCTTTGAAACGGGTAATCTCGTCCTCGCCGGAATAAAACAGTCTGACGGCATCACTGACGTCGGTCATGCGCACGCCGATATCGGCTGCCCGCTGGCGGTCCACCTTCACCTGCAACTCCGGAGTATTCAGGTTGAGGCTGGGATTAACGTCCACCAGTTCGGGATACTTCGTCATGCGGCCGGCGACCTGCTTGCTGGTCTCCGCCAGTTGTGTGAGCTCCGGCCCGCGGATGACCGCGGCGATAGGAAAATAGATTTCGCCGCCGAGTACGGAAGGCAGACGCACGTTGTAGGTCATGTTTCGATAGCCGGCGAGAATTCCGCGGACGGTTGTGGCCATCTGCGCGTGGGTACGACTTCGCTCGCTGCGCGGCACCAGCACGATGAAAAAATGCGCGTGATTCGTCGGCCCGTGCGTAAACGATTGGACGAGCGCAACTTCAGGCAAGGCAATCACGCGCTCGGCGATTTCCTGCGCGCGCTGAGTGGTTTTCTCGAGTGAGGTGCCTTCGGGAAGCGTATAAGAACTGATCAGCTCCGATTGGTCATCGGCAGGAATCCAGTCGCGTCCAACCAGGTGATAGAGACCAAAAGTGGAGAGAAAAGTCACCACACAAATCAGCATGATGGCGCGCCGGTGCGCGAGGGACCAATGCAACATCCGCAGATAGAGCACTTCGACCGAGTGCAGGAAACCCTGGGAGTGAGCTTTTTTTTCGTCTCCATCCAGCTTCAAAAAGCGCGAGCTCATCATCGGCGTCAATGTGAAGGCCACCAGGAGCGAAACCAGAATGGCCATCGCCATGGTCCATCCGAACGAATTGACGTACTTGCGAGCGTAACCGGTCATGAACGCGATAGGCAGGAAGATGATCACCAGCGAGAGAGTGGTGGCCATCACCGCCAGACCAATTTCCTTGGTGGCCTCGACGGACGCGCGGATGCGGTCTCTTCCCTTCTCTTCCATGAATCGAAAAATGTTTTCGAGAACGATGATGGCATCGTCAATAACGATGCCGACGGCGAGGGTCAATGCCAGCAAGGTGATGTTGTTGAGAGAGAAGTCCATTCCGCGCATCAAAGTGAAAGTGGCAATGATGGAAGCGGGAATGGCCACGGCAGCGATCAGCACGGCGCGCCAGTTGCGAATGAAGAGCCAGACGACCAGGCTGGCAAGAATGCTGCCGAAAATCAGATGTTCGATCAGGGAGTGCACGGAAGCTCTAATGAAATCGGAAATGTCGTGGACCACCTGGAGTTGAACGCCGGGCGGCATCTGGGAGCGCAATTCCACGAGTTTGCTCCTGACGTCGTCGGCCACGCGTACAGTGTTGGCGCCGGATTGGCGAAGAACTTGAATCGCCACGACGTCTTGTGACGCCATGCCCTTTCGAAAGAGTGCGGACCAAGTGCGCAGCTCTTGCGCGCCATCCTCGACCTGAGCCACATCGCGGACACGCACCGGCGTGCCTCCGCGCGTCCCGATCACGATTTCGCCGAATTGCTCCGCGGACGTGACCCGTCCGAGAGTGCGAAGCCCCAGTTCCTGAGGGCCGGTGATCATACGCCCACCCGGCGCTTCGATATTTTCGCGCTGCAGCGCTGAACGCACGTCGAGGACGGTGAAATTGTGAGAAGTAAGCTTCTGGGCATCCAGGAGGACTCGAATTTGACGGCCTTGCCCACCATTGAGTTCGACGCTGCCGACTCCGTCCACGGTTTGAATGGCGCGGCGCACCTGTTTGTCGGCGATTTCGGTGAGTTCGCGGCGACTCATGGGGCCGCTCACGAGAAGCGTCATGATGGGATCGGACTGCGGATCTTGTTTGGTGATGATGGGGGGAAGAGTGTCGCGCGGCAGCCGGTCTATCGCTCCCGCGACCTTTTCACGGATGTCTTGTGCCGCACCCTCGATGTCGCGCTCGAGCACAAAGGTGCAGGTGATGTCCGCAAAACCCTCGAAGGAATAGACGCTGATTTCGTCAATGCCGCTAACGGAAGAGATGGCGTCTTCGAGCGGCAAGACGACTCCGGTGACCACTTCTTCAGGAGTGGCGCCGGGAAGGCGTACTTCGACGTTGACGGTTGCGGGATCGGCTTTGGGAAAGAGGTCAACGGCCAAGCCGCGGTAAGAAAACACGCCAAGGGTGACGAGAAACGCAATCAGCATCACCGTGAAGACGGGATACTTTACGCAAGTTTCGGCAAGCTTCATCGCTTTATCGGTTCATCGCTGCAAAAAATGGGCGCTGGCTCCTCACGCCGGACTATTTCGCCGCCGGTGTCGTCCCTTCGGCTTGTTCTCGAACGATGGAGCCCTCATGCAAATCGCCGGAAATGGCCACCGCCACGCGGTCCCCCGGCTTCAATCCTTCGGCGACTTCAAACCGCCGCCCGCGCTCGTCCTCGGTCTGGCCCGCGGGGCGAATCTGCCGCTCCGAAACGTGATTGCCGTTCAACAGAAAAACTTTGTAAACGCCGTAGCGGTAATTTACGGCGCTCTCCGGCAAGAAAATGGTTTTCTCCTCTTTCTCGCTGGGGATGGATGCCTGCAGAAAGAAGCCCGGCTTCAGACGGCCGCCGAGGTTCAGAAGGAGCGCTTCCGCTTCAAAAGTGCGCGAATCCTGCGCCACCGCCGGATTGATGCGCGAGATTTTTCCCTGAAAAGTTTCGCCGGGGAAAGCTTCCACGTGCAGATCGACGGTGGCTCCGTCTTTGACCCACCCGGCCCAGCGCTCCGGCACGGCAAGACGAGCGCGCAGACGATCCGTTCGAACCAGCACCATCACGGGACTCTGGACGCGCAGGTATTCGCCGGGATGCACGTTTCGGGTCTTGATAGCGCCGGGAAATGGAGCGCGGATGGAAGCGTCGGCGAGTTTTTTTTCAGCCAGTTTCTCGCTGGCTTCGCTGGAAATCAGCAGCGCCTTCAGACGATCAACTTCCTGTAGCGCAACAGTGTAGGTCGCTTTCGTACTCTGAAAGCGGCTGGCGGCTTCATCGAGCTGCTGCTGCGAGATCAGGTTGTCCTTGTACATCTGCTGGGCGCGGCCGTATTTGTGATCGGCATCGAAGAGGTCAGCCTCCGCGCGCTGCACTGAAGCAATTTTTTTCGGATCAGAGGGCGGAGGATCGTTCGGGCCGATCCCGAGCTGCGCGCGCACCTGAGTCACCAAGCCGCGCTGGCGGTCTACTTCGAATTGCAGTTCCTGGGGATCGACGGTGATGAGCGCCTGGCCTTCCTTGACGTTGTCGCCGACATCGGCAAGCACTTCGGCCACGCGGCCTTCGACTTGTGAACTAAGGGTGCTCTCTTCAAATGCATAAAGCGAGCCGACTGCCTGGATACGCCGGCGCGCTGTCTCCTCGGCAACAGTATAGAAATGCACAGGCGTGGGGTGAGCCGCGTCTCCCAGGACGCTGGCGGATTGGCTCTTCGAGCATCCCGCGGCCAAAACCGTGGCCAACGCCACGAGCGTGGCGAGGTAGTTCGTACTTTTCCCAAGAGAAGGCTTCTGATTCGTTATCTGAGGCACAGCGATTGGCAATCCCCCGTCTTTCCCGTTTTGACGCACGAATCCGCCGAAGGGTTTCGCTTGCGCCCAAACCAAGAGATTGTACCAGCGCGGGAGTGGAATCTACATCAGAGATGTTCTCAGTATTTGGAGGTTTGAGCACGAGGTCGACGCGGCACAAAGCACGACCGCAATTTTGCAATTCGCTTGTAACGAATGCAGCGGAGACCGCACTACTCCCTGAAAGAAGTTCTCCAGGCTCGGAATTCCCAACGCCGGTGCAGGTCAGTAACTTCATCGAACCGTTGGTTCCGTGAAGGAGAGTCATGACTATGAGTAAAGCAGCAAAGGTGTCTTCCTCTTTCGTTCTTGTAGCAATTGCAGTCTTACTTAGCGTTGAGTCGCGAGTATCCGCCATGCCTGGCCCGCAAGCCGCCAATTCAAGCCAGTTCGAGAAGTTACTGACCGACCGTAACATCTGGGGCGAAGATGCCTTCCGAGTATTTGCATCCCTGGACCGCTGGAAAGGCGAACCCTCGATCCTGGTATTTACGGACAGAGTAGTCGGCGGCTCCAAATTTGAGACGCCAGAACAGGCGCGGGAGAAGGCCGCGGCCATGGCCCGGACGATGGGCCGCCCTTTCTCGAAGTTGACTCCGGAGTTCGCAACTTCTTACAAGGAAGCCCTCGCGAGGAAAGCTGCCGCCCTGCAAGTCGAGTCGGTTCCCTTCATGGAAGACGATTCCTACCGCCTGCAGTGGAAGCGGGAAGGCGCTGAATTCTTGAAGAGGCAGTTGACGATGCGGGCGGTAGTGGCGACCTATGGTGCACCGGAGAAAACCACGACAGAAGTCGTGCACGCGCGCGGCGACCGCCGTCCCGCCGTGCTGACGATCTCCGAATACGCCGGTGGCATGCTCAAGTTTGTGCAAAGCGATTTATCGCCCGATCCCGGCATGGTCGACCGCGTCGTTCTGGACGTGCCTGCGGCCGCCGCGCGCATCCTGGCCTCACGCTAACTCGCTCCGCGATTGCCACAGGATTCAAACGAGGTGAAGAAATGAAAACGATCCGCCCCAGGTCGAATTCTTACCTAGTTGCCGCGCTCGTCTTTTGCGGCGGCAGTCTTAGCGCTGGCTGCGGCAAACTTTTCGTGCGCGACATCGCCACCGATGCGCTCGATCCGAGCAGCCTATCCGACACAGAACCAAGTATCGCCGTGAATCCGCAACATCCCGGCGACATTGCCGTTGTGACCTTTTCCGAGAACTGGACAGCGGCGACAGGAGCGCCAGTTTGGAAATCAACGGATCATGGCAAGACATGGACCAAAGTGTTTCAGCTCGTGCAACCCAACCCTGGAGAATTCGGGCCGGCCGATCAAAAACTGGATTTCGATTCGAATGGCAACATCTACGTGGCCGAGCTTGCCTTGGCTGGAGGCATCAAGGACTACGTCTATCGCCAGACAGGAGCACCCAATGCGCCGCTTACTCCCGGTGCCAGTTATGGCAACGACCAGCCGCATCTCTCGGTCGACCGGTCATCTTCAAGTCCTTTGAAGGGGCATCTCTATTCGCCGTGGCTTGACTTCAGCCAGCCTCTCGAACGCTCGACCGTCGCAGCGTCGGGCAACCAGGGGATTGCCGTGAATTCCGTCGGAGCGGGAGACAATAGTGCTTTCCCAAATCGCACTTCTCGCTCAGCCATCGCCCCAGACGGCAAGGTTTACATCATTTATAAGACCCGCGAAGGAACGGGCGGCGCGCCTCCAGGATTTGAGAATGCGCACTTCCACGTCAATCGCTCCGATGATGGAGGTCTGACTTGGACAGGTCTTGGCTCGGCGGGAATCTCCGTACACGGCGCCGCTCAAGTTCAAACCTACTTCACTACGTCCTTCGGCAATATTGCCAAAGGCAAAGTGGCACGGGCCCGCAGCAGCGACGCCTGGATCGCCGCAAATCCGGAAAACGGCGACTTGTACGCCGCCTATGTGCAGCGAGATGCGAGCGGTTTCGCGCAGATTTACGTCGCACGTTCCACCGACCAGGGAGCGACGTGGACCGCCGCGCGCGCCACCGACGGCACGCACAATTCAGCCTATCCCGAGATCGCGGTGACCAAGCGGGGAGTGGTGGGTGTGCTTTTTATTGATTACGACGATGCCGGCTCGGTTACGCTGTTCCGGCACCACTTCGCGCGCAGCTTCGATCATGGCTCGTCGTGGGACGACGACGTCCTCCAGACCATGAACCCGGGGCCTCTCTCCAACGCCTCCAGCGGATTCCTCTGGGGCGACTACGAAGGTCTGACCGCGGCAAAGAATACTTTCTACGGCGTCTTTACCGGCGAATCCTCGGGCCGAACGACACTGCAACTTGACCCGATTTTCTTTCGGCAAAAGAGCTGCCGCTGGTGGTGGACCGGTTGCTGGCTGGAAGACGACGATTAGCTGGATTTGCACAAACAGAATCGGCGGACACTACATTTTGTCTCAATCAGAAACGTCTCGTCCGCCTGTCGCTGTCGTGGGACTTCCGGGCTCTTGAATAGGAGTCGCAGATGACTACTTTCCTTGAACGAAGCTGGAATTCGAATTCTATCCGTAGCAGTACCACGCTGCTTGCGCACTGCTCGCGTTGGATCGCGTTCCTCGTGCTCGCGGCGTTCCTGGCGCAAGGTTGCGATGACGATGAAAAACTGAAAGATCCTGCTCTGCCGGGGCACCATACTGTTACTTCCTAGGAATACAAGCCCGACCCAAGCAATCCGGGCGACCCGTTGTGGACCGACGTGTCCAGCTATTTCAACAGCCCGGCGGGGGGTGTGCCATACACCATGAATCATGTTCCTCTCCACGGTATTGTCCGCTACCCGAACGGCCACGGGCCATTTCCGCTAGTGCTCATCGTGCACGGGAACCACGATCCTTCGGTCAGCAGTGAACTGGGCTACGTGTATTTGCTTGATCTGCTGGCCAGTCAAGGATTCATCGCCGTCAGTGTGGACGAAAACTTTCTGAACGGCAGTTGGGGAGAAATGGATGCGCGGGCAATTGTGCTGTTGCGCCACTTGCAGCGCTGGCGCACGTGGAACTCCGCATCCGGCAATACTTTTTATCACAAGGTTGATATGAGCCGCATCGGCTTGGCCGGGCACTCCCGCGGCGGAGAAGCCGTCAGCGTGGCATGGCTATTCAACACCATGCTGCACAACGCGGCGGACCCGGATCACAATTTTGCTTTCACGTTGCGGAGTCTCTTCGCCATCGCGCCCGTGGACGGGCAGATCGTCGGCGACATCAATCCGCATACCGGCTTGCCGTACGCCAATGTTCCCGCGGTCGTACAGAACGCGGACTATTTCGTGATGCACGGCACCCATGACGGCGA
>Ga0137395_10001034_pt1 | contig 12542 bp, 17 predicted proteins | sample czobulk216metaG_FD_108283 | JGI IMG/M metagenome (GOLD analysis project Ga0137395, IMG submission 108283) | Vadose zone soil microbial communities from Angelo Coast Range Reserve, California, USA - czobulk2.16 metaG | ecosystem: Environmental > Terrestrial > Soil > Vadose zone | place: USA...
CGGCGACCGCAGGGACGCCGCTGTGGAATTTGGTGATACCGTGTTGCAGGAAGACACCACCCACCGCCAGACGCATGAAGAACGCTGCGTACGGGGCCAACTGGCTCATGGATCCTCCACCTAGAACATGGACATCGCGAGGAAAGACCGCAGGTTGTCGTTCGTCACCCGCAAACGGGCGGAGAGCAGCCGCACGACGCACCAGAGGATCTTGTACGCGATGTCGCGATTGAAGTCGAGCAGCAGCTCGAAATCGGAGCGGGAGATCGTGGTCAGGACACAGGCGGTATTCGCGATCGCGTCGGTGGAGCGCTCCGAGCGGTCGAAGATAGACATCTCACCGAAGCAGGTCCCCGATTTGAGCACCGCGAGCGCTTCCTCGCCCGACCCGGGGATCGTGCGGGAGATCCGTACTTCACCCTGGGAAATGATGAAGAGGCGGTTGCCGGGCTCGCCTTCTTTGAAGATGTGCTGTCCCAAGGAGAACCGTTGCTCGCGGCACACCTCGGACACGCGAGCCAGCTCACCCTCATCGAGGTCTTGGAAGATGGCCGCATGCTTGAGCAGATTGAGGTCCACGGCGTGAAGCTACGCGGCATGGGAGACAGTGGCAACTCGGCTGTCCATAGACGCCGCGCATTGAGCGGGGAGGGATATGCGGAGCCTTTGGCTGGTGGCAGTCGGCGTTACGCTGGCGGCACGCGTTGCCGCCCAGGAATTCCACCCTCCCCCGGTGCAGCGCGCCGGGCCGGGCGGCACCCGGATCGGCCTGCTCGGGTTTGGCGTGCGCGCCGGCGAGGACCTCAGCGGTAAGGGAGCAGCGGTGCTGGGTGTCGCGCTCGACGTCGGGAATCTCGTCGTGGATCGGTTTCGACTCAGGCCGTCCGCGGAAATCAGCTTCCTCAATGGGCCGAACACGTACGTGGCGAGTTTCGAGGGGTTGTACCGCTTCAGCGGCGACCATGAGGCGGTGACGCCTTACCTCGGTGCCGGCCTCGCGCTCGCCGGCCACGCAGGATGCGACACCGCCTGCCCGGCGGTGTGGATCAACCTCGTGTTCGGAATCGAGATGCGCTATCGCTCGACCTTCAACTGGCTGTTTGAGTACCACGCCTTGGATCTGTTCCGGCGGAACCGGCTATACCTGGGGCTCACCACCCGGCGGGGGAACTGACGATGGCCGCTCGCGTGGCCGAGGTGCAGGTGCGCTGGCGGGAGAACCTGCTGTTTGAAGGAGGCGCCCCGGGCCGGCCACCGATCGTGGTAGACGGCGACAGCGCGGCGGCGGCATCGCCGGTCGAGCTGCTGCTGGTGGCTGCGGCTACCTGCTCCGCCGCCGATGTCGTCTCGATCCTCGGGAAGCAGCGCGTCGCGCTGCAATCGCTCGAGGTGGTGGTGCAGGGAACGCGGCGCGAGGTACAGCCCCGGCGCTACACCGCGCTCCGATTCCAGTTCACCATCGCCGGCGCGGGGGCGGACGAGATCAAGGCGCGCCGCGCTATCGATCTCTCGCTCGAAAAATACTGCTCGGTCGTGGCGTCGCTCGCTCCTGACATTCGCATCACCTACGACGTCACGCTGCGCTAACGCGCTCACCGGCTGGGCGGTCGTCCTCGCCACCGCTGCGGGCCCGTCTACGGCACCAGCGCAACGCGCCGCCGTCACGGAGCTGGGGGCTGGAGTGTGCGGCACGTTTGCGACGCGCGACTTCTGGGGGGTGGAACTGGGCGTCGCGCGGCGGCCGGGCGGTCAGCGCCGCGGAGCCGTCGCGGTTGCCCTGGGGGAGGCGGGAGGTGCGCCCGGGGTGAGGGTGAGCGCGGCGGTGCAGTTCGTTCTCAAGCCGGCCGCCCGCGCGGGGACAAGTCCGTACGCCGGCGTGGGGCTGGCGTTCGCCGGGGCGAAGGGCACGCACGGGGCGGGCTACCTGGCCGTGGGGCTCGGCCTGGAAGGGGCGCCGGGGCGGGCCCGCGGCTGGTACGTCGAGCTGGGCCTCGAGGGCGGCGTGCGGATGGCGGCCGGCCTCCGTTGGCGGCGCCGCTCGGCCGCGCGATAGCCCCGACACACGAAGGGCGCTCTCTCGAGCGCCCTGTCCCTTGCGTTCCGACCCGCTGCCTCGAATCAGCTACTCGCGCCCACCGGCATCGTCCGGGCCACGACCGGCCGGCAGTAGCGTTCACCCAGCACGCGAAGCTCGGTCACCTGCTCGTCGTCCAGATCTGCATACCGGTCCCGCAGATAGGAAATGGTGTCGTCGAACCACTCGTTTTGATGCTCGAGTGCCGCCTCAAGGACCCCGCACCGCAGGATATGGGAGAACAGTTCGTCGCGCGCTTGCTCAAAGGTGGTGGGGTTGGTCGATCTGCGGGCTTCCGGACGATTTTTACCCATGCCGTGGCAGCTCCTCGCTGGCAGAATTGTGTGCGGGTGAACGAGCGACGCAATGTACTCACGCCCGTGAGCGGTGCCAAGGGCCGACGACCCCTCCCGACCCGTGCTATAATCACATACGGCCCGTCGCGGGTGAGACGAGCGAGCGGAGACAGTGGAGACGGGCCGTTCACGGAAGGCGGTGGTATGAGCGACGGTCGCGAAGACCAGGTGTACGGTCCCGAGCGCGCGCAGCGTCTCGTAACGTTACTACGCGCGCTCGCCCAGCGGATCCAGGAGCTCGATCGGGCCGACCGGCTCCTCGATGCGGCGCCCGAGCTGCAGAAGGTGCTCGGGAACGCGCGCAGCGAGTTGTTCCATTACGAGGTGCGGCTCACGTATGACACGCCCGAGGTCGCGGAGAACCGGCGGATCGTCGAGGACGCGGAGCGGCGGGCGCGCGACCTGGACTTCGGGACGGGTGACGGGGACGACGACGCGCAACCCTGGCGAGGAGGATCTGCGGCATGAGAGGCTTCTACGTCCTGCTGGCCGCGGTGGGCATCGGCGGCGCGGCGTGGCTGGCCTATGCGGCCCGGCACAAACCGGACGAGCGCCCGGCCCCGGCGACACCGGTCCCCGTGGCCGCGGCAGGCAGCTTTCGGGGCTACACGCTGGGCAGCGACTCCGCGCCCGTCCACATCACCGAATACTCGGACTTCGAGTGTCCGTTCTGCGCGTCGTTCGCGACCGTACAGATGCCAGAAGTGCGGGTCCAGCTCATCACCACCGGCAAGGTGCAGTGGCGCTTCCGCGACTTCCCCCTGTCGAGTCACCAGTACTCCCGTTTCGCGGCACTCGCCGCCCAGTGCGCGGGCGAGCAGGGAAAATTTTGGGAGATGCACGATCAGCTGTTCTACAATCACCAGTGGGCGCAGCGGGGGAAGAATCCGAGCGGGCTGTTTCGCGGGTTCGCCAAGACGATCGGGCTTGATGTGGATCGCTACGACGCGTGCATGGACAGCCAACGGTATGCCGGCCGCATTGAGGAAAGCCGGCAGGAAGGCGAAGCGCTCGGAGTGGACCACACGCCCAGCGTCTATGTGGACGGTCGCAAGTTTGTCGGCCAGCCCACGTCCGATGCGTTGAAGGCCTTGGTTGATAGTCTGACCGCACGCCACAAGCGCTGATGCGCCGGCGCCAGGCGATCGCGGTTCTGGCGCTGGCGGGATTGTTTGTCTCGCTGTATCTCTGGCTGCACAAACTCGGGCTGATCGGTGTGTTGCAATGCGGCACGGGCGGGTGCGACACCGTCCAGGCCAGCCCCTACGCCGATTTCCTCGGCCTCCCCGTGGCGCTATACGGTGTGGCCGGTTACGCTGTGTTGTTCGTCGTGAGCTTCCTGGCCGTGCAGCAGCCCGATGCCCCCCCCCGCCCCGCTCGCTGGCCCGACGTGGCGCTCGCGATCCTGGCCTCGCTCGGGTTCGTGTTCACCCTGTACCTCACGGTGCTCGAACTGTTTGTCATCCATGCCACCTGCCGGTGGTGCCTCGGCTCCGCAGCGATTATCACGCTGATCGCGCTGCTGTCGCTCTCACAAGTCCGTCGCGGGTCGTAACGGCGCCGCGCGCAGCCGGTGCGGCGGGTTGTCGCTTTCGGGCACGTCCCGCTATTGTTCGCGCCCATGAACAGGCGCTCGTCGAGGCGGTCCGGGATTGGTCGCGCGCGTTCGCTCGTATCCGCGGATTGGCGGGTGGTCAAGCGCTTCCTGGTCGGCAGGCCGCTCGAGACGCTCCGCCTCGGGTCCGAGCGGCTGTCGAAGGCGACGGGCCTCGCCGTTCTCTCGTCGGACGCCCTCTCCTCCTCCGCCTACGCGACCGAGCAGATGCTCCTCGTGCTCATGTTGGCGGGCGCTTCGGGCGCCGCGTTCAGCCTCGAGGTCGGCGGCTTCATCCTCCTGCTGCTGGGCATCGTCGTCGTGAGCTACCGGCAGACGGTGCACGCCTATCCCGGGGGCGGCGGCGCCTATTTCGTCGCCAAGGAGAACCTCGGCACCAATTTCGGGCTGGTGGCGGCCGCGGCGCTGCTCGTGGACTACGTGCTCACGGTGACCGTATCGGTCGCGGCGGGCGTGGACGCGATCACCTCGGCGTTTCCCCCTCTGACCCCGCACCGGGTGGGGCTGGGGGTCGCCGCGATCTTGGTCGTCGCCTTGGGCAACCTGCGCGGAGTTCGGGAGTCGGGCGCCCTGTTTTCGGTCCCGACCTACTTTTTCATCCTCATGTTCGGCGCGATGCTCGCGGTGAACGTGGTGCATCCCCTGGGATACTGGCGCGGGTCAGCGGCCGTTGCGGAGAACGCCGCGGAGCCCGTGACTCTTTGGCTCCTGCTGAAGGCGTTCGCCTCAGGGTGCTCGGCGCTCACGGGTGTCGAGGCGGTCTCCAACGGCGTACCGGCGTTTCGCGCGCCCGAGTCCAAGAACGCTGCCACGGTCATGGTCTGGATGGGCCTGATCCTGGGCGCGTTCTTCGCAGGCTCCACCTATGTCGCGTACCACCACGCGGTGCTCCCCGTCGGCGACCAGACGGTGATCTCCCAGCTTGGGCATGGCGCGTTCGGCAACGGTCCGCTGTACTTCGCGCTCCAGGTTTCGACCACGTGCATCCTGATCCTCGCCGCCAACACCTCGTTCGCCGATTTTCCGCGTCTCGCCTCGATTCTCGGCGGCGATGCCTACATGCCGCGGCAGCTCGCCAATCGGGGAGACCGTCTCGTGTTCTCGAACGGGATCCTCGTGCTCGCCATCGTGGCGGGGGTGCTGCTGTGGCTGTTCGGCGGCCACACCAGCGCCTTGATCCACCTCTATGCGATCGGGGTCTTCGTCTCCTTCACCCTGTCTCAGGCGGGCATGGTTCTGCGGTTCATCCGGCGCCGCGAGGCGGCGTGGCGGCGGCACGCCGCGGTTTCGGCCGTGGGGGCGACGGCGACCGCGATCGTGGTGGTCATCGAGCTCACCACCAAGTTCGCCGACGGCGCATGGATCACAGCGGTGCTCATCGCGTTGCTCGTGTTCGCCTTTTATGTGACCCACGCGCACTACACCTTCTACGCGCGCCAGCTCTCGAGCAAGGCATGGCGGCCGGTGTGGCCCCGCAAGCACGTGGTGGTGGTGCCGGTCGCCGGGGTGTCGAAGAGCACCGCCGGCGCGCTCGCTTACGCGCTGCTGCTCTCCGGCAACGTGCGCGCGGTGGCTGTCGCCACCGACCCGGCGCGGGTGCAGCGCATGCAGGACGAATGGGATCTGTGGGACTCGGGCGTGCCGCTCGAGGTGCTCATTTCGCCGTATCGCGCGATCGTGGGGCCGCTGCTCCAATACATCGGGAAGGTGCAGGAGGAGGAGCAGCCTGATTGGCTCACGGTCGTGCTGCCGGAGGTCGTGCCGGCGCGCTGGTGGCATTCCTTTCTTCACAACCAGACGGTGCTGGCGATCAAGGCAGCGCTCTTGTTCCGCAAGCACACGGTTGTGACGAGCGTACCGTATCACCTCAAACGATAGGGCGGCCGCATACTCCCCCCGCACCACGCCCTGCGCGTCTAGGATTCCGCCGCTTCGTACTGGTTCTTGAGCCGTTCCACGACGCTGGGGTCGGCGAGCGTGGTCGTGTCCCCGAGGGCCCGGCCCTCCGCGATGTCCTTGAGCAGCCGTCGCATGATCTTGCCGCTCCGGGTCTTGGGCAGGTCCGCGGTAAACAGGATGTCGTCGGGGCGCGCCAGGGCGCCGATCTTCTTGACGACGTGGCCCTTGAGCTCGTCGCGCAGCGGCTCGCTCGGGGCGTGGCCCTCCTTGAGAGTCACGAACGCCGCAAGCGCTTGACCCTTGAGCTCGTGGGCACGGCCCACGACCGCCGCCTCCGCGACCGCCGGATGATCCACCAAGGCGCTCTCGACCTCCATCGTGCCGATGCGATGGCCCGCTACGTTGAGCACGTCGTCGACGCGCCCGAGAATCCAGAAGTACCCGTCCTCGTCGCGCTTGGCACCGTCGCCGGGGAAATAGCGGCCGCTCCACTTGCTCCAATAGACTTGCCGGTAACGCTCATCGTCGCCCCAGATGGTCCGCAGCATGCCGGGCCATGGGCTGGTGATCGCGAGGTACCCGCCGCCGACCTCCACCCGCTTGCCCTCGCCGTCCAGCAGCTCGGCCTCGATGCCGGGGAACGGGACCGTACACGACCCGGGCTTGGTTGTCGTGACGCCGGGGAGCGGAGTGATCATGATGCCGCCGGTCTCGGTCTGCCACCAGGTGTCCACGATCGGGCAGCGGGCGCCGCCGATGTGCTGGTGATACCAGATCCAGGCCTCCGGGTTGATCGGCTCGCCGACGGTGCCGAGCAGGCGGAGCCGGGCGAGGTCGTGGCGGGCGGGATGCTCCGTGCCCCATTTCATGAACGTCCGGATCGCCGTGGGGGCGGTGTTGAAGACAGTCACGCCATGACTCTCGCAGATCGCCCAGAATCGGTCCTTGGCCGGCCAGTCCGGTGCGCCTTCGTACATCACCTCGGTGACGCCGAGCGCCAGCGGACCGTACACGACGTACGAGTGCCCCGTGACCCAGCCGACGTCCGCCGTGCACCAGAACACGTCCTGGGCTTTGAGATCGAAGACCCACTTCGTGGTCGCGTAGACGTGGGTGAGATATCCCCCCGTGGTGTGGAGGATGCCCTTCGGCTTTCCCGTGGTGCCCGAGGTATAGAGGATGTAGAGCGGGTCTTCCGCGTCCATCGGCTCGGGCTCGCAGGTTTCGGCCGCGCGCCCCATCAGATCGTGCCACCAGGCGTCCCGACCCTGCTGCATGGGGACGGCTTCCTTGGTGCGCTCGAGCACCACGACGTGGCGCACGCTCGGGGTGCCGCTCAGCGCGTCGTCGACGTTGCGCTTCAGGGGGACGGTGGTGCCCCGCCGGTATCCGCCGTCGGCGGTGACGAGCACGCTCGCCTCCGCATCGTTGATCCGGTCGCGCAGCGATTCGGCGGAGAAGCCACCGAACACTACCGTGTGCACGGCGCCGATCCGGGCGCACGCCAGCATCGCAACGGCGACCTCCGGCACCATCGGCATGTAGATCGCGACCCGATCGCCCTTCCGCACGCCCAACCCCTTCAGGACATTGGCGAACCGGCTCACCTGCGCGTGCAGCTCCCGATAGGTCAACCGCCGTACCTCACCTGGCTCTCCTTCCCAGACGAGTGCCACGGCGTCGCCCTTCCCATTGCGCAGATGGCGGTCCCGGCAATTCGCCGAGGCGTTCAGGCGACCTCCGACGAACCACTTCGCGTGGGGCGGATTCCATTCGAGCACCCGGTCCCAGGGTCGGATCCAGTCGAGCTGCCGCGCCCAGTCGGCCCAGTAGGCTTCACGGTCGCGCTGCGCCCGCGCGTACGCGGCCTGGTCCTTGACGTGAGCCGCAGCGCGGAACGCCCCTGGCGGGGGGAAGCTGCGCTGCTCGTCGAGCAGGGTCTCGAGACGGTCGCTCATGGCTAACGTATGCACGCGCGCGGCGCGACGGTCAAGCGGTGGCGCACAGCCTTGCAAACTGCGCGCGGGCGGTCGCTCTGCGGCAAATGGGAGAGTGAGGCTGCTCACGGCGCTTTGACAACCGGTTGACCGGGCGGAGTTTAGCTATCTGGCACTGGAGTCGCACTGCGAGGGGTCATCCCTCAAGTGGAGTTGTGTTGTGGAGGACATTATGGCAACGACGCCCCCCCCGACGGAAAAGGTGCTGGCGGCGCCGGAGGAATTGGGCCTCGAGTCGCGGACTGCGTTTCGGCGTGCCGCGGGCGACTTGGTGGAACAGCTGCCGGAAGGGGCTGGACGCCTGGTGATCGACCTGTCGGGCACGCGCGCCGTCGACTCGGCGGGGCTCGGGGCGCTGATGCTGATCCAGCGCAAGGCGGCCGAGCGGCGCCTCAGCGTGCGCCTCCGTGGGGCCAACGAGGAGTTGCGGTTCCTGCTGGTGCTGACGAAGCTCGACGACCTCTTCGAGTTGGAGAGCGCGCTGTAACACGCGCCGCCGCTCGCGCGGCGCGCCTCATCCTATAGAAGGCTGCGCCAGGGCGGCATATATTGCGCCCCAAATGGACAATCTCGCCGTCCGCATCGATGCTGCGAGCTGAGGGGCTGCGGCATACCTTCGGCTCTGTGCGGGCGCTCGACGGCATCTCCTTCACATTGTCCGCAGGACAAACGCTCGTGCTCTTCGGCCCGAACGGGTCGGGGAAGACGACGTTGCTCCGTGTGCTCGCCGGGTTGATCCGACCGCTCGAGGGGTACGCCGCAGTCACGGGCGGCAGGCGGGCGGTCGGGTGGATCGGGCACCAATCGCATCTGTACGGGCATCTCACGGTACGGGAGAACCTGCGGTTTTGGGCGGCGCTGTACGACGTGCCCGCCGCGCAGCGCGAAGCGCGCGCCGGCGAGCTGTTGCACCGCCTGGGGGTCGCGGACCGGGCCGATGTGCCGGTGCGCGTGCTGTCGCGCGGCCTGACGCAGCGCGTGACGATCGCGCGTGCCCTGATGCACGACCCGAGCGTGCTGCTCTTGGACGAGCCGTTTACGGGACTCGACCTCGCCGCCGCCGCGCAGTTCCGCGCGCTGCTGGCGGAGCTGACCGGCGCCGGGAGGATCGTGGTGCTCGCGACGCACAACGTGGACGAGGGCGTCGAGCTCGCGACCGACGTGGCGTTCCAGGCGCGGGGCCGCTTTGTGCATTTTGCGCCGCGCGGGACCCGCGGCGCGGGCGACATTGCGGACGCGTATCGCCTGGCGGTGGTCGGTGCCTGACATACTGCGGCACGCCTGGGTGATCGCGCGCAAAGATCTCGTGCTCGAGTTCCGCACGCGGACCGCGTTCCTTTCGGCGGCCGTGTTCACGGCCCTGGTGCTGACCGTCTTCAACTTTGGGCGGGATCCTACCGCCGTCCCCACCCTCGATCTCGCCCCCAGCATTCTCTGGGTCACGTTCACGTTCGCGGCGATGCTGGCGTTCAACCGCGCCTTTCAACTCGAGCTCGAGAATGATGCGTTGGACGCCCTGCTGGTGTCCCCGATCAGCCGCAGCAGCCTGTACCTGGCGAAGTTCGTCGCGAACTGCGTGTTCGTCGGCGTGGTGGAGTGTGTCGGGCTGCCGCTGTTCGTGCTCTTCTTCGACGTACCGGTATGGGGCGTCCTCGCGCCGCTCGCCGGCGTGATCGCCCTCGCCACCGTGGGGTTCGTGGCCGTCGGTACGCTCTTCAGCGCGATGGTGATCCGCACGCGCTTCGCCGAGCTGATGCTGCCCGTGCTGCTGCTGCCGTTTCTGATCCCTCCCCTGGTGGGGGCGGTGCAGGTGACCGCGGCGCTGCTCGCCGGGCGCCCCTTGAGCGAGGTGACGGGGTGGCTTAGGTTGCTCGCCGCCTACGACATCGTGTTCCTGGCACTTGCGGCCGTGTTGTTCCCCACGACGGTGAACGAATGACGCTAGCTCAACGCGGCCGGTGGGTGACCCTCGTTGGGCTGATCCTGCTCGCGGGTGTGTACGTGCGCGCCTTGGCGTTCACCCCGACCGAAGCAACCCAGGGTCTGGCGCAGAAGATCTACTACATTCACGTCCCGGCCGCTGTTTGGGCCGAGATGTCGATGATATTCATCGGTCTCGCGAGCGTCTTCTTCTTGTTTCTCAAGGATCCGCGACTCGATCGATTTGCGGAGGCTTCAGCACAGGTCGGAGTGATCTTTGCGTTGGTGGTGCTCACCACCGGCCCGATCTGGGGCAAGCCGATTTGGGGAACGTGGTGGACCTGGGACGCGCGCCTCACGCTCACGTTGCTCCTGTTCTTCATTTATCTCGGCTACTTGGTGCTGCGGGGGGCCATCACTGATCCGGGGTTGCGGGCTCGCTACGCAGCAGTGATCGGTATCTGCGGGCTCGTCCTCGTGCCATTCATTCATTTCAGCGTCCTCATGTTCCGCACGCTGCACCCGCAGCCGATCGTGCTCAAGCCGAGCGCGCCGTCCTTGCCCGGCGTCATGCTCGTCACCCTGCTGTTCTCGTTCGGTGTGTTCACGATTCTGTACATCGGGTTCGTGATGCAGACCTATGCCATCGCCGTGGCGAACGAGACCCAAGTCGATGGCTGACGGAGTCGCCAGCCTCCTCGCGCTCGACGTACCGCAGAATGGCGGCTACATGGTGGCCGCCTACATCGTGGCCGCCGTCATCCTCGCCGGGTACGCGCTGAGCCTCTACCGCCGGTCGCGGAACCGCTGAGGAGCTACGCGCCGCGCCCGCGCAGCTCGGCGCGTACATCCGCCAGGCGTTCCAGGCCGTCCGGTACTTGTGTCGCCCAGAGACTGAGCGCCTCGTCGGCTGCCCGGATGTCGCCGGCCTGGTAGAGCGCCTGGGCGTTGGCCCGCAGCGCCGCGGCGCCGCCACCAGCGGCGTAGGCGCGGGCGAACCGGGCGGCGGCGTTGCTTGCTTCTCCCGCGCGCAGGTACAGCTCGCCCGCCGCCATGGCAGCATCGGGCCGCTCTTCGAGCGCGAGCGCCTGCTCGTATGCCCCGAGCGCGTCCCGCTGGCGAAACGCCATTTGACACGCTTCGCCGAGCAGCATCCCCGCGTCGGGATTCCCCGGAAAACGTCTGACCGCCGTGTGCGCGACGGCCAACGCACTCAGACGATCCTCGAGGGCGCGATACAGGTGCACGAGGGCGGGGAATGGGTCGGCGAACGCCGGCGAGAGCGCGCAGCCCAATCGCAGCCAGAGTGCGGCGCGGTGCGGGGCATGCCGTTGGCACGCGGCCGCGCGGCGGACGGCAAAACGCGCCAAAGTGGCGCGCACGGAACGGAGCATTGGTTGATTATAATTGCAAAACCATGGCGCAGGCGTCGCAGCCGCTCGCGGGGCGGCGAATCGTGATCACCCGCGCGCGGGAGCAAGCGGGGGAACTGCTGCAGGCCCTCGCGGCGCTGGGCGCCGAAGTGGTGACGGCCCCCGCCATCCGCATCGAGCCGCTGGCGGACCTCGAGCCCCTTCGCGTCGCGCTCGCCGACCTCGGGCGCTACCGCTGGATCGTGTTCACGAGCCAAAACTCGGTACAGGTTGTCTTCGACACACTCCCGGCATGGGGGCATGCCGCGAACGCCTTTGCGAAGGCGCGTGTCGCGGCCATCGGTCGGGCCACCGGCGACGCGCTCTCCGCGCGCGGCGTCCCGGTGGACGTTCTCCCCGAGGGGTACGTGGCGGAATCGCTGGTCGATGCGATCGCGTCCCAGGGCGATCTCCACGGGGCGCGGGTGCTGATTCCCCAGGCGGAGGTCGCCCGCGACACCCTGGCAGAGGGGCTGCGGAAATTGGGAGCTGAGGTGGACGTCATTCCGGTGTACCGCACGGTGCCCGCCCTCGGGGACGGCGCCGCGCTGGCGCGCGAGATCCTGGCCGGCCGGATTGACGCGATCACGTTCACGTCGTCCTCCACGGTCCATTCCTTCGTGCAGAGTGTCGGCGCCGTGGCGGCGAGCTGTGACCGGTACAGCGCCGCGGTGATCGGCCCCATCACGGCCGCCACCGCTCGGGGGTACGGCCTCCCCGTCGCGATCGAAGCCGTCGAACACACGGCAGCGGGGTTGGTGGATGCGTTGGCACGGCACTTCAGGTCGCCGGCCGCGTCGTGAGCAGCGTACTCAAGGTCGGTACCCGGGGGAGCCAGCTGGCGCGGTGGCAGACCGATTGGGTCCGCGAGCGGCTCGCCCGCTACGCCGTGCAGACCGACGTGGTCGTGATCACGACGCAGGGCGACGCCGACGTGGACCGGCCGCTGCACGAACTCGAGGGGACAGGGTTTTTCACCAAAGGGATCGAAGACGCACTGCTCGATGGGCGCGTCGACATCGCGGTCCATTCCCTCAAAGACCTGCCGACGACGTTTCCCGCCGGCCTCGCGCTTGGCGCCGTCCCGGAGCGTGCCGATCCCTGCGATGCCTTGGTGACGCGCGACAGCCATGTGACGTCGATCGCGCAGCTGCCCGCCGGGGCGCGTGTCGGCACGTCGAGCCTGCGGCGCGTGGCGCAGCTGCGCTACCTGCGCAGCGATCTCGAGGTCCTGCCGCTGCGAGGCAACGTCCCCACCCGGGTTCAGAA
>Ga0137395_10001036_pt1 | contig 12537 bp, 9 predicted proteins | sample czobulk216metaG_FD_108283 | JGI IMG/M metagenome (GOLD analysis project Ga0137395, IMG submission 108283) | Vadose zone soil microbial communities from Angelo Coast Range Reserve, California, USA - czobulk2.16 metaG | ecosystem: Environmental > Terrestrial > Soil > Vadose zone | place: USA...
CCTTCAGAACGTCAGCTTGATGGCCAGCTGCATCTGCCTCGGGTCTCCCACGCCGGTTCTCAGGAATCCATCGAAATTGAAGAGCGCCGGCGTCGAGAGCGGGTTGATGTTGTTGGCGTTGTTGAACGTGTTGAACATCTCCGCGGTCGGAACCACTTCCACGCCGCTGCGGAAGCGGAACGGCCGGGAGAGTCGCCAATCGAAACTGAAGTACGCGTTGTCTTTCCGCAGCGTGTTGCGTCCCAGATCGACGCCGTTGACCACGCGTGGGGATGGCGTAATCGGCTGCGCGCTTCGCGCCTGGGCGCGCGCGTTGAATTGAAATCCCCCGGGGACCTGGAAATAGCCAAACAGGTTGAACCTGTTGCTAATGTCGCGATCCGACAAGCCATAGTCGAGCGAGAGGTTGTTGAAATTGAAGGCACGATCGGTGAACGGGTCGCGCTCGTTCGAGTCGTCGTCCTTGTCCTGCGAGAGCACGTAGTTCGCTTCGAGCTGATAGCCCTTCGAGAAGCGCTTCCGGAGGCCAAGCGTCAGGCCGTTGTAATTCGATCGTCCGAGGCTCGTCGTCACCATCGTCTCGTCGAGAAACGGGCTGAACGGACTGCCGGCATCCGCCCGGTTGTAATTGATGAACCTGGTGAGCTGGCGTCCGGCCGCATACGTGTAGTCGGCGTACCCGGCGAGATCCGGAATCAGCTCCTGTTCGTAGCCGAGATTGAACGTGTAGGTTCGCGGGTTCTTGTAGTCGCGAGAGAACACGCGGACGCCCGTGAAGAGTGGAAACTGTCCCGGCGCAACCGGCGCCGGCGTCAGGACCCCTGGCCATGTCGGCGGCGCGGCGCCGAACTGCCGGATGTTGTCGGTGCTGACAAAGATGCTCTGCTGCTGCAGTCCGTTCGTCGTGACCGAGCCGACCTGGCTGAGCATGTTCTGCCGCGCGAAGTAGACACCGGCGCTGGCACGCACCACCGATCGGCCGTCGGCGCGCACGTTCCATGTCGCGCCGACCCGCGGCTGCCACATCGCCTTCTGATCCGGAATCGTGCCGTCGGACGGGAATCGCGGGTCCTTCAGGAATCGCGCGAACGCCGTCGTTGTCGGATCGACCGTCGCCGGCATCAACTGGGCGTCCCACCGCAGGCCGTACTGCAGCGTGAACCTGCTGCCGGCGCGCCACTGATCCTGGATGAACAGCGACGTCTCCTCGTTGGTGATGTTCGACGCGCCGGTCGCGTCGGTCGCCAGTCCCGTGCGGCCCGCCCCCTGGAGGTAGAAGAGCAGAGGCCCTCCGCTCGGTGTCGAGCCGGCCGGGCACGACGCCGGGAGCGTGACGTACGACCCGTTGGAGCAGCCGGCCGTGAAAGGACCGAATCCGCCGGCGGCAGCTGGAGAGGTGTAGCGGAGAAAACCCACGACGCTGTCGAACAGGTAGCGGCCGGTGAAGAAACCGCGGAACACCTGATCGTTGAGCGTGTGCATCCACTCGCCGCCCACCTTCACCGTGTGTCCGCCCTTGACGATGGAGAAGTTGTCTTTGAGCTGCGTGCGCCAGACGAGCTCGGCGACGTTCGGTTGCAGGAAGAAAGGGTTGCCGAAGCGGAAGCTCGGCGCGAAACCGATTCCAGTGTCCGCGGCCAGATTGGACGGGTCCGCGGTGCGCGGCCGGGTCTCGCGCGAATACGTCAGGTGCAGTTCGTTCAGCTTGTTGCTGGCGAGGGTGGTGAAGAGATTGGCGTTGCCCACGTTGATGCGGGCCGGATCGCCCTCCGTGCCGTTGGCCGACGCGCCGTACGTCGAGACGTCGAAGGTCTCGTTCTTCTTCCGCGAGTGGTTGAAGGTGTACGAGGTCGCCAGACGATTGGCGGAGCTGATGTTCGTGTCCGCCTTGAGCAGCAGCGCCACCGTGTTGAGGGGATGGTCCAGGGGCACTGCTTCGTTCTGGCCGAGCCGTGTCTGAAAGAAGTTGAGGAGCGCGACGCGCTGACAGTCGGCGGACGATCCGAGCAGCGCCGCATTCTGCGCGATCGTCGGCGCCGCTACCGGACACGGGGTGCCGATCGCGCGGCCGAGGTTCTGACGCTGAAAGTCTCCCGAGATGCCCTCGACCGCGCCGAAGAAGAACGCCTTGTCGCGCCGGATCGGCCCGCCGAACGTGCCGCCGAACTGCTGGCGATGGAAATTGTCGAGCGTCGTGCCGTCGGACAACTGGCCGGTCAACGCCTCGAGACGCTGAAAATGGAAAAGGGATCCATGGGCCGCGTTCGACCCCGACTTGGTGATCACGTTCACCACGCCGCCGGCCGTTCGGCCGAACTCCGCTGGCGCGCCGCTCGCAATCACCTGGAATTCCTGGACGGCCTCGAGCGTGATGTCGACGGGCGCGCGCTGTCCGCCGGCCTGCTCGCCGAAGAAGCCGTTGTTGAAGTCGCCGCCATCGAGGCTGATGTTGTTGAAGACGCCCCGCTGGCCCGCGAACGTGATCTCGTCGCCGTCGGGGCCTTGCGTCACGCTCACCCCTGGCGTCAGCGTCAGCAGATCCTCGAATTTGCGCCCAAGAATCGGCGTCGTCTCGACGGTCAGCTGATTGAGCGTCGTCGCGGAGGCCGTGCGTGCCGTTTCGACCACGGGAGTGCCGGTCACCGTGACCACTTCGGCGACGTTGCCGACCGAGAGCCGCGGGTTCAGACTGACGGCCTGACCGACGGTCAGGTCGATGCCCTGCTGTGCGATGGTGCCGAAGCCCGAGAGGCGGAAGGTCGCCGTGTAACGGCCCGGCGGCAGCTGCAGGAAGACGAAGCGCCCCTCGCCATCTGTTGTACGGCTCTGTGTGAGGTTCGTCTCGGGGTTGACGATGGTGACATCGACGCCCGGCAGGACCGCGCCGCTCGAGTCGACGACCACGCCTTGAATGACGCCCGTCGTGATCTGAGCCTGCGCCATCAGCGTTGCGAGGGACGCGAAGCAGGCCATGACGAAACCAAGCAGGAGCGAGCGCATCGGGAATCCTCCGATGCGCAATGTAGTCTCCCGGCTGTGTTCACGCAACGCGAAAGTGACAGCTCTAGCGTATCGTGTGCGACACGACGGAGGCTTACAAGACGTCCTCGCCGGCTGACAACTCGAAACCTGATTCGCGCGTCAGACGATCACCGAGCGAGCTCGCAGCAACGGCGTCGCCAGTTCGCGTCGCCCGTCGACGTGAATCGCCTCGGCTGCCTCATCGTCAGTGAAGGCGTTGAAGAGTAGTTTCCACAACGCGTCGTCCAGAAGCTGAATCCGCGCCGTGGTGACCTCTGGTGTGCCACCGTATATCATCCATCGCTGCGGCTCACGCACGAGTGTCCATTGCCCGCCCGCAGAACCACTGACGTCGACGAGCAGCGTCTCGCCAGGCGACGCGCTCACGTCGCGAAAGGCATGCGGCAATGCCCGCGTGGCGATGTCAATGACGGCGCCGAGGTAGCGTGGATCCGACAATGACGGGGCGCCGACGGCCAGCCGAATCTGCTGCTGGTGATGCCACAGTTCGGTGAACTCGCGTCCGATATCGAACCATCCTTCGGACACTTCTTCGCCCGCCCACGAGACGCCGAAGCGAGCCGGCGCCTCGAGCGGCAGTGTTTCGAAGAAAGTGGCGAGATCGGTGCTCGCGCGCTCGAACAACTCTGTCAACACGCGCGGACTGAAGCGCTTCGACGCGGTGACTCCCTGTGCATTCAAGCGGTTGATGAAACCCACAAAGTCGCGCGCCGTCTTGATCGGATTGTCGGGCGGCGGCGGCGTGATGGCATCACGATGGAACGACAGCCTGCGCAGGGCCCCGTCGGCAAGGTGCCCGACGACGTCACGAACCACCCAGTCGCCGGCGATCGTCTGTCGATCCCAGTCGGCAGGCGTCAGCGATCGCAGCAGCGAGACCAATTCCGCTGACACTGGACGAAAGAGCGCACGCGTATCGAGGGGCCGGAGGTCGGCAAGCGGCATCGGCTGATTCCCTCTCCCTCCGCCAACCTTCGCGAATCAAGCGTCCAGAACGTCGCGCACGGCGCGTCCGAGGCCGGCTAGTGTGAACGGCTTCTGAAGAAACGCCACGCCAGGCGTCAGCACGCCATGCTGGACGATCGCGTCGTCGGTGTAGCCCGACATGAACAGAATCTTCATCGTCGGATACTGCCGGGAGAGCCGCTCCGCCAGCACCCGGCCGCTCACGCCCGGCATGACGACGTCAGTGACCACGAGATCGATCTGGCCGGAACGTGCAGCCGCGACCTGCTGCGCCTCCTCGGCGCACGACGCCTCGAAGACCGTGTAGCCATTTCGCATCAATACATCTCGCGTGAACTTGCGGACCTGCTGGTCGTCTTCCACCACGAGGATCGTTTCCTTGCCGGTCACCACGCCAGTGTGGATTCGCTGCGTCACGGTTGCCGGTGCTTCGCCGACACGCGGCAGGTAGACCTTGAACGTCGTCCCGTGCCCCGGCTCGCTGTACACCCAGATGCTGCCATTACTCTGCTTGACGATCCCGTAGACGGTCGCCAGCCCGAGTCCGGTACCGCGATCTTTGGTCTTCGTGGTGAAGAACGGCTCGAAAATCCGCGCCTGGACTTCTCGCGGCATCCCGAATCCGTTGTCGCTCACGGCGAACATCACAAAAGGTCCGGGCACGACCGCAACGTGGGTTCTGGCATACGCCGCGTCGAGCTCGACATTCGACGTTTCGATCGTGATCTTGCCGCCCGTCGGCAGAGCATCGCGCGCATTCACGATCAGGTTCATGAGAACCTGCTCGAGCTGGCCCGCGTCCGTGTTTGCGGACGCCAGCTCCGGCGACAGGCGGGCCGTGAGCTCGATGTCTTCGCCGATCAGCCGGCGCAGCATCGGTTCGAGGCGCGCGATAACGGTGTTGATGTTCAACACCGTGGGCTGAATGATCTGCTTGCGGCTGAAGGCGAGCAGCTGATACGTCAACGCCGCCGCCCGCTCGCCCGCCTTGTGAATCTCTTCCAGATCGCGCCTCGTGCCTTCAGGCAGTTCGTGATCGGCCAGGTCTTCGAGCACGAGCTTGCTGTACCCCAGAATCCCCGTGAGGAGATTGTTGAAGTCATGTGCGATCCCTCCGGCGAGGAGGCCGATCGATTCCATTCGCTGCGCCAGCCGAACCTGGTTCTCGAGACTCTTCTGAGCGGTGATGTCCATCCCGACGCCGGCCGCTCGCACCGCCCGGCCGGCATCGTTATAGAACGTCTGACCCACGCCCGAGATCCAGTGGACCGACCCGTCCGGCCAGGTCACCTGGTATTCGAGGCGCGCCGCCGTATGGTCGCGCGTGGATTTGAGCATCTGATCCTGCACGCCACGGCGGTCGTCAGGATGGATCGCGTCGACGAACGCTTCAAACGTGCCTTGGAATGTTCCCGGCGCCTGTCCGTGCAGTCGCTCCATTACGTCGGACCAGACGGTTGCGCCGGACGCAATGTCGAACTCCCACGTGCCGACGCCGGCGGCTTCCAGCGCAAAACGCATCCGGTCGCGCGTCTCCGCCAGGCTGACCTCGGCCGCGCTGCGCTGCCGGCGTACGTCGGCTTCTCGCAACTCACGCGACACGGCCGGTAGCAGCCGCGCAAGCCGATCCTTCACGATGAAGTCGTGAGCTCCAGATCTCAGGGCGACCACCGCCGCCTCGTCCTGAATCGTGCCCGACACGACGATGCAGGGAAGATCGAGGCGGCTCTGCGCAAGCACCTTCAGGACGTCCAACGCCGTCAGCGTCGGCAGCGAGAAGTCGCTGATGACCAGATCCCACCGCTCGGTGTCGAGGGCCTCACGAAGCCCTTGCGAGGTATCGACGCGACGATGCGTTACGTCGTATTGTCCGCGGGCCAATTCGTGAAGGACCAGGAGCGCATCGTTCTCGGTGTCTTCAACGATCAACACACGAAGCGTTTCCACAGTGCGGCTCTCACTCACGTCAGGTAAATGTATCGGCTCTTCCGGGCGGTATGCCAGTCATTCTGAAGCCGCTCAATCGTCCCGGCCATTAGCTGTTGAGGCCAAGAACTTGGCCTGATACGGCTCCATGTGGACGATAACCGATTGCATTTGGGGCACGCGGCCGTGGATTGCGCGCGTGACTTTTGTGCCGAGCTCGTGCGCGTCGTGCAGCGACATGTTCGGGTCCGCCTGCACATGGACGACCGCGCGGTAGCCCAACCCAACGCGACGAACCGCCAGCTTTTCGATCGCCAGCACGCCGGCCACAGCGACGGCCGTGCCGCGAATGTTGTCCAGAACATCGGGCTCCGGCGATCGATCCATGAGGTCGGCCACAGCCGGTCGAACCAGCCGCACGGCATTCACCCCGATGACGAGGGACGCCGCGAGCGCGGCCCAGTCGTCAGCGGCTTCCCATCCAGGCCCGCGGACCACGGCGATCGAGATGCCGACAAACGCCGCGGCCGATGTCAGCGCGTCGCTGAAATGGTGCTGGGCATCGGTGCGCACGGCGGTGCTGCCGATCTCTGAGCCGACAGTCGCCACTCGGCGCGACAACAGGCCTTTGATGGCCATCACGACGACCAGGATCAGCAGCGTCCACCAGGCAGGCGCGTGGTGCGGCGTCCTGATCTCTCGAATCGCCTCGATCGCGATGCCAACCGCTGCGCCCAGCAGCATCAGCGACACGGCCGCGCCGGCGAGCGCTTCGGCCTTCCCGTAGCCGAACGGATACTGCTCGTCGGGATCGCGGCCCGCCACCTGCAGTCCGCGCAGCACGATCGACGAGGACGCGACATCGGCAATCGATTCGATGGCGTCGGCGACCAGCGCGTACGAGTTGCCGACGACGCCAGCCACCAGCTTGAGAACGGCAAGCGCCGTATTCGCGAGGATGCCGAGGCGCGCCGCCCGTTTTCCGCGCGCGAGCGGCGCGTCACGATCGGAGTGATTGGACATCGCCATTCAGAACGTGATGCGGACGTCCGCCACGAGCGGCAGGTGATCCGACGCGATCAGCGCCCGCCGCGTGCGCGGCAGCTCGACCTTCCGGACCTCCACCCTCGCGCCGTCATAGTAAATGTGATCCAGGTGGAGGAGTGGAAACACGCCGGGGTAGGTTCGCCGGCGCTTCAAGTGCTGACGGAGATTCACGCCGTGCAGCTTTTCGCTCAGCAGCTTCGTCGCCAGGCCACGCGTCCATTCGTTGAAATCGCCCAGCACCACTTTGGGACCTGCGATGCGCCGATCGTGGACCACCGCGGCCAACCGGATGGCCTGATGACGACGCTCCCGAAGCGATGTGCCGAGGTGGACGTTGTAGAGATGCACGGTGTGATCGTCGACGGCGAGATCGACGCGCTGGCAGCAGCGCGGTTCGCGTCCGTCCCAGGTCAGGTCGTACTGCGAGTGCTCGCGGATGGGCAGCCGGCTGAGCACGACGTTGCCGAACAGGTGCCCGCGCAGCCGCCGCGCCGGCGCCATCACCCAGCCCATGCCGAGCGCCGCGCCGAGCTCCTCCGCATGCCCCGGGTGGCTCGCATCGGCGCCGATCACTTCCTGAAGCGCCACGACATCGGCGTCGATGTCGGCGATGACGTCCGCCGTGCGCGAGGGAATCACGCGGCGGTCGAGCCCCCTGCAGCGGTGGATGTTATACGTGGCGATCCGCAGGTCGACGTGCATGTCCCATTCTCACGCATGCGGGGACGCGCCATGCATCCCGATATGATGTCGAGGTGGCGGACGAGCATCTGCTGGACCAGGCGTTCACGCGCGTCACGGGCGCTCACGCCACTGGCGGCAACCGGGTGCAGGCGCTGCGCGACGGTCGCGAGAACTATCCTGCATGGCTACAGGCGATCGCCGCCGCGCGGACGAGCATTCACTTTGAAACCTACATCATTCACGACGACCACACCGGCCGGCAGTTTGCGGAGGCGCTGCTGGCCCGGGCCGCCGCCGGTGTGCGCGTCCGGCTGCTGTACGACTGGTGGGGCGCTCGCGGGGCCGTCGGCAAGCGGTTCTGGCGTGATTTGATCGCTGCCGGAGCAGAGGTGCGGATCTTCAACCCACCGCGCCTCGACAGCCCGTTTGGCTGGATCAGCCGCGACCATCGCAAGTCGCTGGTGATCGATGGACGCGTGGCCTTCGTATCGGGACTTTGCGTCGGCGACACCTGGGTCGGCGATCCGTCGCGCGGCATCGAGCCGTGGCGCGATACGGGTGTTGAAATTGAAGGGCCGGCGGTCGCCGACATCGATCAGGCTTTTGCGGACACATGGTCGCTCACGGGTCCGCCGCTTCCACCGGAGGAAATCGCGAACGGATCCGACAAACCTTCCGCGGCCGATTCGAAGCGGCCCGTTTCTCTGCGCGTTGTCGCCACGGAGCCGGCAGCCGCAGGGTTGTTCAAGCTCGATCAGATCGTCGTCGCTGCAGCCAGGCGATCGCTGTGGCTGACCGATGCGTACTTTGTCGCCGTCACCTCGTACGTGCAGGCCTTGTGCGCCGCGGCGCGCGACGGCGTCGACGTGCGGCTGCTGGTGCCGCAGGGTGTCGATATTCCAGGGTTGCGGGCGCTCTCACGAGCCGGGTTCCGGCCGTTGCTCGAAGCCGGCGTGAGGGTGTTCGAGTGGAACGGGCCGATGCTGCACGCCAAGACCGCGGTGGCCGATGGACGTTGGGCGCGTGTGGGATCGACAAACCTCAATCCAGCGAGCTGGCTCGGCAACTGGGAGCTTGACGTGGCGGTGGAGGACGCCGAGTTTGCACGCGCAATGGAGACGATGTACGAGGACGACCTGCGCCATGCCACGGAGATCGTACTGAGCAACCGGCGCCGGGTTCGTCGTGCGCCCGGCGAAGGTCCGCGCGCGCGACCCGCTCGCCGAGGGAGCCGCCGGGCGGCGGCGGGCGCCATCGGCGTCGGAAGCACGATCGGCGCAGCCATCACGAGTCATCGTCCTCTTGGTCCCGCGGAAGCCCGCCTGCTCGCGACATCGGGCACGCTGCTGATGTTGTTTGCCGCGGCGATCGTCTGGTGGCCGAGAGTCGCGGCCGTGCCGCTGGCGGTCGCGTCAGCCTGGATCGCCTTATCCCTCATCCTCAAAGCCTGGAAACTTCACCGCGCGGGCCGTCGCGGCGACGCCTGAATCTCCCATGCCGGCCGCTGCGCGCGTCGCTGCGTTTGTGTTGCTGGCCGGAGCCATCGGCTGCGGTAGTTCGCCGACCGCGGCGTCCGGGTCGGGCAGCGGATCGATGCCGGTTTTCGTGGGCGAAGCGAACTCCGCGACAGACGGCGCCGGCGCTGCGTTCAATCGCGCCACGCTCTCGCTGAACGTGAGCGGAGCGAACACGCTGCTGCTGGCCGCGTGGCACGCCGAGTTCGACGGCGGCTCGCCCGACGGGTGGACCGTCACCGCCAACGGCATCCCGGGCACGCTCGTCGTGGACACGAACGGCTACACGGGCGGCGATGGCAATCGGCGATTCCGGATCTGCTACTGGCTGAATCCCGCGGCCGGTCCTAACACCATCGTGGTCGCCAATTCCTTCAACGGCGGGAACGAACTGGCCGTGGCGGCGATTCTCCTGACCGGCGTGTCCCAGGCGGGCCCGCTTGGCGCCGTCGCCCGCGACGTCTCGACGAACGCACGAACAGGCGAGAGCGAGACTGTCGCGACGACGACGGGCGATCTGGTCGTTCATGTGATCGCGGATGCGCTCGTCGTGCGAGGGAGCCTGGGCGCGGGCGAAACGTCGCGATCGATCGCCAACGACGGCGGACATCCCCAGGACGGCGACGCCAGCCTGTGGATTTCGACGAAGCCAGGCGTCACCGGGACCAGCACTGTCTCGTCGTCCGGCTGGGCCAGTCGCGTCATCAATGGCGTGGCGATCGCTGTGCATGGAAACTAGCGGGTAATAGGTACTCGGTACTAGGTACTCGGCTGAGCAAGAGGCGCGGCCGCGAGGACGGTGTAGCGCGAACCGCCCGGCAGTGTTTCGCTGCGGATGACGTCGACGGCGGACGCAGTCCACTCGCCGAACGATCGGTTTGCCATGCTGGCGACGAGAGTCGCCAGCATGTCCGATTCGCTGCGATTGATATCCCGGCATCGCGCCAGCGTGACATGTCCGGTGAATCTTTCCGGCGGCGCTTCGTTCGTAAACCGACCCGTGGCCGTTTCGATCGCGTGTTGCAGCACCGCGAGCCGTTCATCGCGATCGCTGACGCCGGCCCATACCACGCGCGGACGGCGAGCCCCCGGAAAGACGCCGGCTCCAGCGGCGCGCAGCTGAAGATCGCCAAAGCCCTCGCAGGCCAGGCGCACCGACTCGTTCAGCGCCTCGACCTGCTGGACCTCAATGCTGCCAAGAAATCGCAGCGTCACGTGAAACTGATCGCCGCGCGTCCAGCGAATGGCTGTCGTGGGCAATACACGACGCAGTTCCGACTGCGCGTGTTCGATCGATCGCTTGACCGGCTCCGGCAGTGGAATTGCGACGAACATCCTGCACGTGTCCATGCGCCATCCATTTTCGCCGACCCCCGTTTCTGGTGGCGCGCTGCAGGGCTATCTTGCGGTGGTTCCCGTCGGAGCCCCCGGCGCTACCGGTGCGGTCACAGGGGCACAGGCCCTCAACGCCTTGTCGACGTTCAGACGTCCGCCGGTGCCGACGAAACCCGACAAGGCCGGCACGATGTCCAGATTGCTCAGGATGGTGGTTTTCAACGTGGCGGTGTCGAGCGTACACCTCGACAGGATGAGCGCCGCCGACCCGGACACATGGGGCGTGGCCATCGACGTGCCGCTGAAGTACTGATACGTGTTGCCGATCGTGGTCGAGAGGATGCTGACGCCCGGTGCCGCGAGCTGCACTGACGCGCCGAAGTTCGAGAACGACGCCAGATGATCGGTGTTGTCCGTCGCGGCGACCGAGACGACGTTCGGGGCGCTGTAGTTGGCCGGATAGAAGGGCACGGTATCGTCGTTCGAGGCGTTGTTCCCCGCGGCCGCGACGAACAACATCCCGTTGGCGTTCGCCTTGGTGATCTCGTCGAGCAGCGCCTGCGAGAAACCCCCGCCGCCCCAACTGTTCGATAGCACGCGGACATTGGCTTTCGCCGTCGCGGCGAACGCGTTCTTCGCCTGAATCGCGAACTCGATGGCGTTGATCGCGTTCACGCTGGAGCCGCTGCCCGCGCTGTCAAGGAACTTGGCTCCCATGATGCTCGCGTTCCAGTTCACGCCGCTCACGCCAAGCGCGTTGTTGCCGGCGCCGCCGATCGTTCCGGCGACGTGCGTGCCGTGATTGTTGTCGTCGCGAGGGTCGCAGGCTTTCGTGATCGCGTTGAAGCCGTGAGTGCCCGCGGCGCACACGATTGTCGTACCGCCAATCGTGACGCTGAACGCCGCCGGCGCGCTCCATACGTTGGCCGCAAGATCCGGATGTGTGTAGTCGATCCCGGTGTCGATGACGACCACCACGTTCGCGCGCGACCCGGTCGCGATACTCCAGGCTGATGCCGCATGGATGTCTGCATTCACGACTCCCGTGCGGCCGCCGATGACTTGGCCGACGTTCCTGAGACCCCACAACTCGCCAAATTGAGGATCGTTGGACGACACCGTCGTGTGCCAGATGTAGTTGGGCTCCGCATATTGCACGGTCGCGCGGGTGCGCAGCGACGCGATCAGCGTCTGCACATTGAGGCTGCGAGAGCGCATCCGTCTGACGTCCGGGCCGATCGTCTCGCTTTCCCCGGCGTCAACGTCCTGCTCGAGTTGAAGGCGCTCCTGCACCGCGAGCACTCGGGTGAACTTCACCAGGACTTCGCCGGCGACCGCTTCGCGCCCGTTGACCAGCACAGACCGGCGTGAGGGCCCCTGTGCGAGCGCCTGCACGCCAATCGCAATCGTCGCTGCGGCGGCGGCCGCGACGGAAAACAGGCGAAGCATCTGCGGAAGGGTCGCAAAGTCAGCGCCATCACCAGGTGCCGCCACTGCTCGTTTCCACGGAGTTCTGCCGACTGCGACTGCGCAGTCTTGAACGAGCCGTTACGATTCTCGGCCCTGGCATTACGGTCTAGAATGGCCGGCCATGAGACATCTGTTGTCGTCGGCGGCCGCTCTGCTCCTGCTGTTTGCATCGACTGCCGCTCGCGCGGATGAGGTTACGCTCGTCGCTCCCGGCGGAATACAGGCTGCGGTCCAGCAGCTGATTCCCGGTTTCGAGCGCGCAACCGGCCACAAGGTGAAAGCCACGTTCGGTTCCGGTCTCGGGACGAAACGGCAGGTGGCGGCCGGCGAGCCGTTCGACGTACCGATCGTCCAGCCTCCGTATCCAGAAGTTGTCGCGTCAGGGCACGTGGTGGTCGATTCGGCGACGCCGCTCGCGAGCGTGGCCGTTGGCGTCGCCGTTCGCACCGGTCAACGCAAGCCGGACATCTCGACGCCGGATGCCGTGAAGAAACTGCTGCTCGGCGCGAAGTCGATCTCGTATCCCGATCCCGCCGGCGGCGCCGCGGCGGGC
>Ga0137395_10001038_pt1 | contig 12532 bp, 10 predicted proteins | sample czobulk216metaG_FD_108283 | JGI IMG/M metagenome (GOLD analysis project Ga0137395, IMG submission 108283) | Vadose zone soil microbial communities from Angelo Coast Range Reserve, California, USA - czobulk2.16 metaG | ecosystem: Environmental > Terrestrial > Soil > Vadose zone | place: USA...
GGCGTTCAGGTGCCACAGGGTTTTGCCCGTGGCCGGATCGAGAGCCAGCAGATTGCCGGAATTATCGGCGCTAAACAGGAGATGTCCGCCGGTGGTAAGAATTCCTGAGATACCTTCGCCGTTTCCGATTTCGTGATTCCACACTATTTTGCCGGTGCGGTAGTCAAGCGCACGCAGAGTCGAATTGGCCCATAGGATGCGGTCTCGGCCTGCCCACCCTTCCGGCTTCCCCGTAGCCGTGAGGTAAAAGATGCTAAAGATTCGGCGGGCATTGACATAAAAAAGGCCCGTCTGGGGATCAAAGCTTGGCGCCATCCAGTTGCTGCCTCCGTCCGAGCCAGGCTCGACGAGCGCCCCGTCCGGGCTCGGAGCGGCTTCCGGCTTAGCGATCGGGCGGCCGCGAGAGTCGACGCCGGAAGCCCAGGTCTGGTCGATGAACGGAGCGGTGACCAGATGCTGTCCATTCGTTCGATCGAGCAGAAAGAAAAAACCATTGCGGCTGGCCTGCGCAAGAAGCTTACGCTGCTTGCCCTTGAACTCGGCGTCGAAGAGAACGGGAGTCTCGACAGCGTCCCAGTCGTGCACGTCGTGTGGCGAAGGCTGAAAATACCACACAAGCTTCCCGGTGTCGGGATTCAGGGCCACGATGGAGCAAGTGAAGAGATTGTCGCCGGCGCGTCCCTCGCCTGCGAGCACGGGATTGGGATTGCCCGTGCCCCAATACAGCAGGTTGAGCTCAGGGTCATACGTTCCGGTCATCCACGTCATGCCGCCTCCGTGGAGGATGGCGTCGGGGTCGTTGGGCCACGTTTCAGAGCCCGGTTGGCCGGGGTCCGGATCGGTGTACCAGCGCCACTGGATTGCTCCGGTCTCCGGATCCAGGGACTCAAGGAAACCCCGAACATCCGTAACGTCCCCGGAGACGCCGACGATCACGTGATCGCGTATAACAAGCGGCGCCATTGTCGAGAAGTAACCGAGCTTTGGATCGGCGAGCTCTACGATCCAGCGAACGCCGCCATCCTTGGCATCGAGACAGACCAGATGCGCGTCGGGCGTAGTAAAGTAGAGCCAATTCTTGTACATGCCCAATCCGCGATTGCCGATGTGGTCGCCTTCGGAAGCACGTAGGTAGTGCCAAATCTCACGCCCAAAGCGGGCGTCGACAGCCCAAACGTTGTCGGGCGCTGTGAAATACAGAATGCCGTTCACTTCCAGAGGGGTCGATTTGATCGAGGACGCGTGCGGCTGAAAGACCCAGGCGAGTGTAAGCGAACCGACGTTTCCGGCATTGATTTGATCGAGCGTGCTGAAGCGACCACCCGAATAGTCCCCGTTATAGGTCGGCCAGGTATCGGTTGCAGGTCTGAGCAGAGCCACAGGGTCGAGCCCTTGCGCTACGACGAACGGTACATGCAGGCTCAGTGCGAACAGCAGGAAGATGACCACCATCACTCGGCTGTGCAAATGAAGGCCCGTATTGTTCTCAAGATTCTCGCAACTGCGCCTGATCTCGATTATTCCACACGGTTGAGAAAGCATACCCACTCCTGTCTTCTGACATTGAAGTTCTCTATTCCCTATTTCAGACTTTCGAGATACGCAAAGAGGTTGTGAACATCCGCCTGCGTGAGCTTGTCGAGCAGTTCCCGATGGGCCGTCAGGGGATCTTGCAATTCGACCTTCACCCGATCTCGCGAGAATGACTGATACCAACCGGAGGCGTCGTGCAGCGCAATCACAAAATCATCGGCGTGCGCCAACGGACCCTTGACCTGCTTGCCAGAGGGCAGCGTCACTACCACGATGGTGTGCTTGCCCCCGGGATAGAGCATGTGTGCTTGGAGATCGATGGGGGAGTACTTGGTGGCAATGGTGGCCAGATCGCCCGTGGAGGAATGACAGTTCTTGCAGCCACCGGCGCCATTGAAAAACACCTTTCCGGCCCCTGGATCGCCAGTAAGCAGTTTCTCTATTGGGTATTTGCTAGGGACCCCTCCCGAATTTAGCGCTTCGGCGGCACGCGCGTGCAGATACGCCGCTATGTCGAGCACCTGCTCATCGGTCAGCGGCATCGCGGGCATGCCTTTATCAGGGCGGCCGAGACGAATGATTTCGCCGAGCTTGTCACCCTTCACGTCATGAGCGACAAGCGGCGAGCGGACCAGGTCTGGCCCCCGAGCGCCTGTGGCCTCAGGGCCATGACAGAATCCACATGCTTGCTCGAACTGTTTGTGTCCGCGCTCGACTGCCGGATCTTGAGAAACAGACTGGGGCCAAGCCGTGGAATTCCATAGACCGAGTAGAAAAATGATCGCTGCACAAAAAATTGCAGATCTCGCCAGATGTGTTTGCCATGCTGGCCCATTCCGTCGCATCTTCATTCCTCAATCCTCTGCCAATTCGCAGCTATGCTCCCGAGGCCACAGATCCGCCTACCCAAAACCAGAATGTATGGAACTCTTGGTAGGTCCGCAATGAGCTTCTTGAGTCGCCGACATTGATCCAGCATGTATCTCGGAACTGACTCCTCCGTGGAGGACATTTAACGCAATGGGGGATTCTAACATTGAGTCGCGTGTGCCGCATGGGCTAAGCCCATCACCTGTCCGCGGCGGTATTGGTCTTGAAGAGCTGTTCTGAACAGGCGTTGCTCCTCCGGTGCCTCGTCAAAATTGAGAGTGCGTTTGAAATCAATAACATACCAAGAGGTCGTGTCACACGCGTTGGAGAGATGACATTCAGCTGCGCAGGGCTGCACAGAATATTCGGTAGGGATTCTATGGCACAGATTACACTCGAAGAGGTTCGCGGCTATTCACCGACGCTTTCTAGACGTATGGCAGCAGAGTCTGACGAGGGACTCGACGCGGTCGTTAATCAGCCATAGGAGGACTGCCGGGCAGCAGCGTGACGCGCTCAATTCGTCTCGACTGGCTTGGAGAGCGGGGCATTCAGCTGAAGCGGAACTTCAGTATTTGCCCTTTCTACTTGGCGATGGAGCTGTCGCTCCAATGCTAACGAGAACGCAATTGTGCACAAACAAGACAACCACGGCACCAAAGGCGATACCCAGAAAAAGCGCGTGCCGTAACGCAGTGCCACGAGCCAAATCAAAGTACCGAGAAGCCCTCCGAGAATCGCCGCCAGGCGTCGTCTATCTTTCCAGGAGAGGCTAAACGAACAGACCGCCTCCACTAGTACCGCAAAGGGGAAGGCAACAACGAGGTCCGCTAAGTAATGTTCCCCCGTACCGAGTGTTGCGAGAACCGTGAAGACGAGAAATGCGAATGCCACGCCGCGCTCCCACCAGGAGAGTCCGCGCGAATACCACCACACCAGTAGCACCCATGCCATATGAAGAGAGGGCATGGCGTTTGGCGCACCAACGATCTTCACGGGTTCCACGAACAAGCGAGATACATCGCCAGTTGAAATTGGCTGCCACGGAAATTGCTGCCGAAGGAGATGTACGGGCCCGAGGGCTGGAAAGAGATTGTAAAAGAGCACGCCGACAGGTCCGGTGGCCAGCAAGGCCACAAAGGATGGCACTGCTTTTTCACCTAGGCGGAGGAGCCGACCCACATAGATCAAAGCGATGGGGATCGCCAAAGCAATATAGAAAAACTCGCTCGTCACTCGCAGGGAAGGCCACCTGGCAAAACTTTGCCCCACAATAAACGGGAACTGCAAACCAAGGCTGGCATCGAAGGCGTAGAGATATAGGTCGAGGACCTTCGGATGAGCAGCCGCTGTCCACTCCAGGAGGTTACTGGCGAGATATTCGGACCCGACTAAGAGAAGCGCGGGAACAAAACCCAAAGCCAGCAGTTTGCGAGATGCACCCTCTGCCCAAACAGCGCGGACGCCCAGAATGGCCAAGCTGCTGAGTCCAGCGAAAGAAAACCACGACGCAAACATTGGCCGGAAATGTAGCAGTTGAAAATCAATCACCGCAAAGAGAAATGTCCCGCAAAAAACCATTAGTGCATCCCACCACGAAGGATGGATGCGGAAATGAATGACGCTAACGCTCGTGAGCGTGCACGCAAAAAAGATGGAGACGATTGCTTCAGTGTAAAATTGCCGATTGCGGCCCAGCCAGATGCCGCTTGCGATCAACAGAAATGTGACGACAATTCTTGCGACCTGCTTGGGAGACATGTTCCCTTCGTTTTAGCTTCCGCCGCGGCGTTGCCCTCCAAATTCAGCAGCGCGTACATCCTTATTTGACCACGAAGAAGTGCTTTGATAGCCCACTGTCAGTCGGTAGAAAACCAATCGGTAAACGAGGACACGAATCGAAACTGGTTTCCCTCGCGGACCTCACGGCGAAGGCCGCAAGGCTCATTACTACAGGGCGAGAATCATTCCGCAAAGCAGCTCGGTCGGCGGGCAGGTGGCTTCTCTAGAGTTAGCCCGGAACCCTCCTCCTCGCCTGGCAAGGACACTTGCTCGCCTGGAACAGGCTTCCAGCCCATGCGGAACAGAGGGGATTTGCGCCGCCGTACGTGCATGGCGGGCCGCAGTCTTGGGGAGAAAATTATCACGTTCGTGGTAAAACGCTGAGGCGGCCTCTGCCTCGTCACCAGCAACTTATGACCGTAGTTTACTTTTGTTTAGTGGTCTTTAGCCAATCTTCCAAACTGGCCTTTGGTGAAGTCCCGGGGGTCTCCAGATGCCCCGCCGGATTGTATTTTTTCTTCTGCTCCTCGTTCAGAAGAGCCGTGATTCGTTCGACGGTATTGTCGTTGATGGCCCGCAATTGGTTTATACGGTCGACGGGTGACCGCGACTCAGCCCTCAACATCTTGATGACTTGTTCGTGCCGACTCCAGAGGACTCCTTTCAATTCGGACTGTTGTTTCTCGTCGAGGTCTAACGACTTGGCCAGTGACTTGACCCGCTCATCAATGCTGGGTGTTTTGTACCTACGCTGCCTCTGATGGCGGGGGGTAACATCCCCCGACGATTGGCGCCCAGCCGAGGCATGCAGCGGCATCAGGGAACAAACCAGCAGTGCCGCGACGAAGGCCCGACGTCCTTTGACAAGGAATTCTGATTTCATGCTCACGCCGCGTCCCCGGACATTTGTGCGACTTCCTCGGAATATTGTTGATCCTGCGAATCGCGCGCTGACTTACAGGAGCTTGGCAAAGCGCGAATCATCCAGGTTCGGGTTAACAATGCTTGCTGCCGAAAAAACTTTCTTGGCTTGCGAAATCTACGACTTCACAGCTTGGACCGAGGCGAGGGAGCGCGACTGATCGTTCGTTTCTCCTCGGTGTCCATCCGCGCAATCTGCTGTCACCTGGGATGCAAAACTCATCGCAACAATCATCATGTGCAGGACCTTTCGTTCGCAGAAGCCTTTGCTTCTGCACCGAAAGCTACCGGTTCCGATCGAACCTTCACACTTATCCGATCTATCCATTATCCTTTGGGCCAACTAGCCTGTCAGGCCTAACTCGCGCCAGACTGGTCTACGCGGAGGGAAGATCAACCAAGCTTCTCTTATTGTCCAAGAAGACGCGCACTCCTGTCAAGGTAACATCGGCTGGGCTGGCTACCGAGAGGCCACTGGAATTGGAAGAGTACATCGTTTTTCCAACTTGTTCGTCCTTTCGTTGAAACCTGAAAGATAACGCAGCGCTTCCCGGCTCCGACTGGGACGAGTCCCTACACTCATTGTGAGGAGCGCCGCAGGGTAAAACCTATCGGGGAGGCCCTCCAAGTGCCAGGCGAAGATCGAGGTTGTGGGAGGACCGCAGTTGGCGGAAGCGGCGGGAGGGGGCCAAACCTGTCTGCACCACGGTTGCCCATTGAAGAGAGTTCTCAGCAGACGTAAGTGGTTGCTCAGCGTTTTATGAATTTCTCTACATCGCTCGCATCCGGGAGGCCGAATCCCTTTTCGCCCACCAATTCCTCTGTAGCTCATCGGTTACCTGCGAAAACTTCTAAATCACATTCCTGAAATACGCGTGTAACTTGGTCCGCCCGACACTTCGGTTATGCCAACGACCGCTGTCCTGGTGCACGACTGCGAAAATCCGCTTGCAACTACCAACCTCTTCCGTGTGGGGATGGCCGCAACGTTGGAAGATGTCATCGAATGCCAGCGGCTGCGCTATCTGGTTTTCAATTGTGAGCTTGGGGAGGGGCTCGACAGCTCTGCCCGGACGGGGCTCGACCGCGATCGGTTCGATCTTATCTGCGATCACTTGATGGCCCATGACACGGCCACCGGCAAGCTGGTTGGAACGTACCGCATGCAGAACGGATATCGCGCCAAGGGAAACCTTGGCTATTATGGCGAGGAATTCTTTGACTTCAGCCCGTTCGAAAGCGTGCGTGGCGAAGTTCTGGAGCTTGGAAGGGCTTGCGTTCACAGGAAGTACCGAAACACTACCGTCCTGCACATACTGTGGAAGGGGATCGCGAGGTACGCAGATACCTGTGGGGCGCGCTACCTGATTGGCTGCAGTTCCCTATCGTCTCAGAATGAAGACGAGGGAATGGCGCTTTATGAAGCGATCAGGGAAGAGTATCTTGTCGAGCCCTCGCTGAGGACCAATCCAGTGGCGGGGTGTGGGTGCAAGTCGAATAGTTCGTACACGGCGCCACCGCGGCCACCGCGACTGCTCCGAGCCTATCTGGACATTTCCGGGCGCATCTGTGGACCGCCGGCGATTGACCGTGAATTCAAGACTATCGATTTCCTGACGCTAGTGGATCTGCGAGGGCTGCCAGATCGCGTTCGAGCGCGGTTTTTCTGATTCGCGACCTACGCTCGCACCAGTGTACTAGACAGCGGCGGGACGACGTTTTCCGACGTTCGTAGCCTGCTCGAAAGCGTAAGCCATCTGCAAGACTCCCCAATCGTCGTTGTGCCTGCCGACGATCTGAATTCCGATCGGCAGTCCGCTTTCGGAGAAGGCACAGGGAACCGAGATGGCGGGGTTCCCCGCGACGGAGATGTAATAAGCCGACTTCATCCAGGCGATGTAGTTTTCCATCTTCACGCCGGCAATCTCCACCGGGTAATGCGTCTTCACGTCAAACGGTAAAACCTGGTTCACGGGCAGAATAAAAAACTCATATTTTTCCATGAACTCGCGCATCCGCTGGTAGAGCGCCGTGCGTTTGGATTCCACTCGCGACAAATAGTGTCCCGTGAGTTTTCGCCCTTCTTCCACGTGCCAGCGGACATATTCATTCAACTTACCGGAATTGGCTTCGAGAATATCGCCGAAACTTGCCTCAATGGACCAGTGACGCCACGCGACAAAACACTCGTTGGCATCAGACAAATCTGGTTCGGCTTCCTCGACGATGCAGCCGAGGCTTTGGAATACTTTGTGCTGCGCTTGCACGGCATTCTTCACTTCCGGTTCCCAAGGCAGATCCATGTCCTTAAACATGGCGACACGAACGCCCTTGAAATTCCGACCTGCCAATGACTGCGAGAACTGGCTGCCAGATTGATCAATGGAAATGGGAGAGCGGCGGTCGAAGCCTGCGAGGGCGCTTAGGAAAAAGGCGCAATCGGTGACGCTGCGGGCAACCGGGCCGGCGACACCCAAAGTGAACCATCCGAGTGTGCTGGGGGGATTGGGGACGCGTCCAGGGGAAGTTCGCAGACCAACCACATTACAAAAATTGGGGGGATTTCGCAGGGAGCCACCCATGTCGCTGCCATCGGCCAGCGGCACCATGCCGCAGGCCAGGGCTACTGAACCTCCCCCGGTGCTCCCGCCACAGGTCTTCGTCAAATCGTAAGGATTGAGAGTTGGTCCGAAAACTGGGTTGAATGTCTGCGAGCCGAGACCCCATTCCGGCACGTTGGTCTTACCAATGACAATGGCACCGGCATTCTTTTCACGTTCCACGACGAGGCAATCGAAATTAGGTATGTCGTTTTTGTGAAGAGGCGAGCCAAACGTCGTGCGAATACCCCTTGTTGGGTGCAAATCCTTCACACCGACAGGGAGGCCGTGCAATGGCCCTTTGAGATTTCCCCTTAGGGTAGATTCGTCCGCGGCCAAAGCCTGCGCCATCAGCTCGTCCGCCGGTACCAGCGTGACAATCGCATTGACTTTGGATTTGACGCGATCGATCTGCCGCAAGTGGGCGCGCATCACTTCACGCGCCGAGAGCCTTTTCTGACGGATCAAATCTGCCATCCGCCTTGCGGACAGGAAGCAGATGTCCGAATCCGAAGCGGCAGGCGTGTCCATATTTTCGGTGATACTCGCCAGCTGATGGTCTGGTTCCATGGCTCTGGTCTCCATCGAGCGTTCAACAAGCGGCCTAAGTGCTACCGAGGCGGCGGCGGTGGTTCCGAACTTGAGCACGTCACGTCGCGTGATTCTATCGGTCATGCGTGACCTCACTTGGAAAGTGACTGGCACCAGCGCGGCGGCCCGAGCCCCAGGAAAGGCATGACCGGCGCCGCTGGTGACGAATCTCATCGGGCAAAGCCTAGGAACCCGGTAAGAGTTCTCTGGCGAGGAGAACGGCCTTCTCGGCCTGCGACCTTTCAATCAAGCGGCCGCGGGCGAAGTCCTGCGTTCCGCCGCCTTTGCCGCCGACCCTTTCGAGCACCTGTTTGAGAAGCGCGCTCATATCCTTGCCTGCAGAAGGATGCTGGGCAAAGAGCAGGTTGCCGCCTTCCGCAGCGGCCAAGAGCGCAATCGCTTTTTCGGACTTTGCAAATGCGGTGGCAAAGAAGCCTAGGTAATCGGCCGGAACACCTTCGAAAACGCGTGAGACGACACGAAATCCGTGGGCACCGAGCGGCGTGGTCTCCAACGCTAGAGTGGCTTCGGTTTCCGCCAACCGTTGAGTCACGGCGTGAAAATTCTTGAAATTCGTGTCCCGCTCTGCGAGCAGGCGTGAGGCCGCGGAGACGAGGTCTTCCGGAGCGCAGCTCAATTTCTCGGCGGTCTGGCGTAGTACCTGGAAATCATGACGTGCGAACCGTTCCGAACGTCGTCCGCAGACAAATTCAAGACGCCAATCCTGGCGGACTTTGGTGCAGCGGCGCACCAATACGAGACCGATCTGGCCGGTGCGCTTGACGTGGGTGCCGCCGCACGGTTGCAAATCGGCAGACTCTATTTCGATGGCACGGAGGATGCCGTCCCGATCGACTTCTTTTCGCACGCCAAGTTGCGACAATTGGTCCGCGGTTCCGTAACGGACGTTGACCGGGCGATCCTCGAAGACAATCTGATTTGCGGCCCGCTCTGCGCCTTCAAGAATTTCCTCCGCAGGTTCGGGGCCGCGCAAGTCAATGGTGCATATTTCGCTTCCCAGATGGAAGGAAACCGTGGACAGCCCGAAGCGCTCCTGAAACATGGCAGACAGCAGATGCTGGCCGGTGTGCTGCTGCATGTGGTCGAAACGGCGGGGCCAGTTGATGCAGCCCTTGACCTCGCCGAGTTTCACGGGTTGATCAACGATGTGGACGATTCCGTCCTCGGCATCGCGGACATCGACTACGTTGGCCTCACCCAGCTTGCCGAGATCGTGCGGCTGGCCGCCGGACGCAGGATAGAAGGCGGTTCGATCCAGGACGACTTCCCAAGCAGGAGCTTGGGCCACAGGGAAGGAAGGAATCAAAGCCGGCTCACAACTTATGACTCGAGCGGTGAATTCCGTTTCGAATGCGTCGTCGTAATAGAGCCTACGCGTGGCCATGCTACTACTCCCCTGGCGCGGACTGGAGCGCGCGCTGCCAGACTTCGGTGTATTTATAGCCAGTGCCGGTATTAAAGAGCACGACAGTTTCTTCCGGTTGGATCCAGCCAGAGGCGGCGAGCTTTCTCGTGGCGATCACGGTTGCTGCACCCTCGGGTGCGGCGAAGACTCCTTCCAGCGCGGCGAGTTCCCTTCCGGCCTGCAGCATCTCTTCGTCGGTGACGGTGAGTGCCGTTCCTTTCGTTTGGCGAAGCATGTTCAGAATCAGAACATCTCCGAGCGGCCCGGGAACGCGCAAGCCTGAAGCAATGGTGGCAGCATTCTGAAAGAAAGCGGCGGAATTCTGGTGGGCTTCCCATGCCCGCACGATGGGCGCGCATCCTTGGGCCTGCACGACCACCATGCGGGGCCGGTCCGTGCCAATCCAGCCCATCTCCTGCATCTCGTCGAAAGCTTTGCACATGCCGATCAATCCGACGCCGCCTCCCGTGGGATAGAGAATAACGTCGGGAAGTTTTCCTCCGAACTGCTCCCAAAGCTCGTATCCCATGGTTTTCTTGCCCTCGACGCGGTAAGGCTCCTTGAGCGTGGATACGTCGTACCAGCCTTCGCGGTCCTTGTGCTCGGCGACGTATTTGCCGCAATCGGAGATCAAGCCGTTCAGCTTGACGACCTGGGCGCCAAACGCCTGGCACTCCATTACGTTGGCTACCGGGGTGTCCGCGGGCATCACGATGACCGCAGGGAGCCCGGCTGCCGCGGCGTAGGCTGCGAGGGCACCTCCCGCATTGCCGGCCGTGGGAGCGGCCAATACTCTGGCGCCGAGCTGCTTGGCACGAGAGACGGCTGCGGTCATCCCGCGGGCTTTAAAGGAGCCTGTCGGATTCAAGCCCTCGTCTTTGACGTACAGGCGCTGCAAGCCCATGGAGGCTCCCAAGCGCCCCACATGGATCAAGGCGGTCATGCCTTCGCCGAGCGAAACCGGAGCATCGTTGGGCAAGACTTCAGCGTACCGCCACAGGGTGCGTGGCCGGGTCTTCAAGCTCTCGAGGGCGAGGGTGGCGGCGGCGCGGCGCAGGTCGTATCGAGCCAAAAGAGGCTTCCCGCAGGTGCACAGATGCTGTTCTATCGAAGGGTCGTATTTCTTGTCGCAGGCGGAGCAATCTAGTTGAATAACATTCAAAGGCTTGGTCATGACCGTGAAAGTCTAGCACAGGCCTTTTTGGCCGTTTATTAGTCGTCGTGGCCGCTTAACTAGCCGGAAGCGCATCCTATTTCACGGTACAATTGGAGTATGGGAGTGCGCCTGATCGCGCTGGATATCGACGGTACGCTGCTGGATAGCCGCTGGCAGCTGTCCGAGGCCAATCGCGCCGCAATTGCTGAAGCGTTGCGCCGAGGCATCGAGGTGGCGCTGGTCACCGGGCGACGCTATGACTTTGCTATGCCGGTGGCCCGCAAGCTGGATTCTCCCCTAACCATGATCGTGAACAATGGCGCGTTGATCCGCTCCAAAGAAGGCCAGACGCATCTGCGGCATCTTCTGCCGCGGAGCACAGCCGAACAGGTTCTCGAACTGACCAGGCCGTGGCGCGATGGCGCGGCAGTGATTTTCGACAGGCCGCTCCAGAATCAGCTCATACTCGAACTACTGGATCCAGACGATTCGATGCGCTACGCCTACTACTCGCGAAACAAGGAATTTATCGGCATCGTCAATCCCCTTGAATCCTGTCTGACGGAAGACCCCATCCAGGTGATGCTCTCCGGGAAAGTCGAGCCGATGCGGAAGGCGGAGGCTGCCCTGCGCGGCGCGTCTTTCGCGGAAGAATTCTCGCTCGCAGTGACGTGCTACGAGAGCAAAGATTTCGCTATGATTGACGTCATCAATCCGCAGTGTTCGAAGGGATCGTCGCTGGCGGAATGGGCGGCGCTGCGCGGATTCACACGCGAAGAAGTGATGGCCATCGGGGACAACCACAACGACCTGGATATGCTCTCGTTCGCGGGCATCCCAGTGGTGATGGGAAACAGCGTGGCGGCGTTAAAAACATACGGCTGGCATGAAACCGGGACGAACGACGAGAACGGTGTAGCTTTGGCGATCGAACAATTTGCATTGCGGGAGGCCGCGCCTTGCGTCTGAAGCGTGCCGCACTTCTGCTCTCACTTGTGGTGTTGGCGGCGCCGACGCTGCGAGCGGAATACGTGGTGCTTCGCAGCGGCCAGCGCCTGAGGGTAACGGGCTACCAGCTTCTGGGAGACAAGTACCGCTTGCAAATGGCCGGAGGGGTGGTGGAGATTGCCGCCGAAGACGTTGTGGCCATCGAGCCGGAAGACTCTTTCACGCCTCTGCCTGCAAAGGCGATCGTCAAGCCGCCCTATCGTGAATTGATTGAAGCAGCGGCGGCGCGCTATAACGTGGACGCCGACCTCATCACTAGCGTAATCGCCGTAGAGTCCAACTTCGATCCAAAAGCATTGTCGCGCAAGAATGCGCGCGGGCTGATGCAACTGTTGCCGGAGACGGCGGCGCGGCTGGGAGTGCAAGACATCTACGACCCGCAGGAGAACATCAACGCGGGGACACGCTACCTGCGCGAACTACTGGAGAAGTACAACAACAACCTTACGCTGGCGCTGGCAGCCTATAACGCGGGGCCCGACCGCGTGGAGCAATACGGCCGCGTTCCCCCCTTTACAGAAACGCTTTCCTATGTGCGCCGCGTGAAGCGCGGTTACGACAAGAGCAAATCCAAGGCTTCCGCGAAAACACCGGCTCCCCCTGGAGCAATCGCAGCGACTTCCCGGCCTCGTCAGTCCCAATAAA
>Ga0137395_10001039_pt1 | contig 12525 bp, 8 predicted proteins | sample czobulk216metaG_FD_108283 | JGI IMG/M metagenome (GOLD analysis project Ga0137395, IMG submission 108283) | Vadose zone soil microbial communities from Angelo Coast Range Reserve, California, USA - czobulk2.16 metaG | ecosystem: Environmental > Terrestrial > Soil > Vadose zone | place: USA...
AGAACATTGTCCAGCGGCAAGCACAATAATGATGAAGAGCAAACTAGGTCGCTTGCATACGTTCCGCATCACCGGAAAGGCAATCGGCTGGAAATAGGCGTAAAAAGCCAGCCGGTCCCGGAGCTCCCTACCGCCGAACAATCATTAGTGCGCTCCTTTCTTTTCAATGACTTACGAAATACTTTTTCTGTAACTTCTTTGTTTTGAAATTCATGCATTTTCATGTGGGGGTACCACCCCCACCGAGGAACACAAACTCTCACAGTTCCACGCAATTGCTGTCGCTTGTCAAGACCGACGCCGAACCGTCCCGCTGCCACCATCACTTCCCCAACGGTAAGCGCTGCCGCCTTCCTGGCTCGGACTCTCAACTCGGGCTTTGCCTCCGTCACTTCACCATGAGTGCCGCAGCCGAGCTCTCCCGGAAGCAAGCTCCTGATGATTCCGAAGACTTCTCCGCCGAACTCCTTGGCCACCCTTCGGAGTTTGCCTCCACCATTGAAGTGAAGCAGTTTCTATCCCCCCTGTTGGTTCTCGTTACAAACGGGCGCATCTCCGCGCGTCGCGCTGCCGTTCTTGTCTACATTAGCAATCAGCTGCAGTTCTCACATACCGGCCCTCGCCGCTAACAGGGCGCGCACTCTCGTCGGCCGCCGGGCTCAGAAGTGACGGGACCCGGAAATGGCCGCGGACGGAAGCCTCCTATTGTGCAACGAAGGGCAAGGGCTGATAATCGGAACAGGAGTACGGCCATGAAACAGACCCAGGAACATTCATCTCTGAAAGAAGTTCAAGCACCGCTGGAAGAAAACCAGGCGCCGCTGAAAGAACTGGATGAGTGGGACGATTTTGTCGCCACGCGGTACAGGCAGGGTAAATCGGAAGAAGAGTTCCGGAATTATAAGGCCGACGCCAACCCCACGGTGACGGAGTTCTACCGGCAAAACCACAAGTACCAGACGCTGGATTTCGCCCTCAAGAAGAAAGCCGAATACTGCGGACTGAAGCGGGGGAAAAAGAACATCTGGGAAATGACCGAGTACCTGAACACTCTAGTGGACGACAGCGATCCTGATACCGATGTGACGCAAATCGAGCACCTGCTGCAGACTGCGGAAGCGATCCGCAAGGATGGGCATCCCCGGTGGTTCATTCTCGCGGGCTTTTTGCACGATCTCGGAAAGGTGCTCTGTCTGTATGGGGAGCCGCAGTGGGCTGTAGTAGGTGATACATTCCCCGCCGGGTGCGCGTACTCCGATCAGGTTGTTTTTCCGGAATTCTTTGCCGCGAATCCCGACAGCGGCAAGCCCGAGTATCAAACGCAATATGGGATCTACCAGCCGCACTGCGGGCTGGATAACGTGCACCTCTCGTTTGGACACGACGAATACATTTTTCGCGTAACGGAGAAATACTTGCCGGAAGAAGCCCAATACATGCTCCGGTACCATTCGTTCTACGCGGCGCACAAGCATGGCGCTTACCGCCACTTGATGAACGAGCGCGACGAGGCGATGTTCGAGTGGGTGCGGAAGTTCAATCCCTACGATTTATACTCGAAAGGGCGCGAGCGGCCGAACACCAAGGAAATCCTTCCTTACTATCAAGAACTCGTCTCCGAGTTCTTCCCGGACAAGATTGACTGGTGAATTGGGTTTTGGGCAGAGCGGCCCGCCTCGGAAGGCGGGCCCTACAGCTACAGATCAAGATTCAGGCAGGGTCGGGCAGCCGGGAAACTCTCGCAGCGGGGTGTTCCCCATATATTGAAGATCGGCGATGCCGATTTTGCTGGTATAGAAGCCGTCACAGGTCATATTGCGCAGGAAAGAAAAGAAAGCCACTCCCTGGCTAAGCGAGGGATCTTTCTTGCCGTTTTTGCGAAACGCAATCAAGTCCAGAATTTCCTTCTTCTGTTCCGGCGTGCATTGCATGAAGACGTTGCCATAGCGGTCGGTGCAAGCGGCGTCCAGCCAGAAGAGCCCGCCGCCGAGCCTCAATTGATATTCGGGATTCTCGCTGGTGAGCAGGTCGATGAATTCCGGCGCGCCGGCTTCCACGGCGCCGCCGGATTTCGCGTCTTTGGGGATGATAGTGTCGCACAGAAATATCAGCGTGGCGTATTGCGACACGGAAAAGTATTTCGGCGTGTACGTGCCCGCAGGAGCGGCGACCTTCTCTTTGTGCACCATCTGGTGGACGTACTCGGCAGCCTCGGCAGGGATGACTTTCAGGACCGAGCCGGCGGCGGAGACGGCGAGAGTGCGCAGGATGTCGCGGCGGCTGATGGATTCGTTAGGCATGTGTGTTCCTCATAAGAAAGACCAGACTGAAGCCCTGCTTTTACAAATTCCCTTTCTTGGCTTCGTCGAGAAGATACTCGGAGGCGCGCCAGGAGAGCGCCATGATGGTCAGCGTTGGATTCTTGTCTGGGTTGGTGACCAGCGGCGCGCCATCCGTAACAAACAGATTCTTCACGTCGTGCGCCTGGCAGAAACCATTGAGCACGGAAGTTTTCTGGTCAGCGCCCATGCGCGCGGTGCCAACTTCGTGAATAATCTTGCCGCCTGCCTCAATCCCGAAAGGATACTCGCCGTGAATGGACGTCTTGGTTCTGTATTCGCCACCCATGGTTTCAACGATGGCGCGAAACGTCTCTTGCATGTCCTTGGCCTGGAGCAACTCGTAATCCGAAAACTTGAAGTGGAAGCGCAGCGCAGGGATGCCCCATTGATCGACAACGTCGGGATCGATCTCGCAGTACGTATCCGGATTGGGCAGCATTTCGCCGCGGCCGGCAAAGCCGATGTGCGTGCCATAGACCTGACGAGCGCGCTGCTTTAGTGTGGCGCCGTAACCTTCTTCATCGCGGCACAGGCCGTAGAACATGCCGACGCCGGGCATCTCGCGTCCGCCGCCAAATTCGATGTGGTAGCCGCGGGGAAAATCATTCTTGCGATCGAATTTCCACCACGGCATGTACATGTGCATTCCGCCGACGCCGTCGTGATTGTGCGGCGGCATCTTTTCGAGCTGCGGAAAATAGCCCGAACCGCTGCTGCCGACGGAATCGGTGAGATATTTGCCGACCGTTCCGGAAGAGTTGGCGATCCCGGCCGGAAATAATGTGGACTTGGAATTCAGCAACAGGCGTGCGGACTCGCAGGCGCTGGCGGCCACGACGACGGCGCGCGCGTAGATGCGCTTTTCCGTGCGCGTAGCTTTGTCAACGTAAGAGACACCTTCCGCTTTGCCTTCCTTGTTGACGATAATTTCGCGGGCCATCGCGCCGGTAATCAGGGTGAGCTTTCCCGTTTTCATCGCAGGTGGCAGCAGAACCTGGCTGGAGCTGAAATTGGAAGCGGTGATGCAACCGCGGCCGCATTGTCCGCAATAGTGGCAAGGCAGGCGGCCGTTGATCGAGCGCGTGATGATCGCGAGGCGCGACGGAATGCAGATGATGTTGAGCTTGTCGCAGGCTTTCTTGACCATCAATTCAGTGCAGCGCGGCTTGGGAGGAGGCAGGAAGACGCCGTCGGGCGCGCTGGAAACATTTTCCTTCGTGCCGAAAACGCCGATATAGGCTTCCACTTTGTCGTAATACGGCGCGAGATCCTCGTAAGTAATGGGCCAATCGTCGCCAAGGCCGTCGCGCGTGGCGGACTTGAAATCGACGGGAGCAAAGCGCAGCGCGATGCGGCCCCAATGGTTGGTGCGGCCGCCGACAATGCGCGAACGAAACCACTCGAAACGCGAGCCGGGAGCGGAAGTGTACGGCTCGCCTTCAATTTTCCATGCGCCGTTGGGAGCAAGGAACTCACCGAAATTTTCGCGCGCGTGCCCGCCCACGCCGGCGCCGCGATGCGGCGCTTCGTATGGCCACATCAGCATCTTGAAATCTTTTTCGGGATTTACGTTCGGTCCGGCTTCCAGCAGCGCACAGTTCAGGCCGCCCTCGGTGAGAATCTTGGCGGCCATGCCTCCGCCCGCGCCGGAGCCGATAATGCAAACGTCGTACTGCCTTGGAGAACGGATCACTTGGGGCATGGGACGCTATCTCCCTACAGATTAGTTTTTTTGAGTTCCGAAACCGCAAAATCGCAGGCGCGCGCCGTCAGCGCCATGTACGTAAGCGAAGGGTTCACGCATGCAGCAGAGGTCATGCACGCGCCGTCGGTCATAAAAAGATTTTTCGCATCGTGCGTCTGATTGCGTTCGTTCAAGACGGAAGTCTTGGGATCGCGGCCCATGCGCGCGGTACCCATTTCGTGAATGCCAAGGCCGGGCGAGGAGATGTCCTGGTACACATAAATATCCTTGGCGCCGGCGGCGGCGAGCATTTCGGCAGCCTGGACGGCAATATCTCTGGACATCGTGTGCTCGTTGTCGCCCCAAGCGCATTGAATTTTCAGAGTTGGAATGCCCCAAGCGTCGAGCTTCTCTTTGTCCAGTTCGACGTAGTTACTGTGATAGGGCAAGCACTCGCCGAAACCACCCAATCCCATGCGCCAGGGGCCGGGCACTTTGATAGAGTTCTTGAACTCCACGCCGATTCCGGCTTTTGCGGCGTTGGCCGACCAGCCGTCGCGGCTTCCTCCACCCTGGTAACCGTAGCCGCGCAGAAATTCTTTTTGCTTGGTCTTCACGTTTCGAAAGCGCGGAATGTAAATGCCATTGGGGCGGTTGCCGAAAGGCATTTTGTCTTCGTGACCGGGCATTTCGCCGCCGGCACCCGCGCCCATGTGATGATCCATGAGGTTGTGGCCGAGTTCGCCGCTGGAATTGGCGAGACCGTTGGGGAATTCCGGCGTGGCTGAATTCAAGAGAATGCGCGTGGACTCCAGCGTCGAAGCGCAAAGGAAAAACACGCGAGCCTTGAATTCGAGGGGGCTTTTCGACTGCGCATCAATGACGCGAACACCGCTGACACGGCGCGTTTGCGGATCGAAGATGAGGCTGTGGACGACGCTGTAAGGGCGAATCGTGAAGCGCCCGGTCTTTTGAGCGGCGGGAAGAGTTGAATTCAAGCTGCTGAAATAAGAACTCGTGATGCAGCCGCGGTGGCAAACTCCGCAGTAGTGGCAGGCAGCGCGCCCTTTGTGCACGCGAGTGAGCACGGCGGAGCGCCCGATGGTCATGATGCGATCGTCGAAATGTTTGGCGAGCGCATCGCGAAAATCCTGCTCGACGCAGGTCATCTCCATCGGAGGCAGGAACTTTCCGTCAGGCAATTGCGGCAAGCCTTCGGCCTGGCCGCTAATGCCGGCAAATTCTTCCACGTAGTCGTACCAAGGCGCGATGTCCGCGTAGCGGATCGGCCAATCTACCGCGACTCCATCCTTCAAATTCGCTTCAAAATCGAGATCGCTCCAGCGATAGCTCTGGCGCCCCCAGGTGATGGATTTTCCCCCGACCTGGCGGCCGCGAATCCAGGAAAAATGCTTGCCGGGAGCGGAGGTGTAAGGATTCTCCAGGTCATTGACGAAAAACTTGTTGGAGTATTCGTCACACGCGTAATAAACCTCGCGCTGGATGGGTTGCGTGCGCTGGCGTTCCGCGCGATTGTCCCATCCGCGGTATTTCAAGTCGTACACCGGAACGTGCTCGACATAATCCTTCTCAGGAACGATGGAGCGCCCCGCTTCGAGGACCAGCGTGTTCAGTCCTTTTTCGGTGAGCTCTTTCGCCGCCCAGCCTCCGGTGATGCCCGAGCAGACGATGATCGCGTCGTACGTATTCGTTGCCATGTGAGTCTCCCCTAGGCCTTCTTCTCGGCGGGCAAAGACACACAGCCGTGGTGGGCGCCCGGAATAATTTCCAGTTTCAATTCTTGCGTGAAGCCGATCTCGGAGGTGTAGTAGCCGTGGAGCGTGATGCCCTTAAACACGGTAAAGAAATCGCCTCGAAGCTGCCGATCCCGCTCCTCCGGAATGGTATTCCCGTGACGACGCCGCCGGGCACCTTGTGCGGCAATGGATTCGTCCATAGCGCGGAGCAAGGTGAATTGCTGTGCGTGCGAAGCCTCGGCGAAATTTTTTCCGAAGAGTTCGTTGCTTTGTTTGTCGACGCCGGCAAGACCGTCAAGAAAATTTTTGCGCTCTTCGTCGACGGCCCATTCGGTGAGGATGACGTCGATAAATTCATTGACGCGGGCAGCCTTGGCGCCAGGCGTATCCGTTTCCGGAATGATTTGATCGATCATGGCGACGACCGTGTCGTTCTGGTGCGGGTTGAGTGTTCGCAACGCGTAGCCGGAAGCGGGGTGGGAATCGCGGAAAAATCCAAGCAGGTCGGCAGGCACTGCCGGAAAAACGCCGCCGGCCAAGAGCAGTTTTAACGCTTCACGCCTTTGCATAGTGCCTCCCCCGGCCCCGGTCACACGCAGAATATTCTCGCTCGCGGCGGCGCAAAATCAAGTTCGCCGCGCGCGGAAGAGCGCGCTATTCGCCTAAAAGTTCCTTGCGCACGTTTTTCAAAACGTAAGCGGCTCGTTCGACTCCAACTTCTCCTGCAAGAATGGGGTCTTCGTTCTCGATGCTGAGAATGCCTTCGAATCCAACGTCCATGTAGGCCTTGACGATCGATTTCCAAAGGCCGGCGCCGTGGCCGTAGCCGACGGCTCGGAAAGTTTCCGAAGCCAGGTCCAATTCGTTGGTTTCAAACGCAAAGTTCAGAACTCCATACTTATTGACGTTCTCGGGAAAGAAAACGGTGTCCTTCATGTGCGCGTGGAAAATAGCGCCCTGTTTCCCCAGAAAGTGGATGACTTCGACCGGATCACAACCCTGCCAGAAGAGATGGCTTAGATCGCAATTGGCGCCGATTTCTTCGCCGACGGCCTCGCGGAGCTTCATTAACGTGCGCGGATTATAGACGGCAAAATTGGGATGCATTTCGAACGCGAGACGCTTGATCCCGTGTTCGCGCGCGTATTTCGCGGCATCCTTCCAGTACGGAACGATTTTTTCTTTCCATTGCCAGTCCTGCATCTTGGCGTATTCGGGAGGCCAGCGATAAGTGATCCAGTTCGGCTGGGTATCCTGCGGAGTCCCGCCCGGGCAGCCGGAAAAACCGACGATGACTTTTACGTCGAGGATTTCGGCGAGGAGGACGGTCTTACGGAACGTATCGATGTCTTTCTGGGCGTGCTGGGGATCAGGATGAATGGGGTTGCCATGACAACTGAGAGTGGCGACGCGGATTCCCCGGTCTTCAAATTTTTTCACCCAGGCTTTCGCCTTAGCGCGGTCATTCACGAGGTCGTCGAGGGGACAATGACGATTATTGGGATAGCCGCCGGTGCCGATCTCCATGGCCTCCAGGCCGAGGGCGGTGACTTTGTCCAGCATGGCGTCGAGCGAGAGATGGTCGTACACGGGATCGAAAACGCCGATGGGGATTTTGCGCAGGTTACCGGCAGGCCTTGCCGCGGAGGCGCCGGGAGTCGGATTGTCATAACTTGCCGCGTGGGCGAGCATCTCACCCCCGGGAACGGCAGCCGCCAGCAAGCCACTCGTGGCAGCCAAAAACTCCCGCCGACCGATGGCGGAGTTCTCAGATTGCTTCTTCATGCGTCTCCTCGGCAAACGCAGTAGTGGAATAGCACCAATGTTTCCGCCGCATTATACGTCAATGTGATCCGTAAACAAGCGTCGAAAATCGTTTTTCTAAAGGGTTCACGCTGATGGGAAGAAGCCTGCGGTCGGCAATCAGCGCGGTTTCAACTGATCCAGGGCGGGGATAGAGACGGGAACAGTGAGGGCGCGCTCGACGGCGGGTTTGCGGTTTTGCATTGCTTGGAAGAGCATGTCGATCGCCATGCCTGTGTTGGGAGGAACAAACACGGTCGCGGCCAGCAGCCCGCTGCGGACCCACGCCTCGCCAGTTTTCGGTAAGCCATCGCAGCCGGTGAAAGGCAGTTTCAGCCAGCGCTCCTGCTCCGATTCGCTTGGCAATTCTTCGAACGCTTTTCTGGCGCCGATGGCCATGGAATCATCCTGCGCGGCAATCAGGTCAATGGTCGCTTTTTGAGAAGTACTCAATTTGAGCCACGAGCGCACCGATCGCTGGGCGCTTTCCTCAGTCCACTGTGCTCTCAGCAATGTGAAGTGAATATTTGAAGGTTTCGTCTCCTGCATTCCCGTGGTGCGTTCCTTGGCTGCGGAGTTTTCCGCCGGTCCCTGAATATAAAGGATGGAGCCGCCTTTGGGCAAAAGCGCGGCAAATTGGCGACCCTGGATTCTGCCGATTTCAAGGTGGTCGGAGCTTACGCCGAAAACGGGAGCGGAAGACGACCTGCGAAGCTCCGGGATGTAATTGGCATCGCGATTCAGCACCGCCCACCCGATACCTGCGGCTGCGGCCGCCCGGGCGACCTGGGGCAAAGCGGTGCCGCCGACCGGTTCGAAAACAACGGCATCCGGCCGTTGACTCTCGTCCGCCTGAATTGCTTTCAGGATCTGCGTGCTCTGCGTAATGGCGTCGTTATCCGCATAGACAGTCTGGATGTCCACGTCCAATTGGCGGGCCATCTGCTCGGCAGACTTCGCCTGTTCGACTTGGTAATCGTTGTCGTCCGTCGTGAGCGAAACTAAAAAGCGCAACTTTTTCATGGCAGTTCGAAGGCCCTTCGCTTGAGCAGCATGTTAACAATACATCGGGCGGAATGGGAGTTCAGAGAAAGTTGCAGGCAACATTTCTCCACCGGAAACGGCTTCTCGGCGGATGGATTCAAACGCATCAGGGCTTGTCCGCTTCAAGACTTTCACGCTTTTTCAACCTGTTCGTCTCAATGAGTTTTTGGTAGGCCGCGAGGGCCTGCTGCGCTTCCGCCAACCGGCCGACGCGGCGATAAGCTTGGCTCAATTGAAAGTAGGTGGCGTCCCGATCCGGGGAAAGTTTTTTTGCGGCCTCCAGGCTTTCGATAGCGCCAGCAGCGTCGCCTTGCTGCAGAAGCGCGCGGCCGAGTTCGAACCGCGCCATTTCATAATCGGGCTTGGCCTGAACCACGTCACGCAAGAGGGCCGCCGCCTGGTCCGCGTGGCCCTGAAGGAGAAGCGTGTAACCGAGATGATAGCTGGTGACCGGATCGCCGGGGCGAATCTCCAACTCGGAGCGAAATTCCGCGGCCGCCGATTCGAAATCGCTCTGACGAAGATGCACCAGCCCCGTGAAATAGTGCGCTTCGGGAAGGCGCGCGTCGAGCTGCAGAGCGGACTTCAACTCGCTGAGACCACCGGCAAAATCCCCCTGTTGAGCGTAAGCCTGCCCAAGGAGAAGGTGAACAGCAGGGTTGTTTGCGTTCTGCTCGAGGAGCCGGCGGAATATGTCCTTGGCAGCTTCCGACTGACGCGTTCGAACGAGGGCCGTACCCCAGGCGAAGAGCAGCCCTGGATCGTCAGGCGGGTCTTTGAGAAACGGACCCAGAACCTCAGCGGTCTTGGGAAAGTTGTCGGTGGCAAAATAACTAAGACCGAGCAGCTTGCGAACGAACGCATCATCGGGAGCGGCAGCAAGCCGCCGTTCCAGCGGCGAAATTGCTTCGGAATAAAGCTCGGCGCGGTAGCTGGCAAGACCCCGGTTGCGGTCGAGGCCGGGAAGATCGGGCTTCCAGGCCGCGGCTTGCTTGAAGAATTCCGAAGCTTCCTTGAAGTTGGATGCCTTGGCGCGCATGACGCCCAGGTCGTTGTAGGAGCTGGCGAGGATCTCAGCCGCGAACGCGCGGTATTGCTTGGCCTCCTTCGGTTCCACCACAGCTTGCTGAGTCGCAGGAGCCTGCTGGGCCGCGATGGCATTCCCCGGCAGGCCGCCTTGCACCATCGCCTCAGCGGACCTCTGCTGGTCGTAGGCGCCGGATTCGAGCAGGCCAGCGATGCGATCGGAAGTGTGGCTATCACCGTCTGCAGGGACCGCTGGCTCGTCGAAAATGTGTTGCACGTCGTGGCGAAATTTTGCTTCGCGGTAGCGCTGGGAATTCGCCAAAGCCTTTTGCGCCTCCTCAAGGCGGCCGAGACGGCGCAAATTCTGGCCAAGCAAGAAGTAGGCCCGGCTGACATCGCGCGAAAATTCCTCGGGGTCGCGCATGAGGCGGACATAATCCTGAAAGGCTTCGACCGCAGGCTGGAAGCGCCTGGTTTCGCTATAGGTTTCACCAAGGTAGAGGTACGCAAACGATTCCTCGGGATGTAGCCGTTTGGCGTGCAGCAGAGCGACTTCCGCGGCAGGAAAATCGCGCAGCGCGACGGTACAAATGCCGAGAAGCAAGAGCGTGTGGTAATCGTCTGGATGAAACTTCAATTCACCTTCAAATTCCTCGCGTGCTTGCGGATAGGCTTCCTCGCCGCGGAACTCAAGAATGGAGTAGCCGAGTAGGGTATGTGCATTGGGGTACTTGGGATCAAGCTGGACAGCTTTGCGAAATTCAGCCACTGCGGGTTCGGGAAAGTGCCCAATGGTGTAAGCGCGTCCAATCAATACGTGTAGCGCCGCGGAGTCTTCCATGGTCGACTTCAGATGCTGAAACCACTTCTGAGCTTCTGGGAACCGCTTGGCGCTGAGATAGGAAATGCCGAGAAAGTAGGAAGTTTCGAAATCCGCCTCAAGGGCAACGGAGGCCTGGAGATCGCGGATGGCGGCGTCAAAATCTCCGCGGTAAAGGTCGATGCGCCCGAGCACGTTTTGCGCGCGCGCGTGACGTGGATAATCCGATACGACCGATTGGGCAAGCTGCCGGCCTTTCTTGACGTCACCGGCACGAAACCAAGCCACGGCCGCATCTATTGTAATCTCGGGATCGCCAGGAACGAATTTCAGAGCTTCATCCAACTCACGCGCTGCTTGGGCAAAATTGGATTCGGAGACGGAAAGATTTCCGAGTTGCCGGAGGCCGAGAGCTATGACGCGGTTGTAGTCACGCTCCGCCTTTGGCAGGTCTCCAGAGGCAAGCGCGGATTTCGCGGATTCGAAATTGTGCTTGAGAAGAGTCGCGGGATCGTCGGCGGAACGAGTGCTTGCGGCGAAAGCCGCAAGAAAAACAAACAGCAACACGACTTTCGAGAAACAACGGAGCACCACAGAACTGAAACCGGACTTAACGCGCACCATTCGTCGCTCCACCTACCGGTGGCGGCAAGCTCTTCGTATCGCGGATTCCCGCACCCTCCACGATCGTATAAATACAATCGGCGGCCACGTTCTGGAGCGTTTCGACCGTACCGTTCGGCCAGCGAATCTCGACGGATTCCATTTTCTTCGCCGTGCCGAGGCCAAAGTGGAGCCGCAGATCGTTTTGCGAGAGATAACTTCCTCCGCCGTGGACTTCACTGAACTGCTTGACGCCTGCCGCGCGAATCGTGACGCGGGCGCCGATCGCCGCGCGATTGCTCTTCGTGCCGATGAGTTTGAAGAGCACGCGATGGAAGCCACTGGCATTCATGTTCTTCAGAAGCGAGGGCGCCTCGCCCACGTTTAGAAGCAGAACGTCGATGTTGCCAGTGTTGAAGACGTCGCCAAACGCAGCACCGCGACGAGACTTCAGAGGGAATTCCTGGAGGCTTGCTTGTTTGGAGACTTCATCAAAAGTACCGTCGCGATTGTTGCGATGCAGCAGCAGCGGCTCGCGAAAACGCGGACCGGTTTCGAGCGTGTCGATCTGCGGATAGACGTGGCCGTTAGCGACGAATAAATCCAGCCAGGTGTCATTATCCATATCGAAGAAGCCGGTACCCCAGCCAACATACGGATAGCTGGGCTGCCCGACACCGGAAGTCCAGCTGACGTCGTCGAATCCTTGCTGGCCCATATTGCGATAGAGCGAGTTGGGCTGCTCCTCAAAATGCGTGACGAAGAAGCTCAGGCGGCCGCTGTGGTCGTAATCGCCCCAGTCCACTCCCATGTTGCCGAGCTCCATCCCTTCGCCGCTGAGAGCTACGCCGGTAAGCATGCCCACGTCCGTAAAGGTGCCGTTGTGATTGTTGTGGTAAAGATAGTTAGGGACTGAGTCGTTGGCGACCAGGAGGTCCGGCCAGCCATCGTCGTCGTAATCAACCCACATGACGCCTAGTCCATAGTAGCCGATCTCGTCGTGGACGCCGGCTCTCACGGAAACTTCCTCGAACGTGCCGTCACCGCGATTGTGATACAGGAAATCGCTTTCGCCCTCGAGACCCCAAGGGCCGCATTGCACCAAAATGCCCTTGAAGCGGCAGAACTTATTGCTGCCGAACTGCGGCAGATTATTCATGTCCAGATGGGAATAGCGGGAGACGTAGAGGTCAACGAAGCCATCGCGGTCGTAGTCGCCCCAAGCTGCGCCGGTCATAAAGCCGCTGCCGCCAACGCCCGCTTTCTCGGTCACGTCTTCGAATTTGCAGTTGCCTAGGCCGTGATAGAGGGCGCTTCCGCCGAAGCCGGTCACAAATAGATCGAGCTTGCCGTCGTTGTCATAGTCGGCGACGGCTACACCCATGCCCCAGCCGCGCCGCGTCAGCCCTGCTTCCTTGGTGATGTCCTTGAAAGTGCCGTCGGGCT
>Ga0137395_10001041_pt1 | contig 12520 bp, 12 predicted proteins | sample czobulk216metaG_FD_108283 | JGI IMG/M metagenome (GOLD analysis project Ga0137395, IMG submission 108283) | Vadose zone soil microbial communities from Angelo Coast Range Reserve, California, USA - czobulk2.16 metaG | ecosystem: Environmental > Terrestrial > Soil > Vadose zone | place: USA...
AGATCTGCCTTCGCGGATTGGGCTGCCCGAGCGGCACCCGGGAGCTCGCGGAATATTCCTCGCTGACCGTCGACAACGATGGCTTCCCGAACATCATCTATGCGGCGGACACCATCGATGGCGTGGATCCGCCGTCGACCGCCGCCATCTGTTTCTACACCAAGGGCGCGAATCGCCCGCTGTCGGGTGGAAGCGGCACCGTGACGGAGATCGACTGCAATGACGCCAGGCTGGGCCAGTCCGGCGGGTGGCACAGTATGGACGATGCACGTGCGACCGATGGACACTACTGCCGAAATGTCGGCGCGACGACGAACTCGAAGGCGTACCTCGAATTCAACTACACGGGGGATGGGGTGGATCTCCTGATCGCACGCGGCCCGCGCGGCGGGAACGCGGAGGTGAAAATCGACGGCGTGACGAAGGGGAAGGTGGATTTCTACCGCCCGCCTTCCGATCCCGCGCATCCGGACGCGAGCGGGAAGAGAGACCTCACGTTCCATGAGTTCGTCAGCTTCCCGACAAGCAACGGGACCCACACCTTCCGGCTCAATATCTTGAACGACAGTGGTGTGGCGGGCCGAGACATCGTCTACGTGGATGGCTTCCTCATTTATGGCGGCACGGCCCCGGGCGGGGGCAATCCAAGCGAGAACACCATCACCTTAACCGGGACCGCGCCTTCGGGAGTCGCCGGGGCTCCCGGGATGGCGGTGGAACACGTCAGCACCACGGAGAAGGAGGAGCTGATTGAGGGAGTGCTCGAGGTTCCGGAGGAAACGTTGGGCAGTCGCGAGCTCAAGATCCTGGATCCGGCCGGGGCGCTACTCGGGGACGCTCCGAATCTACTCCCGACGGGCGCCCTCCAAGCGATACCGACCACCCCGGGGAGCTACGGCTTCGCGGTCATGAACTGGGGCAGCTCGCCAATGCCGTACACGCTCCGGGTGATCACGACGAATTCGACAACGGCGCACCTCGCGGGGGCGGTGCCGTCGAGCACTGCCAGCTCGGGGAAGGTTGTGATACCCGACCCGGTCGACGGCGTGGCGGTCATGCGATATGCCATGGAGCAGGGCGGACACGTCCTCGTGCGTGTCTACGACGTCGCCGGCCGATTGGTGCACCGGTTCGAGGAGGATCAGCCGGCCGGAAGCTACGGCATCAGCTGGGATGGCAGGCGAGCTGACGGCCGCCGCGTCCCCAGCGGAATCTACTTCTACCGGGTGACGTTGCCAGGCGGGAAGGAGACGGTGCAGAGGACGGCGATTCTTCGGTAGGTTGCCTTCTCAAGGGAGAGGACGGGGGGCGCGAGGTGGGAGGTCGCGCCCCCCGAGTACATTCCCTCCGGCGGCCTCAGCGGCTACCGAGGTTGTACTCCGAACCGGCCCGCTCGCAAGCGAGATCTGGACGGCTTCGGAAATCGGGACGCCGTAAAGCAGGGCAAGCGCCGCATCGCGATCCCGGCGGAAATCCTCGAGCCGGGATGCGGCGATCGACGGAGCGCCCGGAATCTCGACTGTGAGCGGATCCCGATGCCTTCCGTTCTTCAGGAACTCATAGTGAAGATGTGGTCCCGTGGCGAGACCAGACGACCCGACCCTCCCGATGATCTGGCCCTGCTCCACTCGCGCGCCGGGCCGGACGTCGGGCGCGATGGAGCTCAGGTGCGCGTAGCGCGTGCGGATCTCCCCCGGGTGGCGGAGCTCGACAAGGCGGCCATACGCGCCCATGAATCCGGCTCGCGTGACGATCCCGGATGCGGTGGCCTCCACCGGCGCCCCGGCAGGCGCGCCGTAGTCGATCCCCTCGTGCGCCCGCCACAGTTTGAGTATGGGATGAAAGCGGCGAGTCGTGAAATGGCTGGTGATGCGATACGGCACGGGATAGCGTAAGAAGGCCCCGCGCAGAGAGAGACCTTCCTCGTCGAAGTACGCGTAGCGCCCGCCGGGCGTCGGCTGCGGAATGGCCCGCAGGACGCGGTCACCATTGCGTAGCTCGATCGCGAGAAAGTGGCGGCTTCGGATGGAACCGTCCGGTCGCACCTTTCGCTCCAGGACCACCCGCACCGCGTCGCCACGCCGCAGGTCCCGCGTGAAGTCCACCTTCCAGGCAAATACGTCCGCGATGTCGTAGACCAGATCCTCAAAGTCCTTCTTTCCGAACCGATCCAGGTCCCCGCTGAGGTGGGCCGACCACAGGCTTGATTCGATGGCGCCGGAGATCCGCACCGTGTCCATGACGAAGGGAACCAACTCGACGCGCGTCGTCCAGAGGGAATCGGTGCGGACGAAATGGAGCAGGGAATCGGGGTTTAGCTGGATGCGGATCCGGTCCGGAAGGCTATCCGCCCCGGCGGAGAAGAGAAGGGTTGTGCCCGGACGGAGCGCGTGGGGGCTGCGGTAGGCCCAGAGGAGGCGTGTAATCTCCCGCACCTGATCAGAGTCGAATCCGCGGGAATCGAGGACCTGGGGGAGGGCCGTTTCCCGGGTCAGGGTGTCACCGCGCCGGGGCGGCGCCCACGTCACGCGTCCGAAGTCCGGCTGTTCCGTCGGTACGAATCGAGGAGATGGCGGGAACGTCACGGCCAGGGAGGTCGCAAAGACGGCCAAAGTTAGGGCCGCGACGAGGGTATACCCTCGCGCCGACGCCTCCCGGCCCCCGCCACTCTTTTGCTCCGCTCCGATGAGAGTCCCTCCCCGGCTCCCGGCCATGGCCGGGTCCGCTCCGGTCTAGAGACTCTCTTTCGGCCAAATTCACTGCGATCCTGCGCGATCTCGTCGTTGGCCGGATGGAATCAAGCATGGGGCCGCCCGAAATCGTGCTAAGCTTCGCCCAGACAGTGTGTTAGCCCAGGTATCCGACGGTAGCATTTTGCTGAGTACGGGGCGGAGACGATGGCTATCGACTCGTATCGTTTCGTTGATTTCGCGACACGGCAGGTGATGAAAGCCTGGGCCGCCCGGCAGGAACCCGGGGTGATCCCCTTCGAGCCGCTCGCGAGACCGCTGCGCGAGGGCACTGTAGCGCTCCTCTCGACCGCCGGCATAGCGCGCAACGACGACCTGCCCTTCGACCAAGAAGGCGAAAGGCGCAACCCCTGGTGGGGCGACCCGAGCTACCGGGCGATTCCTCTCGGCACGACGGAGAAGGACATCAAGCTCTACCACCTCCACATCGACCCGCGCTTCGGCGAGGCCGACTTGGACGTGGTGCTGCCGATGCGGCTGGTCGAGAAGACGGCGCCGGCTATCGCCGAGCGAATGCGCGCCGAGCGCGTCGATACGGCGGCGCTCGTCCCCGTCTGACCTTTTTGCTGCCGGTCCGTGGGACTGGTCCAACGTGTCCTCGAGGCGAGCGGCATTTCAACGGTGACGCTCTCGTGGATCCCCGACCTGACCCGCGCCGTCGGCGTCCCCCGGCTCGCGGGCATCAGCTACCCTTTGAGTCGGCCCCTCGGCCGGCCGTACGATGCCGACGGCCAGCGCGCCGTGCTCCGCGCGACGCTGGAATTGCTGGCGAGCGCGCCCGGGCCCGACACCTACGTCGAGCTTCCTTTCGAGTGGCCCGAGTCGCCGGCACAGGCTCGCAGCGCTTCCAAGGACGTGCCGCCCTCGCCCATCGTCGAGCTGCTGCGGAAAAAGCCGTGGCTCGTGGCCAACCTCTACAGTGGCAGGATCCCGTAGCGACGCCGCATTGATTGGCGCCGGCGCCTTGATTGGGGCACAATTCGGTGCTCGACTATTAGTGAAGCCATCCAGGGGGTTCGAATGGATCAAAGGGACCACTGGGAACGCGTCTACAGTGAGGGTCGAAAGCCCAGCTGGTACCGACCCCATCTCGATTATTCGGTCCAGTTGATCGAATCGGCCGGCTTGGACAAGAGCGCCCCTATGATCGATGTCGGCGGAGGCGATTCCACTCTCGTTGATGACCTGCTCGATCGCGGCTATTCGGACCTAACCGTCCTGGACATTTCATCGGCTGCTATAGAGAGGGCGAGAGCTCGCCTTGGTCGGAGGGCCGGGAAAGTAAAATGGATGAACACCGACATCACTAGCGCCAAGTTGCTACCCAGCCACTATGCCTACTGGCACGACCGGGCCGTCTTCCACTTCTTGGTCGATGCGGAATCGCGCGAGCGGTACGTCTCCGCGGTACGACGCAGCCTGAAGCCAGGGGGGCACATCGTCGTAGCCACATTTGGCCCTGCCGGACCGGAAAAGTGCAGCGGCCTGGATGTCGTCCGATACAGTCCCGATCAACTCCACGCTGAATTCGGCGGAAGCTTCCGGAAGATCTCGAGCCGGACCGAACAGCACGTCACCCCCTGGGGCACCGAGCAGCAGTTCATCTACTGTTACTGCAGGATGCCCTAGAGCCGGAATTTCACCGGGCCGAGACCGGGCCGGCCTCGTGCTGCACGAGGCGGATCTTCTCCGCGTACACGAAGGCGTCGGAGTGCTGCGGGTTGTGGCACTCGAGGCAGGTCGATTCCGGCGGCCTGCGCTCCGCCCGTAGGGCGCAGTTATCGGGGAACTTGAGGATTTCGGTGGGTTTCCTCATCAGGCCCCTCCTCGATGTCGTCCTTCGTAGCCGACCACAAGTCTACGTCGCGGCTGCGAGCGGTGCTGCGCCCGAATGCCGTAGGATGGGAAGGGTGAGGCAAGCCAACAGGACCTCTTCATCGGGCCCCGAGCTCCGAGTCTCCGACACGCTCCTCCTTTTCGCATTCGCGCTCGCGCTCCGCCTGGCTCACGTCCTGGCCATGCGTCAGAGCCCGTATTTCGATCATCCCCTGGTCGATGCCTTCACGTTCCACCAAGCCGCAAAGTCGATCGCGTCCGGCGACGGGCATCCGGACAGGATATTCTGGCAACCTCCGGGATATCCCTACTTCCTGGGGCTCATCTACTGGGCCGTGGGGGGTGTGAACTTCCTCGCACCACGCGTGGCTCAGGCCGTCCTGGGCGCGCTCGCTGCCGTGCTCACGGCCTGGATTGGAGCCAGGCAGCTCGGGCGCAGCGTGGGCCTCGCGGCCGGCTCCACGGTCGCGCTTTATGGGACGCTTATCTACTTCGACGGGGAGCTTCTGAGCGTATCGCTCACCGTTGCGCTCCAGCTCGGCGCCGTGGCCCTGGCCTTGCTCGCCAGTGGCGCGGAGCGATCTCGTCTGTTGTGGCTTGCGGCGGGGGCGGTAGCGGGGCTCGCTTCGCTTGTCACGGCGACGTCCCTGGTATTTGTCGCGGTCCTTGCCGTTTTCGCGCGGCGTCTCGCTCCGTGGTGTCTCATCGGGGCGATGCTCGCGATCGCACCGGCCACGATCCGAAATTTCGTAAGGGGCGGCGAGCTGATCCCGATATCGTCGAATGGGGGCGTCAACCTCTATATCGGGAATAATCCACGCTACGACGAGGTCGTCGCGGTGCGCCCCGACACCAGATGGAAAGATCTGACTGCCGAACCGGTGCGGCATGGGATCTCGTCCAAGGCGGGCGCGTCGAACTATTTCGCCGGCAAAGTCACAGAATGGGCCCGGCAGGATCCCGTGGCGTTTCTGCGGCTTCAGCTGCGAAAGCTCCGGCTTCTCCTTGGGGGAGACGAGATCTTCCGGAATCAAGCAATCTATCCAGCACGCGCCTACTCGCCCGTCCTCTCGGCGCTGCTCTGGAAAGTACCCGGGGTAGCGTTTCCGTTCGGGGTCCTTGTCCCGCTGTCGCTCCTGGGGCTGGCGGTCGCCTGGAAGCGGGCCCCACTCCTGGCCTGGATCGTCGCGATCTATGCCCTCGCGAATGTGGCGTTCTTCATTACCGCCCAGTATCGGGTGCCGATGGTGCCTTACCTGGCGATCTTTGCCGCGTTAGGTGTTCGCTGGTTTCTCGGGGAAGCGAGGCGGTCGGCCCGAGCGGTCGCCATGGCGGGCGTTCTTGGAGTCTACGCGCTGTCGAACCTCGGGGCCGGTCCGATGCCGGCGCGGATGAACGCGGACGCGGAACTTACGCTTGCGGGATTTCTTCACCTGGAGGGTCGTCTCGAGGAGGCTCGCCGCCATTACCTACTTTCGATCGAAGAGCGGAGGGACGATCCGGAGCCCTGGGCAGACCTTGGCGCCCTGGAGACGGATTCGCGCCATCCCGACTCCGCGGAGCGAGCGTTCCAGGAAGCCTTGAGGATCAAGCCGGAGTACGTCGGGGCGCTTCTCGGTCTGGGAGCGTTGCGCGAGTCGGAAGGTCGTCCGGAGGAGGCCATCGCGTTCTACAGACGTGCGTCACTCGCCGATCCAAACGACGCGTGGCCGCGGGCAAGAGTTCTGGAGCTGAGTCGCCGCCTTGGAATCCGGGCGGAGTCCCGATGAGCCCAGCCGCGCACCAGGGGAGACATGGTAACGTTGGGGCTCCATGCCTCTGACCACCATCCGGGGCCACCTCGGAACCACCTTCCGCGCCCTACGACACAGGAATTTCCGCCTCTATTGGACCGGGCAACTTATCTCGCTCATCGGCACCTGTATGCAGAGCGTGGCCCAAGGCTGGCTCATGCATCGCCTTACCTCCTCCGCCCTCATGCTGGGAGTGCTCGGCTTCATGCAGTTCCTCCCGGTGCTCCTGCTCTCCCTTTGGGCAGGGGTGATCGTCGACTCGATGGACAAGCGAAAGCTTCTTCTCATCACTCAGTCGGCGTTTCTCATACAGGCGGCGTTGCTCGCGACGGCGGTCTCGACCGGCGTCGTGAAGCCCTGGATGGTGCTTGCGCTCGCGTTCGTCTTCGGCACCATCAACGCCTTGGACCTCCCGGTCCGGCAGTCCATCGTCGTGGAGCTGGCCGGGAAGGATGACCTCTCCAACGCGATCGCGCTCAATTCGGCGGCATTCAATACGGCGAGGGTCGTGGGGCCCGCCATCGCTGGGATTCTGCTGGCCACGGTCGGTGAGGCTGGCTGTTTCTGGCTCAATGCGGTCTCGTACATCGCGGTGATCGTGAGCATCTGGCGGATGGATCTCGAGCCCAGGCCGGGAATCCGGTTCAATGCGAAGCTGGCAGTCGAAGCGATGGCGGAGGGGATTCGCTACGCGAAGAGCGTGCGACCGCTCCGGAGTCTCCTCGCGTTGCTGGGACTGACCGCGGGCCTGGGCTTTCAGTACATGATTCTTCTTCCCGTGTATGTGCGCGACATTCTCAAGGTGGACGCGAAGGCGTACGGGCTCCTCGTCCCGGCGTTCGGCCTGGGCTCTCTGGCATCGGCCGCCTGGATGACCAGGAACCACGATCGCTGGGCGTTGCGTCGGAACATCTTCATCGGTCTTTTTACCGCTGCGATCGGGATGGGAACCTTCGCATGGTCACGCACGCTTCCCCTCAGTCTCGCGATGGCGTTCCTGGCGGGGTCTGGGCTAATTCTCTACGTTGCGACGACGAACATTCTGCTCCAGATCTCGACCGAGGATCGGTACCGCGGTCGCATCATGAGCCTCTATACGCTCATGTTCGTGGGCACGGCTCCAATCGGCGCGCTCGTGTCCGGATCGATCGCTCAGCGGTTCGGTGCGCCGGTCGCCACGTCGGTGAGCGCGCTCGTGCTCCTGGGCGGGGCGATCTGGATGCTGCGCCGCATTCGCGTGCTTGCGCTCCGCGAGGCGGTGCCGCCCACGGCGGGGCCCGCCGCCACGGAGAAGGTGGGGTAGGATGGTGCGGCCCCCTCAACCCGTCGCTGCCCGGAATATGGCGACGACTCCGATGGCACACCCCACCGCCACTGCGACAAATACCACGTACAGGCCCATCCATTGAAAACGCTGCACGATCGTCCTCCTCGGTTCAGCTTGACGTCACAATGAAAAGTAGTCCGAATGGATGCGGCGCGGACTCACGCGCATGCGCCGGAGCCCACGGATCAGCGCGGTCGTCATGGGCGGTGGGCAACACAGGTAAAAGGCTTTGTCCTGGGCGCCGCCGCAAAGGCGCACGAGTCGTTCGGCATCGAGCATTCCGGTCTCTCCGGTCCAGGATTGGTGCGCGACGGCGAGGACATGAACCACCCTCAGCATGGGGTACCCGGCCGTCTGCATAGCTTCCAATTCCTCCGCGAACAGCACGTGCTCGGCGCCCCGACTGGCGTAAGCGAGCAGCACCCGGCGCCGCTCGGAGCGGTCGCGCATGTGGCGCAGCATGCTCATCAGGGGAGTGATCCCGACTCCGCCCGCGACAAACACCAGATCCCCTTCATCGCGGTGCAGAGTGTGCGAAAACCGGCCGAACGGCCCGTGAACCGTCGCGCGGTCTCCGAGACGAACGCGGCCGATTGCGGCCGTAAAGTCGCCGCTTTCCTTGATGGTGAGGCTGATCCGACCCGGCCGCGTCGGACTCGATGCGATCGTGAAGGGATGCTCCTCGGAGGGGACCTCGGCGCCGTGCAGGCGCAAGAACTGGAATTGTCCTGGGGCGAAATGGAGCGAGCGATCCCCACGTGGTTCCAAGGTCAGCGTCCAGACATGTGGTGCTTCCGATTTCACGCCGATCACCCGAAACGGGTTGCGGAGGAGCAGCCTGGGCCGAACGACACGACTGTAGAGCCAGAACCCGACGGCGACCGCCATCACCGCACCCCAGACGAAGAGCGCGCCGCCGTGCATGTCATCTCCCGCCGCCAGGCTATGGACGAAACCCAGCGTCAGGATTGCCAGAGCGATCGGGTTGTGCAGACGCCGCCACTTGTCGTAGGGAAGTCGGATGACGCCGCGCGACAGACTTACGACCACTTGCAGAAGCAGGAGTGCGAGTGCTAGCCGGCCGACCCAGATGTACCAATGCACGTGCCACCCGGCGAGCAGCGGCCATCCTTCCTCCCGCGCGACCAGAACAGGATGCGCACAGAGTAGGGCCGTAGCAACGAGCGCCATCGCCCGGTGGAACAAGAGGAGCACGTCGAGGCCGAATGGCGCCTCCACCCAGGAGAGACGAGCGGTGAGCGAGAACTGAAGCGCCAGAATCGTAACGCCAACGACGGCACAGTCGACCCCCACCTCAGCCGCGCGCAGGTGATCAGAGACTCGATTCAAAGTGGCGAAGATCACCAGCGGCGCGACGGCCAACAATGGGTATAAGGTCAGAAGGAAAACCCCCCACGTCTTGCCAGCGAACCACGGTGGCGAGGGATCCGCCTCCGGGGTGAAAGTCACCTCGCGCCCTCGAGCGAGGGGGCGGGCGCGGCCGCGGTCCCGCCCCATCGCTGGCTGTTTCTCATCGAGCTTCAATCCCATTTCAAACTCCGGCGTGCGCATTCTGTCTCCTACAGGGCCTCGGCCATGCCGCTCGACTTCTCCCAGTTCACGAATAGGAAGCCCCCCGGCGCGTCGAACGCGGGCGTATTGGGCGCCGAGGTCACCTGCAGCTGGAGCTCCTCGATGGGTCGGTCGGCGCATTCCCAGCAGTCCAGGGCCCAATCACCTGGGCGCCGCGTGCGGGAGAGCAGCATGACGTGGACCATGGCGTTGTCCGTCACCAGTCGGTCGTTCTTGTACAAGTGGGCAAATGCCCACAGCGCGAGCGAGCTCTGGATGGTGGGCACGAGTGGCGTATGAACGCCCGAGGCGCCGTGGTAGAAGAGGCCCATGATCACGCCGCCGAAGCGCGGGTTGAAGGGAATGTCCTTGGTCTGCACGCGGTCCATGACTACTTTCCAGCGCGCGCCGTCCATCACCGTGAACTCGGCCACGCCGGACACCGAGTCGCCGGAAGCGCCCCGGTCGATCGCCACGAGCGAGAAGTTCCCGGCGATCTGCGCGACGTTGTTCGAATAGGGACCCATGTGGGTCTTCTTCGTGAGGTCTGCCTGCTGGTCGGGCGGACGGTCACGGATGACCACCATGGCGCTGTCGGCGAACGGGAAGGGTCCGGGCAGAATCTGGATCACGGGGCCGCCCCCTACGACTTTCATGGCTTTGGCTCCACCAACCGCATCGGCCTCCATCTCTTGGCCCTCCCCATGCGTCGCGCCGTGCATCTCGCCCTGGTCGTTTTCTTCCGACACCCGCCTCGCGTCGCCGACAGACAGGCGGTTCGTCATCCCCAGCATCCTGTGCGAGCCTTTGCCGACGGGGCAGTAGACCTCATAGGTACCTCCGCGCAGGTCCACCGTCAGTGTGGCGCTGGCGCCAGGCATGATTCGCGATGTACTCTTCTCGATCCCGCGTCCCTCGATCTCGAGTGCGTGGGGGACCTTGCCGGAGTTGGTCACTTCCAGCACGACGGGTCCGGGAGGAACCGCTTTGGGAGTGAGCGAGACCTTCCACTCGGACAGGCTCACTTGAACGGTGGTTGGCTTGGGCGTCTCACCCGCGTTCGCGCGCGGGGAGAGGGCGCCCTGCAGGGCGATGCTGAAGCAGAGCAGGTAGAGTGCGTTGACTGGGTGGGTGATTCCGTTGACGCGGAGTTTCGAGATGGTGTTCATGGACTACCTCCGAGTTAGGGTGAGGGTGTGTGTTCCGCTCCACCGACCCTGACCTGCGGGGAGACGAAGTTATTCCCGGGCTCGAAACGCCAAGCGACCCGGGAATAAATCGTGCGTTCGGCGAGTCCCTAGAGATGGAATACCGCGCGTGACCCACGAGAGGAAAACCGAGACGGTAGGCACGAAGCGGTACCTCTCGCCGCGAGAGCTGGATCGCTTCAACGAGTGCGTCCTGCCTTATGTGGATGCCGCGCACAACCTCGCGCGCTACCTGCTCCGGGACGCGCACGACGCGGAGGACGCCGTACAGGACGCTTTCTTACGTGCCATCCGGCACTTCGACGGCTTCCGCGGGTCGGACGGGCGCGCGTGGCTCTTAAGCATTGTTCGGAACACCTGTTTCACGCGGCTTCAAGGCCGGCGCTCTATCGGCGAGAACGTGGAATTCGACGAAGAGGTCCACACCGTGGAGGAGGCGGCCCCAGGGCCCGAGGTCGAGCTTGCGCGCAAGGCTACTGCGCAGTCGGTGCACGAAGGGCTCGAGCGGCTGGCGGTCGAGTTCCGCGAGGTGCTGGTGCTGCGTGAGCTGGAGGGCCTGTCGTACAAGGAAATCGCACAGGTCTCCGGCGTACCGATCGGCACGGTGATGTCTCGGCTGGCTCGCGGGCGCAAGCAGCTCTTGCTCATCCTGGTCCCCGGGCCGAAGGAGAATGGCTGATATGCTGTGCGAAGACGTGCTGGAGGACCTTTCGGCGTTCCTGGACGACGAGCTCGATCCGGTAAGGAGCCGGGAAATCCAGCACCATCTGGACGGTTGCGTGGCCTGCGCCGAGGCGTTCGGCCAGATGAAGGACCTCGCCGGCCGTTTGCGCTCGGAGGCGCCCTACCATCGTGCGCCGGATTCTCTGCGGGCCCGCGTGAGCCAAGCCGCATGGAAGGATGCAAGCCGTAGCCGGGTTGCCGGTCAGCTTGTTGCGGCCCGGGGTTGGCTGGGCGCCGCCGCGGCCATTGTGGCGGTCGTCGGCGGCGCATGGTTCTTCACGTCCCTTCAGCGGCAGGAGCGCTTGGGCTCCATGGAACGGGAAGTGGTGTCGAGCCATATCCGTTCCCTCATGGCCAGCCATCTGACGGACATCGCGTCCACCGATCAGCACACGGTAAAACCCTGGTTCAACGGCAAACTGGACTTCTCCCCTCCGGTGCCGGAACTGTCGACGTCCGGGTATCCGCTAATCGGCGGTCGGCTGGACTACCTACGTGGCCGGCCAGTCGCCGCTCTCGTCTACCAGCATCGCAAACACTGGATCAATGTGTTCATTTGGCCGGACGAGGAGGCTGCGGATTCGGAAACTCCCCCGCGAACGCAGAAGGGATATCACGTCATTCTCGAGACCCATGGCGGGATGGCCTACTGGATCGTGTCGGACCTAAATTCGGAGGAGCTCTCCGCATTCGCGCGACTTTTGGTGACGGGGAGGTAGAAATGCCAAGGCCGCTGGTATCGGTCGTGCGCTAGCGAGGCATTAGGTGCAAATTGGTATCGATAGCTTCGCAGCGGCCTACACGGAGAGCGGCCTCAAGGTCAGCGCGTCGGAACGTCTGCTGAACTTGGTCGAGCAGATCGAGCATGCGGAACAAGCGGGGTTGGACGTATTCGGGATCGGAGAGCATCACCGCCGCGAGTACCTCGACTCCGCCCCCGCTATGATTCTCGCGGCGGCCGCGGCGCGAACGCAGCGCATCCGCCTCACGAGCGCCGTCACGGTTCTGAGCGCCGTCGACCCGGTACGGGCGTTTCAGAGCTTCGCCACGCTCGATCTCCTTTCCAAGGGCCGAGCGGAGATGGTCGTCGGCCGGGGTTCCTTCATCGACGCGTTTCCGTTGTTCGGCCTGGACTTGAACGACTACGACTCGCTCTTCGCCGAGAACCTTGATTTGCTTTTGAAGATTCGCGAGAACGAGCACGTCACGTGGTCGGGCAAGCACCGACCGGCTCTGACAGGCCAGGGCGTCTATCCCAGGCCGGTGCAGAATCCTCTCCCGATGGGGCTGGGGGGTGGCGGGACAGCAGAA